>LAHR01005839.1_pt1 | contig 15948 bp, 14 predicted proteins | sample 329641 | NCBI WGS metagenome assembly LAHR01 (sample SAMN03275701, study PRJNA271635) | activated sludge metagenome | isolation source: Sample C-3 Sludge from acetogenic chamber (third chamber) of Anaerobic...
CAGGTGTGGCAACCCAGGCACTTGTTGAGGTCGAGCACCATGGCGACCTGGTGCTTCGGCGGGGTGAGCTGGCGGCTGATTCCCATGTCGTCGGCTCCTTACGCCGTCTTCTTCTGTTTCGCGGCCTGCGCGCGTTCGGCGCGCTCGCGGTCGTTCTGTTCCTTCCACGGCTTGATGTCCACGCGCGTGTCCTGCACGTGGGTGCCCGGCTGGTAGATCGCGAAGCGCCAGCCGAGGTGCCCTTCGCCGCCGGCGAAGTGCATCGGGTTCATCAGCCCCGGCGTCATCCACTTGTAGGACTTGTGGTCCGGGAACTGGTACGGCTCCCAGGCGTGGTAGTGGTAGGCGACGCCCGGGCGCACCATGGTCGAGTACTTCACGCGCCAGTGCATGCTGCCGACACGGTTGGACAACTCTGCCCACTCGTGGTCGCCGATGCCCAGGCGCTCGGCGTCCTTCGGGTTCAGCAGCACCACCGGTTCCCCGCGCTGCAGGCGCAGCAGGATCGGCGTGTCGCGCCACACCGAGTGGATCGAGTGGCGCGCGTGGCAGGAAATCAGCTGGAAGGGGTGGTCGCCGCCGGCCTTCGGGCTGTCCTTGTGCACGGGCAGCGATTCGCCGTTCTCGATGAACCAGGGATGGTCGATGTAGAACTGCTGGCGCCCGGTCAGCGTGGGCCAGTGCCACTTGTCCTTGACCTGGTGCTGGGCAACGGTGAGCACGCCTTCGCCTTTCCAGTCGCTGTTGTACAACTGCGACTGCACCATGGTGGAGCCGGTGGAGGTGTACTTGCGGATGCCGGTCTGCTTGAGGTCCTCCGTGGTGAATCCGATCGTGCTGGTGGAGTGGTCCAGCACCTGCTGGGTCACGGCCTCGGCATCCAGCGGTCCGTAGGCGCCGTGCGACGACATCTTCGTTTCCAGCTCGCGGAAGTCCACGATCTTGTCGCCGCAGCCGGCGATCGGCTGCAGGTTGCGTTCGCGGGCCTGGCGCGCCATCTCGCGGGCGAGCAGGTAGTAGATTTCCCACTCGTCCTTGGACTCGCCCACAGGGCGCACCGCGGCGTCGCAGTAGTGCATGTACGGCACGTAAGCCACCGGGTACTTGATGCCGGGCTTCTCGTAGTAGCCGGCGCCCGGCAGCAGGTAGTCGGCGTGCATGCCGGTGAACGTGAGCTTGGGGTTCACGTCGACGATGCATTCCATCTGCGGCCACAGCGTGGCCAGCATGTTCTGCGGCTGGTTGGAACGGCGCAGCACGTTGTTGCCGCCGGTGACCCAGGCCTTCGGTGCGGTCTTGCGCGGGTAGACCGGCATCCAGCCCTTGTCCTGCGCCTCCTGCACGTAGGCGTCGAGCGGGCGCTTGGCGAGATCCTTCTGTTCCTCGGCCAGCACGTCCTTCACGCCGGCGTAGTTGTAGTTCATCGACGCCGAGTTGGTCATGCAGGTGTCCGTGCGTCGAGCCCTTGTGCGAGCTGTCGCGCATGACGTCGTGCATCGACTTCTTGCGCATGGCGAGGTCGATGCCGGTGTAGAAAATGTCCTTCATCGAGTAGTGCTGCATGGCGGCACCGAGCACGCCGGGGATGCCGGTGCGCGTCATTTCCGCCGACAGCTCGAAGCCTTCCATGCCGAACCAGCCGGTGGCGTTCAGGCCGGCGCCGCGCTTGCCGATGGCGCCCTTGAGCGCGAGACAGAGGATCTTCGCGCGGTTCATCAGGTCCGAGTGGAAGAAGCGGTTGCCGCCCCAACTGGACAGCACCAGCGGGCGTTGCGCCTTGGCGAAGCCTTCAGCGAAGTGCGAGATCATGCCGATGTGCAGGCCGGTGACCTCGGCGGTGGCCTCGAAGGTCCAGTGCTGCAGTTGCTCGCGCAGCAGCGAACCGACGGTGGTGACGCGCGTGGTGCTGCCGTCCGCCAGTTTCACGTCCCACTGGCCCTCGATGTTCGCCCGATTCATCGCGAGGTTGGTGGCGTTCTCGGAGCGGTTCGCACCCATCAGCAGGGCGCCTTGACCGAGATTCAGGTCGATCCCCTGTTGACGGGCCTGTTCAGCCAGCCGGGCACCGGTCAGGGTCGTATCGAGGTTGATCCGCTCGCCGCGAATCCGTTCCGCCAGCCGGCCAAGGTCTTCAGTTTCCTCGCGCTTCACGCCCTGCCGCATGGTGCCCAGGATCGTCGAGTTACCGAGGCCCCGCGTTGCGAGATCCTGTTCGTTCTTGGCGCCGAGCTCGCTGTAGCTGCGCCGGATGTCGCGACCTTCTTGCTCGCCCATGCCTTCGTGCATCGCCAGCGCCCGGTTCCGCAGATCGTCCCAGCCACCCAGGATCGCGCCGCCGGTGCTTCCGGCCTTCCCTCGCAATGCCCCCCACTGATCCGCCAAGGCGCGGGTATCGCCGGCGTATCCGCTTTCAATACCGCCCCACCGGCCAGACGCCGCCTGCTGGGCGTTCCACATCTGGTTCAGGTTGTAGTCGCCGGCGAACTTAGCCTCTTGTTCCCGTCGGGCTGACTCACCCTGGCGCCACGGAAGGCCCTGTCGGAACATGGTATTGAAAAACCGGTCCGATTCGCCGAGAAGGCCGCCAGGAAACTGGCCCATGAACTGTTCGTTGAACGTCGGGTCTGTAGATCGCCCGCCCATGAGCCCGGCTCGAATGGACGTATCGACCATCTCGTTTCCCTTGCGGGCCTCTTCCTCCGTAATGAGTTGCCCAAAGCCATAGACGCCCTGTAGTGCCAGATTTCCGAGTGGAGAACTCAACCATTCAAACATAGTTCACCTCAAGGCACGACAGTCGTCAGGACTGCTGTGACGTTCGTCGAATCATTGTTCGATCCGTGAGACAAATACCCTCTGACCACAACGCCAGCCGCGACAGCCATGTAGTTCGGGTATACGGTAGTCGGCCCGGACGACCACAAGGTAGTGGTCAGGTTTTGAGCTCCAAGTACTGAAAAGCTGGTGTGCCCTGTTACCCAAATCGACAAACTACCCTTCGTCGCTCCAGTGTCCGGATTCGCACAATACGCCTGAAGATTGACGATGTACTCGTTCCGAAAGAAGGTCATCGTCGGAAACAACACGAAAATTCCAGCCATTTCGGTGACGCCCATCGTAATCGTTCGTACGCGCACGGCATCATGCCGCGGTGAGTAGTACACCGAACCGATGTTGCCGAAGGTCGTCAAGCTTGTACCAAGAATGCGTACCGGCGTTCGGCCGTTTACGGAATCATACGCACCGACAGAATGAATGATCGCGTACAGAGTTAGGGTCGGATACAGGACGTGGCCGTACCGAACGGCCATACCTGCCGCAAGCGTTGAAGTCACGTCGCCGGTCGCGTAGAACTCGTCATTGTCCTTGACGGCGGCTACGGCTGGAAGGCTGATCCATGTGTTCGCCGATGTATTCAGGGCTTCGCGGACCGCCTGCTCGGTCGCCAGCGTGGTATCGGTTGCACTGGACGCATCACGCAATTCCGTCTGAGACGCCGAATCAATCAGCGTAGCCACCGTCGCCTTCTTCGTGACGGGCGTACCCGAAGGATCATCCACAACCGGGATGATGTCCGTCGTCGCCACGGAGGCCAGGGTCGCTTTGTCAGTGATTCGATTCGACATTACGGATACACCACCGTCATCGTCACCGTCAGATTCTCCGCGTCATGTTCGGCGCCGAGAACCTGCACAAGCGTCACGTCCGCCTGGGCCGCCAGGTCGTAGTAGTCTGGGTCGATGGTCACGACGGAGTTATTCAGTACGCCATCCAGGTCCAACGCCGTATGCACTGCGCCATCGGTCTGCACCTGAATCGTGGCAGCGGAGGCAACACCCGTATCCGCCGTTCCGACAATCGCTTCGACACGAACAATGTAGCACGCCTGTTTCGGCCACTTGAACTTTGCCAGCGTCGTAGACGTTCCGGCCGCATGATCGAACCGGCCGAAGGTGAACGTCAGATTCTCGACCGCATCCCGCCGGACGTTGTAGTACAGGGCGGTCAGGTCGCCATCGTCCGTTTCCAGCGGTGGCCCGGCGATCGTCAGCGTCGTGCTCGGAGCGCCATAAGTGGAGCCCGTGCAGATCGCATAGTAGGTGCCGGGGTTCGTTGCCGTGCCCCCAAGCGTGAACTTCAACGCCGTGCCGACTGTAACCGTCGCAGTGATGTCGCCGGTCACGGTGATCGTGCTTGAACTGGGCGCTTGATCGTTCACGCCAGTCACGGCCACCCAACCGTTCGCGGAGCTGTTGATCGCCTCGCGGATGCCCTGTTCCGTCACCAGCACGGTATCGACCGCGCTCGCCATGTCCCGCACCGTCGTCCGGCTGATCCCGGAAATCACCGTGGCGAGCGTGGCCTTCTTGAGTTCGGCCGAACCGGACGGGTCATCGACGACCGGAATCAGGTCCGTCGTTTCCAAGGCGGCGCATTCGGTCAGTTCCGTGATCTTCTTGTCGGCCATATCAAGACTCCAGTGCGGCGATCCGCGATTCGTGGTCCGCCAGCGTGGTCGTGTGACCGCTCAGCGTGGTCGTGTGACCGCTCAGCGTGGTCGTGTGACCGCTCAGCGTGGTCGCGTGACCGCTCAGCGTGGTCGTGTGACCGCTCAGCGTGGTCGCGTAATCAGATAACGTGTCTGCGGCCTCGTCCAGTTCGGCCTCGATGGCAGCAATCGCCGCGATGATCTGCTGCAAACACTGGCGTAGCTCTGCCGACGCCGAAGCGGGTACTCGAATGTCCGTGCTCATAGTCGCTGCATCCCTGCTGGGGCCGTCACGACGGCCAGATTCTCGATTGCCCACGCCTGCCGATTCCAGGCTTCCGTTTCGATCTGCGTACCCTGTTCGTCCTGAAGGGCGTCCCCGTCCTCCTGGAGTAATCCACTGGTCGCCGGCCGGACATCCAGGCAGTACGAACCCGCCCGGAGCCGCGGACGAAGCGTGCGACTGCGGCCCCCGGAAACCTCTCGACTGAAGCCGATCGCCGCCGTCACCGCCTGTTCGGCGTAGTCACCGACCTTGACGCCGATGTCGAGGTCGTCACTGTCGTTGTCGAGCGTGGCGATGATCCGCAGGATGCGCCCAGCCCGGATCGGATCGGTCGAAGCCCGCATCGGCCCGTAGGTGATGTAGGAGCTGAATGGAACATTATCATCCACCGAGTTGTTCCGGTCGAAGGTTCGCAAATACCCATCCAGACCACCTAAGACAATTTCGCCTTTGCATGCGGTTGGTGCAGGATTTCGGCCGACGGACGACGGCTGGTGGCCCGAATAGAAGGTAATCGGCCAAAAGCCGCCAGTCTGAAGATTCAGTTCCCAGTGCTGCGTGACTGCGCCGCTGGTATCGGTAATGAAGATGAAAATCCCCCGAGCAACACTATCGTATCGCATTGATACTGTGTGCATGGACGTATCGACATCCTCCAGTGCCCTCGGAAGTCGCTCCCTGCTGACTGATTGTGGATACGTGCCTGCGCCCGGAAGGACGACATATACTCCATCCGCACTGAGGAAGTAGACCTCGCCGGACGGTCCATGTGCCCATGCGTGCGAGGAAACAACGCCGATTATTTGGCTCAAGCATCCAAATGCGCCACCATACGCAGGATCACCGTTCAACCGCCAGATGGAATGTCGGCAACCAAAAAGGCCGTAGTCGTCCGAGCCGGGGATGATGGCCGTCAACCGGCTCGGAAGATTTCCTGCCGCCGCCACGGTGCTGGCAACTGCCGCTTTGGCGTCCGTTTGGCTGAAGTCAAAATCGAGCGGATCATACTTACGGCTGGCGTACCAGATACCCGATTCGTCATCTTCGTTGACATTACCCCCGAGGAAGAGGCGGCCAAGCATCATGCCAATTAAGGGGCACCCAATCGGAATGGTGCCGCCATTGGTGGCTCGCCATGGGAGCAATGTTCCTGTGGATGCCGACATGCGCTTGGGTGCTCGACAGACCCGATACGAGCAGTTATTTCCAGCCGAGCCACTCGTGCTCGTTGCCAGTGTCAATTCGTCGCCATCAATGGATGCAATTTCGTAATATCCATCGACGATGTCGCCTTCCCCGTCGAAGATGTAAAGTATATGGTCTCCCGGCGCGACCCCAAGCGCAGACCAGTCATCGACGGATGCCGCCGTAAACACATCACCAACCGCCGTTCCCTGCGAATCGGTATCGTCCAGCGTTCCGGACGCCTCGTACTCGCTTACATCGGCGACGTACAGATAACCGAGATGTTCGGCCGTCCCCAGGGACCGATCGGAGGCGACGGTCAAGTCGCCTGACGCCGCATGCATTTCGCCGGTTGCCGTCGAATAGTATACGGTTCCGTTGGCAGCGGCGGTCAACACGTGAGGCTGAACCGTCAACAGCCTAGGGTACGATCGACTGAATTTCGCAATGTGATTTCCTAGAATGTTGTAGGTGCCCGAGGTGTGCTTCATGCCAATGCCAACCCGGGTGCCCGTCGGTTGTGCATCGAGGTTGGCTGTGTAATTGATCCAGGGAGAGGAATTGACGACATACCGAATCGTTGCGACCGTATCACTAATGGACAACGAAACAGACACGTCATGGGCGTACGCCATACCCGATCCGCTCAACGAACACACGAGCGACTGCACGCCAGACCGGATCTGGTATAGGTTGGCTATTACGGTCCGCGATGCGTCGGCGCCTTGCTGTTCTTCGAGGTGCAGCAATACACTATCAAGGGCGAAAGCCGGCGTCGTATCGTCGAGGCCCATGTAGATGTAACGATGCGCCAGTGAGGACATATACCCTGGAGCATAATATTGAATCGTCGTTACGCTGACGCCGTTCGGGTCCATCTCTGGCGTGGCAGGCAAGACTGCGGCGTACACGTTGCCTCCGCCTCCATTGGCGGGCAGCGTAGCAACGTTCCAGGAATGCGTTAAAAGAATCCCTGCTGCTCCAGCCGGCAAACTCCAGTCCGAATCGAAATTGCTAAGGAGTCGCGGTGCAGACTCGTCAACGAACTCTTTCGACAACGAAACATTGCTGTTCGAGTCGCCCGACGTTACCTCTTGCACGAACCGCACCGGGTTCCCGCTGCCCAACTGCGTCGAGTAGAGTTTCGCCAGACCCGGCCGAGACCCTCCGCGCTCGCGCCCTTCGATCGTCTCGAAAGGCCGCACATTCAAACAGGCCGGCGTCGTGAACGGCGACTGCTGCTGATACGCATAGCGCCGATTCAATCCGCCGACCGGAAACCGCAGATCGACGACCTTCATCAGTCACCCGCAACGGTGGCAGCGTTCCAGTTCGACGCATCCGCGTCACCGATGTTGACGAACAGCACATCCGTTTCGCCCGTCGCCGACAAATTTGAATACAGGCAGCCCGGGGCGTAGCCCGTCTCGTCATCAGTCGGGACGCCTTCACCCCAGGCTCGCATGAACCCATAGCCGGGCACGTTCTCGCCCATGTACGTGGTCGGGAAATCCGCACGCAACATCTTGTCTGGAAGAGTACGAATCGACATTTACGAACTCCTTACGGCATGGCGGCGCCGTTGTAGGTTGCCGCCGGAGACCACCGATCATGACGGCCCACGAAACCCCGTCGGCCAGATCGGTCTTTGTTGTACCCAAGAAACTCAGGGCCAAGCAGGCGATCCTGCACTACGCTGGCCGCGAGACGCTTCATAAACTCCGCCTGATGGACGCCGTGCGTATCATCCATGCGGGTCTCAGCCACGGCGAGACAGCTTTCCAGGATGGTTTCCGCGTGTTTCATGCCGCCAAGCGGATAGAGGTTCGTGGCCGTCAGCTTGTTCGGCAGCGCGTCGTAGCGATACGTCAGCGTCCACACGGAACTCGGCGTCGGATGCAACAACAACTCGAACCGCTGGCCGTCGGTCGGGGCATACGCCTTGGGCCGAACGGCCGCCCGGGTCGGCACGCCCGTCCCCGGGCTCGATCGCTGCAACGAACGGATCTCGCCTTCGCCGACCACGATGATGTCCGTATAGCCGTAGCCGGCCGCATAGGTCAGGAACCCCTGAATCCCGCCGAAGTCATCCGGCAGATCATACGCGCTGTCATCGGCCGCCGTGGTCAGTGTCGTCACCGGATGCAGAAAACTCCACGAATGCGGAACGCCGTCGATCGGCAGGGGATACAGGAAGTTGCGGTAGCCGCTCTGCACACAGTCATCACACTCCGCCTTCTCGGTCGATTCCAGATCGTCATAGGACGTTAGAGAATCCGTCCAGTAGCCCAGAAACCGGGCCACGGTATCCATCAGCGTGACGTAGGTGTGCGAGAGTGTGCTTTCAGCCATCGCCGTTTCCTTCTTCCACCGGCACCGTTACCGATGGCGCCGGTACTTTTTTGAGCTTGTCCGTCGCGAACGCCTTCCGAATCGCCCGGTCGCCCACCCCGAGCGTTTCGACCATGACACCGTTGTGGGGGTCGATCTCGACGACGGTCCCGGTCCGGTCCCCGTAGTACGAGAACGCGACCGTATCGCCAACCTGGAACGGGCATGCCTTCGAGGCCGGCTGCTTGGAGACCGGGGCGGCAGCCGCCGTCGCCGGAATCGAGTCGATCCCCGCATCCAGCACTTCCGCCAGCACAATGAGGCCGACCATCGCCTCGCGGCCGATGCCGAACTTGCCGGCCAATTCCGTGTAGCGCTCATGCAGTGCGCTCAGGGTCGGCGAAATCGGGTCGCCATTGAGAAGTCGTTCGTACGCTTTTCGATCCTGTGTAATCATTTCTGTTGTCCCTGCTGTTTGTATGTCCCACCGCTGCGGGGGGCCGGAGCACACAGGCCCCGGCCACCCCGCACCGCAGGGGACAGAACACTCACACTTACCGCAACTGCACCACGCGGACCCAGTCCACGTCCAAGTACTGCGCCGCCCCAGAGCCCGCCTTGAGGGCGAACACCACTTCGAGCACCTGATCGAGCGGGAAGTTGGTTCCCGTCGAAGCGATCGTGTCGGCCAGGGCGACGCCGTTGACGTAGAACGTCATCGTGCCGCCGTCGTAGACCATTCCCAGGTTCGTCCAGGCCGCCGTAAGCGTGGCGGCCGTATCTTTGACTTGCGCCAAGGCGCCGCCGTTCAACTGAACAATCGTGTCCAGCTTGGCGGCATCAGCGCCGGCCGCCGCGACCACCTGGAACCCGATGGCGTCAACCACCTTGAGCGCCATGGTGTTGTCGGTCATGAAGTCGGCCGCAATGGCCTTTTCCTCGCCGAGCCCGACAAAGATGCCATGCTCGACCGTCACCGAGGACGGCTTGACGCGGGCCTCGAACCACATGCGCTTACCGGCGGTCGAGAGCTTGACGAGGCCGGCGGCGTCATTCGAGGACGCCACGTAGCATTCGTCGTTATCGGTCCCCGGCACGGCCAGTCTGCCGATGCCGCCCGCCGTGCCGGCGAGACCGGTGAACGTGCCGTTGGTTCCGACGATTTCCCACGGCGCCGTTGTCGCGCCGACCTGAACAAAGTCGTCGAACAGTTCATATCCGAGTGACGGATTCGCTCGGATCTCGTTGATCGGGCACGTCTCCCAGATCGCCGGACTGAAGTTGTTCGCCGTCGAACTCGGCACCGCCAGCCCGTACGGCTTGTTCCGCGGGTCGATCGGCCACGCTTCGATCTGAGCCAGCCCGGACGTACTGGACCGATCGATCGTCTGGCGCGCCAGGCCGATGATCGGACCTTCGCCGATCCCGCCGGCCACGCCGGTCGTGGATACCTGACAGGTGATCCAGGTCGTGCCGGTCGAACAACTCTGGTCGGTCAGCACATCCAGCATGCCGCCGCACGGCTCGTAGATGTCGATCCACTGGCCACCCGTCACGGCATCGTAGGCTTGAGTGGCCACGCCCGCGAAGTTGTGCAGGTTCCCGGTCACGGGAAACTCGACATACAGGCCGCGGGAGTAACTGGACGACGTAGCGTCCAGGGCGGTGCCGTCCACGTCCGTACCGGCCGTGTTGTCACGATCGTAGCACACCAGCGCACCCGCACTGATCGCATTGCTACTGGTCAAGAATACTTTCTTGACTTTGGTTTTCTCTTCTTTGTAGAACATTCAAGTTCTCCTTACTGGCGCCCGGTTCTACCGGGCCGCCACGAGGTTAGGCACTCTTCAGGGTGTAGGCGTTGTTCGTGCTGAGCACGGCCTGGAACCGACGGTTATCGCATATGACCTGCCACGACAGATCCAAGTGCACTTCGTGAACGTTGTGGGAATTGGACGCGAGCTTCTGGGACCGGCGCATCACGTTGCCCTTGAGGACGACGGGGTACAGCCAGTAGAAGTTCAGGAAGTACACGGGGGCATCCGTGTCCGCATCCAGCGCCGGCACCCACCGGATCGGCACTTTGTTCAGCAGCAATTCGCCATCGACCTCGCCGAACTCGCGACCGAGATTCTCGTTCTGGTCGCGCGCCATGGTCGCCAGCGAATCGTAGACGGTGCCGGTGGTGTAGATCCGGAAGTTGGACGCACCGGAACCGGCATCGGCCGCGTGTCCGGGGAGCTTGATCGGCGAACGGAACTGGATCTGCCGGAACGTACTGCGCATCTTGGCGCCGAGATCGTCGTCGGTGACGTTCGTGTACTGCCCGCAGAAGTTGGCCCAGCGGGGATGGGTCGCGGCACTCAGGCCGCCCGGGCCGGTCGTGTAGCCGCTCGCATTCGTGGCGTTGAAACCGAGCGTGGTCGTGGCATCGGGGTACTTGAGCACCCAGCCGGGCACGCCCAACGGCTGAATGTCGTCGCCCTCGGTCGTCGGGTAGTCCCAGAAGTCGGTTTCGACCTTGTTGGCCAGCGACAACACCGTGCTCTGCTCGCGGGCCGTGAACACGTTGAAGATCTGCGCCGTGCCGCGATTGAAAAACGTCTCGCGCACGTCGTAGATCCAGTGGGCGTCACTGTGGGTCATGGACTCCGAAATCTTCTGCATGACATCCACGAGGTTCGTGGCGTCCTGCTGGAACAGCCGCACGTTGCGGGCGGAACCGTTTTCGTCCACCATCGCATCGCGACGGATGTCCATACCCTCGTTCATCATCTTCCGGAGGTTCGCCTTGCGGAACATCATCTCGAAGACGACGTAATCCTGATACTGGGAGGCCATGTCGATGATCTTCGGCTTGGCCATGCTGTCGAGCGTACCTTGTACAAGGTCCGCAATCTGTGTTTGAGAAGGCATTGCACTTATCCTTTATGCCTGACCGCTCACAAGAGTTCCTTCAGGTCTTCTTCTTCCTCGGCGAACGTATCCGGAATCCCGAGTTCCTTGGCCTTGGCGGACAAGTACTGCTTCGCGCGCCGGTCCGGATCTTCTCGTTCCGGCGTTGGCTCGCGATGCGTCGGGCGGGATACATTGCGCTTGGCCTGCGAAGAGACCTGCTTGGCAATCTTCCTTACGGTCGCCTGTTCCTGGTTGTGCCCCAGCACCGCGTTGACGGCCTGCTGAAACAGCGTGCGTTCGTCCGGGGGTTGCAGCTTATTGGCTGTGTACCCGGAACGGACGATCGCCATGTGCCGATACACGGCGTCCCGGTTCTTGAACTCCGGCGAATCCGTCTGCATTTCGATGGTCGGACCCTTGCCGAGTTGATCGGCGAAGGTTTCTCCGACCGTGCTCACCAGCGCATCGAAGCGGCTCTGATTCGCAATCTGCTGAGTCTGCCGGGCGTACTGAACGAGAGCGTCGTTCTGCTCGCGGAGCTTCTTGTAACGAGTCGAATGATGCTCGTTCACCTTCTTGAGTTGCTCTGCCAGCTTGACGTACTCCGGGCTCGCTTCGTCTTCGTCGATGTCGAGTTCCAGCTTGAATTCGTCTTCGTCTTCGACCGGTTCATCTTGGGGCGTCACTGCATCCGCGTCGGACTTGGCCCGTCCGGTGGGCTGCAACAGCATCGTCACGAGACGCTCTGAATTGCGGACCGACGCATCCAGGGCTCCGGCTCTGTGCAGTGCGGCAATATCGTCCCGCGAGTATCCGAGCTGCGCCGCCCGGTTCGCGAGCCCGGCGTCCGGTTCGGTCGAACCGTCGTCGGCGTCATCGCCTGCATCAGCCTTCGGTATGGCGTCTGTTTCCGTCGCCTCGTTGCCAGGGACGACGGGGATTTCTTCGAGTTCCACGTCCTGCGATGCCTCGGGTTCGACGGCGGTCTCGACGAATCCGAGTTCTTCTGCGGCCTCTCTGTCCTGCGGGTCGATGTCCATGTCTGGCTCCTCAATAGTAAGCATCGTTATCGCACAAGCCGTACAGCTTGGCGTACGCTTTCTGGTGTTTCGCACTGGTCATAATGGCCTTGCCGTCCGACGTGAACTCCGTGGGCACGCCGTTCGCCGCGGCTTCGGCCCGGCTCGCTTCGATCTGATCGGGAGCGCACCCCAGTGCCCCGGAGGCTTTCGGCCAGATCCCGGCTCTTGGCTTCGGTCCGGCATGTTCGGCCGCGATGTCGCGGTACGCATTCCGTCCGTTGACGCGAATCCGGCGCGGGGCCTTGCCGAGTCCGAACCAGTGTTCGGTCGTCGTGCCGTCGTCGGTCGTGTAGCAGTACATCGGCATTGATCAGGGCCTCACAATGGATGCGCGTTCCGCGTCTTGCATGTTGCCTCCGAGCAGTGTCTGCGCCATCGCCGCATCCTGTCCGGTACGTGTCCCGCCCGGGCGATTCACTCGTGTATTGATTCGATTCGTCACCGGGCTCTGGAGCGGTCGATCGCCGTGGGTGGTGCCGTCAGGGTTCGGAGCCTCCATAAAACGGATGAAGTCGTTCATCTCATTCATGTTGCGGTATTTCGCGACCAGCTTCAGCAACGACTGAAGATCCAGAACCATGCCCTGCTGTTGCAGCATCGGCAGCATCGGCAGGATGAACGTCTGGAACACCTGCGTAATCGCCGCCAGCCGTTGTTCCGGCGCGAGATACTGCATCGAATACGGTTCAATGGTGATTTCGTGATCGAGGAAGTCCCCGAGCCGATCATATCGGGTGAACACATCGGGGTAGGACCGCTGCGTGCCTTCGATCGGCATCGTGACCGGCACATGGGCAAGCGGATCGTTCCAGAGGTGCCACGCCACGTCCCTCGCCACGTCTTGCGTGAACGACATCATGCGCTTCTGCATTTGCGCCGCGCGTCGATTGGCGCTGGCAGACAGCAGTTGTTCCTGCCCGAGCGTATCCGCCTGAGCACTGAGCCCGCCAAGCGTGTCGAGGTTGCCCGCGTTTCGACTGAAGATATTCTGCGCCTGAATGATGAGTGCCATGTTTGCGGCATCGGCGCCGCCGAATCGGAACTCACGAACCGCGTTCGGGTTGTTCATCATGAAGCTGTCGCCGTCGTCTGAATCCACGACGCGCTGCGCATCCGCCGTCGCGCTGCCCTGGTACCCGAGCACCGTCTTCTGGCGCCTGGCCTGTTCCGCGCACTTGTTCATCAGGGAGTTAATCAGGTCGTGCAGGTCCAGCCAGCTTGCGATCGGCGCCAACGGCATGGTGCTGTTGGGCACGCGGTTGTAGGCCAGGAACCGGTAGGGGCCTTGTTCCGGCCCGTCCCATTCGACTTCCCGGAGCGGCTTTCCGCCGCCGGTCGCCATCGTGAACACGGTGTTTTCGCTGGGCACCCAGTAGTCCCACAGGTCTACATAGGGCTCAAGCTCGTTGCCGGAGAACAGGTGCCCTTCCTCGAATCCGATGCTGGCGACCTTTTCGCTCTGTTCCGCGAATCCGAGTTCGTCGGGCACGACGTGTTCCGTCGGCCGCAGGTTGCCCTTGTTCCGAAACGCCTTCGACTCCATGACCTGCTCGTAGGGCAATCGGTATCGGTTGCCGAAGAACCGGCATTCCCGCCAGTCACGGGCCAGCGTGTCATGCACCCAGTCGTCCATATCCACGCGATCGACGAAGAGGACATTCGGGGTGACGGTTTCACCCTGATACTGAACAGGCGCACCTTCCGTCGTTCCGATCTTGATGACACCAAGACCATAGAGCGAATCGAACGCCACATCCTGAAGCGTCTGTTCGAGGTTGTTGACAATGAAGATTCGATTGATGGCGGCCTCGAACTTCGCCAGTCGCTTCTTGTACTGCGGCAGGGCGGTGGTCAGCAGAACCCGCGGCGTATTGGAAATCAGGAAGTTCATGAAGATCGTGGTGGCCAGTTCCATCATGTTGATCGGCAGCCGGTAGTCGGTGCCTCCGTCGCCATGATGAAAACCGACGTATTCCCGGACCGCCTCTACGCGATTCTTGCGGAACGGCCCCAGTGCTTCCCAGCTATGCACCGCCGCGTCGTGGAGTCGCTGATACAAAGGTGTTGTCGATGGTGTCACCATTTCTTCATCACCCATCCATCCGCCTGTTTGCGTCGGCGTCGGCGTCGGTCGTGAAGCAGGTTCAGCTTCAGTCTCGCGTAGAACGTGTCATCCCGTTCGGTCTCCACCTCTTTCGCCGTAGTGCCATACTCGCGTCTCAGCAGGTTGGCCAGGATGTCCGAAATCACCCGGTCGCCGTGGTTGTCCCGTGCGCCGCTGGGGTCGTCCGTTTCCACCGACTGCTTGTTGATCGGTCCTTTCCCGACCTGATACACATAGTCCCAGCATTCGCGGATGGCTTCTTCGTCACGGTTGATGAACTTCTTCGCTTTGATGTCGAGTCGGTAGTTGTTAAACGCCTTGTTCTTTTCGTCGTCGCTGTTCCACCATCCGGGGAATCGCTTGGCGGTCCCGCCGCTCATCGCCGCTTCGCGCCAGTAGACGTTCGGGTACTGAGCCTCTTCGATGGCCTGTCCGCAGTGTCGGCCCGGTCCGTTCGCTTCCCAGCACAGGATCGCCGGCTCGTTCGTTTCCGACCGGAAGAACCGACCCGCCGCCATCATCATGTGTCCGAGCCGCGTAGGGTCGATGCGGGGCGACGAGAAGCTGGCCACCTTCTCGCCGGTCACGAGATTGACCACTGCAATCGTACTGTTGGAGCTTCCGGTACCCGCCGACACATCGCCGGCCACGCCGAACGCATCCCTCTGAGTGGTTCGGCCGAACTCGTCAAGCGGAATCCACAGCTTCCAGGCCCCGCCCTCTCGAACACTGAACCCGACCGGCTCGAACGTCTCCAGGTCGTAGTCGAGTTCCGCCTCGACCGCCGGCCGTACATCGTTCTGGATCATGTCTTCCAGCACGATCGGATCGAAGTACATGACATCGGAGCCCAGGTAGTCGATGTCGTATTCCTGGCGAACCACGAACGGCGGCTCTTCCTCGCAGAGCTTGTCGTACCACGGGCTCCGCGGGTGTCCGAGGCTGTCGTAGTACAGCCCCGCCGCCTTGATCGGGTGTTGCGACCAGTGCAGCCGCACCTTCCGGGTATGCCGGTTCTGCGCCCGGCGGTAGAACTCGTTGTTCCGGCCTTGGGGCGTCGAGTTGAAGATGATGCAGTTGGTATTGGCCCGCAGCGACTGGATAACCGTCTTCTGGTTGTCCACCGAAGCGAATTCGTCCGCCATGACCGCCGTACGCCGGTCGCCACGGCCCACGTCCCCATTCGTGCTTTCCCCGTCGAACATGCTTCCCGTATCGAGGTTCTTGAGGTGCAGCTTCTTCCGATCGACGTTCGGCATCAGCCAGCCCGGCAGTCGATGATGCAGGAAGTCCAACTTCGCGAACAGCGACTTCATGTCCCCCGCCTTGTCCACGTACTCTTCCTTGCGGCTCACCAGCAGGAAGCTCTGCCACGACAGGAAATGCCACTTGTGCTCCATCGCCAGCAGGATCAGCCACGACGCCCCCATATCCCGCGACTTCTCGATCAGCAGGTCATGGCTTCCGATCGCCTCGTAGATCTGCCCGAACGCCTCATCCTGACACGGCCACGTGATGAACGGCTGCTCGGGACAATCCGGAAAATCCTTGGGGCTATGCGTCCACGCAAACG
>LAHR01003523.1_pt1 | contig 15784 bp, 12 predicted proteins | sample 329641 | NCBI WGS metagenome assembly LAHR01 (sample SAMN03275701, study PRJNA271635) | activated sludge metagenome | isolation source: Sample C-3 Sludge from acetogenic chamber (third chamber) of Anaerobic...
GGAGGACGCTTCCCAGGCAGCCGCGCTGCCTCTGTCGAACGGGAATTCGACTGCCCAATCGGCGCTTCGGCGAGCGCCGCTACTCCTTCCCCGGCCTGTCATTCCGGGGAAGTCGCGCCAGCGACAGGGGCCCAGGAATCCAGCCGGTCAAACCAAAACATCTTCACCTCCAAGTCGGGTTCGACCCAGACGCAGTCTGAGTCGACACCCTCCCAGGGCTATTCCCGCGAGGCCTGGATTCCGGGGCCCCTTCCCCGGAATGACAGGTTCGAGTCTGCGGGTGTTCAGTCCCAGCCTCCGGATGGCTCTGGTATTCCGGAACAGCCCCCCCGTCAGTGAAATTCGTGAAATTCGTGTAATTCGTGGACAGTCTCTTTTGGACACGGCGCTTCGGCGAGCGCCGCTGCTTCCGCAGGGTCGGCATCCTGCGCTACTAATCCTCTGCAATTTAAATATCACGCGGATTCACGATCGTAATCGCAGAATATGATGGTTTTTTGAGAGCGTGATCGACAAAAGGGTGATCAAGTGGTGGAGTGTCGTGGTGACGGTGGCGGATGTGATCTGGGAGGTGGAACCTTCCGAGGTTGGTTGTCCCCGTCCCTCCAGTTCTGGGAAGTACCCCTTGCGTGCCAGGCCGCCGTTCACCCTCGCCAGGACCCACTCCCCGTCGAACCGCTTTGCCGGCGTCTTTGGGAGGGGTTGGAGCGAGGGTTTTGCGGGGGATGGGGAAAAAAGTTCATAAAAGCTCATTTTCTGCTTGACAAGAAAAGCGGGATGTCATATAAGCGTCACAGGATGTCAAATAAAGTCATAAAATGTCAGGCAGCAGTCATGAAAAGAGAGTTCAAAAGCAGATCAGAAGCGATATTCACCGGCATCAGCCAAGCAGGTAATCCAAGTCAACACACGCCCAAGGAAGGTGGAAAAGATGTCAGGTCCATTTAACGGTTATTGGGAAAACGCGGTGCACAACCAGCGGGTGATCATCCCCGCCCTCATCAAAAGGAGATTCAGCGAGGAATCGCAGCGCACAGTGGTGATCACGGCTGGCCCGGAAAACTCGATCGCGCTTTATCCGCTCGACAATTGGTATGCCACCCTGGAAGAGCTTGCCCAAGGCAGCGAAGAGGACCAGGATTTCCGTTCGATGCTGATCAAATGCGCGGTGGCGGAGGCAGAACTGGAAGGACCGGGCAGGGTGCGTTTGCCGGAGCGGGAACTGCTCAAGGCGGGCATCACCGACCGCTGCGTGGTGAAAGGGGACCACCATCTGATCACGCTGTGGAACCCCGCCAAATTCTACGAGGACCTCGATAACTACGAATCCCAGATCCGCTCGAAATTTAACGCCCGGCTTTGGCACAAAGGCAAGAGATGACAAAATTCCACACCCCCGTGATGCTTGACCAGTGTGTTGTTTTTTTGCAACCGCGGGCGGGCGGCGTGTATGTCGATGCCACTTTGGGCGGGGGTGGGCACACCTTGGGGCTGCTGAGCAAAGAGGGACGGATCAGGGTTTATGGCTTCGATCAGGACGCCGAGGCGCTGGCAGAGGCAAAAGCCAGGCTGGCGGATCATCCAGACCGGGTTGAACTGATCGGCGAGAATTTCTCCAGAATGCGCACGGAACTAGCCCTGCGCAAGGTTAAAAGCATCGACGGGGCATTGTTTGACCTGGGGGTTTCCTCGCATCAGCTGGATGCGCGGGAGCGAGGCTTCAGCTTCGACGGCGAGGCTCCGCTGGACATGCGCATGGACCGCAGCCAGGGCCAATCCGCCGCCGAGGTTGTAAACGAACTCACCCAGGCGGAGCTGGCGCGGATCTTCAAACATTACGGCGAAGAGCTGAACGCGGGACGCATCGCCGCCAAGATCGTGAAAGAAAGAGCGGTCCGTGCCATCCGGACGACGTCTGAGCTGGCGAAAGTGATCGAATCCGTGGCGGGAAAAGGCACCAGGGAATCGCTGAAAAGCAAGGCGCGGATCTTCCAGAGCCTGCGCATTTACGTCAACCACGAGCTGGAGGTGCTTGAGCCGGCCCTGCGCGACGCCATCAATTTGCTCAGCAAGGGAGGCAGGATCGTGGTGCTCAGCTATCATTCACTCGAGGACAGGATCGTGAAAAACCTGTTCAAGGAAGCCGCCGAAGGCTGCGTCTGCCCTCCCAGGGCGATGCGCTGCGTTTGCGGCAAACACAGGCTGCTGGCTTTGCTCACCAAAAAACCGCTCACGGCCGGCGCCACTGAGACAGAATCTAATCTCCGCTCCCGCAGCGTCAAACTGCGCGCAGCGGAAAAGATCCAGGGGGACCAATGAGAGCCAAATTCGTAATTTTGATATTGCTCGTTATACTGGCGGGCTTTGCACATTTTTGGAACGCCAACCAGATCGTGCGCGACACTCAGAAGCTGGCACGTCTGGAAACCACCCACGCCGCGGAAAAGAACATCAACACCGAACTGAAGGTGGAACGCGACGACCTGCGGAGCGGGCGTCAATTCGCCGGCTTGGTGACCCTCGACGCCGGGGGCAAACCGGTAGCCTCATCCCAGGGCAAGGTTATCTACGTGCACGAACCCGCCGGCGAACAGAACAGGGCAGATTATTGCATCATAGACCTTTTCGCCTCCAAAGCGCAGGCCAAAGAAGTTCAGATCATACTGGACTAAGCGATGCGTTCCCGATACAGAATGCTGGTGGCCGGATTGGGCTTGGTGACCTTGGTTTGGGTCGGCTATCTCTTCGCGCTGCAAATCTTTGATCCCTTTCAGCTGGACCAGCAACGGCTCACCCGCTACACCCCCTACAAGGAGATCATCATCCCCACCCGGGGCTCGATCTACGATGCCAACGGAAATCTGCTGGTGAGTTCCATCAGCTATTACCAACTTGATGTGGACCGGATGGCGGTGAAGCTCTGGGCTGATGAGAAAAAGATCAGCCTTAAGGAAGCTTACTCCCGGATCAGCAAAGCCATCGGACAAAACTGCCCCGTTAAGCCTGACGAGGTGATGAAACGGCTGACGATGAACGACAAACTCAGCTCGATCCAGATCACGAACAAAGTGCGCGAGATGGAGCTGGAAAAGATCGTCCAAGCCTTCGAAAAGGAGGAATTGCCAGGCCTCAACCACACCTTCTCCTCGATGCGGCGCATCTATTCCCGCAACATCCTGGCCGCAAGGCTGTTGGGATCCGTGCGGGCGATCTCCGACGGCTACGACCCCGAAACAGGCAACAAATCCCTTTATAAACTCAGCGGTATCTGCGGCCTTGAATCCACTTTCGAAGATTATCTGGCCGGCGATTACGGCTGGAGGGAAGTGGTTTACGATGCCAAACACCGGCGCATGCCCTACCCAGACCTCCACGAAAAGATCCCCCGTGACGGCTACAACCTGCACCTGACCATCGACTCGAGCATCCAGGAAGTGGTGGAGGACGCGCTCTACGAAGGCTTGGAAAAATACAACGCCAAAAACGGCGGGGCGATCGTGATGGATCCCCACACCGGCCGCATCCTGGCGATGGCGGGGGTATCTGCGGAAGACAAATACATCGATCCAGGACTGGTGCGGGTGAAATCCAACATCCCGGTAAGCTTCATGTTCGAACCCGGTTCAACGATGAAACCCCTGACCATGCTGGTGGCCCTGGACAAACACGTGGTGAGTCACAAAGACCTCTTCCCCAGCGGCTCCATCACCATCCGCGGCCGCACGATCTCGGACACCCACGGCTATGGCATGATCCATCCTGTGGATATTATATGCAAATCCAGCAACGTGGGCATCGCCATGGTCGGAGAACGCGTTGGCGCCAAAACGCTCTATGAAAAATTCATTGCCCTGGGCTATGGCCAGAAAACGGGCCTGGACCTTAGCGGGGAAAGCAGCGGCATGTTCGCCAAGCTGAATAACTGGGATGGCTATACCCTGCATTCGGTCTCTTTCGGCCAGGCGATCTCCGTGACCGCGCTCCAGCACGCGACAGCCTTTTGCGCCATTGCCAACGGCGGCAAGATGGTGAAGCCGTATCTGCTGGAGAGGGTAACCGACAACACCGGCCACATGATCCAGCAATTTGAGCCCCAGGTATTACGCCAGGTTTGCGGCAAGGCAGCCGCGGACACTGTGCGCTACTATATGCAGACGGTGGTGGACCGCGGCACGGCGCGCCATATCAAGATGGACTACATCACCATGGGCGGCAAGACAGGCACCGCACAGAAAGCGGCGGAGGGCGGCGGAGGATATGCCGGCGATAAATACAACTCAGTGTTCGTGGGCATGTTTCCGGTGGAATCCCCCAGAATGGTGATGATCGTTTTCTACGACGAGCCAGCCATCGGCTATCATTACGGCAGCACCAGCGCCGCGCCCACCTTCAAGCAGATTGTGGAAAACATCCTGTTTATGCCCAATTGCAACATCCTGGCTTTCGACGAACGCCTGATGCAAAGCTCCAAACGCATGCCAGACCTGCGCGGCAAACACATCAGCCAGGCCGAGAACATCCTCAATCAGTATGGTTTTTCCTATAAGATCGAAGGAGCGGATTCCTCATCGGTGGTGGTGGACCAGTTCCCAAAACCCAACGTGGCGATAGATCCGGGACATCCCATCACGGTGAAGATCGGCCGCAAAGCCGGGGAAAAGGCGGAACACGTGGTGCAGGGCACCATGCCCGACCTCACCGGACTCACGCTGCGCAAAGCCATGCAGGTGGCAGCCCGCGAAAAGGTGGCGTTGCGCATCAGCGGCTCGGGAATCGTGCGCGCGCAATCGATCCAACCCGGCTCCAGAGTGACCACCAACACCATCTGCCAGCTCGAGGCCTCTTTATGACTCTGGCGGAGGTGCTGAAACTCTTCGGGGAACACAAGCTGCTGCTGCAGATCCAGGCGCTGGATGGCCTGGGTGAACTCCAGGGACAGGTCCGGGTGGACAACCGCGAGATCGAGGCGGGAGATATCTTCGTCTGCATTCGGGGACAAATATCCGACGGCCATGCCTTCATCCCCGACGCGCGCCAAAAGCATGCCGCCCTTGTCGTTTGCGAAAACGAATTCACCGATGCCCTGCCCGCCATCCGGGTGACCGATACCCGTAAGGCGACAGCGTTGCTGGCCAAGCTTTATTATCATGATCCCAGTTCCAGCTTCCGCCTGGTTGGCGTAACCGGCACCAACGGCAAGACAACCACTTCCATGCTGTTATTCAAAGCCTTGCGTGAACTGCATCAAAGCGCGGGATGGATCGGAACACTGGGTTATTACATCAACGACGAGCAGTTTGAAACGCGGCACACCACGCCCGACATTCTTCAGCTGAATGCCATCCTGGCGCAGATGGCAGAGAAGGGGGTCGAGACAGTGTGCATGGAAGTCTCTTCCCACGCTCTGGCACTCGACCGGGTTTATGGCATTGATTTTGACTACTGCCTCTTCACCAACCTCAGCCGGGAACATCTGGATTTCCACCGTAGCATGGACGAATATGGCGCCACCAAGCTCAAGCTTTTTGACGCCACGCTGGAGGGCAGGGCCACAGGCCTGATCAGCACCGACGACAGCTTCGGCAAACATGTCCACGATGAACTGCAATTCAAGGGCGCCAGGGTGCACAGCGTTGGCCGCGATCACGCCGAGTTCATGATCCAACCAGGCAGCTCGCAAGGTTCCTGGGAGCAAAGCAGCTTCACGTTGCGGTCTGCTGAAGCTGAAGTAACCATCCACTCAGCGTTGATCGGTCGATTCAACATTGCCAATCTGGCCCTGAGCGCGGCAACGCTTCTACTGATGGGCTATGCTCCCGCGCAGATCGAAGAAGGTTTGAACAGAGTTCCTCCGGTGCGCGGACGCTTTGAGAGGATACCAAACCGGCATGGCCTGGGCGTTTTTGTGGATTACGCGCACACCCCCGACGCTTTGGAAAACGTGCTTCGCGCCAGCCGTGACCTTGAACACAGGCGCATTCTCTGCCTGTTCGGGGCAGGCGGTGACCGCGACCGGGGCAAGCGTCCGCTGATGCTCAAAGCCGCCTTGCAATTCGCCGATGCTGTGATCATCACCGACGACAATCCGCGCACCGAAAACCCCGACGCCATCATCCGCGAGATCGTTACCGGCACGGACCTGTGGCTGCCCTGGTGGATAATCCGCGACCGGAGGGAAGCCATTCGCGCCATCCTGCGCCTCGCCCAGCCCCAGGACATCGTGTTGCTGTGCGGCAAGGGACACGAGACCTATCAGGAGATCGAGGGCGTGCGCCATCATTTCGACGATGCCGAGACAGCCGCGGAATACCTGGAGGCAAGCGGCTTCGGGGCTTGGGACGATGATGAGCTGTCCCTGCCCGTGGATCGTTTGATGTTGGAGCTGCTGTGTGAGACCCGGCCAGATGACAAGCCGGGATACCTCCCCCCCGCCGTTTATTCCAGGATCTCCACCGACAGCCGCACGATCAAGCCGGGATCGGTCTTCTTCGCTTTGAAGGGGACAAACTTCGATGGCAACGCCTATCTGGGCGAAGTTTTGCGCGAGGGGGGCAATCTGGGGATTGGCAGCAGGGATGCCAACGGCTGGAAAAACTATCTGCCGGTGGCTGATCCTGTGGCCGCGATGGCAGCGCTTTGCCGAAAATATCTGCAGATGTTCCCGGTCTATAAGATAGCCCTGACAGGCAGCACAGGTAAAAGCAGCACCAAGGAGCTGCTGGCTCAGGTTTTCAGCACAGCCTCGCCCACCCTGAAAACAGAGGCCAACGCCAACAACCTGATCGGCCTCTGCCAGACCATCGCCAGGATCAGGCCCGAACACCGCCATGCCATCTTTGAGCTGGGCACCAATTCTTTCGGCGAGATTGCCGCCCTAAGTGAAGTATGCGCTCCCGATGCCGGCATGATCCTGAACATCGGCCCCTCCCATCTGGAAGGCCTGCAGGATGAGGATGGGGTTTTCCGCGAGAAGACCGCGCTGTTCAACCGCCCACTGGACATCAGGCTTTTCGATGCCGACGATCCCCGGTTCGAAGCCTGTGCGCAGCAGGGACAGAGCGTCGGTTTCGAGGAAAACGCGGATTTCAGGATCAGCGATTTGCGCCGCGACAAGCAGTCCTGTTCGTTCAAACTGAACGGCGAGGACTACAGCGTGCCTTATCCGCTGCCTTTTTTTGCCAAAAACGCGGCTTTCGCCATCGCCGCCGCCACCCTGAGGGGGTTTTCCACTGAGGCCATTCGGAAAGCACTGGCACAGCCAATCAGCCTGGGCCTGCGCATGCAGCGCGAGGATCTTCACCACTGCCTGCTGCTGGCCGATTGCTACAATGCCAATCCCGTCTCCATGCAAAGCGCCATCGAGTTTTGGCGCGAGTTGGAACCGGAGCGGGAACACATGGCGATCCTGGGCGATATGCTCGAGCTTGGCCCCGCCGCCGCCGATTATCATGACATGATCGGCGCCATTCTGACCGAAAAGGGATACGACGCGCTGATCACCGTCGGAGAACTCTCCATGCGCTATCACGCGCAGGATTCCACTTTGCGCGAAAGACACTTCCCCCGGGTTGATGATCTCTTGGCAAGCAACGTGCTGAACGAGATCAAGCCCGGAGCGGTGATCCTGGTGAAAGCCTCGCACTCCATCAAGTTGGAAAAGGTGCTGCCCCGTCTGAGAGGAGAACGCTAATGCTCTACCATCTGCTTTATCCGCTGGCCCGTTACAGCATAGTTTTCAACGTGATGCGCTACATCACCTTCCGTTCGATCGGCGCGTTCCTCACCGCCCTCCTCGTCACCCTCCTGGTGGGGCCTTCCTTCATCCGCCTGCTGAAACGAAAAGCGGCGGTGGAAACCATCGATGAGGATGTTCCCGAAAAGCACCGTGCCAAGGCCGGAACACCCACCATGGGTGGGCTGATGATAATCTTTGGGCTGCTGATCGCGTCGCTGCTTTGGAACGACCTGTCGAACCGTTCCATCATCATGATGTTTCTCACCACGCTGTGGCTGGGCATTTTCGGCTTTTTAGACGATTACCTGAAGAATTTCCTCAAGGTTGCCAAGGGACTGATGCCCAAATACAAGCTTTGGGGACAGATCAGCGTGGGGCTGCTGCTCACGCTCGCGATCTATTACGGTGGCACCAGCGAAAACGTGACCAACCTGCAAATCCCCTTTTTCAAGCACCTGATCATCCCGCTCAGCTGGGCCTTCATCCCCCTGATGGTGTTTTACATCACGGGGATCTCCAATGCCGTGAACCTCACCGACGGGCTGGATGGGCTGTCGGCCGGAGTGATGATCTTTTCCGCCCTGGGCCTGGGCATCATGAGTTATCTAAAGGGCAATTTCAATTCGGCGGCCTATCTGAACCTCGAATTCATCCCCACCGCGGGTGAACTGACGGTCTTCATCGCTGGATTGATCGGCACCCTGATCGGGTTTTTGTGGTTCAACTCACATCCAGCGGAAGTTTTCATGGGTGACACCGGCTCCCTCACCTTGGGCGGTATTTTGGCCGTTATCTCCATTTTGCTCAAGGAGCAGATCTTTTTTATCATCATTGGTTTCCTCTTCATGGCAGAAACGCTTTCCGTGATCATCCAGCGCAGTTGGTTCAAACACACCAAACGCAGATATGGAGAGGGCCGAAGGGTTTTTCTCTGCGCTCCCATCCACCACCATTTCGAGATGAAGGGATTGCACGAATCCAAGATCGTGATCCGTTTCTGGATTGTGGCCATCCTGCTGCTGGCCGTGGGATTGAGCACCATCAAGCTGCGCTAAGGAGAAGTGACTTTGTTTGACACAAGCAAGAGATATGCCGTCCTCGGCCTCGCCCGCAGCGGGATCGCCGCGGCACAGAAGATCCGCGAACTGGGAGGGACAGCCTTCCTGAGCGACTCCCAATCACAGGACAAGATCAGCGGCACGGCTGAGCTCACCCAGGATTTCGAGTGCGAATTCGGCGGACATAGCGACCGGCTTTTTGACTATGACCCCTGGATCGTGAGTCCGGGTATACCCCTCGACCTGCCCATTCTGCAAAAGGCCAGGGCCAAAGGCATTGAACTCATCAACGAGATAGAATTCGGTTACCGTATCAAGGCCAGCGACAGCCGCATCATTGCCGTTACCGGCTCCAATGGCAAAAGCACCACCGTCTCCCTTATCCAACACATCCTCAAAAACATGGGCTACAACAGCATTCTGGCGGGTAACATCGGCTCCGCTTTTTGTTCCCATCCCATCGAAAGAACGGGGATCGATTTCATTGTGCTGGAGATCAGCAGCTTCCAGCTTGACCTTATAGACAGCTTCCGGCCGGACGTGGCCGTGCTGCTGAACATCACCCCGGACCACCTCAACCGCTATGCTTCCTTCGAGGACTACGCCGCATCGAAATTCCGCATCTTCGCGAATCAAACCGATGATAACACAGCCGTGATCTGCCTGGACTCCGAGCCCGTAGTGGCCAACCAACATCTGATCAAGGCGCGGCTGTTGCGCTATTCACTGATCCACACTCCTCCGGATTGCGAGGCTTGGCTGAACAAGGACGTGATCCAGATCGGTTTGCGCCACAAACTGCCAGTGGCTGAGCTCAAGATCCGCGGACCGCACAACCAGGCGAACACCATGGCCGCCCTGTTGGCGGTGGACGCTCTCACCCACGACCTTGATTTTGCCATCCACGCCGCGCTTGGCTTCGAGCCTCTCTCCCATCGGCTGGAATTTGTGGCTGTGATCAACGGCATCTTCTTTTTCAACGATTCCAAGGCCACCAACACCGATTCTGTAAAATCCGCCCTCACCTCTTTCGACAAGCCGATACGCGTGATCATGGGAGGCTCGGACAAGGGTGAGGATTTCGAAGTTCTGACCCCCCTGCTCAAAGAACGCGCGCAAAAGGTCTACGTTACCGGCGGCACCTTGGAAAAGATGCGCGCAGCCTGGGAGGGAAAGGTGGATATCGCCGGCATAGAGGACTTTGAAGATTGCGTCCGCGCCGCGTTTGCCGATTCCGTTCCCGGCGACATCATCGTCCTCTCACCCGCCTGTGCCAGTTTCGACCGCTTCCGTAATTATGAGCACCGCGGCGACTTTTTCAAGGAGTTGGTGCATCGCATCCGGAGTGAATATGAAAAAGAATAGAAGCAGTTCCTACATCGTTTCCCTGGACAACATCATTTTAGGCTGTTATCTGTTTCTGCTGGCGTCTGGGTTGCTCGTTATGCTGGATATCACATCCGTGCAGAGTTCCATGGTCAATTTTTACCGCCACGGCATCTTTGTGGTGGTTTCCGTACTGACCGCCATAATCGTACTCTATTTCTATAAAGTGGACCGAATGCGGCCGCTGAACCGCTGGCTGGTTTGGCTGACCATCGCCCTGTTGCTGGCAGTTTTGGTGTTCGGCGTACAGGCGAAGGGCGCGGAACGAAGGCTGTCCATTGGGTTCATCGGCATTCAACCCAGCACCTTCGCGCGGCTGGTGCTGATCCTCTTTTTCGCCGGCTATATGGACTCCAAGCAGGACAAGATCGGCCTGAGCAACGTGAAGGAACTCATCATGGAGTTCATTCCGCTGATCATCTACACAGTGGCGATCTTTGTGCTCATTTTCCTGGAGCGCCACCTCAGCACGGTGATCATTGGAGGCTTGAGCCTGCTGGGCATGCTCTATTATGCCGGCATACGCAAACGCTTTGTCTTTGGCGTGCTGCTGCTGGGGCTGCTGGCGGGAACCCTGGTGATTGCCAAGGGCGATTCCTTCCGCTCAGACCGCATCAAAACCTTCAAGGTCTATTCACTGCTGGTGCCCAACCGCCCGGAACCGAGCAATTCGAAGGAAGAATATCAGGTGCGCGAAAGCCTCACGGCTCTTACAAGCGGAGGCTTTTTGGGTACCGGCATGGCCCATGGCCGGGCTAAACACTATTTCCTGCCCGAAGCCCGCACTGACTACATATACACCATTATCGGCGAGGAATTCGGTTTTCTGGGGGCGGCGATCGTGCTGTTGTTGCACGCTCTACTCTTTTTCCGCATCCTCAAGCTGGCCGAGCAGCAGGAGAATCGGTACCACAAGTACCTGTGCGCCGGACTGGGAATGAACATCTTTTTCAACGCCCTCATCAACACCGGCGTGAGCATGTCCATCATTCCCGCCACAGGCAACACCCTGCCCTTCATCAGCTACGGCGGAAGCGCTTTGCTGGTGGATTCCATCTCCATTGGCCTGGTCTTGAACATCACCGCCAAACGGAGGCAGATGTGATCTTTCCGTCTTTGTTCCGTTCTCATCTCTTCCAACAGTTCTCGTCTTGTGTAGTTCAGGCCCAACAGCCAGAAATGGCTGATGACCCTCTGCTGACCTGTTTGGGAACAGCCAGAAGCAACCAGGGCGGGATCAGTGCCTGAACGCCAAAGTGTTTCCGGAAACAGCTTTCACCGCTTCGTACTGGGTTGCGGAGGCACGGGAGGACACATTTTCCCCGCCCTCGCCATCGCGCAGCAACTGCAGAAACTTGGCCACCAGACGGTGTTCATCGGCAACCGCGGCGGGATGGAGGAAAAGCTGGTCGATGGGGAAGGCCACACCTTTCATGGCATCAGGGTGCAAAAGCTGTATCGCAATCTGAGCCTGGACAATCTGCTCTTCCCCTATTTCCTGGTATCCTCCACCCTGGCTTGTTTTAAGCTGCTGCGGCAAACCAAGCCCAGCGCTGTGATCTGCACCGGCGGCTTCGTTTCCGGACCGGTTGGCATCGCCGCGGTCCTGCGGCGGATCCCGCTCTATTTCCATGAGAGTAACAGCTATCCGGGGATCACCACCAAATACCTTGCCCGCTTCACGCGCATCATATTCACTGGCTTTGCTGGCACAGCCCAGCATCTTCGCCAGGCCAATGTCCGTGAGATCGGTATCCCGCTGCCCCAAAAGGAACAACTTCTGCCGGAGGTTGGCCTCAGCGACATCGGATTGGAAGAGTCCCGCCCCACGCTGCTCATCACCGGCGGCAGCCAGGGCTCGCAGGCCATCAATTCCGCGGTTGCCTCCGCCCTGCCGCGACTACAGGAGAGGGGCTGGCAGATCATCTGGCAGACGGGCCAGGCCGGATATGATGAGTATTCCGCCAGGTTCGGTGATCTCTCCGGAGTGCACATCTTCGCTTTTTCTCCCCAACTCAAGAGCTTGTATAAACTGGCCGGTGTCGCCGTTACCCGCGCGGGGGCAATGACCATCGCCGAACTGATCGAAAACCGGCTGCCCGCGGTTTTGATCCCCCTGCCCACCGCGGCGGAAAATCACCAGCACTACAACGCCCTCGATCTGCAACACAGGGGCATGGCGATCCTGCTCAAGCAAAGCGAGTTGAACGGCGAAACGTTGGTGCAGAAAGTAACGCAGGTCTGGGCTGACCACGCCGGCCATGTGAACAAATTAGGACAACTACCTCACAACACAGCGGCGGAGGACATCGCGAGGGAGATATTGCACGACCTTGATAAGGAGCACAAACATGCTGGGAAAAACTAAAAAGATCCATTTCATCGGTATTGGCGGCATCGGCATGAGCGGCATCGCCGAATTTCTGCATAACCAGGGCCTAGAGATAAGTGGGTCCGATCTGAAAAAGACCGATGTCACCCGCCACCTGGAATCCCTCGGAATCAAGATCGAGGAGGGTCACAACCCCACCCTGGTACAGGATGTGGACGTTGTGGTCAAATCCTCCGCTGTCAAGGACGACAATCCCGAGATCAAGGCAGCCAAAGCCTTGAAGATCCCGGTCATCCGCCGCGCGGAAATGCTGGCAGAGATCACCCGCATGAGCTTCTCCATCGGCATTTCAGGCACCCACGGCAAAACCACAACCACTTCCATGACCGGCCTGGTGCTGGAGGCCGCCGGACTTGATCCCACCATCATCGTGGGTGGCAAGGTGAAGAATTATGGCTCCAACAACGTGATGGGTTCAGGCAAATACATTGTTGTGGAAGCCGATGAATATGACCACTCCTTCCTTTCCCTCTCCCCCTGCATCGCCGGGATCACCAACATCGACACCGATCACCTCGACTGCTACCGCAATCTGGATGACATCAAGGGCGCCTTCATCGAATACGCGAACAAGGTCCCCTTCTTCGGCAGCGTGATCGCCTGTCTGGACGATCCGGGAGTGCAGGCGGTTCTTCCCCGCATCAACAAGAAGATCGTAACCTACGGTTTTTCCCGCCAGGCCGACATCCAAGCCCAGAACATCAGCATGAAGGATTTTGTGAGCGAATACGACGTTAGCTTCAAAGGCTACCGTCTCGGCCACGTGCAGATGAACGTGACCGGGCGCCACAACATCCAGAACTCGCTGCTGGCAGTGAGCATCGGCCTGGAATTGGACATCCCCTTCAAGCATATCCGCGAAGGCCTGATGCAATACAGCGGGGTTTACCGCCGCTTCGAGCTTAAAGGAGAAGCCCGCGGCATCACCATCTATGACGACTATGCCCACCACCCCACCGAGATCTCCGCCACCCTGGAGGGTTTCAAGGACAGCACCAAACGCAGGATAGTGGCCTTGTTTCAGCCTCACCTCTATTCACGCACCCGGGATTTTTACGTGCAGTTCGGCAATGCTTTCTTTTCCTGCGACTGCCTCATCCTCGCCCCGATCTATCCAGCGCGTGAAGCCCCCTTGCCAGGGATCTCCTCCAAAATGATCGCCGACGCGGCCATCCAGAGTGGACACCACAAGGTTGTATTGATCGACGACATCTCCCAAATAGTGGCCAAAACCCTTTCCCTGCTTGAACCCGAAGACATCCTCATCACCATGGGCGCAGGCAATATCTGGCAGTATGGCGAGGAAATCCTCGCCGAACTGAAAAAACCTATTGACAAAAACATTAAAGCTAAAAAAAATAGCAACTTAGAGACTTAAGACAGGAATCAGCCATACCGCTGCAATATATTTAAATATTATGAGAGACAATAAGTTACCGAACCAAACCTACACCCGTAAGAGAAGAGGAAACAGCCGATATTTCGTCTTTTTCGTCTTTATTTTACTGGGTCTAACTGCTTTGGGATTTGGGGCTTATCATCTGCTATCGAGACTGGAACTGCTCCACGTGCGCAAGATAGAGATCAGTGGCAATTCAGCCGTGGCTGACAGCCTTTTGGGAAGAGCATTGCAGAGCTACATCGGCCAGAACCTTCTCCGGGTGAACAAAACCGAGGTCAGGCAGCGCGTAAGCGCTTTTGCCCGGGTGAAAAGCGTCAAGGTTAGACGCAAATTCTTCAACACTTTGCTGGTGAAGATCACCGAACGCAAGGCCAGCCTCTACGTGAAGAGCCTTGAGGGCGACCTGTTCCCCATCGACGAAGACGGCATAGTGTTGGAGCGGTATGGCAAGATCTACACCGAAAATCTTCCGGTGGTGAATCTGTTGGTCAACAACTCCCATCTCAAGACCGGGAGGAAACTCAAAAACTCAGCGCTGGACCGCGTTTTGGCCACGCATCGCCGCATCCTTGGCGAAGCCCCGGATTTCGCCGCCAACATCTCCGAATATTTCACCATTGATAAAACCGTTTACGTGATCGACGCGCGCAACGGGCTGCGTATCATCCCCAGCGAGACCAATCTTGCCAAACAGCTTTCGCGTTATGAATTCGTGCGCGACAACGGCAATGTGAGCCAGACAGCCATCCTCGATCTGCGGATCGACAATCAGGTGGTGGTGAAGGCGGGCGACTGACATGCGGCAAAACCTCATCACCGCTCTTGACATCGGCTCTTCCAACGTGCGCTGCATCATGGCCAGGGTGAAAACGCCCCAAAACCTGGAGATCCTCGGCATTGCCGAAACACCCTCTTCCGGATTGGAAAAAGGAATCGTCAAAGATATCCAGGCTGTGGCCGAATGCGTGAAAAAGGCGCTGGTGGAAGTGCAAACCACTTCAGGGATGAAGCCTGCCAACATCTACACCAACGTCACCGGCGACCACATCCGCACCCAGGTGGGAGATGGGCGCATCTCCATTCCCACCGCCAGCCCCAACGAACCCGGCGAGATCGTTCAGGATCACGTGGACCAGGTGATCGCCGACGCCCGCAACGGAGTGAAGATCCAGAAAGGTTTCGAGCGCTCCCAGATCCTCCACGGAATCCCCCAGGGCTTTGTGATCGACGGCCATAACGACATCCGCAATCCTCTGCGGATGACCGGGTTCCATCTCATCACCAAGGTGCTCACCATCTTCGGCGACGTCACCCAACTGCGCAATCTGGCCAAAAGCATGGAATTGGCCGGTTATGAGATCGGAGCCGACAATTTTATCCTCAACCACATTGCCATCGGCAACGCCGTGCTCAGCGAGGACGAACGCCGCCTGGGCACCATCCTGATCGACATCGGCGGAGGCACTTGTGACATCAGCCTGCACCACCGGGGGATTTTGGAGAAGATCCTGGTGATCCCGATGGCTGGCGCCGCCATCACGGAAGACCTTGCCATCGGGCTCAAGACCACGCTTTCCAACGCCGAATATATCAAAACCACTTACGGAGTGGCCCTGGCCAGCAGCGTGGATCCGGAAAACGAGATCGTGGTGGAAGGTATCAGCGGTCGCGACAGCCAGGTGAAAACCCAATACCTGGTGAGCCACGTGGTCCAGCACCGCGTGGAGGAAATGCTGGCTCTGTGTTATGACCGCCTTAAAAATTATTACACGCCCGAACTGGTAACCGCGGGCATCGTGCTGACGGGCGGC
>LAHR01004272.1_pt1 | contig 15781 bp, 13 predicted proteins | sample 329641 | NCBI WGS metagenome assembly LAHR01 (sample SAMN03275701, study PRJNA271635) | activated sludge metagenome | isolation source: Sample C-3 Sludge from acetogenic chamber (third chamber) of Anaerobic...
CCAAACAGCTATAGAGTGATAATTCAAATTTCCGATCAATTCCTAATGCGCCGTGTCAGCCGGGGCGGACTTCAATTCCCCGACAGTGCCGAAATACATCGCGCTCACTGAGGCGCTCCTAAAGTACAGATGTTAACTGCCTATGGGGGCCATTAGACTCTGACAAGGATATAGTTTGCCCAGAGGCAGATGAAAAAATCATACTTGACAGAACCCAGCGTCTTTACACTATTGAAAAATGAAATCCAAGTACGACAAAGGTACGCGCAGCTTCACAATGAGCCGCATCAGGTCAAAGGACACCAAGCCTGAGATGATCGTGCGTCGGTTCCTGTACCATCATGGCTTCAGGTATCGCTTGCACGTTAAGGAACTCCCGGGAAAGCCTGATATAGTTCTACACAAGTACAAAACAGTAATTTTTGTACATGGGTGCTTTTGGCATGGGCATCAAGGATGTAAGATAAGCCATATACCTAGGTCAAATACTGATTATTGGGACGCCAAATTGAGTAGGAATTGTGATCGCGATTCCGAAAATATTAGCAGTTTAGAAAAGCAAGGATATAAAGTTATTGTAATTTTTGAATGTAACCTTGCTGATAAGGTTGCAAGTCAAACTTTGTCAGCAATGCATGAAACAATTATCAAAACGGGTATGATGAAGTTTCGATAATTCGAATAGAAATCTATCGTCAGAGTTCATTAATGGAGGTAGGTTGTTATTGAAAGCTACTATCAGTACCATCATTATTTACAAGTCTACAGTAATATTCTCAATAGTATAATAATCAAGTATAGGAGAAAAATTGAATAAGTACAAAAGGACTTTAACTCAGTTAGGATCTCATGCTGTGCTATCATGGCCTCATGAGTTGATAGACATTGAAGCCAATGTCAGTGTCCTTCCGTTTCTGTACCAGACCCAAGATGAATTCATATCAATACTCAACTTGTCACAAAAAAGCCCCGACAAATGGAAGGCCATAATAAATGCTTCAAACGTGATTGGATATAATCAATTTTTAAAGCACTTGATGGTATTGAGTGATCTTGGAGGTGAAGCGCTTAATAAGCTACCGCCGATAATAAACTACTTTCCAAAAGGGATAATGAATTATGTGTGGGATGAGGTTGAACATACATATAGGTTCCAATGTATACAAAACAATACGACATTGCACAATAAGAGTTTATGTGTAGATGGAAAATCTTTGTTTATTAAACACTCTCTTACACCCAAGATTGAAGACACTACGATGCTCCTCCTATTTGGATCCCTTTCATTAAATGACAAACTCCCTGAGGATGTTAAGATTAAATGTTGTATTGGTGGTTTTATAGGAAGACCAGAAGAGCTTAAAAGCTTTGTTAAGCAGAGTTACATCAGAGTTAGTAGGCAGACTTCAGGCGCTACAGCTAATTCATTAGGCCAGCTTGCGCAGAAACATGCAATTGAGAGCCTCGTGAAACTACTCCCAGGATGGAGTTTGTTTAGCAATGGCACTCTTCCGAATCTAAATATTCGAGCTAGCATCACAGACACAACATTTGATATTGTGGCAAAATCTCCAACAGAGAAATACTATGGAATTGAGGTAAGCTTCCAAGTTACTACAAATAGCACTATTGAAAGAAAATCAGCCCAAGCAAAAGACCTATATGATTCGGCCCATAGGGCAGGTCACAAAGTCTGCTACATAATTGACGGTGCAGGAAATATAAATATTAGAAAATCAGCTGTGAGCACTTTATGTGAACACAGCGACTGCACAGTTGCGTATTCTCAAGATGAGTTTAAGGTATTGGCTAAATATCTTATGTCCGATGAAAAAAAAAGTAAAGGGTAGAATGATTAGATCAATTGATTTATTTGCAGGAATAGGGGGCATCCGGCTTGGTTTTGACAATGCATGCCATGCTCTAGGATATAGGACAGAATGTGTCCTGTCTAGCGAAATTGATGAACACGCCTGTGAAACATACAATATGAACTTCAAAGAATGGCCCCAAGGAGATATACACAATATCATAGAAATTGATGAATTCGATTTCCTGTTGGCCGGATTCCCTTGCCAGCCATTTTCATACGCAGGCAAACAGAAAGGATTTGGAGACACAAGAGGCACATTGTTTTTCGAAGTTGAACGAATCCTACAGCAATACAAGCCCTCAGCATTCCTTCTCGAAAATGTGCGAGGATTAACTACCCATGATAAAGGCAGGACACTGCAAACTATTGTCAATCATTTACAGGATGCCGGCTATGGTGTTCAATATGTCCTGGCTAATAGTAGTGACTATGGCCTTCCACAAAATAGAATGAGAATTTATTTAGTCGGTATTAAGGGTGAGGAACCGAGAATTACTTTGAATTCAAGTTTTGGATCGCCTGACTCGCACAAGTTTAAAAGCATAAACGCAAATATGGATATTTTCTTTGATGATAAAGCAACGCCTGTTTATGTGAAAGATATCCTTGAACCTGCAGTCAACACAAAGTACCATTGTTCTGACGCATTTATAAGCAGATTATCAAAAGTAGTTGGATCTGAATTTTCAAAATTGAACGGAATGAGGTTAATAGATTACCGTGGAGGCCAGTCTATCCATTCATGGCAGTTAGGGCTAAAGGGAGAGTGCAGCAAAGATGAAATTGATTTTATGAATCTGCTAATCTCTAATAGGAGAAAAAAACACTTTGGGGAGGACCAAGACGGGAAAAAACTCACAATAGAACAAATAAAGACGTTCTATAGTAAAAGCAATATTGATGAAGTAATTGGATCACTACTCAAAAAAGGCTATCTTAAGGAACAAGACGATAAATATAATCCGGTATGCGGCAACATGTCTTTTGAAGTATTTAAGTTCCTAGACCCAGAAAGTATTTCTGTAACCCTTGTATCAAGTGATGCCCATAAGCTTGGCGTAGTCCAAAACAACAAACCAAGAAGGATTACCCCTCGGGAATGCGCAAGATTGCAAGGATTCCCAGATTCATTTCTGCTACACCCTATTGATGAGTTTGCATATAAGCAGTTTGGTAATTCTGTTAGCATTAACGTAATTGAGGCCGTTATAAAAGACCTGTTAATAAACAATTCTCGGAGCTTTGCAAAATTCTTATAATATTGTATGCACGGGCTGCTACCGCCCCAGCATCCCCAGTATCGCTTTCGCTTCTGCGTGGCCTTGGGCGGCAGCCCTCATGAACCACAGGGCGGCCTGTTTTTCGTCTTTCCTAACGCCGGAACCGGATTGGTAACACAGCCCCAGATCGAACTGGGAAACCATGTCGCCCTCCTCCGCTTTGCGCTTGAGTTCCTTGTCAAAAGAGGTTTCCACCCACATGAGCGGGAGGAGCGCCAAGACCGCTGACACGATGAGAAGTAACAGCATTGTAACCTCCAAAGTTCGATGCGCATAGTCTGGTTGCCCGGCGAATCCTGTCAAGCTTTTTTTGGGGGTTACCGGGCTGGGGACGCAGGGGCAGCCGGGTTTGGCGGGGAAAAGGCGGATTTTACGGTTACAATCGCAAAATAGGGGGGGTTTTTTGCGATCGTGACCGATGAATTTGGGGCTGGATCCAGGGGACCCGTTTATCTGTCCACGAATTACACGAATTTACACGAATTGATAGGAACACGGATGACAGGATTGACGGGAGTTGGTTAAACTTTCACAAATATACAGAGACTATTTCTTTGAATATGTGACCCCTGTATCTTTCAATCTTCATCTTTGTTCCTTCCTGATCCGGGCCTGAACGGAAGCCCGGAAATCCGTATCAGAGTAAAAACCTTTTTATTGACACGAAGCCAGCTGCCAAATCCAATGCTCGAATAATGGATAAATCTATTGACGGAAAAACAAAGATGCGCAAAAAATGGAAGATCGTCATCATCGTTGTGGCCGTGCTTCTGGTGCTGTTCTTTGGCTTGAGGCAATGCGGCAAGGCGGCCTTGAAAAAAGCCGCCGCCCTGTCCACGCCTCAAACCCACAAGGTGGCCCGGGGCACGATCCTTTCCCAAGTGGAGATCACCGGTGAGGTGCAGCCGGAAACGATCGTAGCCATCAAATCCAAGGTTTCGGGCAAGGTGGTGAAGTTTTACGCCGACGAAAACAGCTATGTGAACAGCGGGCAGATCATCGCCGACATCGAGCCGGACTACAATCAGGCAAACACCCTCTTCAGCACCAAAGCCCAGCTCAGCCGGGCAAAGCTGAGGCTGGACAACGCCAACAAGGACCTGGCCGATAAAAAGGTACTGCTGGGAAAGGGTTATATATCCCGGTCGGTGTACGACGCCGCGCAGGATGAGCTCACCTCAGCCGGGATCGAGTATCGCCAGGCCACCAACCAGTATGAGGCGATCAAGGACATGGACGTCCCCGGCAAGGTGATCCACGTGCTGGCCTCCGCTTCTGGTATGGTGATCGAGCGCACCGTGAACGAAGGAGAAATGGTTCAGTCCAGCCTCACCAGCTTCGGCGAGGGTACTGTGATCATGAAGATCGCCGACCTGAAGAGGATGGTGGTGAAAAGCAACATCAATGAGGTTGACATCGCCAAATTCAGCCTGGGGCAGGAGGCAAAGATCAAGCTGGATGCCCTTCCCTACCAAGAATTTGCCGGCTCGATCGTGAAGATCGCCCCCTCCGCGATCACCGAAAACAACGCGAAGGTTTTCCCCGTGGAAATCAGCATCAACGCCACCGGGGATGTGGCCCGGCCGGGTATGACGGCAGCGGTCACGATCGTGGGCGAATCGCGTCCAAATGTCCTGGTGATACCCATTCGGGCTGTCTTCACCGACGACAAGAACCAAGACATAGTATACCTGATGCCCAAAGTGAAGCCAGCTGCTGGCAAAGGTAGCTCCAAAACCCCGCCCCAGCAACCACTCCCGACGCCGGTGACCCTGGGGATCAACGACCTCCAGCAGGTGGAGGTGATCTCCGGACTGAAGGAAGGAGATGAGATTTCGCTCAATGAACCGCTCGGGCAGCAGAATTCCATGCAAATGATGATGAGGTGAGGCCAGCGATGATAGCCATAAAAAACCTGTCCCGCAGCTTTGGCCCCATCAGAGCTGTGGACAACGCGAGCTTCGCCGCCGAAGCTGGAGAGATAGTGGGATTTTTGGGACCCAACGGAGCGGGCAAGACCACCACGATGCGCATGATGGTGGGCTATCTGCGGCCCGATTCCGGCCAGATCGAACTGGATGGCAGAAGCGTGTTTGAGGATCCGCTGTCTGCCAGCGCCCGCATCGGCTATCTGCCGGAACGCAACCCTCTCTATCCGGAAATGGCGGTGGGAGAATTCTTACGCTACATGGGTGAACTGCGCCGGATGCAGGAGGCCGGGCTGGTGCGCAGGATGGAATTTGTGCGTGAGGCCTGTGGACTCGACACGGTCTGGAAGCAACGCATCTCCACCCTCTCCAAGGGGTTCCAACAGCGCGCCGGACTGGCCCAGGCCATTCTGCACGACCCGGAGGTGCTGATCCTGGACGAACCCACCAGCGGACTCGACCCCAACCAGATCATGGAGATCCGAGAGCTGATCCGCGAACTCGGCGAGGCCAAGACAGTTCTGCTTTCCAGCCACATCATGCAGGAAGTTCAAGCCCTCTGTTCGCGCGTGGTCATCATCAACAAAGGCCAGGTGATCGTGGACGACAGGATCGAAAACCTCAGTTCCCACATCACCGGCTGCCACAAGGTGGTGCTGGAAGTTGAAGCCGAAGAGCCGGATTTCAGAACCTGGCTGGAGCAACATCCGGATGTTAGCCTCGAACTCCAGGCCCAAAATGGCCCGGTGTGCCTGCTGAGGTTCATCGCGCCGGCAGACAAGGACATCCGCAAAGAACTGTCGGCCTATGTTTCAGCCCAGGGCTGGCAGATCGTGAGCATCTATCAGGAAATTCAAAACCTGGAAAGCATCTTCCACGAACTGACCGCGCAGGAGGAAGGGATCCCTGAAGAAAACGAGCTGCCGGACTCGGGCGAGATCCAAAAAATGGTGGCCGAACTGCATCCCGTGGACAGTGACCTGACCTGTCCGGACTCCACCCTGCTGCCACCTGAAAACGGCAACGGCCCCAACGCAAGGGAGGATAAGTGAATCCCGCCCTCACCATGGCCAAAAAGGAATACTCCCTGTCGTTGCGCTCCCTGGGCACCTACATCATCTTCGGCGTCTTTCTGCTCGCCACCGGCACCTTGGTGGCTCTCACCGCGCTCAGACTGGGGGTGGCGGATATGCGGGACACCTTTTCCAGGATGCACCTGTTCTTCCTCTTTTTCATCCCGGCCCTCACCATGGGCAGCATAGCCCGGGAACGCAGCCTCGGCACCCTGGAACTGGTCACAACCCTGCCGCTGAAGCTGGGTCACATAGTGTGGGGAAAGTTCCTGGCCGCCTGGGGACAACTGGCCACTGTTCTGGCTTTCAGCCTCGTGTTTCCGGCCCTGATCGCCATCTTCGGCATCGGAGTCGATCCCGGCGCCATCTTCACCGGATATCTGGGACTGCTCTGTGCCGGCGCGGCTTACACCGCCATCGGCATCTTTGCCAGCAGCCTCACGGAAAATCAGGTGCTGGCCTTCATCATCGCGCTGGCGATCTCCGCAGTGATCTTCCTGCTGGGACGGCTGGGCGAGCTGATCCCGCTGAAAGTGTTCGCGCTGATCGAATACTTCGGGACAGACTACCATCTGGACAGCTTTCTCAAAGGGGTGATCGATACCCGGGACCTGATCTGGTTCGCCGCCGTCACCTTTATCTTCGTGCTGCTGGCCCAATTCCGCCTTCAGAGCGAAAACCTGAATCAGGAGCGCTGAATGAACACCCGCAGCCAAATCTTGGGAACCTACGCGATCAAGATCCTCATTGCCATCCTGGTGCTGATCCTGGCCGGATTCATCCACTTTCGCCTGGATTTGAGCCGCAACCGGAGCCATTCCCTCAGCCAGGCCACCAAATCGACACTGCGGGAGTTGCAGGACAAGGTGGTCGTGAAAGTGTTTGCCTCTCCGGAACTGCCTCAGGAGTTGAACAGCCTCAACCGCTCGCTAAAAGACATGTTGGCAGAGTTTCAGGCGCAGTCCCGGGGCAAGTTCAGGTTCGATTACGTGAAGGCCGGGAGCACTGGGGAGCTGATCGAACAAGCGCAGAAAGTCAATATCCCCCCCTACACCACCACCAGCGTCGAAGCTGACAAAATGGTGAGCAAAGAGGTGGTATTCGGCGCCGCTTTCGAGGGCGGGGGCAAATCAGCTTCGCTGTTGCTGCGCCCGGGCATGGACTCCATGTTGGAATACCAGTTGCTGAAGCAGATCAACAAACTCAAACCGGACACCCTGCCGGAAATTGGCGTTTTCGCCGACACCCTGGCCCTGATGTATCAGTATTCATACTATCAGGACAATCTGGCAACTTTCTTCATGGAACTGCTGGACAACTATAAGATCGAACACCTGAACCTGGAGACGGCCCCCAAACAAATGCGGGTGCTGCTCTGCCTGGGAGTGGTGGATTCGCTTTCCGAGCTCCAGCTTTACCATCTGGACCAATACCTGATGCAGGGCGGGCAGGTGGTGATGATCCAGGACCGGGCCATGGTTTCTTTCAGCAATCAGGGAACGGCCGTAACGGAGCTGGATAGCAACCTGTTCCGGATGCTGGAAAAATATGGGATCGAGATCAAGCCAAACATTGTTCTGGACAGGGAATGCGAGCTGGTGGGAGACGGGCTGGGCCATCAGGTTCCCTATCCCTTCTTTCCCAGGCTGAAGCCCAATTCCAAATATCCCTACGCTGCCGGCTTCGATCCCATCGTGATGAACATTGCCTCCCAGATAGGCAGCATGCCGGGCTCCCAGCTGAAAATGGAGCCTGTCCTGCAGACCTCCGGAAAGTCCAACACGCTCGAAGGTCCGGTTTTCATGATCGAAGAAGCGGTCAAGCAAGCTCTCGAGCCTGGCTATCTCGACCAACCCCCAGTTATCGTGGGGGCCGAATTCAGCGGCAGGTTCACCAGCTTTTTCAGCCAGGCCCTCACAGACAGCACCTTCCACTCCGGATCGGACAAAGCCCGGATCATCCTCTTTGGCGACAGCGACTTCAATCTGGAATTCGGCGCCGGGGCCTTTATCATCATGAACGCCATCGACCACCTCCTCGGCCGGGACGACATGGTGAAGCTTCGCTCCCCACGATCCAACTACAATCGGCTGGGAGCCGAAGTCTACATGTCCAAGCATCAAATTCGATCCCCCGATCCCGAAAAGAAATATACCAGGCTCAACCTGACCTTCAAGCTGACCGCCATCCTGCTTCCCGTTCTGCTGCTGGCCCTGGCAGGTTTTGCCCTCGCCCACAGGCGCTCTTAGCGAGTCCCCTGCCGTGACAAGAAGTAAACCTGCCCTCATCATTGTCTTTCTGGCCCTTCTCGCAGCAGTGATCTGGCTACTGGCCAAACGCTCGGACAGGGAAACCTTCAGGCCTGTTTTCAGCGCCGACAGCACTGCGTTTCACCGCATCGAGATCGCCAACGCGGACACCAGCATCACTTTCATGAAACAGGAAGGAATCTGGCGCATCGTCAGCCCCATAAAGTGGGACGTGGAAAAGAACCGGTTCCGGCAGTTCATGCGAGAGGTGATCCTGGCCGAATTTTCCACCGAGTCCGTCGCCACTGGCCAAGAAGCTCTGGACAAGTATGATCTGACCAAGGACAAGGCACTGCGGATCAAGGCTTATGACTCCCGGGACAAGCTGCTGAGGGAAGTCTGGTTCGGCGATCCGGGCAATCCCCTGGATTATTTCTGCTATCCAAGTGAAGCTGAGGTCTACCAGGCCGGAACCAAGGTGGTTACACTTTACGGCCCAGAACTCGAGTCCTGGCGCTCGCCCTACGCCCTCAGCCTCCAGCCGGACCAATTGTTATCCATCAAAGTTGATCTCAGTGGAAGCGGCTACGAACTCACCCGTGCCGGCGAGCTCTGGCACTACCGGGATAAGCACGAGAATTTTGATATCCCAGCCGGTAATCTGACCCTGGCCATCATTCTAAACGACCTCTCCGGTCTGGGAGCGCCATCCCTGCCGGGCACAGATGAACTGCCGCCACCAAACTCAGAGCCAACCGCTGATTGTGCGGCGGTTATCAAGCTCCAGGACAATTCAGACGTATCCATCAGTTTCCATTCCTGGAAAGGCAGCCAGCTGCTGAAGATCGACCGCTATCCGGACAGCTATTTCCTTGTTGATCAAGGCATTGTGACCCACTTTACCGCCCCGCCCAAACTGTTTATGGCAGCAGCCCCAGAACCTCCGTCGCCATGAACCTGAAGATCAGCCACTGCCAAAAGCTCGACCCCAAGCTGTTCGCCCGGATCACAGCCATCTGGCAGGAAACGGGGATCAGCAATCCAGCCAGGGCGGACAGCTTTGCTGCGGTGCAGTACAATCTGGACCACGGCGGGATCATGCTGCTGGCTCATTGGGATGATGCCCTGGCAGGCACCGCCTGGCTCAGCCACGACTGGCGCCGCCTCTACATCCACCACATGGCGGTATCGCCCGAATTTCAGAACCACGGCATCGGCCGCGGCCTGCTGGAGGAAGCGCTCAGGGTGGCCAGGGAAAAGGGTTGGCAAGCCAAACTGGAAGTGCATGCCGACAACGCTGCTGCCCGCCATCTCTACTCATCCTGCGGCTTCACCGACCTGGAAGGTTATATCGTGATGATCAGGAGAGGCTGAGGACCGATCAGAGCAATCCCCATCTGCGCCGGAAGAAGAGTTCCAGGCAGAAAGCGAGAATGAAGGCTGTGAGCACCCACCATTTGCGGTAAAGAGGGATGTCCTTGCGTTGCTCCAGGATCTTTGTTTGCGCGGGCAGGGGCTGAAACTCTTTCAGGGTGCCGGGATCGAGCAAGGTTCCGCCGGTATCTGAGGTCAGCCAGGAGAGCAGGGGCATGTTGAAATCGAAATCCCGGGCTTCGATCGAGGCATTGGCCACATTGAAGCGCCCTCCGCTCTTCTGTCCGCTCACCTTGTCCGTGATCTGGAAGCTGTAGCTTCCGGCCTTGTCCAAACTCAACCGGGCGGCATATTCACCCTCACTTTGGGTCATGAAGTCGCGGAAAACCTCTTTCCCGGACGCGTCAGTAACTTTCAGTTCCGGGTTCAGGTCCAGGCGCAGGGAGCGGATGTCATCCTGGGCCCGCAGGCGCAGATCGATCTCCTCCCCCAGAAAGTAGCTGCCGTTGTAAATGGCTTCATAACCGCTTTGCGAGGTATTGGCCAGCCAGGTCAGCGAATTGGTCAACAGCTTCTGGTATCCGCCTCCGGCAGTCTGCAGCTGCCATTTCCAGAGGCTGAGAAAGGCCAGAGCGAGGGTTTTGGCGCTGCCGGCGGTGCCAACCGCGATGGCGGGCGAGTTTTGGGAATTGTCGATAGTGGCCAGCACCTCGGCTCCGCGGCTGGCCGTGACGTAGTAATAATCCAGCGGCGGAACTTCCTTGAGATCAGAGCTGTCAAAGCTGAGCATCGGATATTTGGCCGCCGCCGGGCTCCATTCCAGAAAACCCTGATAGGAGCTGGTGATGTTCGCTCTCTGCAGCGGCAGGATGCCCCCCAGTTCCTGCACGGGCAGGCCCTGCCAGAGTATCCCCACACCCCGTTTGTGGGCTGAAACAACGTAATTAAGCACGTTTCCGCTCAGTTGCAGCCCCCCGTTGTTGATCAGCACCAAGGCGGCCAGGTTTTCCCCGGTCAGATTTCCCGCGGACGCATCTCCGGCAAAGGCCTGGCCTCCCTGGACCCGGTAGTGGGAAACTTCCCAGCGGGGATTGGCGGCAATGGCGTCCACGGTGAACTTGTTATCCCAGGCCGGGCTGTCCGAGAGGATCACGATCCGCTGTTTGTCGCTGAGGACGTCGATGGCGCCGGGGTAGCTGTTGTTGTTTTGCGAGCGTTCGCTGATCCCTGCGGCCGACACCTCAACCTTATAGGGATAAAACCCAGTCTGCCCAAAGCGGTGGGTGAAATCCACATTGGCAGCCACTCCGTTCTTTAGCTGAACTGCCTTTGTGCCAACCAAAGTGTTTCCCAGCCAAAGTTTCACGGCTGCCGGCCCGTTGTAGTTGTCGGCTTTCACCTCAGCCCGGATGAGGGTGGGCTCATTGCGGTAGGCCTGGCGGTTGGTGATGGTACGAACCACGCTCAGATCTGATTTTTGGGGCAGCATGGTGTCCGCGATGGCAAAAAACGGGCTGCCCAACTGTTTCACCTGCTGCAGCGATTCATCCCTCAGCCAGCCGTCGGAAAGCAGCACAATGCCTTTCACCCGGCTAAAATCGTGTTTCTTGGCCAGCTCAGCCAGGGCTGGAGCCAGCAGGGTGTTGTCTTTGTCTTCCTCCAGTCCGGTGGCAAATTCATATCGCTGCAGTTCATAGCCGGCAACGGCGAATTTATCCGCCAGTTCCTTGCCCGGCTCGCGCAGCCAGTCTTTTTTACTGCCCGTGGCGCCCTTGAGGTCCATGCTGGCGGAAACGTCCGTCAGCACCAGCACCTGCTGTTTCTCGGCCAGTGAGCGGAGGTAATAGAGAATTGGGCTGATCAGCAGCAGCAGGAGCACCGCCAGGCTGATCGATCGCAAAATGAAGAGCAGCCAGCGCTTTCCGCGATCGAGTTGGGGCTGGGTGCGCCAATAAAAATATCCCGATATCAGCAGGGAGATCAGGATGATGAAAGCGTATTTCAGAGCGGGGTCCTTATGCTGAAATAGGTGGCAACCCCTGCCCCCTTGGAATTGTAGTAGGGATACAAGCTTTTGATGGATTGGATCCCCAGGCCCAGTTCAACGTGGCCCAGATTGAAGCCTATCCCACAGGAGGTCCTCCAGGGATAGGAAGCGTTGCCTGAACCGAAACCCAGCATCAATGAAAGGAAGGTAAAGGGCCGAACTTCCGCCCCAAGCGCGAATCTGTCCTCCTCAGTGGTTTCGGATGAATTGCCATAGCCCTTGATGTAATCCGCGGTCAGGGCAAGCTGCTTGATCTCGTATTTGGCGGCCAGGCGCATCTCCAGAGGGATCTTGGTGACGTACGGGGCCGTATCTGCCTCCTCGAATTGAGTGTCCACCAGCCCATCCGTTCCGTCCAACAAATCCAGCGCATAGAGGCTGTCCGCTTGGAGGTGGAAACTGTATTCCTTGCGCAAATACTCCCAATTGAGGAAACCGAGGATGTTATCCAAGGTGGCGCCGACCTGCAGGTTTTTCACCGGCTCGGTGTAAAGCCCAACCAGGCCTTTGGCGCCCCAGCCTCCTGCCCCAGCCCTCTGCAACAGGTCCTGCCTGATGTTCAGGCCGTTCAGGTCGGTGGTTAGGAGTCCCGCAAATTCCTCGGTGCTGGTGTTCCCGATCCCGCCCAGAGCGCTCACCGCCATCCCCATCCTGATGTCTGGCACCGCCTTGGGCAAAGGAAGGCGGATATTGCCCCATCCCAGGGTGAGATCCAAATAGCCCAGCGCCTCCAGATAAGTGTCTTCCCTGGAAAAATCAAAGGTCTGGCTGCCGTCGCCATTGCCGTGGAGCAACAACCCCAGATATTCTTCATCGATTGCGGACTTGGCGGTGAGTTTCACCGTGCTACTGATGGCCACGTTTTTCACGGTGAAACCAAACAGCGGCAACTGGCTGCCGAGGTTCAAGGCCAGCCTTCCGTCCATGGAGTCCATGATCCTTTGCTTGTCGGCAGCATCGAGGTATTCCAGCCCCATCACATAATTATAGAGATCCAGATCGAAGGCGTTATTGCCGGCCACCACACCCAGATTCAGCCCCGGCAACCACACTTGGGAGCGGTTTTTGTTGATCAGGGCCGGATTCCAGTAGTTGGCTTCGCTGCCTACCGCCCGCAGCATGTAGCTATCTGAGAAGATCAGCGATTTGGGCGTGAAGCTGTTGGCGGAAAGCAAGGCGCAGCATATCAGCAACGCGAAGATGGCTATTGTCTTTTTCACAGCAGGTCCTCCGAAACGTGGAGTTTCGCGGTCAGCATTCCCCGGATCTGGATAAAATCCGCAGGCGAGGCGTGAATGATCACGGGGCCGTTGCTGGGCAAAAAGTTAACCGAAACCAGGACATAAACGCTGGGCTGGGTGAACAACTCCAGTTCCTCCCGGTTGAGCGCCAGGCTGATGATCTGCTCTCCGAATTCATCGACCGCAGGCCCCTCGTATTCGGACGAGTGGACCGTAACTTGTTTGGAAAAACTGAAGGTGGCCGGATCGGAGGGATCGATCTCCTCCGAGGGTCCCAAATAGAGCGTCAGGCCAGCTCCCACGGGGATGTGGTTGGTGACCCCCAGAGTTAGAGCGGCAGCCAGCACTCTGTCCCTGATCTGTGCTTGGGTATCGGCCTCGATCTCGATCAGGTTTGGTTTGCTCATCGTATACTCGTAACCATTGATAACGAAGTGGCAGGGCAGGTCAACCTGATACACGCAACGCAATCTGTCGGATTCCCTCACAAAACCAGGAGCTTCATTGTGCCCGCCGTTGATGAGCAGATATCCGTCCACCAGTTCCACCTGGTCCGGCATGATCTGCAGCAGATCGCTGATTCCCTCAGTGAAGATCAAATCGGTGACAACTGGACCTGACAACTCCGCCGGATCAACCCAAAAGGGCTGGCCATTATCGTCCAGCACCTGCACCCAGCGTTCCTGGCCGGTTCTGGTGTTCACGGCGTGGAGCATGCCGTGGAAGGTGGCGCCGAAACCGATCTCGTTGGTGAGCTGCAGTCTCACCCTGGCTTCCTGCAGGGTCAGCGCGTCGCCCAAGTCCTCGGGATACACAAATTCGACCGAGGTGAAGGTGCCGCCGATGGAGCGAACATATTCGTAAAGGTAGCCCTGGAAATAGTCACAACCGATCTGGGTATTCACGCTCAGGCCTGCCGTGCCCAGCGGGGTTCCGTCCGGCTGATTGCTCTGCACGATCAGCCGCACCCGCAGTTCATCCAGCACCTCGCTCGAGTTTTCCACTCCCGCACTGTAACCGCTGAGGTTGAGGCTCTGCCAGTTGGGATCGTTGTTGCTGGATATGGTCAGCGGCGTTCCCCCGGCGGTGGTTATCTCCGGCAGGATCAGGGTCACGCTTGAGTTTTGCGGATCGGCCAGGCTCAACCTGAAGGACAGGCTCCCCTGTTCGATGCGCCCATAAACCAGATGCACCTTACCGGTGGGATCGAACAGCGGAACGGTGGTCTCGATGTCGATCCCGGAAAGCAGAGGCAGATCATCCAGCAGGACCTCCGGGGTGAAATTCACCTCGCCAAAATCCGGTGTGGAGGCATGGCCGGTGGCGGTGATGGTGAGAACCTCGTTGTCACCGATGACCACATTCACGCTGTCCACCAGCTCCGAAACCAGGAAGCGTTCGTTCAGCAGTGGCACTGTCAGGTCCACATCCCATTCCGGAAGTTGCGGTTTGCTGATGTCGCAGCCACCCAGCAGCAACATCAGGCCCAGCATTGCACAGAGGATATTTCTCATGGTTTTCACGTCCTTATGGCCGCGCGCGCGGACAGCGGTAATTCATCTTGATGAAACTCATTCAGCGGGCGGGAAATATGTCAAGGGATTTCCTTGCCCAGGCTTGAAGCTCAGGCTGTCTTGATCAGGAATGGAGCTCAAACCAATCCTGCACCCTGGCCAGGGCGGCTCCACCATGCGCCTTGAGCAGCCTGATCTCATCCCGGCTGACGTTCACGGCCTCTTCCTGGGGATCGATGGCCAGCACTTTGCGCGCCACCAGTTCCGCCTTCACCAGTTCGCCAAAAGCTGGATGCCAGGGTCCGCCGGCGATCTCGGCCGGATCGATGTTTGATGGTATACCCACTTTGATGATGCGGGTTCCGGCCCTATCCGCCACAGAATGATAGTCCGCGCACTGCTCCACCGCCTCTTGCAGCTGCAGGGGCAGATACCCGCCGGATAGAAACAGCTTTTCCAGAGCGGTGCCGCGGATCACGATCAGGGGATAGAGGCGCAGGAAATCCGGTTTCAGCTCAGCCAGAATGCTGTGATTTTCTTCCAGGCTGGCTTTTGACCAGCCCGGCAGGCCAGGCATCAGTTGGATTCCCAGCTCAAAACCATGGCCTTTCACTCTGAATGCGGCTTCGAGGGCCTCCCTGCCGCTGTAGCCCCGGCAGGTCTTGGCCAAAACCTCATCATTGAAATCCTGGATCCCCAATTCGATGGTCCGGATGTTCCAGTCCTTGCACCAGTTAAGGATCGCGTCGCTCACATACAGGGGATGGGTGGAGATCCGGAAAGTCGTGCGCGCGTCGCAAACCACGGCCACCGCCCTCAGCAGTTTTTCCCGCGGACCCTGCTCCATAGCCGTGAAGGTGCCTCCGTAGAAAGCCACCTGCTTGTCCAGGTTGGGGTTGCGGGCTATGAATTTTCGCGCCTCAGTGACCGTTTGGTCCATGTCCAGATCCCCCTGGCCGGAGATCTTGTCCTGATCGCAATAAATGCAGCGTCCCGGACAGCCGCGCATGCCCAGAAAAACCGGGTAGATCAATTTAGGGCTTGCATCTCCCTCTTTTGCTGGCTGCATCGGCATCCTCCCCATCGTCGATAGTTGTCTGCTGCTTCGCGCATACTTCACACCAGGCAACAGGTCAATGCTGTCAAGAAGTTTATCGCTCCTCGCCTGATTTCTGACATCGCCCCGGCGATCAATACGGAAT
>LAHR01000505.1_pt1 | contig 15669 bp, 12 predicted proteins | sample 329641 | NCBI WGS metagenome assembly LAHR01 (sample SAMN03275701, study PRJNA271635) | activated sludge metagenome | isolation source: Sample C-3 Sludge from acetogenic chamber (third chamber) of Anaerobic...
CAGATATATATAGTAGAGGTGCCTATTTTTGCGAATTTGTTCCTATCTTATTATCTGCCTATTGGTTGCAGATAAGCAGGGGCAAATTTATTTGCTATATTTCTGCTTATTTGCCCCAAACCCTTGTTTTGTTACCCACCATATATAGGGGGTCTATGACTTTCCTCGCATCAACAGGGTGATTGCATCCCAATAACTACCCAACCGGCCAATGGGAGCTCAATGCGGGGCAGTCAAGAGGCGAACACGCCCGGCCTCGGGTGGAGATTACCGTAACCGGCGTTACGCTAAACACGATAATCTTCACCCCATCACCCACTCCGCTCGAACCCGTCATTCCGGGGTAGGGGCCCCGGAATCCAGCACTGGCGGGAATAGCCAACCTATTCCTGGAGTGGGAGGTCAACGCAGGCGTTGACCTTGCTCCGAAGCGGGGCCCCTGGAGCCGGTTTCGGACTACGAGCTTCTGGACAAACTGATGTGAGCGGTGTCCTGTCGTCGAGCGGGCAAAGCTGGCATGGATCCGGCTGGGCGCTTTGAACTCCAAGCTGCGCTTTTAACTCCAAGCTGTGCTTGGTTTGGCGCTTTGAACTCCCAAGCCTCAAGGGGGATAAAAGCAACAAACCCGCCCTGGGGGGCGGGTTTGGTTAAATGTGACCGGGGTTGCTTTATTGGCCGACCCAGCTTTCTTTGATAACAGGTTTGGTGGAGGGGTCAGGATCGTCGATCGAGTAGGAGTCATTGGCCACGTCATAGCTGACCCTGATGCCTTCCTTGCCAAATTCCTTGGTGGTTTTGAGTTCCACCACTCCGCTGTCCAGCCAGCTGAATTTGAATTCCGGGGTATTGATCTGGGCGGGATCGGCGATCTCCGCGATGTCGATGGGCCAGGCCCCAAATTCATCCGCGTTCTTGTAACCCTTGGCAGCCTGGGCTACCTGGGCAAAGGTGGGCAGCACTTGCTCAAATTTGGCCTGCATGGCCAGTTCCTGTTCCCGTTCGCGTTTCATCTGCTGCATTCCGAAGATGAAAATGAACACGACGCCTGCCAGCAGCATGATCATGAGGATCTCCACGAGGCCAAGGGTGCGGCGGGACTTTACGATATCCGTGGTTTCGCTTGCCGCGGCCGGGGCCTGTTTGGGGGCGGGCTTGGTCACCTGGTCTTTTTTTTCTTTGTTCTGTGAATCGGGCATGGTCTCCTCCCTGATAAATATCATTTTTTTGCAGCTTTTCGAAAGCGCGTATTTTGTCAAAGCTTTTGTTAGAGCCCCCAGAATTTGAAGGACCTCTGGAGCATGAGCTCATGGGACAGGTTGTCCGTGGTCGGCTCAAATTTGAAGGTATAGGCCAGGCGGAACTGGTAGGGCATGAACCAGCGCAGGGAAGTGTCATGGGAGACCACGATCTCGGTGCGGTTCTGCAGGTCGGTGGCCTCCTGCAGCGAGAGGGTGTAGTCGAGGAAAAAACCCCGAACAAAAAAAAAAAAAAGGTGGATGGAAAGGTTGTTCAGCAGGATGGAAGAGCTGAATTGGGAGACGTTGCCCATGAACTGGCCCATGTCGGCGTAATTTGCCAGCTGATTGGGATCGGTGGAGTAGGCGGTGAAGAGGTTTTGGATAAACCCGGCCCGGATGCTGAAATCATCGAGGCGGAGCCAGCGGCGGAGGTTGTTTTCCAGCGGATACAGGATGGGTGAGAGGATGGAGGTGTCCAGGTTTTCGGAGATCAGGCTGAGCGCCTCGTCCTGGAGCAGGTTGTCCCGCTGAGTGGTGGAAAGCTGCTCGGAACCCGCATTGTAGCGCATCCTGCCCAACATGCTGGCAATGGAAACGTCATCGGGGTTGTCGCTGTCGAGAGTGAATTTGACGCGTTTCAGAATTGACTGACGGGGGTTTTCCTTGTCCGTGCTGACATTGAGGGTGATAATCGTCCCGTCCGCCGTTTCGTGGGTCAACACACCTTCCAGCAGGACCAGTTTTTGCGCTCCGGAGATGGTGAAATCGAGCGATTCAGCCGAGAATTGGGTGCCGAAGAAATCCATGGATCCCTGTTCTGAAGTGATGTTGGCTTCCTGGGGGAGCCAGGTTTGGCCGTCGAAGAGGATGTGCATATAGCCGTCGGGGCGCAGCACAAAATTGGTGGGATAGGTGGCGTACTTCACGTTGTCCTGAACGATCACCATCAGATCCAGGCTGAAGGGAAGGATGAGGGGTTCGCTTTCCGGCAACGGTTCCCGGACGATGGACCCCCGGAAGCTGTAGATCAGGTTCAAAAGGTTGTTGGTTTTGGGAGGGTAGACAATGCTGGCATCACTCACCAGGCCTTCGGCCGTGACCTTCAGGTCTTCGAAGGGGCCGGTGACTTTCGCCCACTCGGAATTCTGGCCCCGCAGGCTGATCCTGGAGCGGCTGCGGGGGGTGGTGATGTCCGGAATGTATAGCAAAGCGCCGGGCTCGTCGACCTTGAACAGCAGGGTGCCCAGATCCAGCATGGCGATCTTCAGGCGCGAGGCGGGATCGCTGTCAAACTGGTTTTTCGCGTGGAGGACCCCATTGCCCATCTGGGCTGTCAGTGTGTTGATGGAGACCTGATTGTTGAGGATCTCCGCGTCAACCGCGATATTGCGGATAACCTCAGGCTGATCGGCCAGGACCATTCTGCCGCCATCGACCAGCAGCCTGCCGCTCTGCACCAGCAGTTCGTCGTCCCTGGTCCTGATGCTGCAGACCAAACTCGTGCTCCCGCTGGCTTCCCGCACATAGTCATATTTCTTGTCCAACCAGGCAAACAGGAGCCCCTCCGCCTCCAGGTTGAGAGTGTGTTCGCCCTCGTAAATGCTTTGGCTCAGGAGGTTGTAATCCAAAGCGCCGGAACCTTTTACGGACCCGAATTCCGGGGAGTGGACGTAAAGGGTGTCCACGATCAAGAGCTCCTTGGTTTGGGCCAGGGAGACCAGCACATCGTCGAAGTCAGCGACCTCGGGCAGCTTGAGGCCGGTGGAGCTCAACCGGGCGTCGAAGCTCATTTCCCGCTGGGAGTTAAGCACATCTGAGACGAAAAAGCCCAGGTTTCCGGAGATTGCGCCTTCAGCCAGAGGCGAGTACATCAGGTCCGCCATGTTCAGGTTCTCCGTGAGGGCGTTCAGGCGGAGGTTCCAGCCTTGCTGCAGGAGGGCGTCGCCGGCCAGATCCACCAGTTTTTTCGTCTCGTTGCTGATGGCGCCGCGAACATCCACCTGCTGCTGGTCACCGAGGAGGGTGAGCCGGGCGGAGAGCGGCCTCAGGCCGGGGATCCTGACCTCCCCGATGCTCAGCACGGCATCCAATTTATCGCTGTCCTGGCTGGAATAGCTGGCGGTAAGAATGACTCCCGAGATCTCGGGCAATTGCAGCCGGGGGAAGAACGCCGTTACCTGCGCGCTGCTGATGTCGGCCAAAGCAACCTGAAACTGGGTGTCCTGGATGTCCCTGAGGTTGAGGTTGCCGCTGGCCAAAAGCTGGTCGTTCAGGTTCAGCGAACTTATCTGCAGCGCCTGGCCATTGATCCTGCCCACCAGTCCCAGGGCCAGGTCCTGGCCATTGAGTTTGCCGCTGGGAACGTCCAACACGAGATCGCCCTGTTTGGCCTGAAGGTCGTAAGAGCCGACCAGAGAAAGATCGGCGTTCAGGTTCAGGCCCTTGCGCAGATCCAGGCCCAGAGCGCTGGAAAGCACTGCCTTGGAGCCGGAAAGAAACGCTGAAACCCTCCCGCTGACAAGCGGTTCGTATCGCCGGATGTCTTTGCCGGGGAAGGCCCTGGCGACGTCCACGGCCTGCAGATCGGCTTCGAGGTAATATTCTTTGCTGTTGATGTCTCCCACCACATTGAGATCGATACCCAGCGGTGAGCTGAGGGAAACATCAACCAGGAAATTTTGCGCTTGGTCCGTGATCAGCGGGACAAGGTTGGCGGTGCCGGAAAGACCGTGGTAATCCAGGTCATTCTGAGCGAAGGAAAGATCGTGTATCCTGGCTGTGATCTGGGGGACCGGGGTTTGGAAATCGAGCTCCAGGTCGGCCGAACCGGCGAGCTTCATTTCCGCCGCGGCCAGGCTCACCGGGGTGGTGCGCAAGACCCCGGCCAGTTTCCGGGTCTGAGTGTCAAAGGTTCCGGTGAGGCTCACCCTCTGGTTTTGCCAGACCGCGTCGCTGAGGGTGAGCGCAACCTGTTCGGCGCCGTAACTGGCTGCCAGGGCAATATTTTGGAAGCTCTGCTTGTCAAAAGAGATCCGGTCCGCCCCCGCCACCAGGTCCAGCACGGGAGCGGAGAGAGGGCCCTCAGCATATAAAGTGCCGTCCACCAAGCCGCTGAACTGAGGCCCCAGCAGCGAAAGATCCAGCCGCAGCTCCAATTGGCTGGGGTCAAGGACAGGCTGGTCAAGCACGCCGCGGGCGTGGACATCCCCGCTCAGCGAGCTGGAACCCACCTTGGCCTGGGCAATTCTGGCATTGAGGCGATCGCCGTCGGTGCTCAGATCCAGGCGCTGGATCTGCAACTGATATTGGTCCAGCACCAGGGCGGAGGCATCCCGCAGGGTCAACCGGGCGCTCAGGTCCGGAGTGGCGCCCACAGCCTTTTGCGAAGCGTTCGCCACCAAGTCCAGGGTGCCGCTGAAATCCGTGATCCGGGGATGGCCAAGGTACAGGGGGCGATAGTTTTGCAGCTCCACCTGGGAGGAAACCAGCAGTCCCCGGTCCAGAACGCCCTTCACCTTCAAGCTGCCGCCCTCCGCGCTCACAGCCGAGAGATCCAGGCGGGAGACATCAGTGTTGATTATGCTCAGCTCGACCCCGTTCAATTCCTCGATCGCGCGCAGGATCCCGTCTTCACCCAGTTTCAGGGGGACGCTGGCATCGGCCCGGAAGCGGGAATGGGTGATCACCAGATTGTTGAAGAGCGGCTTGAGGTCCGGGAGCTTAAATTTCTGAGGGGTCTTTTTTTTGGCTTTGGGCAGCAGGGTGAGCCGGACGTCTGCCTTGTCCATCTCCACGTGGTCCAGCAGGTTGCGCAACTTGAGCCCGGAGAACAGGTAACGCAGGAGGTTGTAGCGGACCCGGGCGTTGTCAACGGTGAAATTGAGCGAGCTGTCTGCGGCAGCGAAGCTGATCTTTTCGGCGAAAACCTGCTGGTCACTGATGGTGAATGAACCGATGCGCATTTTCCCTTTCAAGGCCTTTCCGGCTTCCCGCTCCACCAGGCCCTTCACCCTGCCCTGGGCGTCAAAGGCGTACCAGGCAAGGAAGAAAAGGGTGTTGATGACCAGCAGGACAATGATGAAGGTCAGGAATTTGCGGGAGCTTCGCATCTCGGTTAGATCAGCTTGCCGTCCCTCAACTCGTAGGTTTTGGGACTTTGTTTGGCCAGTTCACGGTCATGGGTCACGATCACGAATGTCTGCTGCAGATCGCGGTTAAGTTCGAAAAACAGGTCCCAGACCTCGGCGCTGTGCTGGGGATCGAGGTTGCCGGTGGGTTCGTCCGCCAGGACAATGCGGGGATGGTTGATCAGGGCCCGGGCCAGGGCCAGACGCTGTTGTTCGCCGCCGCTGAGTTGGTTGGGATAGTGGGTATTTCGGGCGGATAAGCGCAACAGATCCAATAACTTGTCTGCCTCGGAAAAGGCCGTGGCCCGGGACGCACCGGCGATCAGCATCGGCAGGGCGACATTCTCCCGGGCGTTAAGGTCTTCCACCAGGTAGTGGAATTGGAACACAAAACCGATGTCCCGGTTGCGGATCACATGGGCATTGGCATGCCGGGCAGAGACTTCAGCTCCGTTGATGAGCACCCTCCCGCTGTCGGGATCGTCCAGCAGGCCCAGGATGTGGAGTAAAGTGCTCTTGCCGCAGCCGGATTTTCCCGTGATGCAGACCAATTCCCCGTTCTCTACTTCCAGATCGGTGTCGGCGAGCACTCTGATGTCCTGGCCTTTGTCGGCATAAGATTTGTGCAGGGAGTATCCGGCAAGACAGATCAATTTAAGCCTCCTAAGGGTTGCGCAAAAGGTCGATGGTCCGCATTTTGTCTATCCTGCGCAGGGGAACGCGGACGCAGAGGGTGACCAGCAGGGCAGCCACGATGAAGATCACCAGCTGGTTGAAGGGTGATACGTAGAGCTCGAGCCGGTCGATAAAATAGACGTCGCCCTTGAGCTTGTAGATGTTTTGGTTGACCACAAACCAGGAGAGCAGAAATCCCAGCAGCTGTCCCGTGATCACAGACAGCAGGCAGGCCAGGGTGACCTGATAACCCAGGATATTCCTGATCGTGGCCGCGCCAGCCCCCAGCGCCTTGAGCACCGCGATCTCGTTCTTCCTGTCCAGGATGAGGGTGAGGACTCCGCTGATCACGTTGATCCCGGCGATCAGAACCAGGAAGCTGAAAACTATGAAGATCAGCCACTTCTGCATCCGAACCAGGCGCAGGAGGGTGGTGTTGACCACCGGGGCCGCGTAAAGCGTGGGATCCAGCAGGGTATCGTATTTGGCCGCAAGCAGTTCGGCATCATCAGCAGACTCGCTGCGCAGGCGGACCTCAATGTTGTGGTAACCCGAAGAGATCCCTGAAAGCGCGCGCAGGTCCTCCAGGCTGCCGATGAGCAGACTCCGGTCGTATTCGTAAAAACCGGAATTGTAGATGCCGGAGACCTTTAACGCCCTTTGGTTGGGATACATGCCCAGGGGGGTGATCAGATCGAGGCGGGGAAAGGATACCCGCACCGTATCGCCCAGCGCGAGGCCCAGATCCTCAGCCAGATAGTGCCCCAGGATCACCTGGCCGGGACGGGTTTCCGCGGAGCCGGCCCCCACATATTTGGCATGGAGGTTGCCCCGCCCCGTGGGGAAATCGTAGGCCTGCATCAGGCCACCTCTGGCCCGGCGGCCGTTTTGGGCCATCAGGTTGCTGCTCAGCACCGGGACAGCGGATTTGATCTCCGGCAGAGAGGCAAGCCGCGCCAGAGCTGAGGCGGCCAGGGAATCCGGCAGGGTGCCGGATCCGGCGGAATAAACCCGGATGTGGGCAAAGGAATCGAGCAGGACCGATTTCAGCGCCCGCTCATAACCTTCAAAGAGGTTCAGGGCGGCCGAGAGGATGCCCACCGAGATCACGATGCCCAGGATCATGAACAGGAAGCTGAAGCGCAGCAGGTTGCGTTTCGGAGCGCTCAGATAGCGGTCTACGAAGAGACGCTCAGCTGGATTCAAGCAGGTCCTCCGGAGCGACGTGCACAGTCTTCTCCACAGAAACGGGCAGGCCTTTGAAGGGTGAGATACGGTTGATAATGAGCTCCGAGATCAAACCCAGGGAGATGAACTGGAGCCCGCCCAAGATCAGCGTGAGACCCAGGAACAGCGGCAGGCGGTTCGAGATGGGCTGAGCGTAAAAGATCTTCAGCACAGCCATCCAGACCATGATGGCCGTGCCCAGGAGCGCGGAGACAAGCCCCAGCCTGCCAAAGAGGTAGAGGGGGCTCTTGACGTATTGGGTGACCATCTTCACCGTAAGCAGGTCAAAGAATCCGCGCAGATACCTTTCCAGCCCGTATTTGGAGCGGCCGAACTCCCGCTTTCTGTGCTCCACCGGAATCTCCGTGATCCGGTAGCCGAGGGAATGGGCCAAAGCCGGGATGTAACGGTGCATTTCCCCGTAGAGATCAAGCTCTTTCACCACTTCGCGGCGGTAAGCCTTGAAGCCGCAGTTGTAATCCTTCAGTTTCAAGCGGAAGGCGCGCGCGGTGATGAAATTGAACAGCCGGGAAGGGATCACCTTGTGGAGGGGGTCACGTCTCTTCTGCTTCCAGCCGGAAACAAGGTCCCAGCCTTCATCCAGCCTGGCCAGGAATTTGGGTATCTCCACCGGATTATCCTGCAAATCGGCGTCCAGGGTGAAAACCACCTCCCCCCTGGCCAGCCGGAAGCCGTATTGCAGGGCGGCCGCTTTGCCAAAATTACGCCGGAACTTGATGATCCTGATGTTTGGGTCGGTTTGGGCCAGCTCCTCCATCAAGTTGAAACTGCCGTCCCGGCTCCCGTCGTCAATGAAAATGATCTCATGGCCGTGGGGACGACAGTTGGCCAGGATCTCTGCGGTCAACTGGCGCAGGGAATCCACTTCATTCAGTACAGGTATCACAAAAGAGAGCAGCATGTTATCTCCCGTCAGATGAAGATCTTGATGAGGGTCATCGCCAGGGCTGACCCGATCGGGACCTCGACGTTGTCATCCACCGGCAAATTGCTTAGTTCCGCCAAGGTGGCAGCCAGGGCGCCGGTGAAGGCAATCACGGGGTGCAAACTGAAGGCCAGGGCATAAACGAAACAGGCCGCGAAACAGGCCAGGCTGCCTTCCAGCGACTTCCGGCCGTTGCCGATGCGGCGTTTGCCGAAGTTGATGCCCACCATGGCCGCGAAGGTGTCGCCGATGGAGAGGAAAGACAGGGCAAAGAAAACCACCTCCGGCGCGAAAAACGCCACGCAGACAAGGGCCGAAAAAAGCAGATAGGTGGCCCCTGTGAAGTCCCTCAATTCATGGCGGCGCAGCATTGTCCCGAAGATCCACCAAAAAGTTTTTCGGAAGCTCTTTTGCCAGAAGCGGTAAAACTCGATCGCCAGCAAAAGCACAAAAGCCCCCAGCATGATGAAGAACATCAGTTTGCGGTTGTAGTTCAGAACAAACCTGTAGCCCAGGGGGATCACCAGCGAGGCGAGGTGAATGCTTTTGCGCAGTGTTTCCTTGAGTGGAGGCATGGGATCTTCCCGCTATGACCTCAACTGAATTTCTTGTCTGGATAAAAAGCCAGGATCTTCACTGTCCTCGGTGCCTTCCAGTTCAGCAGCACGTCGCCGGTTTGGCCGGCCGGAAGGGAGATACTGCCATGTTCAAAGGAAAACGCCTTTTGTAGCTGGTTGTGGTCCGCATCTTTCACCAGAATGAGGGGCTCAGGATTCTGTTGGCCAAAGGGAAGCAGCAGCTCCAACCCGCGCCAGTTGTCCAAATTGAATTGGTCGAGGCTGAGGCAGGCATCAGGGTCCACATCGATCCGAGGTGGATCGGTGCTTAGATTTTCGGTCAGATATTGATTGTAGCATTCCAAAAAAGCGTCGTATCGTTCGGGCATCAGGGTGAATCCCGCCGCTTTGACGTGTCCGCCAAACTGCTTCAGATGTTCCTTGCAGGAGGAAAACGCCTCCACCATGTTGAAGCCCTCGCCGCAGCGGCCTTCACAAACGATGTGGCCGTTGTGCTGCTTGAGCAGGATCGTGGGTATCCCCAGCTTGCCCAAAACGTAGGTGGCGCCTGTTCCCAACAGAGGGTAGGGGATCACCCCCTCGTCGTCAAAATAGATGAAGGCATTGCAGGTGAAGCCGGTGGTGACGCTGTCCAGAAATGTGAACACGCGGTTGAGTTCGCCCTCCCACTTTTTTTGCAGCGCTTCCATGGCTTGGAACAACTCGGCCTTGGCATCGCCCATCTGCAGCAGGAATCGCATCGCCGTGTGCTGACCGTTGTCTTCACGGCCGTTGGCGATGAGCCTGGAAGTGTATTGCAGGAAACTGAAGACGCCGGAATCGCTTTCCACGCGTTTGTGGTTGCGGAGCAAAAATTCCACGCTGGGGTCATCCAGCTGGTGCCAATGCTCGATCACGTGGCGCACGATCACCCTGTTCAGCCCTGTCATCGGCACCTTGTCCGCGATGGAGCCCACGGCTGTCCAAAAGTAGGAGGACAGCGGCACCTGATGATCCAGGATGCGTCCCAGATAGCGGAGCAGCATCAGGGTTACCCCAACTCCGGCCAGCGCTTTGAAGGGATACTGGCATTTGGGAAGCTGCGGATTGAGGATGGCGTAGGCGTTGGGCAGGGTTTCCGGCTGGATCAGATGATGGTCGGTGATCACGGTGTCGCAGCCCAGTTGGTTGAGCTTCTCCACCCCCTGATAACTTGATATGCCGTTGTCCACAGTGATCACCAGCTTGTAGCCGCCCTCGCGCACGAACTCCACAAAGCTGTCCTGGATGCCATGGGGGTCCAGGTTGCGGTTGGGGATGAAATAGTTGTGCTTCTGATAGCCGCAGGCATTGAAAAACTGGTACAGGATATAAGCGCTGGTGACGCCGTCGGGATCGTCATGGCCAAAGATCACGGTTGGCTCGTTGTTAAACATCGCCCTGCTGATGCGCTCCGCCACGGCATCGATATTGGCCAGCAGGACTTCATCGGGCAGAGTATCCAAGCCTGCTTTCAGCCCGTCTATTTCCATGCCCCGCTTGTGGCAGATCTGATCCAGCAAGCTATGTTGGCCAGGTTCTGAAAGTGTTTCTACCATGTTTGCAGGTCTTCCTTTTGGGGAATTTCCCTTGGCGCGGTGCGATCCGGCGCTTTGGAGAGGATATCGAAGCCGGTGAAGCCGAACATCAGCAGGAAAGAATTGTCCATAAGCTTGTGCTGGTCGAGGTTGCCACGGTGGCTGTATTGCAAGCCGAGGTCGATCCTGTTCACCTCACCCTGCAGGGGCAGGCTCACACCCAGGCTCAGGGCAAGTTCATCGATCTTGTGGCCTTCCACCAGGAAGGGGAGCTGCCGCCAGGAAACCCCCGTGCGCAGGGGCAGCCTGAGTATGCCTTTCCGGTCCTGGCTTCTGGCCGGCTCAAAGGCCAGGCCCAAACCCGCCTTCCAACTGGCGATGAATTTGTCGGGATCAATATCCTGCCAGGTTTCATAATGAACATCCGCAGCCAGCTTGGTTTCAGGGAAGGGCAGGGCCGTGACGCTGAGGGAATACACCGGCGGGATCCTGTATTCGTAAGGCAGCGGGTCCTCAGTTTCATGGATCGACGAACGGACCTCCTCGCCTTTCAGGTTCACCCCCAGGCTGTAATAGGCCCCAAACGCGATCTTATCCTGATGCCGGAGATAGCCGACGGTAAAACCTGGGTTCTTGAAGTCGCGGACAATCTCCTCCTCGGTGTTGAAAGCCCCAAAGCCGGATTCCTGCTTGAAATTGCGGATCTCATGGCCGAGGTAGTAGTTGCCGCTCACCCCCACGCTGTTGCCGCCCCAGGCAAAGCTGTAGATCAGGTCCGCCTGGTAGATGTTGCGGTCCATGGAGTGCTTTTCCTTCACCTGGAGGGTATCCGGAGGCAGAAGGACCGAGAACTCGCGTTGGTTGGCAACCACGCCGGAGGAGTGGGTGTTGATCTGAAATCCCAGCCGGTGCTGTTTCAAAGGTATGCTCAGGCTGAAATAGGGGAAGTCCAGGGAATTGTCCAGATAATTTATCCTGTTGCCATCCTCATCCCTTGAACTATAGCGGTTGTAGCCTGGCATCAGTCCGGTGGAAAAGAGGCTGTGGTTGTTCAGGTTGTGCAGGGCGGGATTACCGTAGCCGGCATTGATCCTGAAGACGTCGCTGGAGCCGGTGTCCCCCATGCCCAGGCTGTAGATGTCGGTGCCGTAATAGCGGAGAGAGCTGCCATCGAAGGCGAACACGGAGTTGCCAGCCACCAGCTTCAAGCTTGCCAGTAGCAGCAGGGGAAGCAGGATTGATCTTTTCAAATTATTTCCGTTCCTTTTTCTTGTCTTTGGTGGCCACTTTGGCCGATTTTGCCGACTTGGCCGATTTTCCGCCCTTGGCTCCCCCCTTTTTGGTTGGAGGCTTCACAGGATCGGGAGGGATGCGGAAGAAGCGGAAGGCGTTGTTGAATGATGTTTCGGCCACTTCCAAGGGGGTGATGCCCCTGATCCCGGCAATCTTTTCCGCCACCAAAGGCAGATACAGCGGGCTGTTGCGCTTGCCACGGTGAGGATGCGGGGTCAGATAGGGGCAGTCGGTCTCGATCATGAACTGGTCCATGGGCATCATCCGCACCACGTCTTCCAGCTTGGAATTCGGATAGGTTACATTGCCGGTGAAGGAGATCAACCAGCCTTCATCAAGAACCTGCTGGGCAAAGATGATGTCGCCGGAAAAACAGTGAAACACCACGTCCGTGGCCTTCACTTCCTTGAGGATCTGGAAGCACTCCTGATGCGCTTCGCGATTGTGCACCACGATCGGCTTGTCATAATCCACGGCCAGGTAAGCCTGATTGCGGAATACTTCGCGCTGAACAGTGTAGGGTGAATAATTGCGAAAGAAATCCAGCCCGATCTCGCCGATAGCCAGCACATTGCTTTCCCGGGCCAGGCGCTTGATCAGCTCCGCGTCGAAATCCATGGCATCATGGGGGTGAAAACCAGCCGTGGCAAAAATGTGCAGGTGTTTTTTGGCCAGCTCGAGCGAATTCAGCGAGGTTTCCTTGTTGAAACCAATATTGATCATATATTCGATCCCGCTGTCAAAGCATTTTTGGATCAGACTCTCACGGTCTGGATCAAACTCCGGCAGATCGAGATGGGCATGCGTTTCAAACAGTCTCATTTATGGCATTTTATCCCTATTTTGGATTTAAGACGAGAAAAAATCACCGTCCCAATCTTGTCAATTGAAAAGAAACCCCAGCCCTAACAACGGGAAAGCCAGACCGGGTTTCATGCCATCCCGGGGTGCAGATAGTCCATATCAGCCGGACGCCAAAACTTCCTCTGTGACCATCCGTGCAGCGAAACTCAAGCGAGGTTTCAGGGAAGACCGGCCGCGTGGATTTTGCAGGCTAAACATCTACTTGGCAGCAGGTTTGCGCGGCCGCAATCGCAATTTGGTGGTGGCGAAAAAAAATAATCATTGACAGAATTGTAAGATTTGGGGAATTAGTAAAAAACTTACTAAAATACGAGGTTAAACAATGAAAAACATCACGAAGATTCTGCTAATAGCCATGGTCTTGCTGGCTTTCGCGCCGGCAATGTTCGCCCTCGAACAAACCATTGGCCTGCGTTTTGGCTGCAGCCAGCCGCTGAATGATTACACCAGCGAAAACTCCGAGAAAGAAGTCAACTGGATGGCAGGCCTGGGTTACGAAGCCTGGCTCAAGGATTTCGTGAGCGTGGGCATATATCCCTATTACACGAATCTGGAAGCCACTTACTTACCCACAAAAACTCTTCCCTACAAAACCCAGATCATCGGTGCTGAGATCCAAGCCCGCTTCCGTCCCACCAAGGGCGCGGTCATCAATTTCAATGATGGCGCTCTCCAGCGCATCGCCCCTTACGCCCAGATCGGCGTAGGTGCGGCTTACATTGACAACGGCGACGCTGTAAATGGCTTGGATGGTGAATTCGCGTTTCTTGCTCCCACAGCCGGACTTGGCCTTTCTTTCCAAACCAAGTGGAACCTGGATTTCGACCTGGGCGTACAGCTTGATCATGCTGTCAACGACAAAGTTGAAACCTATCCCAATTCTACAGACGCTTTCCTTAAGGATGCCCATTTCATGCCTTTCGTTGGCATCGGCTACACCTTTGGCAAAAAGGGCGGCAGCGCCACCACCCTCTATCCCCGCCTCCTGCGTAACGTTGTGAGCATGGAAAAGGACTTCACCCTCGACGGCGTGCAGTTCGAATTTGACAGCGCCAAGCTCACTGCCGACGCCAAAGTCGTGCTGAAGGAAGTCGTTGATGCCCTGAAGAAAAACCCGAACGTGAAAGTGGACATCCAGGGCCACACCGACAACGTTGGCGAAGCAGCCTACAACATCACTCTTTCCCAGGAACGCGCCAACGCGGTGAAGGATTTCCTGGTCCAAAACGGCATTTCCGCCATGCGCATCACCACCAGAGGTTACGGCGAAAACAGACCGGTGGCCAGCAACGAAACTGCTGAAGGCCGCGCCCTCAATCGCCGCATCGATTTCGTTATCGTCAAGTAACCGAATCGGCCAATTGCATTCAGAGGTTCCTCTCACGGGGAACCTCTTTTGTTTTCCGCAATTCTTGCCTGTGTCTGTTTTTGAGCGCCGGGATGATGGGGTTTCACGGCTGGGCTTACGGCTCCATTCACAAAATTTTCCTTGACGTCAAATACAGCCACCACTATTATGCCGTCAAATTCATTCAATGATACAAGGAGTGATCATTATGAAGTGGTTTATTACTCTGATCGTGCTGATCTTGGCGCTTGCCCCCCTGGCAGGCCAGGTGAACGAAAAGCTGGAACCCATGAAACCCATGAAATTCAGGTTTGAAGCACGCGAACCATTCTTCGTGATGGGTTTGGAAACCAAAAATGCCATGGAAAGTGAAGCCATGGTGGACATCTGGACCAAGTTCTTTGCCCTGAAGGACACGCTGCCGGAGCCGGTTGGCAACTGCAGCTACGGGATCTACTATCCCGGCGAGGATTATGATCCCACGACCATGCAAGGCTACAACTACTTCGTGGGCCTGGAGGTCAAGGAGCCGGTGGAATTACCGGAGAATTTGCTAATTCACGCTGTCCCCGGCGGCTATTATGCCATTTTCAATTATGTCGGTCCCATCAATGACATCGGCAATGCCTACGAGTATATCTTTGGCGAATGGCTGGCATCCTCCAGCTATATCCCGGCCCTGGGCGAGATGTTCGAGACCTATGACGAACGTTTCGATGGGGAATCCGCGGATTCCGTGGCTGAGATCTGGGTCCCCGTGCAAAAACGCGAACTCAAAGCAGCGCCAGAGGGTCTGCCGCTCAAGGAGAACAATCCCGGGAAGAAACTCTCAGATTAAACCCGCTTCGCCTGCCGGCCTGGGGCCGATCGCGGCGCCGCAGAAGACATCGCTGGCCCGGCGTTTGCCGTGGTATTCGGTCCTCCGTGCCCCAAGCAGCCGGCGCGTTTACCGCCGCCTTGAAGCTGAGGGGGTAGGAGGCCAGGTATCCGGGGATAAATTCCGGCCCCGGCCCGGCGCTCAGACAGGACCACGTGGACAGTATCACCAAAAGCGATAAAGCAAGTCTGTAACTCATCCGCCAACCTCAGTTCAGGTGCGGAATTTCGTCAAGCAATATCTATCAAACCTCATCTGAAGCCAGCTCTAATTCAATGTATTTCATCCAGTTCCATCTCCGAGCCCCAGCCCGCGTACCCCCTTTGTGCCTACCATTAGCCCCTCAATGAGCGGTTGGGAAGTCAAGGCGGGGCCGGCGGGAGGCGGATGAGCCAGGGCTCTGGGCGAAACCCGATTTGCCTGCCGCTGATCATCCACCTGGCGCAAGGCAGGCAGGATCTGGATCAGCCCTTGTTCGGAAGGCACTTGACCCGCCGGGCTCGAACCACCAATATGGCATTGACAAAATAGCCCCTCTGAAAAGACTGGCGCCAAAAGCAACCGGGAAGTAAATCGCCAAATGAGGAAATACATTGTCTCGATCGTGGGACGTCCCAATGTGGGCAAGTCCACGCTGTTCAACCGCCTGTGCAGAAAGCGCTCTGCAATCGTGGACGCTGAGGCGGGGATCACCCGTGACCGCAAATATGAGGACGTGGAGTGGAACGGCAAGGTGTTCAAACTGGTGGACACCGGCGGGATCGTGTTTGATTCCAGGGAAGCCCTGGACAAGATGATCCGGCATCAGGCTCAGCTCGCGATTGACGAATCTGACCTCATTATCTTCATGGTGGACGCGCAAACCGGGACCACGGATTTCGACAAGGCCATCGCCAGGATCCTCTACCCCCATCGTGACAAGGTCATGCTGGTGGCGAAC
>LAHR01010522.1_pt1 | contig 15446 bp, 13 predicted proteins | sample 329641 | NCBI WGS metagenome assembly LAHR01 (sample SAMN03275701, study PRJNA271635) | activated sludge metagenome | isolation source: Sample C-3 Sludge from acetogenic chamber (third chamber) of Anaerobic...
TTATTCCGTATTTATCGCCGGCGATGGAGTTCAAAGAGCCTAAACAAGTTTCGCGTGATCATCAGATGCCTGGGCTCTTTGGACTTCAGGCGGGCCTGCTGTTTAAGTCCAAGCCGGCCATGGAGTTCAAAGAACCAAAGCAAGTTTCTCGTGATCATAAGATTCCTGGGCTCTTTGGACTTCAGGCGGACCTGCTGTTTGAAGTCCAAGCCGGCCTTGAATCATGAGGATACTCTGAGATCTTTTTTGCCGGCTTGAACTCCAAAGTGGTCAAGGTATGTTCCTGCAGATGCGGAATCCAACGTAGTTGTGGCTGCCCCCGGCACTGAGGTCTTCCCGACCCGAAACGGTGCAGAAGTCGGCATAAATGCCCCAGCCACCGCTCCGGTTGCCCGGAAACCGGATTTATGATTGACAAAAAGGGCCCTGTCAAAATCAGGTTAGAAAATATTGAAAATAACCACTACTGGAGGATAAATGCCAGATACCAAAAGAGTTTACCTGTTCGGCAACGGAAGTGCCGAAGGCAGGGCGGACATGAAGAACCTGCTGGGCGGCAAAGGCGCCAACCTCGCCGAGATGAATCTCATCGGCGTGCCCGTGCCCCCTGGATTCACCATCACCACAGATGCCTGCAACGAATTTACCCAACTGGGTGAAGCCAGGATACGGGAGCTTCTGCTGGCCGAGGTGCAAAACGCCGTGAAGCACATCGAAGGCCTGATGCGCATGAGTTTCGGCTCCAACGAAAACCCGCTGCTGGTCTCGGTTCGCAGCGGCGCCCGGGCCTCCATGCCCGGCATGATGGACACCATCCTGAACCTCGGCATGAACGACAACGCCGTGCAGGGCATCATCAAAAAGACCGGCAACGAACGTTTCGCCTGGGACAGCTACCGCAGGTTCGTGCAGATGTACGGCGACGTGGTGCTGGGCCTCAAACCCGCCAGCAAAGAGGAACATGACCCCTTTGAAGTGATCATCGACGAGATGAAAATGCAAAAAGGCGTGAAACAGGACCTCGACCTTGCCGCCGACGATCTGAAGGAACTGGTGGCGCGGTTTAAGAAAGCCGTGAAAGACAACACCGGCCACGATTTTCCGGATGACCCCTGGGAACAGCTTTGGGGCGCGGTGTTTGCCGTATTCAACAGCTGGAACAACGACCGGGCCATCTTTTATCGCCAGTTGAACGGCATTCCGGACGGCTGGGGCACCGCGGTGAACGTGCAGGCCATGGTTTTCGGCAATATGGGCGAGACCAGCGCCACCGGCGTGGCCTTCACCCGTGACGCCGGCACCGGCGAGAACCTTTTCAACGGCGAATACCTGATCAACGCCCAGGGCGAAGACGTGGTGGCCGGCATCCGCACACCGCAGCAGATCACCAAAATTGGTTCGCAACGCTGGGCCGCACTGGCCGGAGTGTCCGAAGCCGACCGCGCCGCCAAATTCCCATCCCTGGAAGAGGCGATGCCAACGGTCTATCAGGAACTTTTCGCCACCCAGAAAAAGCTGGAAACACATGCCAAAGATATGCAGGACATCGAGTTCACCATCCAGGAAGGCAAACTCTGGATGCTGCAGACCCGCAACGGCAAACGCACCGGTTTTGCGATGGTGAAAGTAGCCATGGACCTGGTGCGCGAGGGCCTGATCGATGAAAAGACCGCCCTGCTGCGCATGGAGCCCAACAAACTCGACGAGCTGCTGCATCCTGTGTTTTCAAAAGAAGGCCTGGCCAAAGCCACCGAGATCGCCAAGGGCCTGCCCGCCTCTCCTGGCGCGGCAACAGGCCAGATCGTCTTCTTTGCCGACGATGCCGAAGCCTGGGCCGCCCAGGGCAAGAAGGTGATCCTCTGCCGTTTGGAAACCTCTCCGGAAGACCTGCGCGGCATGAACGTCGCCAAAGGCATCCTCACAGCCCGCGGAGGCATGACCTCCCACGCGGCGGTGGTGGCCCGCGGCATGGGCAAATGCTGCGTTTCCGGAGCCGGAACCCTGAATATCGACAACAAGACCCGCGCCATGAGCGTGGGCGGAAAAATCTATAAAGAAGGTGACTGGATCTCCCTCAACGGCAGCACCGGCCAGGTGCTCGAGGGCCAGATCGAGACCGTCGATCCGGAACTCAGCGGCGATTTTGCCGAAATCATGAATCTGGCGGAAAAACACACCAGAATGTATGTGCGCACCAATGCCGACACCCCCAAGGATGCCAGCGTGGCCCGCAATTTCGGCGCCAAGGGCATCGGGCTCTGCCGCACCGAACACATGTTCTTTGAAGGCGACCGCATCAAAGCCATGCGCGAAATGATCCTGGCCGCCAATGAAGCCGGACGCAGAAAGGCTTTGGACAAACTGCTGCCCATCCAACGCGCCGATTTCGAAGGCATCTTCACCGCCATGGACGGCTTCCCAGTCACCATCCGGCTGCTGGATCCGCCCCTGCACGAGTTTGTGCCTCACGAGGAAGCGCAGCAGCAGATCATGGCCGACGAACTTGGCCTGACCCTGCAAACCGTGAAAGACCGCGTGAATTCCCTGCACGAGATGAATCCCATGCTGGGCCACCGCGGCTGCCGCCTCGGAAACACCTATCCCGAGATCACCGAAATGCAGGCCCGCGCGATCATCGAGGCCGCGCTCAACGTTCAGGCCAAAGGCGTGAAGGTGCTTCCTGAGATCATGGTCCCGCTGATCGGCACCGAAGCTGAATTCAAGCTGCAGGAACAGATCATCCGCGCCACCGCGGAAAAGGTCTTCGCGGAAAAGGGCGCCAAGGTTGAATACCTGGTGGGAACGATGATCGAGATCCCCCGGGCGGCACTGGTCGCGGACAAGATCGCCGTCAACGCCGAGTTCTTCAGCTTCGGCACCAACGACCTCACCCAGATGACCTTTGGCTACTCCCGCGACGACGCCGGGGTCTTCCTCCCGGTCTATCTGGCCAAAAACCTGCTCAAATCCGATCCCTTCCAGATCTTGGACCAGGAAGGCGTGGGACAGCTGGTGCAGATGGGCACCGAGCGCGGACGCCAGACCAGGCCCGACCTGAAAGTGGGGATCTGTGGCGAGCACGGCGGCGAGCCCAACAGCGTGGAATTCTGCCACCGCGTGGGCATGAACTACGTGAGCTGTTCACCCTACCGCGTGCCGATCGCCAGGCTGGCCGCCGCCATGGCCGCCATCCGCTAAGATCATATACGACAAAACAATGCCGCGCCGGAGAAAAATCTCTCCGGCGCTTTTTTCGCCTGGCTTTCTCATTATGTGAGATGTTGCTCCATTTGTCGCTCCAGCCACCCGAATCGAACATCAGCCCAAAAAAGTAATTGACCGTTTTGGAGCGGGTGGAAATAATGGATTTACGAGGTAATTATGGAAAACGAGATCTTTGAAGGACAGGATGTTACCGATTCCGAAAGGGATGAATTCGAGGACCGCATAGTTGATGTGGACGAGGCCAAACTTCAGTTCTACGAGAAACTGAGAAAGAAAGCCAAGGACTGGACCGGCGGAAAGACCGGCAAGGCCGGCAACAAACTGGCGGAATACCTTTTCCTGTTGCCGGATTTCTTCATTTTGGTAAGCCGCGTCGCGATGGACAAACGCGTGCCCACGAAGCGCAAGCTGATGCTGGGCGGGATTATCGCCTATGTGATGCTGCCTCTGGACATCATCCCGGATTTCATCCCGGTTCTGGGCTCCGTTGACGACCTGGTGCTGGTGGTGCTGGGGCTGAACATGCTGCTCAACGATGTCGACCAAAAAGTGCTGGAGGATAACTGGAGCGGCGAGGGTGACGTTTTGCACCTGCTGCAGAAGATCACCGCCACCGCCGATAAATTCTTGGACAAAAACGTGCTGGCCCGCATCAAGAAGTGGCTGAAAATCAAGTAGGCATGTTCCGGCTCCTGATCGCCTCCCGGAATCCGGACAAGATAGCCGAGATCCGCGAGCTGTTGGCTGGTTTGGAGGTGGAGTTGCTGTCCCTGCTTGATTTTCCCGAATTTCCCGCCACGGTTGAAGACCAGCCCACCCTGCGCGGCAATGCCGCAAAGAAAGCCCTGGAGGCGGCTCGCCACACCAAATTGATCTGCCTGGCAGACGATACGGGGCTGTTCATCCACGCTCTGGACGGCCAGCCGGGAGTTTTGGCCGCCCGCTTTGCCGGAGAGCATTGCAGCTACAAAGACAACCGGGACAAAGCCTTGCTGCTGTTGAAAGGAGTCCCGGACCGCCGCGCGGAGTTTCGCACCTGCGCTGTGCTGGCCGCCCCGGACGGTGTTGTCACCTTCAGGGAAGGTGTGATGCCGGGCAGGATCTCCGCAGAGGAGCTGGGTGCAAACGGCTTCGGCTACGATTCAATCTTCATCCCCGATCCCGGTGACCGCACCTATGCCCAGATGACAGACGCGGAAAAGAACTCCCTTTCCCACCGGGCCATGGCCCTCGAGGCCATGCTGCCGGTTTTGCATGAACTAATGGAAACAAAATAAAGAGGTTGATTATGATCGAACCCCAAGTATTTCGCCAATATGACATCCGCGGCATCGTGGGTGAAGAGCTCAACGAAGAGTCCTATTACCTGATCGGCAAAGGATTTGGAAGCTACCTGCGCCAAAAAGGGCTGAAATCGATCGCCCTGGGCGGAGACGCGCGGCTATCCACGCCCAGCCTGATGTCGGCCTTCGTGAAAGGCGCGCTGGAAACCGGTTGTGATATCACCGACATCGGCATCGTGGCCACTCCGGTGCTCTACTTTGCCATCTGGAAACTGAAAACGGACGCCGGCGCCATGGTCACGGCCAGCCACAACCCCTCCCAATACAACGGCTGCAAACTCAATCTGGGCCTGGGCTCTGTCTACGCCGAAGAACTGCAGAATGTGCTGAAGATCATCCAGGCGGAGGACTTTGCCAGCGGAGAGGGCAAATACATCAAGGACGAATCGGTTAACGATGCTTATATCGATTACATAGCCGCCAACATCCATCTGGAGCGGCCGGTGAAAGTGGTGATCGACGGAGGCAACGGCATGGGCGGACCCTATCTGCCGGTGATCCTGGACCGCCTGGGCTGCGAGATCATCGAAATGTACTGCGATCCCGACGGCACCTTTCCCAACCACCATCCCGCCCCCACCGTGGCCAAGAACATGGTGGACCTCGCCCGGGCGGTGGTGGCGGCGGAATATGAACTGGGAATAGGCCTGGACGGAGACGCGGACCGCATCGGCGTGGTGGATGAAAAGGGCAAAATGCTCTTTGGCGACCAGATCCTGAACATCCTTGCCCGCGATTATCTGAAAGACAACCCGGGCAAGACGATCATCGCCGACGTGAAATGCTCCAAGAACCTTTACGACGACATCCGCGCGCGCGGCGGAGTGCCGCTGATGTATAAAACCGGCCATGCCAACATCAAGATGAAGATGAAGGAGCTGGGTGTGGAATTTGCAGGCGAGATGAGCGGCCACGTCTTTCTGGGCGACCGCTATCTGGGCTATGACGACGCCATCTACGTGAGTTGCCGGCTGATCGAGATCGTATCCAAAACCCAAGCTCCCGTAAGCACTTATCTGGCCGACCAGCCCAAAATGTTCAACACTCCCGAACTGCATGTCAAATGTTCCGACGAGCGGAAATTTGAGGTGGTGGCCAAGGTCTGCGAGGAATTCAAGGCCGAGGGCTACGACGTGAACGATATCGACGGCGCCCGCATCACCTTTGCCGATGGCTGGGGCTTGGTGCGTGCCTCCAACACCACTCCGGTGCTGGTGACAAGGTTTGAGGCTGAAACCGAGGCCCGCATGAACGAGATCAAGGAGCTGGTGGAAAGCAAGATCCAGAAATACATTTGAACCCCCGCCAGCCAGACCGCGAGCCCGGCGCTGTTATTGCCCGGGCTTGGACCCAGCTTGCAAACTGCTGAAAAAATCGCGGCCAATTATTATATACCAATTGATGTCGGCAAAAAATATCTTTACAGAAAAACGACTTTAATATATTAGCTCGTGATGAGCAGAAGCCATCCCGGTTTGATGGCAAACCAAGATGACGGAACCATAAACAGGATAGAGGAACGCCAGCGTGAAGAAATCAAGCATAATAGCAAAACTTAGGGAAATTGGACTGAAAAAGTTCATCATTTTCCAAGGTGTTGCCTGGCTGGGCACGCTTGTCCATTTGGGCGTATTGTGGCTTGCGCCACGGCGTTATGGACGTTCCCTTGATGATCGCGGGTTTCATTGCCATCGAGGTCGCCATTATCCACAACTTCACCTGGCACTATTTCCTTACCTGGAAGGCCAGCATAACTCCTTCCTTCAAGAACTTCATGCTCTTGTTGGCAAAGTACAACGTTGTGACAGCATCTATCGATCTGGTGGTGAACCTGGGGATATTGTGGCTTCTGACCAAGTTTCTGGGCGTGCATTATCTTGTCGCGGACATCATTGGACAGCTGGTGGGACCATTCTTCAAATTGCTGGCCAACGAATATCTGGTGTTTCCGAAATTACATGGCAAAAAGACCTCCATGCCCGATGAAAAGGAGATCAGGGAGAAAGTATGAATGAAAAGAAAGCGGAAAGGGTGATCAACACGATCACCGGCCCCCTGGAAAAAAAGATCCTGAACAAGCTCGCCCTGGCGCTTCCTGAGAAGGTGCTTCCGGACCATTTGACGATTCTGGGAATGATCGCCACCTTGATCAGCACCGTGGCCTATCTGCTCACCTGGCGTTCCCACTGGTGGTTGTTTCTGGCCAGTTTCGGCTTTGTGCTCAACTGGTATGGCGACAGTCTGGATGGCACCCTCGCCCGCGTGAGGCATATTGAAAGAGAGCGCTACGGCTACTTCGTGGACCACATAGCCGACGCGATCTCCACGGTGATGATCTGCCTCGGCCTCGGGTTGTCGCCCTATATGAAGATCGAGATCGGCATGCTGCTGGCCATCGGGTATCTGCTGATGAATATCTTTGTGCATACCAGCGCCTATACCCAAGGGGAATTCCGCATCTCCTACATGAAATTCGGGCCCACTGAGGTGAGGCTGGCCATCATCATCTTCAACACTGTCCTCTTCTTCTGGAAAGGCGACGTGGTGAAATTCCGGGGCATTAACCTGACCATCCTGGACCTGGGCGGCCTGCTGTTCAGCCTGGCCTTCTTTGTCATCTTCCTGTGGATGTCGGTGAAGACAGCCATCTCCCTGGATAAACTGGACAGGCAAAAAAAGAGGGATTGACCGGTCGTCTTAATCAATCCCGAAACTGAAGTGATTTGAGCCTGGCGGTTTAGCTATGCCTTCCTAGCAGCGCCACCAGCTTTTCCACAGGATCCAAGGGCAGGACTTGCTGCTCCCCGCTCTGCAGGTTTTTCAGCATCAGCTGCCGGGAGGCGACCTCATCGTCACCCACTATCAGAGCATGGCGGGCTTTGCTGTTATCCGCTGCCTTGAGCTGCGCTTTGAACGAGCTTTTGTCCGGATCGTACTCGGCATGGACACCGGCCTGGCGGAGTTCAACCAGATAGGGCAGGATCAATTCCTGCGCGGCAACGCCCATGGTGATCACGTAAACATCTGGAACCGGAGTTTTCGACGGCATTGCCTTTTCCTCATCCAGGGCCAGTAACAGGCGCTCAAAGCCTCCGGCAAATCCGATGGCAGGGGTGCTTTTTCCACCGATCTGCTCCAACAGGCCATTGTAGCGTCCGCCTCCCGCCAGGGAATTTTGCGCGCCGAGGCCTGCATGGATCACCTCAAAGGCGGTGTTGGTGTAATAATCCAGGCCGCGAACGATGCGGGGGTTGATCGTGAAGGGCACGCGCATCAGATCCAACATCCTTTGAGTGGAGGAGAAATGCTCCTGGCAGGGCTCATCCAGATAGTCCAGCTGGGATGGAGCTCCCTTGGCAATCTCCTTGCAGGACTTCACCTTGCAATCCAGCAACCGGCGCGGTTTCACTTCGATTCTCACCTGGCAGTCCGGGCAAAGCTCGGCCAGATGGGGTTGGAAGTACTTTTGCAGGGCTTTGTCGTATTCTTTGGCGCAGTTGGCACAGCCTACGCTGTTCAGTTCCAGCCGCAGATTCTTCAAGCCCAGTTTGATGAGATAGAACCAGAGCAGGGAGATCACTTCCGCGTCGTAGAAAGGATTGTTGCTGCCGATGAATTCCACCCCGTATTGTTGGAACTGGCGGTAGCGGCCTGCCTGGGGACGGTCGTAACGGAACATTGGTCCGATGTAGTAAAGTTTTCTCACCGCCGGGCCAATGTCCATACGGTTTTCCAGATAAGCCCGGGCCACCGGGGCCGTGCCTTCAGGACGCAGGGCAAATTCCCGGCCTTTCTGGTCTGTGAACCGGTACATTTCTTTTTTTACGACATCGGAACTCTCTCCGGATGAGCGCTCGAAAAGCGCGGCCTGTTCGAAGACCGGTGTACTGATCTCTGCGTAGCCACAGGCGGCGGCAAGCTCCCGAAAAGAAGAGATAACCTTCTGCCACTTATAGCTTTGCTCTGGCAGAATGTCATAAGTTCCGCGGGGTATTTGATATTTCATTATCACCTCAAGAAATTAAGCAAATCCTCAGGAAGCGTGGATTCGTCAAGCCGCAAATTCGGATAACGTACCCCGGTGAGGTACAGGCCCTGGGCGGGAGCGGTTGTAACCAGCTTCTGGCGGGGGTCTTGCTCGTCCATGATGGCTTGCAGGGAAGACGCGCCCAGGCCCAGATGGTCAAGATTGACCAGGGTGCCCACAATGCGGCGCACCATGTTGTGGAGAAATCTGTCCGCCCTGATCCCGAAGCGGATGATCCCCCTGTCCTCAGAGATTTCCAGCCGCTGGATCTCGCAGATGTGATTGGGCACCAGTGGATTGTCGCGGCTGAGGGAAGAAAAGTCGTGGCTCCCCAGCAGCGGTTTGGCCAGAGCCGAAAGAGTCTTGACGCTGATGTTACGGCGGGGCATGAAGCCTGTGTGCAGACGATTTAGCGGTGTTTTCACCCTGGCCAGCAGATAGACGTAGCTGCGCGCCATGGCCTGATAGCGGGCGTGAAAATCCTCCGGGACAGGCCATATGCCCGTGATCATCAGGTCTTCACACAGTATGTTGTTCAGGGCGAGCAGCAGTTGCCGCGAGCTCATTGTTCACTGATAATCGAAGTGGGCAAAATGTGCCAGAGCGTGCACTCCGGCATCTGTGCGGCCTGCTCCCGTAACCCCGGGGTGTCTCACCCCGATTTGGTGGAAAGACGAGATCAGGTCGCCCTGGACGCTGCGTCCCGCGCACTGCACCTGCCAACCCCGGAAAGCTGCACCGTCGAACATCAAACGCATTAATAATCTGGCCATCCTGCCTCACACTGAACTGATCAGCACCATCAGAGTCATCAGGCTGAGGGCGATGAGATTGGCGGAGGCATTATCTTCATCCTCCACCTTGGTTTGCAGCATCCTCTCCAATTGAGCCTCGACCACAGCCGACTCTTGAAAGACCATGGTGCCGGCCTCGATCATGCCATCCAGCACCGATCCCAAGCTGCTGTGGCCTTTGATCTTGCTGCGGGAGAAGTGTTTGCCGTAAGCGCGGATGTACAAAGCAGTGGCCAGAACGAAGCGGAGCAGGCTTCTTCCCCACCTGTGTTGCCTCAGCCAGCCGGTGTCACGCAAAATATTGCCCAGGCTGAGGTTGCCAAAGCAATGGACGCTGGCTTCGATGAAGAAGATCAGCTTGAGTGTGAACAGCAGCATGTCCGGAAAGAGAGATTTGAATAGGGTCCCAAAGATCCAATAAGCCGCCAGGAAAGGCAGGGTGATGCGCAGCCCGCGCACAAACTTGGGATAGAGGGAAAGGTCCAGGAGCATGTAGAGCCAGAAAAGCGCCATCAGCAGGATGATCTGGCGCCAGGAGGCATCCAGCGCGCCAAACAAGGCAATGATTAGGATCAGCAACCGCAGCCAGAGATTTTGGCCTCTCAGCGCTGAAGCCTTCCTGCTACTCAGTGGGGACATCCGGGCTCAGGGGAGGACTGTTTCCCTCATCCCCGGGCAGATCTTCGTCCGGCGGCGTTTCATCCGGAGCGGGATCATCCGGCAGCGGCTCCTGAGGTTTCGTTTCTTCTGGGGTGGGTGCATCCGGAACAGCTTCTGGGGGCGGAACTGTCTCTGATTCTGCTTCATCCACCACCTGAGGCTGCAGATCATCATTGTCCCCTGTCTCCGGCTTCGATCCTTCCTCCGAAGCCGGCCTATCATCCGTGCCCAGAGAATCAGCCACCGCGGCAGAATCCGCCAAAGCGGCCAGGCTGTCCGCGATCGCCAGGGAATCAATTATCGCGTCAAACTTGTTAAGCTGGAACTTGCTGCCATCGAAAAACCTGCTGGTTACGCTGCCGTATTCACCGCTTCTTTCCAGTTCCAACACCTTGTTCAGATACGGTTTTGCTGCCGTGGTGTCCGCGGCCTCGAAGGTATGGTACCAGCCCAGGCGGTAGTTCGCTTTCAGGCTGATGGGCAAATACTGCGAATCCTTGAGTTCATTCAGGATCACCAGCATGGAGTCAGGTTCAGCCTCCGCCAGCCCGAAAGCCCTGTCCAGAAGCAATTCCTGGGCTTCCTCTTCGGGATCGATGAGCCGCACGGGGTTGCCGGCCAGCATGTCTTCCAAGGCGTTGGTGTATTTATTACTGGGATGGTCTTCGCTCATCCTGGCGAAGATAGCCTCCATCTGCGTCCTGTCGGGGCCGCTCTTGCTGTATACGCTGGCCTGGGAAAATAGGGCCAGGGGGATCAATTCCCGGTCGTATCTCAACAGGAGGCCGTTCACAGTTTCCAGGCGCTTTGCCAAACGCTCGAGCTGCGATTCCGCCCCGGTGAGCTGTTGAGTCAGACTTTGGCGCAGGACTTCCGGGTCCGGTTCCGGCTCTTCCTCGATCATCTCCGCTGCCAGGCTGTCTGCTGAGGCGGGGATATCCTCACTGATATCAAATGTGCCAAGACTGTCCGCCAATGCTTCATGCGCTGGTTCCAAGTCTGGAGTCTCCAGGCTGTCAGGCTCTGCGGCAATGTCGGTTTCGATCTCGGGTTGTTCAAGGCTGTCGGCCGCGGCTTTCTCTTCCAACTGGAGCTCTGGAACGTCCAGGATGTCCGGCTCCGTTTCAATATCAGGTTCGACCTGGGGTGCCTCCAGGCTCTCGGCTGCTGCTTCCACTTCCGGCTGGAGCTCTGGCCCATCCAAGCTATCAGGCTCCGCGGCAATGTCGGTTTCAATCTCGGGTTGTTCAAGGCTGTCGATCGCGGCTTTCTCTTCCAACTGGATGTCCAAGACACCCAAGCTGTCCGCAGTCGCCAGGGAATCAGCCTCATCAGGAATTTCCTCCAGACTGTCCTCCGGTGCTTCCAGGCTGTCCGGCAAAACGGGCTCTGGCAGGGCGGCCAGGGCTATCGTTAACGAATCCACAACTCCCTGGCTGACAATCCGTTCCACTTCCAGAGTGGCCTTCAGGGTCACCAGGCTGTCCCGCGAATCGATCACCCGCTGATACATCACCAGCGCCGAATCCGGCAGGGCAAACACGGTGAAATAGTTCTCAGCGGCGCTGATATGGTAATCCACATACTGCTGCAGGTTGCTCTCAGGATTGAAAGTTAGCTTCGACTTCAATTGGGTGACGGCCGTGGCTTTCTGCTGGGCCGGCTCCGCGAGTGCGGAGTTCTGCGACTCCGTGCGGACTTTGCCATAGGCAGCCCCGGCTTTTTCGAGGTCCCGGGCTTGGTAGAAGTAGTATTCCCCCAGATAGTATTGACCCTCGGCCGAGCTGGGCGTGCGGGGATAGAGCTTGCCGATCTCCTCGATCTCGACGAGCCCCTTTTCCGTTTCGCCCGATGCCAGCATCAGCCTGGCCATCAACACCCTTGCCTGGGAAAGCTTTTCGGGGCGGAGCTCATCCTTGAGCAGCCTCTGGATGGTCTTTCTGCTTTGATCGTACTCACCCAGCATATACTGATTCAAGGCCATATAATATCTGGCATCCAGCTTCACCGTCTGGGGGATGCGCCGGTCTTTGGCGATCTTCTGAAACTCCGCCAGGGCCGCCCGGTAATCCTTCTGAATAAAGTAGTTTTGCCCATAGATGTAGAATGCCTCGCGATATTCGCTGGATTTGGGATAGTCGCTGATGATCCGCCCAAGCCAGTATTGGGCTTGCAGATAGTCCTTGTCCGTGATGTTAAATTCCGCCAGGGTCAGCAAAGCGCGGGGGTGCAGTTTCTTGTGTTGGGGATTGAGTATGAACTCCTGAAGCACTTTCGAAGCTTGTTCCTGAAGGTTGATATCCCTCAACACCCGGGCCAGATAGATGTGCGCCTCACCGAAGAAAGGGCTGTCTGGAAATCCCCGGATCAGCGACTCAAACTGGTCTCTGGCTTGAAAAGCGCTGTTCCCCTTGTAATATAGGGATTTGGCCATCAGAAAGAGCGCGTCGTCGGTCAGTTTACCCTGTTTTTCGTTGCTGAGAATGATGCCGCATTTCTTGATCGCCTTGGTATACTCCTCCACCGCCTGATTGTTGGGACGGCCATTTGCGCTCAGGGGTCTGGCTTGCGCTGAAGCGAAATATTTCCGCGCATTGTACATCGTGTTCACCTGCATGCAGGAGGCCAGCGCCAGGGCCAGCAGCAGTAGCGGGGCAATTTTTCTCATGGTCACAGTCAGGCGAGTTGGCAGGAATTTGTCAATACAAATCTACGCCCGCCCCGGCAAGCTCACTCAGAATGACACCGCTTTTGAGTAATTCGATTGCCGCGTTCACATCCGGATACGCGATCCGGTCTTCCTCCAGGGCTGGAACAGTCTGGCGCAGAAGCGACTTCACCCGCTCAATGGCCTCAGAGGAGGGGATCCCCCTCAACTCCAGAGCCTGACAGGCGATCATCAGCTCTATGGCCAGCACGCCGCGCACGTTTTCCACCACTTGGAGCAGTTTGTTCGCGGAAACCGAGCCCATGGAAACGTGGTCCTCCTGGTTGGCGGAGGTGGGAATGCTGTCAACGCAGGCGGGATGGGCCAAAACCTTGTTTTCGGAAACAAGGGAGGCGGCTGTGAGCTGCACAATCATGAAGCCGGAATCGATGCCTGGACGCTTGGCCAGGAATGGGTTTAGCCCGCGGTTTAGGGCGGGATTGAGCATTTGCTCCACCCGCCGCTCCGAGATGGAGGCCAGTTCAGCGATCGCCATGGCCAGCGCATCCAGGGCAATTGCCAGCGGTTCTCCGTGGAAATTGCCGCCGGAGATCACCTCGCTCTCCTCGGGAAAGATCAGGGGATTGTCTGTGGCGGAATTGATCTCGATGGTCAGAACTCCACGCACATAGGCCAGGGCGTCACGCACGGCGCCATGGACCTGGGGCGTGCAGCGCAGGCTGTAGGCGTCCTGAACGTTGCCGCAGTTCTGATGCGACGCCCGCAGCGAGCTGCCTTCCAAGAGCCGGCGCAGATTGGCCGCGCTGGCTGTCTGACCGGGATGGGGACGCAATTTGTGAACCAGAGGATCGAAAGCGTGGGGCGTTCCCAAAAGGGCGTCGACGCTTGCCGCGGCTGTCAGATCAGCGTATTGGCAAAGGCGTTCTGCCTCCAGCAGGCTCAAAACTCCCAACGCGGCCATCACCTGGGTGCCATTGTTCAGGGCCAGGCCTTCCTTGGCCTGCAGTTTCACAGGCTCCAATCCCGCTTTGCGCATGGCTTCCGCACCGCTGAGGTGCTCGCCATTGAATTCCGCCTCGCCCTCACCGATCAGGGGCAAAGCCAGATGCGACAAGGGTGAGAGGTCACCGCTGGCCCCCACTGATCCGCGCATGGGGATCACCGGATGGACTCCGCGGTTGAGCATCTCCACCAGGGTGGTCAACGTCTGGGGGCGGATGCCGGAATAGCCCTTGGCCAAAACGTTGATGCGCAGGAGCATGACGGCCCGAACTTGCTCGGTGGTGTAGGCGGGTCCGAGGCTGGTGGCGTGGCTGCGGATCAGGTTGAGCTGCAGGTCCTCGATATGTTCTGGCGGGATGGTGACCGTGCTGAATTTCCCAAACCCGGTCGTGAGCCCGTAAACCACATCGCCGCGCTCGATCACCATGTCCACGTAGGCGCGGCAAGCGCCCACCTTGGCCAGGCACTCCCCGGTAAGCTGGATGGGGACTCGCTGGACAGCTATTTGCTCGATCTGCTCCAGGCTCAGGCTATTTCCGTCGATGGCTATTGTCTGCATGAAGATCCTCGTTGGCGGCTGGCAGTGATATTGTTGGCAGGCCTGCCAGCCTGAAATTTGCTCAAGCTTTTTCCCAGGCGCTTTTTTGTCAAACCACTTGTCGAAGCTAAATCAAGTTCAGAGTTATCCCAAGTCAATCATCCCTCTGGAACTGGGCGGGATTCTCTTATATGAAGATCGCCACCGGATTGCAGATGAAAACCCAGCTTCCATGATCATATCCCACACTTGACCCCATACCCAAATCCTCCCACCCCTTGGAATGATGTGAAAGCGGATGGAGGCCGAAGAGAGAAAGCTCAAACGGGAGAAAATGATAAATGATCCAACGCATGGAACGATTCTTGCGTATAATATATTAACAAGCAAATTACGCGGACAAGTCGGCTACCCAGAGCCTGTTTCCACCTGACATGCGGAGGCGGCTTATCCGGCGGGGAAATACACGCTGCGTTTTACGCAGACAGGGCAAGCCGAGCGCGCGATTGCGATGACCATGCCGACGGTCACCGTGCCGGTGCCGAAGATCGCCAACTACACCGAGGCGCAGTCGGTCAACCACGCACAGGATTTCACGCTGCGCTGGAATGCCTTCACCGGCGCCGGCGCCAATGACCATCTCTCCCTCATCATCGTCGACACGAACATGGGCGGTGTGGTCTTTCAGGCGCCCGATCTCTGCGTGCCGAGGGAGCTTCCTGTTTCCGCGACTTCGATTGTCCTTCCGGCCAACACGCTGCAGAACAACCGAACGTACGAAGCCACGCTCATGTTCGGCCGACTGTTCTATTTCTCGACAAACGCCGTGCCCGAGATGTCTGGTGGCGGCTACATCGCCCGCCAGACGACCTTCACCGTCAAGACGGGCACAGGCGGCACTGCCGGGGCCGCAACCTTCACCGAGTGCCGCATGCTGCCCAACGGCAATCCGGAGATGACGCTGGCGGGGACGCCGCTGCGCACGTACACCATCCAGCGCGCGGGCACAGTCGGAACGGCTGCCTGGACGCAGGTTGGGAGCGTCACCATGAACGCTGCCGGGACGGGGGTGTTCGAGGATGCCCAGGCCGGCAAGAGCCTGCCCCTGTTCTACCGGGCTGTGGCGAACTGAGTCGGCCCGTTATTCGCCGTCGTGAACGGGCGCGCCCACAAGCCGATGATACCCACT
>LAHR01001806.1_pt1 | contig 15402 bp, 14 predicted proteins | sample 329641 | NCBI WGS metagenome assembly LAHR01 (sample SAMN03275701, study PRJNA271635) | activated sludge metagenome | isolation source: Sample C-3 Sludge from acetogenic chamber (third chamber) of Anaerobic...
TTCAAGCAGATCAACGACCGCTACGGCCACGCGACCGGCGACCGCGTGCTCAAAGGCTTCGTCGCCCACTGTCTGCGCAAGCTGCGCGCCGGCGACACGCTGGTCGATGGCGTGCGCGTCGAGGCCGTCGCCGGCGCATCGGTGCGCCTGCTGACGGGCGACGGCACGCTAACCCTGCACCTTTACGAGAACCCACCGTGAGCACATACCAGCGATCATCCGCACCCGCACGCCAGCGTCGCACCATCGTGCTGCTGGCGCTCGTGCTCGTGGCGGCCGGCTGCGCGGAACTGCAGCGCGAGAGCGCCGGCGCCACCAGCAAGGGGCCGGCCTTCGAGCGCAACGCGGAATCCACGTCCGCGTTCTACGAACCGCTGCGGGCTCCGGTCGCACTGCCGCCACCGGCGCCACCGGAGGCCGGCGCCGACCAGCTGCCGCCGACCAGTTTCGGCACCACGCCGCGGGTGCAGGTCGCCGAGCAGCTGAGCAGCGGCGGCGGCGAGGACCTCGCCGCCGGGCTGCGCGGCGCACCGATCAGCGTGAATTACCACAACATCCCGCTGCCGAACTTCATCAACGAGGTATTCGGCGAACAGCTGGGCCTGTCGTTCACGCTGCAACCCGACATCCGCAAGCAGCAGGACCTGGTGACGCTGCGCATCACCGAGGCGGTCACGCCGGCCGAGCTGTTCCGCATCGCGCGCAGCACGCTCGCGGCCTACGGCGTCGTGATCAATCGCGAGGAAGGCGTATTGGTGTTCCTGATCGACCGCAACAGCAAGGGTGGCCAGCCGCCGCTGCTGGTCAGCGGCCGCACGCTGCCCGACGTCCCCGACAGTCAGCGCCCGATCTTCATGTTCGTCCCGCTCGAGGTGGTTTCGAACACGAAGGTCAAGAGCTGGCTCGCCGACGTGATGACCGGCGTGGACCTCTCGGTGCAGGAGGATCCGGTGCGCAACGCCGTGGTGCTGGTCGGCAAGGCGCAGGAAGTCGAACAGGCGCTCGGGATCATCAAGTCGCTGGACCAGCCGTTGATGCGCGGCAAGTACTCGATGAGCGTGCAGCCGGCCTACGTGCCGGTGAAGGAACTGGCGAACGACCTCGAGAAGATCCTGCAGTCCGAGGGCTACGACGCGACCCAGCGCCCGCCGCTGGGCAGCGTGATCGTGCTGCCGCTGTCGGCCAGCAACACGCTGATCGTGTTTGCGCCGAACCAGCGCATTCTCGACCACGTGCGCGAATGGATCGACTCGATCGACCAGCGGCGGCAGGCCGGAATCGGCGACGGCGTGTTCACGTATCAGGTCACGACGACCAGTGCCACGGGCATCGTCGAGGTGCTGAACGCGCTCGACGGCCGCAGTGGTATCGGTACCCGCGCGGCGCAACCGCTGCGCGTGCGCCCCAGCGACATCGTCGACGACACCGGCGACGAGGCCGCGATCATCGAACGCCCGGCCGCCTCGGGCGCCGTGGCGGGCGGCGGCGGGCGCTTCGTGGTCGATGCGAACCGCAACGCGGTGGTGTTCCGCGGCAGCGGCCAGCAGTGGATGGAACTGCTGCCGACGATCCGAGCGATGGACCGGCCGGCGCCGGCGGTGCTGGTGGAAGTGCTGATCGCGGAGGTGACGCTGAACGACCAGGAGGAGACCGGACTGGAGTTCCTCGCGCGCGGCTCGGTGAGCCTGAACGGCTCGCACTACGACGTCGGCTACGGCACGCTCGGCGGACTCGGCATCGGCAGCAACGGCTTCAACCTGACGCTGGACAATGCCGGCCAGACGCGCGCGATACTGAACCTGTTCTACGAGAACAAACGCGCCGAGATCCGCTCGCGCCCGCGGCTCATGGTGATGAGCGGTCAGAGCGCGCGCATCGACGTCGGCGACGAGATACCGGTGGTGAGTTCCTCCTCGCGCTCGATCGACAACCCGGACGCACCGATCGTGAACAACGTCGAGTACCGCAAGACCGGCGTGAAGCTCGAGATCCGCCCGACCGTGCACTCCTCGGGCTACGTCGACGTCGAGGTGAACCAGGAGCTCAGCCAGGCGCAGCAGACCACCACCAGCGGCATCGATTCGCCGACCATCTTCAACCGCAGCATCACGACCACGGTGAGTCTGAAGGACGGCGGCTCGATCCTGCTCGGGGGACTGGTTTCCGCGCGCGGCGGAACCACCGAGCGTGGACTGCCGGTGCTCGGCAAACTACCGGGTGTCGGGCGACTGTTCCGCACCGACGGTACCACCGGGGACCGCACCGAGCTGATGGTGCTGGTGATTCCGTACGTGGTGCGCACCCCGGACGAGGCCGCCGAGATCACCCGCGCGCTCGGCCAGCCCGGCTGAGCGCGACACGGCACCCGAACGGAGGACCGTCATGCTCAGCTACCGACACGCCTTCCACGCCGGCAACCACGCCGACGTGCTCAAGCACGTGGTGCTGCTGCAACTGCTCGATCACCTGGCGGCCAAGAACAAGCCGTTCTGGTACATCGACACCCACGCGGGCGCCGGACGCTACACGCTCACGCAGGGTCATGCCGCAGTGAACGGCGAGTACGTCGACGGCGTGGCGCGCCTGTGGAACGCCGGAGTGCTGCCCGAGGCGCTGGGACGCTACGTCGAGCTGCTGCGCACGCTCAACCCGCACGGCCGGCTGCGGCACTACCCCGGTTCACCGTGGATCGCGCGCGAACGCATGCGTGAACGCGACCAGTTGTGGCTGCACGAACTGCACCCGGCCGACCACGCGCAGCTCGCGCGCGATTTCGACGGCGCCGGCTGTCATGTGGCCAACGAAGACGGCTTCGCCGCACTGAAGGCCTTGCTGCCGCCGGAGCCACGGCGTGCGCTGGTGCTGATCGACCCGTCCTACGAACTGCGCGAAGACTACACGCGGCTGCACGCTGCGCTGCAGCAGGCGTTGCGGCGCTTCGCGACCGGCGTCTACGAAGTCTGGTATCCGCTGCTCGCACGCCGCGAGGCGCGCGAGCTGCCGGCACGGCTGCAGGCGCTCGGCGCGGCGAACTGGCTGCGCGCCGAGTTGGTGGTCGCCGGCGCCACCGAGCACGGCCTGTACGGCAGCGGGGTGTTCGTGATCAATCCGCCGTGGACGCTGGAGGCCGCGCTCGCCGACGCGCTGCCGCGCCTCGTCACGCTGCTGGGGCGCGACCGCCACGCCACGTGCACGCTGGAGCGCAGCCCCGCCTGAGCTCGCGCGCCGCTCGCGACCCGTGGCGACCGCCTCCTCAGGGCGCCAGCCGCTCGATCCGCCACTGGCCGTCCTCGGCACGCCGGTAGCTGAAGCGATCGTGCAACCGGTTCGGACGTCCCTGCCAGAATTCGAAGGACTCCGGCACCACGCGGAACCCGCCCCAGAACGAGGGCAGCGGAATCCGGCCCTGGCCGAACTTCTGCTTCAGACGCGCGAATTCGTCCTCGAGCAGCGCACGCGAGGACAGCGGGCGGCTCTGCGCCGAGGCCCACGCCGCCAGCTGGCTCTCGCGCGGACGCATCAGGAAGTATTTCAGCGCCTCGGCCGTGCCCATGCGCTCGGCGCGGCCCTCGATGCGCACCTGGCGCTCCATGTCGGCCCACGGGAACAGCAGCGCCACGCGTGGGTTGGCGACGAGCTCGCGCGCCTTGCGGCTCCCGAGGTTGGTGTAGAACACGAAGCCCGACTCGTCGCAGTGCTTCAGCAGCACCAGACGCTGCGACGGCCAGCCGCGCTCGTCGACCGTGGCCACCGCCATCGCGGTCGGATCACGCAGCCCGGCGTCGATCGCATGGCGCAGCCACGACTCGAACTGGCCGAACGGCGACGGAGCGAGGTCCTTGCGATGCAGTCCGGGGGCGAGATACTCGCGGCGGAAGTCTTCCAGGTCCATGACGGGCGCTCCGGCGCAGGCATTCGGGGCCGGCGCAGGTTAGCAGAGATCATGGCACTCAGGCGCTCAGCAGCAAGGCCAGGATCACAAGCAGAAGGGGGATCGATCTTTTCACTTTTTATGCTCCGGTTTCTTGTTGTAGAGCCACCAGATGCCGATGGCGGCAGCGATGATCATCAGCAGGCTCAGGCTCTGGCCGATGGTCATGAAGCCCAGGAAAAAGCCGTGTTTGTCGTAAACATCGAGGGAATCCGGCACCCGCACGAACTCCACCAGAAAACGGAATAATCCGTAGAGCCCGATGAAGGTCCAGAAGACAATTCCCTCCTTCCTGCTGAGTTTGAGCAGGATGAAGCAGACCGTGAAGAGCACGATCCCCTCCAGAAACAGCTCGTAGAGCTGAGTGGGATGGCGGGGCAGCGTACCGGCATCGGCTCCGGGGAAGACCATGCCCCAGGGCAGGTTTGTCACCTTACCCCAGAGCTCGGCGTTGATAAAATTGCCCAGGCGCCCCAGCCCCAAACCAATCGCCACCAAAGGCATGGCGGGATCGGCCAGTTTGAAGAAATTCAGTTTCTGGCGTTTCAGATAGATCCAGGTGGCGATGATCACGCCCAGAGCGCCTCCGTGAAAGCTCATGCCGCCTTCCCAGACGAAGAGGATCTCCTGCGGATGGCGCAGATACCAGGGCAGATTGTAGAACAGCACGTAGCCCAGCCTTCCACCCAGGATCACCCCGAGCATGATGGAAAAGATGATGCCCTCATACTGATCGCGGGTGATCTTGACGCCCCGGATCTTCAGCATACGGCGGTAAAAGATGTAGCCCAGGATGAAGCTCGCGACATAGAAAAATCCGTACCAGCGAATGGCCATTTCCCTGCCGAAGAGGTTGAAACTGAGCATGGCGGGATCGATAGAGGGATACTGCAGCAAGGTCAACCTCCCCGGGTGATGCGGTCCAAGCGCTGAACGATCAGGTCTGCGGCTTCCTCGGCAGAAACGCTGACCTTCTCGGTTTGTTTGTCGTGGCTGGGGGTGAAGATCTTCATCACCTGGGTGGGAGAGCCGTTGAGGCCGATCTCCTTTTCATCCAAGCCGAGGTCATTCGCGTTCCAGACCTTGAGTTCGGCGGCTCTGGCGTTGCGTTTTCCCCGCAGGGAAGGCAGGCGCGGTGTATTGATCTCTTTCACCACGGTGAGCACGGCCGGCAGTTTTAGCTGCAGGCGGTCGAACCCGTCTTCCATCAAGCGCTGGAGGGTGATGTGGCCATCCGTGATCTCTTCGATTTTGCGTACGAAGCAGGCCTGGCGGAGGTCCAGGTGGGCCGCGACCCCTGGCCCCACCTGCGCTGTGTCTCCATCGATGGCCTGCTGGCCGGTGAAGGTCAGGTCCACGTCGTCGATCTTTCTGATGGCCGCGGCCAGGGTGAGACTGGTGGCCCAGGTGTCGGCTCCGGCGAAACGGCGGTCGGAGAGCAAAATGATCTCGTCCACGCCCAAAGAAACGGCTTCCCGCAGGGTTTCCTCAGCCTGGGGCGGCCCCATGCAAAGGGCTGTTACGGAACCTCCGTGCTGCTCCCTGAGGCGCACCGCCTCCTCGATCGCGTAGGTGTCGAAGGGATTGAGAATGCTTTCCACGCCTTCGCGGATGAGGGTGTTGGTAACAGGATCGATCCTGATCTCAGTGGTGTTGGGCACCTGTTTCACGCAAACGATGATGTTCATTAACTCCTCCCCCGGTAAAAATCCCTGATGGCGTCAAAAACGTAGAGCTTCTGGGCTTCCGTGAGTTCCGGATAGACCGGTATGGACAACACTTTTTGGGAAGTTGACTCAGCCACGGGCAGATCGCCCGGTTTATATCCGAGCTCCGCGAAACACTCCTGCAGGTGCAGGGGCAGGGGATAATAGACCGCGCAGCCAATGTCGCGGGATTTCAGATGCTCCAGCAATGCGTCGCGGTCTTCGCAGATGAGGGTGTACTGGTTGTAGATGGACACGGCCTCCGGCGCGATATAGGGCGTTTTCACCTGAGGAATGCCGGTCAGTTTTTCGTTGTACCAGGCGGCGTTGGCCCGCCGGGCTTCGCTCCATGCGGCCAGATGGTCAAGCTTCACGTCCAGGATGGCAGCCTGAAGCGTGTCCAGCCTGCTGTTCAGCCCCACCCATTGGTGGTAGTATTTGGGGTTTTCGCCGTGAACCCGCAATTGGCGCAATTTCGCTGCCAGGTCGGCATCGTCGGTGAGGCACATGCCGCCGTCGCCCATCGCGCCAAGGTTTTTGCTGGGAAAGAAGGAAAGTGTGCCGATGTCGCCAAAGCTGCAGCTCATCTTGCCGCCGAAGGTGCATCCAATTCCCTGGGCGTTGTCCTCGATCACCTTCAGGCCGTGCTTGCGGGCGATCTTCATGATCCTCTCCATATCGCAGCACTGGCCAAAAATGTGCACCGGCATGATCGCCTTGGTGCGTGGGGTGATGGCGGCTTCGATCTTGTCCGGGTCCAGATTGAAGGTGCGGGGGTCGATATCCGCGAAACGAGGTTTGGCGCAGTTCCTCCAGATCGAGGAGGCGGTGGCGAAAAAGCTGAAGGGGGTGGTGATCACCTCATCGCCGGGGCCGATGCCCAAAGCCTTCACGGCCAGAACCAGCGCGTCTGTGCCGGAAGCGCAGCCGATCGCGTAACGCACACCCAGCCAGGCGGCGATCTTCTCTTCCAGTTCCTTCACCTGGTGGCCCAGGATGTAGTTGTTTTCGCTCAGCACCTTGTCCATTGCCGTTCTGATCCGAGGCAGGAGAGGCTCATATTGCGCTTGCAAATCCAGCATTGGTACTTTCAAATTCAAGCTCCTTAATTCGTGAGGGTGCGCACGCCCAGGAAGATCGTGATCACCTGAGTGGCCACCAGCATGATGTCTTTGAAACGGGACCAAACGTCGTAGGTGTCCTTTTCTGCCACAAAGACCGTATCGCCGGGATTGAGCGCCAGCTTCTTGTTCGGCTTGATCCAGTTGCCGCTGGTTGCGCTGATGACGCGGGTGCCCTTCCAGCGCTTGTTGTTGGTGTATCCACCTGCCTGTTGGATGTAATATTCGTAATTCTGGCCTTCCATCCAGGGGATCAGGCCGGGATTTGCCACCTGGCCGCTGACCTCCACCATGTCCAGATTCTGCGGCACGAAGAGGTAATCGCCATCCCGGAGGATTGGATTTTCCTCAGCCCCCTTGGATTCCCAGTTGCGGGAAACGTCGATGCTGTAGCGGCCAGGATACTGGCGGATCCGATTGAGCACGTAGTGATACTCAATGGAGGTCATGGTGGAAACATTTGTTTTTAGGAGGCGCTCGAAATCCGGATCGGTATTCTGGGCTCCGGATTGGTTGGCATAGATCGCATTGCGCAGATTTCCCCGCGAAGTTGGGCCGCCGCAGAGCAGGAGTACATCATACAGGGTGGTTTTTTCTCCGATGTAATACTCACCGGGCGCTTTCACGTCGCCTTCCACCCTGATTTTCCAGGCCCTGGTCAGTTCTGTGTTCCCGGGCACGCTGATCCGGTCGTAGGGCCTCAGCACGATCTGCTCTGCCGGGCTTTCCCGCAGATCGAGGTGTATAACCTCAAAGTCGCCGGAATCATCCCTGAGCCGGTAGATGTTGATCATCCTTCTGTCCGCGGCCAGGGTGAATCCCTGGGCCAGATCCAATATGTTCGAGAGCCGGTCACCCCGCAAGTATTCGTATTCACCCGGAAAATAGACCTCGCCGACGATGGTCACAGAGGCATCCACAGATGGAATCCTCACCACATCACCGTCCCGGAGCAGGGGATTTTGCCCGAGGTCACCGGTTCGCATGAACCTAAGCAGGTCATAGGTTTGGGTGTCTTTGCCACGGGTGAGTTTCACGCTGCGCAGCCCTTGATAATTTCTGTACAGGGAATCCCGCTCGGCTTCGATAATGCGCTGCTGAGGCAGGGTTTGGGTTGTGGTGCTTGCCCTGCTGGTCTCTCCGGCCAGCTTGATGGCATCCGAGATCCTGCTCACAACAGGCATCTGATAGGTTCCGGGAGTGGCAACGAAACCCGTCACGTTCACGGAGATCAAAATCTGATCTTCCGTGTCTTTATCTGTCTGCGCGCACAGCAAGCATGACAGCAACAGCAGTATGGCGATCAGCAGTTTATTTTTCATAATACTCAATCATTCTCTGGATAATGTCATCCAGATTATATTTGGGCTCGTAGCCGATGAATTCCCTGATCTTGTCAAGGTTTGGCATGCGGTTCATCATGTCCTCAAAACCCTCTTCAAAAGCTTCTTCGTAGCTCATGAAGTCGATGCGGGATTTACTTTCGCACATGGCTTTGACCTTGTGGGCGAGGGCCTCCATGGATATGGCCTCCGTGGTGCCCACATTGAAGATCTCTCCCTGGCAGCCGGGGGTGTTCATCAGCTTGATGAATGCATCCACAACGTCTGAGACATCGGCGAAACAGCGGGTCTGCTGTCCCGATCCGTAAACGACGAGGGGCTGGTCCAGCAACGCTGCTTTGATGAATTTGGGCAGCACCATGCCATACTGGCCGGTCTGGCGCGGCCCTACGGTGTTGAAACAGCGCACAATCACCACGGGCAGGCGTTTTTCGCGAAAATAAGCCAGCGCCATGAATTCGTCGATGGCCTTGCTGTCGCTATAACCCCAGCGGCTGATCCGCGTGGATCCAAGCAACCGGTCATCGTCCTCTGAAAAGGGCACTTTTTCGCTTTTCCCGTAGATCTCCGAGGTGGAGGTGATCAGCACCTTGGCCTTGTTCTTGTTGGCCAGTTCCAAAACGTTGTCTGTGCCCACGATGTTGGTTTTGAGGGAAAGCAGCGGATTTTCGATGATGTATTTCACCCCCACAGCCGCGGCCAGATGGTAAACCTGATCGATCCCGACCATCAGTTTGTTCATCAGCTCGCGGTTGAGGACGCTGCCGATCGTATAATGGAAATTACCGTTTTCCTTTATCGATTCTATATTTTCCAAGCGGCCGGTGGAAAGATTGTCTATGATGCTGACATGATGTCCGTCTTCCAACAGTCTTTCCGCCAAGTGTGAGCCGATGAATCCGGCCCCGCCGGTGATCAGAATCTTCATAACTTCTCCAGATTTGAAGTCTTTATCCTGTCTGGCAAGCAGATTTTACCTTCTTACAACAAAATTTGCCAGCTGGGTTTTTGTCAATAGAAAACAGCCTTGGGCTTGTTTTCGTCACCCTTAATACTTCCGCGTCGGTTCTTTTCCTTTGCCTATTTTGAGTTGATGCCTGTCCCGATCGAATCGTGCTATCTTGGTTCAGGAACCCATGATCCTTTCCGGATTCCAGCTCGCAAACCTCTTATATGCCTGCCCCTGAGTTTCCAACCCCCTGTCGGGAAGTTGGAGGAGGTTGGCGTGAGGCATCTGAGCCGGGGTTCTGGGCGAATTCTGTCCAGGCTGCCTGATACAAGCCGGTGGCTCATCAGCCAAGCTCATCAGTGTCTGGAGCTTGCGCAGAGAGATTCCTCCGTATCTCCCGCCGGTTTTTGATCTTTTTATAGACTCTGTAGTTGTGCATCACTACAGCCAGAAAGACCAGATTGGCCACGCCCAGCGTGACGTTCAGCGTCCTGGTGTCTTTTTTGGCATAATAGGTAAAAGCGCCACCCAGGATCAGCAGCAACCCCGCCTTGAATACCACGATCCCGCGGGGCAGGCCCAGTTTGCGAAAGATCCAGCGGGCCAGCGGGTTGCGCTCGCGATGAAAGTGATTCGGCTGGATGACCTTCCAGGTGGAATGGCCGTCAAGGATGTTCAGGGCCACGAAGATACCGAACTGTCCTGCCAAAACAGGGATTTGGCCCAAAATTCGGTCAAGCAGATTTAACATCTGAGTCCTCCTGCGATTGTTTCTTGGCCAGCAGGTCTTCGCGCTGCCGGATGCTTCGCCAGGTGCGGAAGTTTCCACGCACTACCAGCAAGAAGACCAACACCCCCACTCCCAGCAAGATAAGCAGGACAGTGTTCAGCACCGGATGCTTCGCCAGCAGGAAGAAAACCGCGCTGATGACGCCGATCCACAGCAACTCCGCGACGATGAGTCCCCTCAAGAGGCCCAGCTTCGAGAACATCCAGCGGGCCAAGGGATTGCGTTCGCGGTGGTAATTGTCCGGTTTCACCACCTTCCAAGTGGATACGCCGTCCAGAATGTTCAGCGCCACCAGAACTGAGTAAAGGATAGACAGGATGGCAAGCATCAGATTTGGGCCGGAAGGATGGCAATCAGCGCCGGGTGAGGCACATCCCAGCTTTTGTCTGCCGATGTTTTGGCAAACAGATGATCAGATCCGGCCGCGGATCCTGGCCTCGATGGCCGCGGCAAGTTCCTGGCATTGTCCGACAAGTTTTTCCGCGCGGGCTTTGATATCTGTCTTGAAGTCCTTGTCGGTGCTGCCGGCAAGGTTGATGAGGATGTTATAATCCGCGGCTTTGGCCGCGCTGAGGGCTGTCAGGGCAGCCACTCCGGCATCGGAAAGCGCGTTGACGTTTCCGGCATCAGCCACTGAATCAGCCAATTGCATTGCGTCCCAAGCCAGTTCCAGAGTGCGAAAGGGCACCTTGATCGCCAGTTGGGTGGTTTTTTCCACCTCGGCGCTGCGTATGGCGATCTCTGCGTCGGTCTTTTTGGGCAAACGCATGGCTTCCATCATGGAGTTGAAGGCATCGGTATCGCTGTCGATGCATTGCAGGGCCTGCAGTTTGATCTCCTGGCCTCGGGAAGCGAGTTCGCGCACCTTTTCCTGCACGGTTTCATAACCTTTTTTATCCACCGTGAGGTTGGAGACCATGGCTGAAAGCGAGCCGGAAAGGGCGGCGCAAAGGGCGGCCACACTACCTCCACCGGGGGCGGGTGAATCAGTGGAAAGCAGGTCGGCAAAAGCTTCCAGGCTCAGCGAGCAGAGGCTGTCGGAGCGGGCAATGGCATATTCGATCACTTTCCTGTCCAGATTGAAGGGTCCAAGTTCCGCCAAACCCATCGACTGGATAGCGGTCTCCATGATCATCCTTTCCGGAATGCCGGTGCTTTCATCCATGCGGCGCAGATAAAACTTGCCGGATTCAAGCAGCGCGGCTTTGGGGATGAGTCCCACCAGTTCGCTGCCGGTGACCTGGATCCCCATCTCCGCGGCCAGTTCGCGCACTTTTTCCAGCACCAAGTGGGGCGGGGTGACCTTGTAATTGGTGAGGTTGATGCTGATCTGGGCGCGGTTGTAGCTGTCGATGTACCAGCCAACTGCCTTGCAGTGGCTGAACAGGCCGGGAATGATGACCTTGTTGCCTTGCTCGTCCTTGATCAGCTTTCCAGCCGCGTCGCGGGCTGGTTTGCCGCTCTCGCGGATGGTCATGGCCAGTTCGTGGGCTTTCTTTTTATCGCGGGTGTTCAGATTGATGTTGTAAGCGATCAGGAATTCGCGGGCACTGATGGCGGTTGCGCCGGAGCGGGCGTTGAAGGTGTGAGGCCCGAAATCGGGTTTCCAGGCAGCATCCCTGGCTTTATCCGGCAGAGCTTCGTATTCGCCGGAACGCACATTCGCCAGGTTTCGCCACTCTTCCTTGGAGGCGGCATTTTCATAGAGGTAAACAGGGATGCCCAGTTCGTCACCCACTCTTTTACCCAGTTTGCGGGCATATTCGGCGCATTCCTCCATGGTGATTTCCGAGATTGGGATGAAGGGGCAGACGTCCGTAGCGCCCATGCGGGGATGTTCTCCGTGGTGCTTGGTCATGTCGATCAGTTCGGCGGCCTTCTTGATGGCCTGAAATGCAGCTTCCACAACAGCTTCCGGCTCTCCGGCCAGAGTGAAGACGGTGCGGTTGGTGTCCGAGCCGGGATCCATGTCCAGTAAAACAGCGTTCTTCACAGAGCGGATGGCAGCCGCGATCGCTTCCAGAACTGCCTGGTCCCTGCCCTCGCTGAAATTGGGGACGCATTCCATCAGTTTCATGATTCACCTCTTGAATTGGTTTTATGTATCTTCACTTTGATGATCTTTTTATCCGTGGCCTGAAGCACTTGGACGCGAAAGTCCTCCACGTTCACGATCTGGCCCTGGTGAGGGATGCGGGCCAGCTTATCCAGGATCAGCCCGGCCACCGTTTCGTAATCCCCCTCAGGCAGGGTGATGCCATATTCGTCCGCCAGCCGGTCGATCTCGGTGTCGGCCTGCACCAGCCAGGTATTGGGGGAAACCTGCTCCACTTCCGGGATCTCCTCAGCCTCATCATATTCATCCGCGATGTCGCCAAAGATTTCTTCCAGGATGTCTTCCATGGTCACGATCCCCGAAGTGCCTCCATAGGCGTCAACCACGATGGCGATGCTGCGGCGGTGCTTTTGCATCTCGCGCAAAAGCACGTCCAGATCGGTGTTTTCCGGGGTGAAAAAGGGTTTGTGGACCAGTTTGCTGACCGGGGTGTCCGGAGTGTATTCACGTTTGAGCACATCGTAGATGATCAGCACCCCCTTGATGTCGTCGAGATCCTTGCCGAACACGGGGTAGCGGGTGTAGCCTTCCTCCCGGGCTATCTCGATGGCCTCGGCGACAGTGGCGGTCTCGGGAATGGCCACCAGGTCTGTGCGCGGCACCATCACGTTGCGGGCCACCTGTTCGGTGAAATCAAGCGCGTCCTCGATCATCTCCATCTGCGGTTCGTCCGCTTCATCGGTCTCTGTGAGCGAAAGCAGGTACGTGAGGTCATCTTTCGTCAGGTAGTTGAAGTTGTTGCCCTCTGTGATCTTCAGCCACCTGCTCAGCACTGTGTTCAACCAGGAAATGCCCAGCACCAGAGGTTTGAAAAGCCAGTAGACCAGCCGCATGAACGGATATACAACCGGCACGAATCTATCCGCGTGGTCCCGGAAGATCGATTTGGGAACCACTTCGCCGAACACCAGCACCACCGCGCCAACGACCAGGGCTGTGTATCTGGCGTCAAAGGCGGTGACATACTTGTTCACCACATAGGTGGAAAGTGAGGCCATCAGGATGTTCACAACATTGTTCCCGATCAAGGTGGTGCCCAGGAGTTTGTCTGGATGGCGCAGATTTTTGAGTAGTTTGGCGGCAGCTTTGTCTTTTCTGGCTTTGCCCTCAAGCTCCAGCAGGTTCACGGAAATGATCCCGTTTTCAAACCCGGAAAACAGGAACGACAAACCCAACAGGATCACAAAGATAACGATCCACAAGAGGATCCCGGGAATTGACAGACTATCCATTAACCTTCTCGTTGCGCCAGGCGATCCGCAGCGCCTGGATGAACTCATCAATGTTGCCGGCCAAAAAAGAATCCAAGTTGTAGCTTGTCAAGTTTATTCTGTGATCGGTAACCCGGGATTGGGGAAAATTGTAAGTGCGGATCTTGGCTGAGCGGTCTCCGGTGCTCACCTGGGCTTTGCGGGAAAGGGCTATTTCCTGCTCCTGTTTGCTGATCTCGGCGTCCAGCAGTCTGGACCTAAGCACTTTCATGGCCTTGACCTTGTTTTTAAGCTGGGATTTTTCGTCCTGACAAGTGACCACGATGCCGCTGGGCAGATGCGTGATGCGGACCGCGGAATCGGTGGTGTTCACGCTTTGGCCGCCATGCCCGGAACTGCGGTAAACATCTATGCGCAGATCGCCATCGGCGATCTCGATGTCGATGTCCTCGGCTTCAGGCAGCACGGCCACGCTCACCGCGGAGGTGTGAATGCGTCCACCGGATTCGGTGACGGGAATGCGTTGCACGCGGTGAACGCCGCTTTCAAAGCGCATCAGGCCAAAGGCCTCCTCGCCGCTGAGCATGAAAATGATCTCCTTGTAGCCGCCGAGGCCGGTTTCGTTGAGGTCCAGCAATTGCTGTTTCCAGCCTTTCTGTTCCGCGTAATAGCTGTACATCCGGTATAGATCGGCCACGAACAGCGCTGCTTCCTCGCCGCCTGTGCCAGCGCGGATCTCAACAATGGCGTTTTTGCTGTCGTTGGGGTCGCTGGGGATCAGCAGGTCCCGCAGCTTCTGCTCTTTTTCATCGATCTGGACTTCCAGCTCCTCCAGTTCCTGACGCGCCATGTCGGCCATTTCAGGGTCCGTCTCCGTTTTTAGCAGATGTTCCACGCCGTGCATCTGGGTTTCCAGACGCAAATAATGGTCCCATTCACCGCAGATGGCGGAAAGTTCTTTGTTGCGGCGCATCAATTCCCTGTAGCGGCGGGGGTCGGCAAGCGCAGAGCTGTCAGACAGCGCATTCTGCAACTCCGCCAGTTCCTGTTTCAAACCCTCCAGCTTTTCCCGTGGCAACATGTCAGCTTGGCATCACCTTAACGTTGTGCCCCTCCAGATCCATGTCCAGGGCGGCTTTCATGGCCACCAGCGCAGTTTCCACCATCTGGTCGTCCGGCGGCTGCGTGGTGATGTGCTGCAAGGCCATACCGGGCACCGTGAGCAGCTTCACGATGGGGTGGTTCAGGTTTTTCCCGCTGAATTTGAGGATTTCGTAACTAACCCCCGAAACGAGCGGGATCAGAAGCAGATGATATCCCAAACGCAGGGGCATGGGGACCGGGCCTTTGAGAATAAACAACGACACCAGCGTATCGGTGATGGAAAAGATGAGGATCGAGACCAGCAACACAAAAAACATGAAACTGGTGCCACAGCGCGGGTGGATCGTAGTATTGGCCTGGATCGCGGGGATGTTCAGGCCGGCCTCTTTTTCGTAGGCGTTCACATTCTTGTGTTCAGCGCCGTGGTATTGAAACAATCTGTGCACGTCCTTCATCCTGCTGATCAGCCAGATGTAGAGCACAAAGAACACGATGCGGATGCTTCCGGCAAAAAGGTTAAAGTAAAAATTCTGTTTGGCCAGCCCGATCCAGTCGGCTATCCGGTAGGGCAGCCAGGCGAAGAGCACAAAAGCCAGGCCAAAGGCGAAGATATAGCTGAGGATATTTTCCGCCTGCAGCGCTGCCTGGGATTTTTCCTTTTGCTGTTTGCCCTTTGCCGCTTCCTCTGCCTTGATGTCCAGCTCCGCGCGGTTGGCCGACAGGGTGATGGTTTTCATGCCAATGATCATCATCTCGATCAGGGACACAAAGCCCCGCACGAGGGGCAGGCCCAGGAAAGTTCCCTTTTTGGCCTTGCTCTCAAAGGCTTGTTTGAACAGCTCGATAGTGCCGTCTTTTCTGCGGATCGCCGTGGCCAGAGAGTCCGGACCGCGCATCATCACGCCTTCTATGACGGCCTGGCCGCCCACACTTATCTCTTTTTTGGGTTCCATGTTCCTATCCAATAATGCGGTTAAGGCTGCGGGGATACAAAAAAGCCATTTCCCAAGCCCGGGGCTGCGGTGAAATGGCACGTACTGAAAGCTGCGCTACTTGTCTGTTTTGACGTTGTACTTCTTGTTGAATTTCTCCACCCGGCCGGCGGTGTCTATGATCTTCTGCTTGCCGGTG
>LAHR01002459.1_pt1 | contig 15122 bp, 14 predicted proteins | sample 329641 | NCBI WGS metagenome assembly LAHR01 (sample SAMN03275701, study PRJNA271635) | activated sludge metagenome | isolation source: Sample C-3 Sludge from acetogenic chamber (third chamber) of Anaerobic...
CCACTGCCGCCGAGCTGGACTGGGTGCCGCGGGCCGAATTGCCCACCGCCCTGCTCGCCGGTGCCAGCCATTGCGGCGGCGCCTATGTCGACCCGCTGGCCGGCATCGACAAGGCCGCCAACCGCCCCGAGGACGCCAACCTCACGGTGAGTGCCGACGCCGGCGAGCTGGCCGAGGCCAGCGAGCGCTTCGTGCTGGAAGGCGGCATCGCCTTCCGGCAGGGCTACCGCCAGGGCCGCAGCGAGCGTGCCGTGGTCGAGCGCGTCGAGGACCGCATCCTCCTCGACGGCGGGGTCGAGCTGCGCGAACCGGGCCTGCTGCTGCGTGCCGACAGTGCCGAGATCAACACCGCCGACAACACCGGCTCGGCACGCAATGTGCTGTTCGTTGCACACGGCGAGCACATCCGCGGCAGTGCCGGCAACCTGCAGCGGCCCGGCGAAGGCCTCCTGCACCTCAACCAGGCCACCTACACCACCTGCGAACCCGGCAACGCTGCCTGGCAGATGGCAGCCCGTGACATCCACCTCGACCAGAACACCGGCATCGGCTCGGCCAGCCATGCCGTGCTGGCACTGCAGGGTGTGCCGGTTGCGTGGATTCCCTACATCGAATTCCCGATCGATGACCGCCGCATGACCGGCGTGCTGTGGCCGCACATCGGCCATGGCAGCCGCAGCGGCACCGACCTGGCCGTGCCGTATTACCTGAACCTGGCACCGAATTACGACGCCACCATCACACCGCGCTACCTGTCGCAGCGCGGCCCGATGCTGGAGCTGGAAACCCGTTACCAAAGCCCGGTGGACGAATGGACACTGGGCCTCGGCTACCTGCACGGCGACAAGCAGTATGTCGATGACCGCATCGAGCAGAACCTGAACGAGCGGCAGAAACTGGCACCGCTGCCGCCACTGCGCAGCGCCTACAACGTCGACGAGGAAAACCGCTGGCTGATCGCCCTGAGCGAGAAAGGCAGTTACGGCAACGGCTGGCGCAGCCGCATCGACTACACCCGCGTCAGCGATGACGAATACCTGCGCGATCTCGACACCATCGGTTTCGAGGCCCGCCGCCAGACCCACCTCGAGCAGCGCGGGGAAGTCGCCTACACCGGCAATGTGTGGTCCTTCACGGCCAGCGTCGAGGACCACCAGACCATCGGCCGCAACAGCAGCGAGCAATATGCCCTGTTGCCGCACCTGGAGCTGGTCAAGAGCGGCAGTGGCGAAGCCTTCCGCCCCGACTGGCTGCTGCTGGCCGATTACAGCTATTTCGCCCACGACAAGGAAATCCGCGGCCAGCGCCTGTATGTCGAGCCCGGCATCACCTTCCCGATGCGCTGGGATGCCGGCTTCATCCAGCCGACGGTCAAGCTGCGCCACATCAACTACGCGCTGGCCAACTCCAACGCGAACGGCGTCAGCTACGATTACAGCGTGCCGCCCGGCGATCCGTTTGCACCGCGGCCGATCATGGACTGGCCGGATGATCCCGAATTCGTCGCACCCACCCCGGGCAGCGAAATCACCGGGCGGCCCTCGGCAACCGTGCCGATGTTCAGCCTGGATGCCGGGCTGGTGTTCGAGCGTGACCTCAACTGGCGCGGCACCGACTACCTGCAAACGCTGGAGCCCCGCGTCTATTACCTGTATGCCGATTACGAGGCACAGGACAACCTGCCCAATTTCGACACCGGCGAGACGGAATTCAGCTACCAGCGCCTGTTCAGCGAAACGCGCTTCAACGGTTACGACCGCCTCGACGATGCCAACCAGGCCTCGGTCGGCGTCCTGTCGCGCTTCATCGACCAGCAGAGCGGCCGCGAGATCCTGGCGCTCGGTGCGGGACAGATTTTCTACAACAAGGACCTGCGCGTCTCGACCACGCCCGGCAAGCCCTACACCACCGCGCCGTATTCCGAAATCGCTGCCGTGGTGAACTACACGCCCAGCGATGCCTTCACCCTCACCGGCGACATCAGCTGGAACCCGGACAGCAACCGCACCAGCGAAGGCGGCATCGAGGCGCAATGGCAGCCGGCAGAGTTTTGGATGCTGAACCTGGGTTACCGCTACAGCCGTGCCGAGCCCAGCCTGGTTTCCGGCAGCTGCCTGCTCGGCCTGCCGGCCGCGCAACAGGCCTTCGACTGGACATGCGACTACAACGAGGAAAGCATCAGCCAGGCGGATTTCTCGTCGGTGATCCCGCTCAACCGCCAGTGGCGCCTGTTCACCAAGCTGCACTACGACCTCACCAACAACCAGTCACTGGAATCACTGGCCGGCCTCGAATACGAGAGCTGCTGCTGGATGGTGCGGCTGGTGTACCGTGAATCACTGGATGGCGCCCTCGATGCCGACAACGACCGTTTCGTGGCCGATGACGAGCTGGAACGCGACTACGGCTTCTACATCCAGTTCCAGCTGAAAGGCCTCGGCGACATCGCCGACAAGCTCGACGGCCTGCTCGATGAAGCCATCCCCGGTTTTGACCGCCTCTACGGGATCAGGAAATGAAACGGCACCTTACGCACCTGCTGGCACTGCTCGCGCTGGCCCTGCCGCTGGCCACGCCGGCACCGGCACAGACCGTCATCCTCGACCGTGTCGCCGTGGTGGTTGACGACAGCGTGATCATGGAAAGCGAGCTCGCCGACCGCCTGCGCACCGTCATGCAGAACCTGCAGGCGCGCGGCAGCGCCCTGCCGCCGCCCGACATCCTGCGCCAGGAGGTCACCAACATGCTGGTGCTGGAAAGCATCCAGCTGCAGATGGCCGAGCGTGCCGGGGTGCGCATCAGCGATGCCATGCTGAACGAAGCCATCGCCGACATCGCGGCACGCAACAACATGACACCGGAGCAATTCCGCAACGCCCTCGCCAGCGAAGGCACTTCCTACGAGGCGATGCGTGAGCAGGTCCGCACCCAGATGCTGACGCAGCGCGTGCAACGCGGCCATGTCGGCCAGAAGGTGCACATCACCGAAGAGGAAATCGACGGCTTCCTGGCCTCCGACGAGGGCCGGGCCATGATCGCCCCGGAGCTGCGCCTCGACCACCTGCTGCTGGAACTGCCGGAAACTGCCGACGCCGCACTGGCAGACAGCACCGAAGCCGCCGCCCGGCGCCTGCTGGCCGCAGCCGCCCACAGCAGTTTCGCCCGGCTGGCCACCACCCCGGGCCTGCCGGTACCGGTGCGCCACACCGACCTGGGCTGGCGTCGCGCAGCCGACATCCCCTCGCTGTTTGCCGATGCCGTGACCGGCATGGACACGGGCGATGTGGCCGGCCCCTTCCGCAGCGGCAGCGGCTTCCACCTGGTCCGGGTGCTGGAACGCCGTGGTGCCGACCGCCACATCGTGCAGCAGACGCACGCCCGCCACCTGCTGGTCAAGCCTTCCGAAATCCGCGATGACGCACAATCGCGCGCACTGGCCACCCGGCTGCACCAGCGCATCGTCGCCGGTGAGGACTTTGCCGACATCGCCCGCCAGTATTCCGAAGACATCGGCTCTGCGATGGAAGGCGGCGACCTCGGCTGGTCCAGGCCGGGCCAGTTCGTGCCGGCCTTCGAAGAGGCCATGCAGCGCACCGCCGTGGGCGCCATCAGCGAGCCGTTCCGCAGCGATTTCGGCTGGCATGTGCTGCAGGTGCTCGAACGCCGCGAGAAAGACCTTGGCAACGAGCTGCAGCGCAACATGGCGCGCCAGCACCTGTTTGAACGCAAGTACCAGGACGAACTCGCGGCCTGGCTGGTGAAGATCCGTGACGAGGCCTATGTCGACATCAAGTGACAGGCCGCTGCGGCTGGCCGTCACGCCGGGCGAGCCGGCCGGCATCGGCCCCGACATCCTGGTCACGCTGGTGCAGCACGCGCTCGATGCCCAGCCGGTCGCCTTCAGCGATCCCGCCCTGCTCGAGGCCCGTGCCCGCCAGCTCGGCCTGCCGCTGCAGCTGAAACCGTTTGATGCCGGTGACGGCAGCGCCCACCAGCCCGGCACCCTGTGGGTTTGCCCGGTGGGTACGGCCAACGCCGTCGTCCCCGGCCGGCTGGATGCCGCCAATGCCCCGCATGTGCTGGCTACCCTCGCAGCCGCCACCGATGCCTGCCTCGACGGCCGCCTCGACGGCCTGGTCACCGGTCCGGTGCAGAAAAGCATCATCAACGATGCCGGCATCCCCTTCACCGGCCACACCGAATTCCTCGCCGAACGCACCGGCACCGCCCAGGTGGTGATGATGCTGGCCACCGAACGCCTGCGCGTGGCGCTGCTCACCACCCACGCGCCGCTGGCGGCCGTGCCCGGGCTGGTCACCGCCGATCGCCTGCAACGCGTGGTCACCATCCTGCACCGCAGCCTGCAAACCACCTTCGGCATAGCCGCCCCCCGCATCCTGGTGCTGGGTCTGAACCCGCATGCCGGCGAAGGCGGCCACCTCGGCCACGAGGAAATCGACACCATCATCCCGGCACTGGAACGGCTGCGCTCGCAGGGGCTGCAGCTGACCGGGCCGGTGCCCGCCGACACCGCCTTCACGCCGCACAGCCTCGCCGGCCACGATGCCGTGCTGGCGATGTACCACGACCAGGGCCTGCCGGTACTGAAAGCCCAGGGCTTCGGCGAGGCCATCAACATCACGCTGGGCCTGCCGATCCTGCGCACCTCGGTCGATCACGGCACGGCGCTGGCACTGGCCGGCAGCGGCCGCGCTGACGCCGGCAGCCTGCGCGCGGCCTTCGCGCAAGCCAGCCGGCTGGCACGCCTACGGCGCACCTGCCATGGCTGAGCACCGTGCGCGCAAGCGCTTCGGCCAGAACTTCCTGCACGATGCCGGCATCATCGAGCGCCTGCTGCGCACCATCCACGCCCAGCCCGGCGAACACCTGCTGGAGATCGGCCCGGGCCAGGGCGCCATCACCGCCGGCCTGCTGGCCAGCGGTGCGCGTGTCGACGCCATCGAAATCGACCGCGACCTCGCTGGCGCACTGCAGCAACGCTTTGCGGCGCAGCCGCGCTTTACCCTGCACACCGGTGATGCACTGCGCTGCGACATCGCCGCGCTGGCCGATGGCCCGCGCTCACTGCGCGTGGTCGGCAACCTGCCCTACAACATCTCCACCCCGCTGGTCTTCCACCTGCTCGACAGTGCCGCGCTGATCCGCGACATACACGTGATGCTGCAGCAGGAAGTGGTCGATCGCCTGTGTGCGCAGCCGGGCAGTGCCGACTGGGGGCGCCTCAGCGTGATGGTGCAGTACCACTGCCGCTGCGAGGACCTGTTCGGCGTGCCGCCGGAAGCCTTCGTGCCGCGGCCGAAAGTGATGTCGGCCATCGTGCGCCTGGTGCCGCACGACACCCTGCCATACCCGGCACGCGACACCGACCTGCTGCGCCGGCTGGTCACGCAGGCCTTCACGCAGCGCCGCAAGACGCTGCGCAACGCGCTGAAACCCTTCTTCGGCGACGACTGGCCGCTGCCGGCCATCGACCCGGCACGCCGCCCCGATACCGTCTCGGTGGCCGAGTTCGTCGCACTCGCCAATGCCTGCACGGACACGGGGGCCGGCGCATGAGCACCTGGATCGTCGGTGATGTGCAAGGCTGCCTGGGCGAACTGCTGCGGGCACTGGGGCGGGTGCGCTTCGACCCGGCCACGGACTGCCTGTGGTCGGTGGGCGATCTCGTCAACCGCGGGCCGGAGTCGCTGGCGACCCTGCGCCTGTTCCGGCAGCTGGGCGACCGTGCCCGCCTCGTGCTGGGCAACCACGACCTGCACCTGCTGGCGGTGGCCGAAGGCATCCGCCCGCTGAAGCGCGGCGACACGCTGCAGGCCGTGCTGGAAGCACCCGATGCCGCCGACCTGCTGGGCTGGCTGCGGCAACAGCCGCTGCTGTACTGCGATGCGGCATCCCGCAGCGTGCTGGTGCATGCCGGCATCCCGCCGTGCTGGGACCTCGCCACTGCGGCAGGTTGTGCGCGCGAGGTGGAAACCGTACTGCAGGGCCCGCACTACCGCGACCTGCTGGCAGCGATGTACGGCAACGAACCGGATTGCTGGCAGGACGGCCTCGGCGGCATGGCGCGCCACCGCCTCACCATCAACTACTGCACGCGCATGCGTTTCTGCGATGCCCGCGGCCGCCTCGAGCTGACCCACAAGGGGCCGCCGCAAGACGCGCCGGCCGGATTCGCACCCTGGTTCAGTTTCCCCAATGCCGGGCTCGACGGCTGGCAGGTGTTCTTCGGCCACTGGGCCACCCTGATGGGGCGCTGCACCGTGCCGCAGCGCCACGCACTGGATACCGGCTGCGTGTGGGGTGAACGCCTGACCCTGCATTGCCTGGAAGATGGCCGGCGGGTGTCCATCACCGCCTGAAGCACGGCGGGAGCCGTGGCTCCCGCCGGTTTTACGGCGCGGCGGGCTGCAACCCCGGCGGGTACTGCGCCAGCAGGGCCTGCACCACCTCGCGGATGCGTGCCTCACGCTCGGCCGGCGAGGACTCGCGGCGGATGCGCGATTCGGCCGTGCCGCGCCAGAACAGCTTGCCGCTGGCCGCGTCCAGGAAATCCACGATCAGGGTGCCCTGCTTGTATTGCCGTACGGTGGTTTCGGTACCGAGGCCCCAGCCCCAGGGGTCGCGGTAATGGCCGTAGCTGGCATTCCAGGTCTGCACATCCAGCTTGTCTTCCACCACCAGGTGCGCCCGTACGCGGAACTGCGCGCCGGCGGCAGCCACTTTCTGCTTGCCCTTCTGCAGCAGCTGCTCATCCACCGCGCGGCCGATGCGCTCGATCACCAGCTCGCTGACATAGGCATCCGGCGGTACCTGCTGCGTCACCGGGTACCAGCTGTACTGGGTGTAGCGGCTGAAATCGGCAGCCGGGTCGTAATCATTGGCCACCCGCACGCCCGTGGTACACCCGGCCAGGGCCAGCAACAGGCACAGCAAACCGAATCGACTGGTCACGACATACCCTCCTGGTGGTTGGCCGGCGGCCGCACCGGCGGCCGGCATTTCCAGCATAGCAGAAGCCATGCCACCGGCTGCCATCGGGCCGGCGATGCGGCTACACTGCCGGTGGATACCTGGTGGTTGCCTGACATGAATGCCTATCTGGTGGGGGGTGCGGTCCGCGACGAGCTGCTCGGCCTGCCGCCGCGTGAACGCGACTGGGTGGTGGTCGGCAGCACAGCGGAGGCCATGCTGGCAGCCGGCTACCAGCCGGTCGGGCGTGATTTCCCGGTGTTCCTGCACCCGCAGACCCGCGAGGAATACGCGCTGGCACGCACCGAGCGCAAGACCGGCCACGGCTACACCGGCTTTGCCTGCCACGCCAGCCCGGAGGTCACGCTGGAAGAAGACCTGCGCCGGCGCGACCTGACCATCAATGCCATGGCCCGTGCGGCCGACGGCAGCCTCATCGACCCCTACGGCGGCGAGCGCGACCTGCGGGCCGGCCTGCTGCGCCATGTGTCGCCGGCCTTCACCGAGGATCCGCTGCGGGTGCTGCGGGTGGCGCGCTTTGCAGCCCGCCTGGCCCCGCTCGGTTTCCGCGTGGCCGATGAGACCCAGGCCCTGATGCGCACGCTGGCCGCCTCGGGCGAGCTGCAGCACCTGGTGGCCGAGCGCGTGTGGCAGGAACTGTCGCGCGCACTGGCGGAGGCCGCCCCGCAGGTGTTCGTGCGCGTGCTGCGCGACTGTGGCGCACTGGCCGTGGTCCTGCCCGAGGTCGACGCCCTGTTCGGCGTGCCGCAGCCGGCCGGCCACCACCCCGAAATCGACACCGGCGAACACCTGCTGCTGGCACTGGAACAGGCCGCCCGCCTGTCACCGGACCCCGAGGTGCGCTTCGCCGTGCTGCTGCACGACCTCGGCAAGGGCGTGACGCCGCCGGCGGAATGGCCGCGCCACATCGCACACGAGCACACCGGCCTGCCGCTGGTGGACGCCGCCTGCGAACGCCTGCGCGCACCGCGCGACGCCCGCGACCTGGCGCGCCAGGCCTGCAAGCTGCACCTGAAGGTACACCGCGTGCTGGAACTGCGGCCCAACACCCTGCTGGAGCTGCTGGAAGCCGCCGATGTGTTCCGCCGTCCCGAGCGGCTCGACAAGCTGGTGATCGCCTGCGAAGCCGACGCCCGCGGCCGTGCCGGCCGCAGCGAAACCCCCTACCCGCAGGCGGCCTTCCTGCGCGAGGCCGCCGCCCTGGTGCGCGGCATCACCAGTGCCGCACTGGCCGACCGGCCGGAGCTGTCGGGGCCGGCCTTCGGGCGCGCCCTGCGCCAGCAGCGGCTGGACGCACTGGCCGCCTGGAAAGCCAGCTGGCAGGAGCCCGCCCATGGCTGAGGCGCCCGTGGCACTGGTCACCGGCGCCGCCCAGCGCATCGGCGCGGCCATCGCGCGCACCCTGCACGCGGCCGGCTACCGGGTACTGCTACATTACCGCCACAGCCACGCGGCGGCCCAGGCCCTGGCGCAGGCACTCGGCCAGCAGCGCCCCGGCAGCGTGCAACTGCTTGCCGCCGACCTCGACTGCCACGACGCGGTGCTGCAGCTGGCACACACGGCGGCGGCCCACTGGCAGCGGCTGGACCTGCTGGTCAACAACGCCTCGGCCTTCCACCCCACGCCGGTCGGCGAGACCACCGAAAGCGACTGGGAGCGCCTGTTCGCCAGCAACCTGAAAGCCCCGTTTTTCCTGGCCCAGGCCCTGGCGCCGGCGCTGCGCGCGCAGGGTGGCGCCATCATCAACCTGGCCGACATCCATGCCGCCAAACCGCTGCGGCAGCACAGCGTATACTGCGCTGCCAAGGCCGGGCTGGTGATGCTGACGCAATCGCTGGCACTGGAGCTGGCGCCGCAGGTGCGCGTCAACGCCATTGCGCCGGGTGCGATCCTGTGGCCGGACGGCAGTGCCCCCGACCCGGCGACCGAAGCACGCTGGCTGGCCGGCGTGCCGCTGGGGCGCCGCGGTGACCCCCAGGACATCGCCGACACCGTGCTGTTCCTCGCCCGCACCGGCTACATCACCGGCCAGGTGATCGCCGTCGACGGCGGCAAGTCGCTCGGCAAACCGTAACACCGTGGCTGCACGCTGCAGCCCCAGGAGTCGTGAGCACACCATGAGACGCACCAAGATCGTTGCCACCATCGGCCCGGCCAGCGACAGCGAGGCCGTCCTCGATGCGCTGCTGGAAGCCGGCGTCAATGTCTTCCGTTTCAACTTTTCGCACGGTTCGGCCGAAGACCACCGCCAGCGCGTGGCCTGCATCCGCCGGCTGGCCGAGCAGCGCCGGCTGTGCGTGGCCCTGCTGGGCGACCTGCAGGGACCGAAGATCCGCATCAGCAAGTTCCGCAGCCCCAGCATCCCGCTGGTGCCCGGCCAGAAACTGGTGCTCGACCCCAGCCTCGGCGACAACGCCGGTGACGACAGCCACATCGGCGTCGATTACGCCGCCCTGCCCGATTACGTGCACGCCGGCGACATCCTGCTGCTCGACGACGGCCGCCTGCGCCTGCGTGTCGAGAAGGTGCAGGGCCGCCAGGTGCACTGCCATTCCGAATGCAGCGGCGAGCTGTTCCCGCGCAAGGGCATCAACCGCCTGGGCGGCGGCCTGTCAGCACCGGCACTGACCGAGAAGGACCTCGGTGACATCAAGCTGGCCTCGGAGCTGGCCCTGGATTACGTGGCCGTGTCCTTCCCCGGCTCGGCACACGACATCGAAACCGCACGCCGCCTGCTGCGCGAGGCCGGCAGCGATGCCGCCGTAATCGGCAAGATCGAGCGCGCGGAAGCCGTGGCGGACGAAAAACACCTCGACACCATCATCGAAGCCTGTGACGGCGTGATGGTCGCGCGCGGCGACCTCGGCGTGGAGATCGGCGATGCGCGGCTGATCGCGGTGCAGAAACACATCATCCGGCGTGCACGCCAGCTGAACCGCACCGTCATCACCGCCACCCAGATGATGGAGTCGATGATCCACAGCCCGGTGCCGACGCGTGCCGAGGTGTTCGATGTCGCCAATGCCGTGCTCGACGGCACCGATGCCGTGATGCTGTCGGCCGAAACCGCCAACGGCAAGTACCCGGTGGAAACCGTCGCGGCGATGGCACGCACCTGCGAAGGGGCGGAACAATACCCGGCCCTGCGCCAGGTCGACCTCAGCCTGGACCGGCCGTTCCAGACGGCGGAAGAAGCCATCGCCACCAGTGCCGTCTATGCCGCCAACCACCTCGAGGGCGTGAAGGCCATCATCAGCCTGACCGAAACCGGCAAGACCGTGCTGTGGATGTCGCGCCTGAATTCCGGCCTGCCGATCTTTGCCCTGAGCCGCCGGGCCGACACCTGCAACCGCGTTTCGCTGTACCGCGGGGTTACCGCCATCCCGTTCGAGATGAGCGGCGATGTCACCAGCCATGCCATCGAGACCCTGCTGGAGCGCGGCTACCTGCAAACCGGCGATGTCATCGTGCTGACGCGCGGTGAACGCCTGCGCGTGGACGGCAACACCAACCTGCTGAAAATCCTGCGGGTATGAGCACCGGCAGGCAGGCTGCCAGCCCCTGGGCTATACTGCGGCCGCCGGGAACACGGCACCGACTGACCCACGGAGAACACCCATGTCCCTGATCCAGCGCCTGCTTGCCATCACCCTGCTTGCCATCACCCCGCTGGGCCTGATGACGGCCTGCGGCGACAAGGAGGCCGGTACTGCAGCTCCCGCAGCCAGTAACGCCCCGGGCTCCAACATCCGCAGTGACGGCCCGGCACCCTGGGCCAACCTGTCCGAACTGGAACAAGGCGTGCTCAGCGTGCTGCAGGGCCAGTGGGACAGCATCCCGGCCAATGAACAGGCCGTGCTGCGCAAGGGTGCCAGCCGCTGGACGCTGATGTCGCCGGAAGAACAGGCCGAATTCAAGGAAAGCTGGAAGAAATACCTGTAAGCAGCCAGCCTCAGGCCTGCGTGACACGCATGGGCTGGCCGGCAGCCGGATGCTGCTCCCACAGCGCCCGGCAGCTGGCCGTGAAACCCGGCAACACCAGTTCCGGTGCAATGTCCGCCAGCGGTTTCAGCACGAAGGCCTGCCGCGTGGTTTCATCGCGCGGCAACGACACCCCGTCCACCACCCCGCACGCATCGCCGTACACCAGCAGGTCGACATCCAGCGTACGGTCGCTGAACCGGGCTTCGCCGCGCACGCGGCCGTGGGCGTCCTCGAGTGCGCGCAGCCAGGCCGCGAGCCGGCCCACCGTCCAGTCGGTGTCAAACCCGGCCACCAGGTTGTAAAACGGCGCGCCATGGAACCCCACCGCGTCGGTTTCGTACACCGGTGATGCGGTGACTGCCCCGAAGGTTGCCCGCAGCGCCTGCAGCGCGGCCTGCACATGGTGCGCACGATCGACATTGCTGCCGATGCCGACATAGACGCGCGTCATGCCGGCTTCGCCCCGCGCTCGATGACCACCCCGACATCGCGTGCGCCGCGCACGGCCCCCGGTTTCGACAGGCGCAGGCGCAGCCAGGGCACGCCGAATTCCTCGCGCACGATGGCTGCCACGCGTTCGGCCAGGGTTTCCACCAGCTGGAACTCGCTGCCCTCGATGAAGGCAATCAGGCGCTTGGCCACTGCCTTGTAATTGAGGGTGTCACCGATGTGATCGGTCTGCCCGGCGCGGCGGATGTCGGTAGCCATCTCGAGGTCCAGGCTCACCGTCTGGCGGATCTCGCGCTCCCAGTCGTAGATGCCGATGATGGTGTTCACCTTCAGGTCGCGGATGTAGACGATATCCATGCAGGGCTCCTCAGGCGGCCGGTGGCCGCAGCTCGGTCATCGGCCAGCGTGCCCGGGCCGCCACGCCGAGCGGGGACGATTCCCCGGCCAGCAGGCGCTGGCAGCCGGCAAAGGCAATCATGGCGCCATTGTCGGTGCAGAAGGCCGGACGCGGCAGGAACACCTGCAGGCCGCCGTCGCGCTCCAGCTGCGCCAGCCGGTCACGCAGGCGCCGGTTGGCACTGACGCCGCCGGCAATCACCAGGCGCGTCAGTGCGGTGGCCTCCAGTGCCCGCCGGCACTTGATGACCAGGGTGTCGATCACCGCCTCCTCAAACCCCAGCGCAATGTCGGCGCGCGTTTGCGCGTCCAGCGTGCCGGCCGCCTCGGCACCGGCAATCGCCTGCAGCACCTGGGTCTTCAGGCCGCTGAAACTGAAATCCAGCCCGGGTTTCTGCGTCATCGGGCGGGCAAAGCGGAACTGCCCCGGGCGGCCGCATTCCGCCAGGGCGGCCAGCGCCGGCCCGCCGGGATAGTCCAGGCCCAGGCGCTTGGCGGTCTTGTCGAAGGCCTCGCCGGCGGCATCGTCCAGCGATTCGCCCAGCAGCCGGTAACGCCCCACCCCGCTGACCTCGACCAGCTGGGTATGGCCGCCGGACACCAGCAGGGCCACGAAAGGGAAGGCCGGCGGGTCCGCTTCCAGCATCGGTGCCAGCAGGTGGCCTTCCATGTGGTGCACGCCGATGGCCGGCACCCCCCAGGCCCAGGCCAGGCTCCGGCCGGTCATGGCGCCCACCAGCAGGGCGCCGATCAGGCCCGGGCCGGCGGTATAGGCCACCCCGTCCAGGCCGGCGGCCTCCAGCCCGGCTTCGGCCAGCACCCCCCGCACCAGCGGCAGCAGCTTGCGGATGTGGTCGCGCGAGGCCAGCTCCGGCACCACCCCGCCATAGGCCGCGTGCAGGGCCACCTGGCTGAACAGGGCGTGCGCCAGCAGGCCGCGGTCGCTGTCATAGACAGCCACTGCGGTCTCGTCGCAGGAGGTTTCAAGGCCAAGCACCCGCATCGCCGGAATCCGTGGTTTGCCGCGTGGGAAGCTTTGCATTTTGCCAGACCAGCCGGTAGAATTCGCCCCCCCTGAGCCCACCGGGATACGCCGCGGGACAGCCGTACAAACCGAACAGACAGGTGAAAGTGGATGCCTTCGATCAAACTGAAGGAAAACGAACCCTTCGACGTGGCCCTGCGCCGCTTCAAGCGTTCCTGTGAAAAAGCCGGCGTACTGGCTGAAGTGCGCCGCCGCGAGGCCTATGAAAAGCCCACGACCGAGCGCAAGCGCAAGGCCGCTGCGGCCGTGAAGCGCCACCAGAAGAAAATCCAGCGCGAAGGCCGTCGCTTCCAGCGTCCCGGCCACTGATCGCCTGCGGCACGGGCAGCCCCCTGCGGGCAGCCCGCGCCAGGCCGATCCCTCCCATGCCTGAATCCCTCACGGCACAGATCACCGAAGCCATGAAGGCCGCCCTGCGCGCCGGCGACAAGGCACGCCTGTCTGCCATCCGCCTGATGCTGTCGGAGATCAAGCGCGTCGAGGTCGATGAACGGCGCGAACTGTCCGACAGCGACACCCACGCCATCCTCAACCGCATGCTGAAGCAGCGGCGCGATTCTGCCCAGCAGTACCGGGCCGGCAACCGTCCCGAACTGGCCGACCGCGAAGACGCCGAAATTCGCGTGATCGAAGGTTTCCTGCCGGCCGGCCTCAGCGAGGCCGACATCACCGGCCTGGTCGATGCCGCCATCACCGAAGCCGGCGCCAGCGGCCCGCAGGCCATGGGCGCCGTGATGGCCCTGCTGAAGCCGCGGCTGGCCGGCCGCGCCGACATGGCCCGCGTCAGCGCCCTGGTCAAGGCCCGCCTGGCCGGCTGAGCCGCTCCGCTATACTGTCCGGCCCCGGACACCCCCGGCACGGACACCCCATGGCAGGCCGCATTCCCCAGTCCTTCATCGACCAGCTGCTGGATCGCACCGACATCGTCGAGGTGATCGATGCCGCCGTGAAACTGAAGAAAGCCGGCCGCAACTACACGGCCTGCTGCCCCTTCCACCAGGAAAAGACCCCCTCGTTCAGCGTCAGCCCGGACAAGCAGTTCTACTACTGCTTCGGCTGCGGCGCCGGCGGCAATGCGCTGGGGTTCCTGATGGCACACGAGCGGCTGCCGTTCGTCGAGGCCGTCGAGCGCCTGGCCCGCCGGGCCGGCATGGAAGTGCCGCGCGAGCACCTGTCACCGGAGGCCGAGCAACAGCAGCAGCGCCAGCGCACCCTCTACGACCGCCTCGGCGAGGCCAGCGAGTGGTATTACGCGCAACTGAAGCAGTCGCCGGAGGCCATCGCCTACCTGAAGCAGCGCGGGCTGTCGGGCAAGACGGCACGCGACTACCGCATCGGCTTTGCGCCCGCCGGCTGGGACAACCTGCTGAAGACGGCCGCCGGTGACGACCGCGCCCTGCGCGAACTGATCGAAACCGGCCTCGTCGTGCAGGGCGATGACGGCAAGCGCTACGACCGCTTCCGCCACCGCATCATGTTCCCGATCCGCGACGGCCGCGGCCGCGTGATCGCCTTCGGCGGTCGCGTGCTCGGCAAGGACGAGAAACCGAAATACCTGAACTCGCCGGAAACCACCGTGTTCCACAAGGGCCGCGAACTCTACGGCCTGTACGAAGCCCGTCAGGCCGGCGCCCGCATGGACCGCCTGCTGGTGGTCGAGGGTTACATGGATGTGGTGATGCTGGCCCAGCACGGCATCCACCAGGCGGTGGCCACCCTCGGCACGGCCGTCGGCCGCGCCCACCTCGAACGCCTGTTCCGCCACACCAGCGAAGTCATCTTCTGCTTCGACGGTGACGCCGCCGGCCTCAATGCCGCCCGCCGCGCACTGGAGGTGAGCCTGCCCACGCTGCAGGACGGCCGCCTGGTGCGCTTCATGTTCCTGCCCGACGGCGAGGACCCCGACAGCCTGGTGCAGCAGGAAGGCGCTGCCGCCTTCCTGGCCCGTGCCGCCGACGCCGAGCCGCTGTCGTCCTTCCTGCTGCGCACGGCCGCCAACGGCATCGACACCCGCAACCCCGATGGCCGTGCCCGCATGGCCCGCCAGGCCCTGGGCTGGATTGCGCAGGTGCCGGCGGGCATGTTCCGCAGCCTGCTGCTGGGCGAGCTCGGCCAGGCCACCGGGCTGGATCCCGCCCGGCTGGAGCAGGAGCTCGGCGGCCCGCAGGCACCCCCGGCGCCTCCCCGCCCGGCCCCCCCGCGCCCGGCCGGCGGGCGGGAAACCACCCCCACCCCG
>LAHR01000670.1_pt1 | contig 15030 bp, 11 predicted proteins | sample 329641 | NCBI WGS metagenome assembly LAHR01 (sample SAMN03275701, study PRJNA271635) | activated sludge metagenome | isolation source: Sample C-3 Sludge from acetogenic chamber (third chamber) of Anaerobic...
AACGCCGCCGCCAGCGGCAGCAGCCGTTCGGCGGCGTGCTGGCGGATCAGAAAAGTCAGCCACCCCGACACGGCGATCGCCAGGACGACGAAGAACCAGCGCTGCCAGCCGCCGGCCTCGCTGAGGAAACTGAACGCCGCACCGGGGTTGTACAGCAGGGTGAAATCCAGCACCGGCAGGATGCGGTACGGCACGCCGTAGTCCAGTGCCGACACGGCCCATTGCTTGGTGGCCCAGTCGGCAGCAAACACCACGGCGGCCAGCGCGTACCAGCGCCACAGGCGGATGTCTTTCATCAGGCAAAGCGCCGGGTTTCACCGGGCCCTTCGATGTTGCTGATGCAGCGGCCGCACAAGGCCGGATGGGCAGCATGCTGGCCGACATCGGCGCGGTAATGCCAGCAGCGCACGCACTTGGTGTGCGGCGATGCAGTGATGCGCACCTTGAGGCCCGGCAATTCGGTGGCTGCGGCATCGCCGGCCTGTGCCAGCGGCAGTACCTGCACGCCGGAGGTAATCAGCATGAAACGCAATTCCTCGCCGAGGCGCGCCAGCAGCGGCTGCAGCGTGCCGTCGGCATACAGGCTGGCTTCGGCCGACAGGCTGCCACCCACCTCGCCGGCATCGCGGCACACTTCAATCGCCTTGTTGACGGCCGCCTTCACCGCCTGCAGCTGGCGCCAGTCCTCCGGCCCCAGCAGGTCGTCGTCCGGCAGGCGCGGCAATTGCGTGTAGGCGGTCTCGAGCAGCACCGAGGCGCTGCGCTCACCGGGCAGGCATTGCCAGATCTCGTCGGCCGTGAAGCTCAGCACCGGTGCCATCCAGCGCACCAGGGCCTCGGCGATGTGGTACAGCGCGGTTTGCGCCGAACGCCGCGGCTGGCTGTCGGCACCGGTGGTGTACTGGCGGTCCTTGATGATGTCGAGGTAAAAGCCGCCGAGATCGGCCACGCAGAAGTTGTGCAGCTTCTGGTAGACCTGGTGGAACTGGTAGTCGGCATAGGCAGCCATCAGTTCGTCCTGCAGGCGTGCGGCGCGGTCCATCGCCCAGCGGTCGAGCGCCACCATCTGTGCCGGCGGCAGCGCATCGGTCGCCGGGTTGAAGCCGGCAAGGTTCGACAGCAGGAAACGCGCGGTGTTGCGGATGCGGCGGTAGGCGTCCGCCGTGCGCTTGAAGATTTCGTCGGAAACGGTCATCTCGGCGCGGTAGTCGGTGGCGGCCACCCACAGGCGCAGGATGTCGGCACCGAGGGTTTTCATCACCTGCTGCGGCGCAATCACGTTGCCCAGCGATTTCGACATCTTGCGGCCCTGGGCATCCACCGTGAAACCGTGGGTCAGTACGGCCTTGTACGGTGCGCAGCCGTTCATCGCCACCGCCGTCAGCAGCGAGGACTGGAACCAGCCGCGGTGCTGGTCCGAGCCTTCGAGGTAGAGATCGGCCGGGTAATGCAGGCCAGTACGCGCTTCCAGCACGCAGGCATGGGTGACACCGGAATCGAACCAGACATCGAGCGTATCGCGCACCTTGTCGTAGTACGGCGCATCCGCGCCGAGCAGTTCGGCGGCATCCAGTGCGAACCAGGCCTCGATGCCCTGCTGTTCGATGCGCTGTGCCACCTGCTCGACCAGCTCGGCCGTGCGCGGGTGCAGCTCGCCGGTCTGCTTGTGCACGAACAGCGCAATCGGCACGCCCCAGGTGCGCTGGCGCGAAATGCACCAGTCGGGACGCCCCTGCGTCATGGCATCGATGCGGGCACGGCCCCAGGACGGCATCCAGCGCACGCCGTCGATGGCGGCCAGTGCCTGCGGCAGCAGGCCGGCCTGCTGCATGCTGATGAACCACTGCGGTGTGGCACGGAAAATCACCGGCGTCTTGTGGCGCCAGCAGTGCGGGTAGCTGTGCTGGAGTTTTTCGTGGTGCAGCAGGTTGCCTTCGGCTTCCAGCACGGCCAGCACGGCGTCATTGGCCTTGAACACGTGCAGGCCGGCAAAGCGTTCGGTATCGGGCAGGAACACGCCATTGCCGCCCACCGGGTTGTGCACGGGCAGGCCATAGCGCTGGCCGACGATGAAGTCATCGACACCGTGGCCGGGTGCGGTGTGCACGCAACCGGTGCCGGCCTCGGTGGTGACGTGTTCACCGAGGATGAGCGGTACCTGCCGCGCAGAGAACGGGTGCTGCAGGTGCAGGTGCTCGAGTGCCGCGCCTCTGCAGCGGCCGGCAATGGCAAAGTCACCGATGCCGCAGCGTTGCAGGGCGCTTTCGTGCAGGGCTTCGGCCAGCACCAGGTATTCGCGGCCGGTATCGACCAGCACATACGCCAGTTCCGGGTTGACGGCCACGGCCTGGTTGGCGGGCAGCGTCCACGGCGTGGTGGTCCAGATGACCACCGAGGCACGCACATGCGCCGGGCTGTCGACGCCGAACGCGGCGCACAGGGCCGCCGGCTTTGCTGCCGGGAAGCGCACATCGATCGCCGGCGAGGTCTTGTCCTGGTACTCGACCTCGGCCTCGGCCAGCGCCGAGGCGCAATCCATGCACCAGTGCACCGGCTTGAAACCCTTGTGCAGGTGGCCGTTGTCCACGATGCGGCCCAGCGCGCGCACGATGTCCGCCTCGAAGCGGAAATCCATCGTGAGGTAGGGATTGTCCCAGTCACCCAGCACGCCCAGCCGGATGAAATCGGCTTTCTGCCGCTGCACCTGCACAGCGGCGTAGTCACGGCACTGGGCACGGAATTCCGCCGCGGTGACCTTGTCGCCGGCCTTGCCGATTTTTTTCTCGACATTGAGCTCGATCGGCAGGCCGTGGCAGTCCCAACCCGGCACATAGGGTGCATCGAAGCCGGCCAGGCTGCGCGACTTGACGATCATGTCTTTCAATATCTTGTTGACGGCATGGCCGATGTGGATGTCGCCGTTGGCATACGGCGGGCCGTCGTGCAGCACGAACAGCGGTGCACCGGCACGCGCCGCGCGCAGCCGCCGGTACAGGTCGATCGATTGCCAGCGGGCCAGCATCGCCGGCTCACGCTCGGCAAGGCTGGCTTTCATCGGGAAATCCGTTTCCGGCAGGTTCAGGGTGTGCTTGTAGTCAGTCATTCGCTTCCGGTTCCGTTGTCCGCATCAGGCCAGGCCGAACAGGGTTCGTGCCGTGGCAATGTCGCAGCCGATCTGGCTGCGCAACTCATCCAGCGAGCCGAACTTGCGCTCCTCGCGCAACTTCTGCCGGAAAAACACCTCGATCCGGCGCCCGTAGATGTCACGCGCGAAATCCAGCAGGTGCACCTCGAGGATGGCCGTCACGCTGTCATCCACCGTCGGCCGCGTGCCGACATTCGCCACGCCGGGCCTGCGCTGTGCCCCCAGGCCGGCCACTTCCACGGCATACACCCCCGACATGGCGGCGCGCAGCCGGTGCAGCTGCAGGTTCGCCGTCGGTGCCCCCAGGCGGCGGCCGAGTTGCTGGCCGTACACCACCTTGCCGGAAATTGAGTACGGCCGCCCGAGCAGGCGCTCGGCCAGCGCGAACTCGCCGGCCTCCAGCGCCTGGCGGATGCGCGTGCTGCTGACTCGCTCGCCACCGACGGCACAGGTGTCCGTGCTCGCCACGGCAAAACCCCACTGCCGGCCGGCTTCCTGCAGCAGGCGGTAATCGCCTTCGCGGTCATGGCCGAAACGCAGGTCGTCGCCGGCAATGATGAAGCGGATGCCCAGCCCGTCGACAAACACCCGGCGGATGAACGCATCGGCCGGCATGCGGCTGAAGCGGTCATCGAAACGGATGCGCAACACGCGGTCGATGCCCAGCGCACGCAGTGCGACGAATTTCTCGCGGAAACTCATCAGGCGTGCCGGTGCGCGCACCGGTGCAAAATACTCGCGCGGCAACGGCTCGAACACCACCACGGTGGACGGCAGGCCGCTGGAGCGGGCCTGCTCGCGCAGGTGTTGCAGGACTGCCTGGTGGCCCTTGTGCAAGCCGTCGAAGGCACCGATGGTGGCCACGCAGCCCCGGTGGCGGGGACGCAGGTTGTGCAAACCGCGGATCAGCTCCATGGCAGTCCAGACGCGCAAAGCGGCGATTATAACGCAGCACTTCCGGGCCGGTCAGGCGTGGCGGCGAAAATCCCGCAGCCGGAAACCGGCCAGGCGCAGGCCGGCGAGGTAGGTCAGCAAGCCACCCCCGCACAGGGCCAGCAGGCGCCACAGGCGCTGGTACCAGCCCCAGCCGAACCAGGCCTCGGCCGGCGGTGCCAGCAGCACCAGGCCCAGGCCCATGAGCAGGGTCACCAGCAGCATGCGGCGGATGGAATCGCCGTAGCGTGCCGGCCAGGCCCACACGCCCTGCCGGCGCAGCATGTGCCACAGCAGGCCGGCATTGAGGCAGGCCGACAGCGCACCGGCCAGTGCCAGCCCCATGTGGCCCAGGCTGAACAGTGCATGCAGCGGATACACCAGCAGCAGGTTCAGCACCATGTTGGCCGCCATGGCCTGGATGCCGATCTTCACCGGTGTGGCGGTGTCCTGGCGGGCATAGAACCCCGGCGCCAGCACCTTGATCAGCATGAAGCCGACCAGGCCGAGCGCATAGGCCCGCAGGCTCCAGGCCGCCATCAGCACATCGTGGGGTGTGGTGCGGTTGTACTGGAACAGGGTGGCGATGATCGGCTCGGCCAGCAGCACCAGCGCCAGGGTGGCCGGCAGGGCAATCACCAGCACGGTGCGCACGGCCCAGGCCAGGGTTTCGCTGAAGACATCCGTGGACGCAACGGCATGGTTGCGCGACAGGCTGGGCAACACCACCGTGGCGATGGCAATGCCGAAAATGCCCAGTGGCAGTTCCGTCAGCCGGTCGGAGTAATACAGCCAGGTGATGCTGCCCACCGGCAGGAAGGATGCCAGCATGGTGTTGACCAGCAGGTTGATCTGGCTGACCGACACGCCGAAGATCGCCGGCCCCATCAGCGTCAGGATGCGGCGCACGCCCTCGTGGCGGAAATCCACCCGTGGCTGCGTCGGCAACCGGCTGATGCGCGCCAGGAACGGCATCTGGAAGGCCAGCTGCACCACCCCCGACAGCATCACCGCCCAGGCCAGTACGATCACCGGCTGCGTGCTGTAGCGGGCACCGAGCAAGGCGCCGATGATCATGCAGATGTTCATCCACACCGGGGTGAAGGCCGGCACACCGAAGCGGCCGTAGCTGTTCAGCACGGCACCGGCCAGCCCGGCCAGCGAGATCAGCAGCAGGTAGGGAAAGGTAATGCGCAGCATCTGCACGGTGAGGTCGAACACCGCCGGGGTGTCGGCAAAACCGGGCGCAAACAGCCAGGTCAGCCAGGGTGCGCCGGCGATTGCCAGCACCGTCACCAGCAGCAGCACGCTGCCCAGCACACCGGTCACGGCATTGAGCAACAGCAGGGTTTCGGCGGCACTGCGCTTCTCGCGGTATTCCGCCAGCACCGGCACGAAGGCCTGCGAGAAGGCCCCTTCGGCAAACAGGCGGCGGAAGAAATTGGGGATGCGGAACGCGACGAAAAAGGCGTCGGTGAGCGCGCTGGCCCCGAGCGTGCTGGCCAGCACGATGTCGCGCGCCAGGCCCAGTACGCGCGAGATGGCCGTCATCAGGCCGACCTGCGCGCTGGAGCGCAACAGGCCGGGACGGCGCGGCGGCGGTATGGTCGGGGTCGTGGTGTTGTCGGGGCCGGTCACGGGGCAACTCCCTGCGCTTGCGTGGCAGTGTAGCGAGCACCCGTCATGGCGTCACCCGCCAGGGGCCAGCGGCAGCGTGAAGCACGGGGTGTAACGCACCCCCTGCGGGCCGGAGTCGCTGCGGAACAAGGTCAGCGCCTGCACCGGCATCGCCTGCGGCAGCCCCGGCAGCGCTGCCGGCAGCACAGCCTCCGCCCGCCGCACGCGGGCCAGGCTCAGGTGCGGGCGGTAGGGCCGCGTGTCCGGCTGCAGGCCGTGCGCACGCACGGCGGCATCCAGTGCGGCCTGCCAGGCCAGCAGGGCCGGTGACGGGGCCGGCAACAGGGCCAGCACGCGCGCATGTGCCACCGACGGGAACCACGCCAGTGTCGCCCACTGCAACACGAACGGCGGCTGTGCTGCCAGCGGCTGCACGGCCTGCTGCAGGGCCGGCAGCCCCGCGGCGTCGGTATCGCCGAGGAACAACAGGGTCAGGTGCAGGTTGCCGTCGGCCACCCAGTGCAGCGGTGCATCGACCGCCGCCCGCAGGCGACGCACCGCCTGCACCGTGGCCGCATCGGCCGCCACCCCGAAGAAGGCCCTCATGCGCACCAGGCGGCACGCAGCCGTGCATGCTGCAGCAGCAGCCACTGCAGCGCCACCAGCGTGTGCACATTGCGCACCGAGCCGTCGTCAATCAGGGCCGGTACCGCGCTGAACGGCAGGCAGTGCACGCGGATGTCCTCGTGCTCGCCCGCCAGGCCGTGCAGCCCCCCTGCCCCGCCGGCATCGACGCGGCCGCAATACAGCGTGAACTGCTCGCTGCTGCCGCCCGGGCTGGTGTAGTAGCGCCCGATGCGCCACAGGGCTGTGACGGCAAGGCCCGCCTCCTCCGCCGTTTCGCGGCGGGCCACGGCCTCCTCGCTTTCGCCGGGGTCGATCACGCCGGCCACCAGCTCCAGCAGCCAGGGCGATTGCGGGTCGTGCACGGCACCGACGCGGAACTGCTCGACCAGCACCACGCAGCCCCGCACGGGGTCGAACAGCAGCACGCCGACGGCGTTGTCGCGCTCGAACAGCTCGCGTGACACCGCCGGTGACTGCCCGCCGGCAAACAGCGCATGCGCCAGGCGCAGGCGGCGGATGCGGAAAAAGCCTTCGTAGGCGACCGTGTCATCCAGGATGGTGCAATCACCCGCGGCAAAACCTGGCGTGAACACGGCCATGGCGCTCAGAAACGCCGCTCGGTGTACCAGTTGACGTCACGCGCGTGGCGATCGACCTGGTCGACCACATCGAGGGTGAGCGCAAACAGCGCCATGCGCACCAGCACGCCGTTGTCGGCCTGGCGGAAGATGGCGAGGTTGGGGTTTTCATTGAGGTCGTTGTCGAGCTCGTTGGCCTCGGCACGCGAGTCACGCGGCAGCGGGTGCATGATCACGGTGTTCGGCTCGCAGAACTCGGTGTACACCGCCTGGTTGAGGCGGAAGCGGCCACGGTAGAGGTCGGCTTCCTCGCGGCTGTTGAAGCGCTCTTCCTGGATGCGGGTGGAATAGACGATATCAACCTTGCGGATGCTGTCTTCCAGCCTGTCGGTGACGGTGACGCGGTGCCCGGCCTCGCGCAGCGCCTGTTCCAGTTCGCCCGGCATGCGCAATTCCTGCGGCGAGACCAGGGTGACCTGGATGTCGCGGTACAGCGCCAGCAGTTTCGACAGCGAATGCACCGTGCGGCCGTAACGCAGGTCGCCGATCATCGCGATGCGCAGGCCATCGAGGCCATCGCGGCCGCGCGACTGCAGTTCGTTCTTGATGGTGTAGAGGTCCAGCAGGGCCTGGCTGGGGTGTTCATTGGCGCCGTCACCGCCGTTGATCACCGGCACGCGGCTGGCGGCGGCGAATTCGGCCACCGAGCCGGCCTGCGGGTGACGCATCACGATGACATCGGAATAACCCGACAACACGCGCGCGGTGTCGTACAGCGATTCGCCCTTGGCAATGGCCGAGGTCTCGAAACCGGTGGTCTCGCGTACCTCGCCGCCCAGCAGGTTGAAGGCACAACCGAAACTGATGCGCGTGCGCGTGCTCGGCTCGAAGAACATGTTGCCGAGGATGGCACCGTCGAGCACCTTGGTGATGCGCTCGCGGTGGGCGTACGGCTTCATGCGGCGGGCGACATCGAAGATGCGGTCGATGTCGGCGCGTTCGAAGGCTTCGATGCTGAGGATGTGGCTGCCGGGAAAGTGCATGGGTATCGCCTGCCAGCGGTGGGAGGGAATGGGCGCATTCTAGCGGAGCCGGGGTCCGACCGGAATGCACCCGTGCCTCAGGCCGGGGTTCCCGTCACCAGGGCGGCTTCGCCAAACTGCAACTCGGCCCAGCGGGCGTACAGCGGGGAGCTGGCCAGCAGCTCGCGGTGGGTGCCGGTGGCCACGATGCGGCCATGGTCGAGCACCACGATGCGGTCGGCATTGGCCACCGTGGCCAGGCGGTGGGCGATCACCAGGGTGGTACGGCCGCGCATCAGGTCTTCCAGCGCCTGTTGCACCACGAATTCGCTTTCGGCATCCAGCGCACTGGTGGCCTCATCCAGCAGCAGCAGCTCCGGGTCGAGCAGGATGGCCCGGGCAATCGCCACCCGCTGGCGCTGCCCGCCGGACAGGCGCACGCCGCCTTCGCCGAGGAAGCTGTGGTAGCCCTGCGGCAGGCGCTCGATGAAGTCATGCGCATGCGCGGCCTGGGCGGCGGCGATGACCTGCGCTTCGCTGGCATCCGGGCAGCCGTAGCGGATGTTGTCCAGCACATTGCCGGTGAACAGCGTCGGCTGCTGCGGCACGATGGCGATGTGGCGGCGCAGGTCGGCCGGGTCCAGCGTGCTGGTATCGATGCCATCGAGGCGGATGTGGCCGGCCTGCGGGCTGTAGAAACGCAGCAGCAGGTCGAACAGGGTCGACTTGCCGGCCCCGGAGGAGCCCACCAGGGCAATGCGGCTGCCCGGTGCCACCGTGAGTGACAGGTCGTCGATGGCCGGTGTGTCGGGCCGCGAGGGGTAACAGAAGCGCAGGCCCTCGATCACCAGCTCCGCCTGTGTCCGCTGCGGCAGGTGCTGCGGGCTGGCCGGCACCCGGATCAACGATTCGGCATGCAGCAGTTCCATCAGGCGCTCGGTGGCACCGGCCGCACGCTGCAGGTCACCGTAGACTTCACTGATGGCACCGACCGAACCGGCCACCATCACGGCATAGAAGATGAACGCCACCAGTTCACCGCTGCTGAGGCGTCCGGCCAGCACATCCTGGCCACCCACCCACAGCATCACGGCCACCGCGCCCAGCACCAGCAGGATCACCACAGCCGTCAGCCAGGAACGCTGGCTGATGCGCCGTATCGCCACGCCAAAGGCCCGCTCGACCACATCACCGAAGATCCGCCGGTCATGCGGCTGGTGGTTGAAGGCCTGCACCATCTTGATGTTCTTCAGGACCTCGCCGACATAGCTGCCGACATCCGCCACGCGGTCCTGGCTGCTGCGCGACAGGGTACGCACACGACGGCCGAAGAACGCAATCGGCAGGATCACCAGCGGCACGCTGGCCAGCACGATCGAGGTCAGCTTGGGATCGGTGAAGAACATCCACACCAGCCCGCCGATGAACATCAGCAGGTTGCGCAATGCAATCGATACCGAGGAGCCGATCACCGTCTGCAGCAGCGTGGTGTCGGTAGTCAGCCGCGTCTGGATCTCGCCGCTGCCGTTTTCCTCGAAGAACCCCGGGTGCAGGTCGATGATGTGGTTGAACACGGCCTTGCGGATGTCGGCCACCACGCGCTCGCCGATCCACGACACGAGGTAAAAGCGGATGAAGGTGCCGGCCGCGAGCAGGCCAACCATGGAGAAGAACACCAGGATGGCCCAGTTGAGCTGGCTGGCCGAGCCGGTGGCAAAACCGCGGTCGATCAGCAGCTTGAGGCCTTGGCCGATCGACAGCGTGACCAGGGCCGTGAACACCAGCGCCACGCCGGCACCGGCGATCTGGCGGCGGTACGGCGCGAGGAAACGCAGCGCCGGCTTCAGGCCGCCGAGTTCGCCGCGGGCGCGTTCGCTGTTGCTGCCCTGCGGACTCATGGCTGCCCCCCGGCCTGTGCCCACAGGGCCGGCGGTACCCGCCCCTGCAGCCACTGCTCGAGGGCATCCAGCACGGCCGAGGCCCCGTCGCGCTGGCGCAGCGCGGCAATCTGCTGCCGCACGCCCGCCAGCACGCGCGGCCCGCCGGCCGCAGGGTCGCCCAGGCGGGCCTGGCACCAGGCGTCCCACTGGGCCTGCTCACCGGCCGACAGGGTCTGCGGGAAATTGCGCGCGCGGTAACGCCACAGCAGGGTTTCCAGCCGGGCATCCTCGAAGGGGAACTCACGCCCGGCCAGCGCCTGCGGCGGCTGGCGGCGGATGTCGTTCATCAGCCGACGGTCATGGTCACTGAAGAAACCGCCGCTGTAGAGCATGGCATCCGGGTCGGTGGCCGGGGCAAACCCCGCCTGGGCAAATACCGCCTGCACCTTGGCCGCCAGGCCGGGAGCGGCAGCAAGCCGCGCACGGTGGCGCTCGCAGGCCTGCGGGTCGATGCGCGTGCGCTCCCGCGCCGGTTCATCCAGCAGGCCAACCGGCACCACCACCGGGGCCTTGTTGATGTGCACCTGTTTCAGCGGGATGCGCACCGCGCCGGCCGGCAGCTGCTCGCGTGCGGTAAACACGCGCTCGCGGATGGCATCGGCATCGAGTGCCAGCAGCGGTTCCGGGTCTTCCGACAGGTCATAGACGATCACGCTGTTCTTGTTGGTCGGGTGCCAGCACAGCGGCAACACCATCGCCATGCAGTGGCGGTCGGCACCGAAACGCGAGGACACATGCAGCACCGGCTTGCCCTTGGCAGGGTCCAGCATGGCCGCCACCGCATGCTTCGGGCGGTTGTCGAGCACCCACTGCCACAGCTTCGGCTGCGCGGCCTTCAGGCGCCGTGCCAATTCGATCGTGGCCTGCACATCGACCAGCGCATCGTGGGCGCCGGCATGGGCAATGCCGTTGGCGGCGGTCAGGTCTTCGAGGCGGAAACTGGGCGTGCCGTCCGGTTTGCGCGGCCACTGCAGGCCCTCCGGGCGCACTGCTGCCGCAAGGCGCACGGCATCGATCAGGTCCCAGCGCGAATTGCCGTTCTGCCATTCGCGTGCATAGGGGTCGTAGAAGTTGCGGTACAGCGTGTAGCGGGTGAACTCGTCGTCGAAGCGGATGCTGTTGTAGCCCACGCCACAGGTGCCCGGCTGCGCCAGCTCGTCGTGGATGCGGCGGATGAATGCGTATTCCGGCACGCCTTCGGCCTCGGCGCGCTGCGGCGTGATGCCGGTGATGAGGCAGGCTTCGGGATCGGGCAGCACATCGGCAGCCGGCTGGCAGAACAGCACCAGCGGCTCACCGATGACGCGCAGTTCGTCATCGGTGCGCAGGCCGGCAAACTGGGCCGGCCGGTCCAGTGCGGGATCACGCCCCCAGGTTTCGTAATCGTGCCAGTAGAAACTCGCGCGGGCAGCCACCGGTCTATTTCACCTGCAGGACTTGTGCGGCAATTTCCTTCTGCCAGAACGCAGGCCCGGTGGTGTGCACCGATTCGCCGCGGCTGTCGACCGCCACCGTGACCGGCATGTCGCTCACGGTGAACTCGTAGATGGCCTCCATGCCCAGCTCGGGGAAAGCCACCACTTTCGCAGCCTTGATGGCCTTCGACACCAGGTAGGCAGCACCACCGACGGCCATCAGGTACACGGCCTGGTTGTCGCGGATTGCCTCGATTGCGGACGGGCCGCGCTCGGACTTGCCGATCATGCCGATCAGGCCGGTCTGCTCGAGCAGGGTGCGGGTGAACTTGTCCATGCGGGTGGCCGTGGTCGGGCCGGCGGGGCCGACCACCTCGTCACGCACCGGGTCAACCGGGCCGACGTAATAGATGAACTTGCCACGCAGGTCGACCGGCAGCGGCTCGCCCTTCGCCAGCAGGTCGGTCATCTTTTTGTGAGCGGCATCGCGGCCGGTCAGCATGGTGCCGGACAGCAGCAGGGTTTCACCGGTTTTCCAGCCGGCGATGTCGGCCCGGGTGACAGTGTCGAGGTTGACGCGACGGGCGTTCGAGGCCGACCAGGTCACCTGCGGCCAGTCTTCCAGGCGCGGCGGCTCCAGCACGGCCGGGCCGGAACCGTCGAGCACGAAATGCACATGGCGGGTCGCCGCACAGTTGGGGATCATCGCCACCGGCAGTGAGGCCGCGTGCGTGGGGTAATCGCGGATCTTCACATCGACCACCGTGGTGAGCCCGCCCAGGCCCTGGGCACCGATGCCGAGCGCGTTGACCTTTTCATACAGCTCGATGCGCAGCTCCTCGATGCGGTTCTTCGGGCCGTGCGCGATGAGTGCCTGGATGTCGACCGGATCCATCAGCGCTTCCTTCGCCAGAACCATGGCCTTCTCGGCGGTACCGCCGATGCCGATGCCGAGCATGCCGGGCGGGCACCAGCCGGCGCCCATCGTCGGCACGGTCTTCAGGACCCAGTCGACGATCGAATCGGAGGGGTTCAGCATCGCCAGCTTGGATTTGTTTTCCGAGCCGCCGCCCTTGGCCGCCACCTGCACATCGACGGTGTTGCCGGGCACCAGCTGGTAGTGGATGACCGCCGGCGTGTTGTCGCGGGTATTGCGGCGCGCCCCGGCCGGGTCCGCCAGGATGGAGGCGCGCAGCACGTTGTCCGGCTGCAGGTACGCGCGGCGCACGCCTTCATTGACCATGTCGTCCACGCTCATGGTGGCGCCGTCCCAGCGCACGTCCATGCCCACCTTCAGGAACACGGTGACGATGCCGGTGTCCTGGCAGATCGGGCGGTGGCCCTCGGCGCACATGCGCGAGTTGATCAGGATCTGCGCCATGGCGTCCTTCGCCGCCTGGCTGCGCTCTTTCTCGTAGGCGGCATTGACGGCCTGGATGAAATCCACCGGGTGGTAATAGGAAATGAACTGCAGGGCGTCGGCCACACTGCTGATGAGGTCGTCCTGGCGAATGCGGGTCATGCAGGGGCGCTCCTGTGCAAACGGGGAAACCGGGATCATGCCGGGCGGAAAGGCCGGCATTTTACACCAGGCCCCGCCGTCGCGGGGCGGGGCCTGCCTGGCCTAGCGCAGTTGCGTGGCCGCCGCAGGTGCCGGCCGGCTGATGGCATCCACCGAACGGCGCAGGGAATCCAGCGACTGGTTGATCTGCTTGCGGTGGGCGTTGATCGACTCGATCCACTCCTCGTTGGCCCGCGTGCGCTTCGCAAGGTCGGCCTGCTCGGCGGCCAGCTTGTTGAAGCGGGCCACGGCATCGTCGAGGGTTTTCTGGCGGCTGGCGACCGACTGCTCCAGCTGGCCCAGCTTCTGGCTGGCTGCGGCCACATCGCTGCCGAGTTCCTTTTTCAGGGCGGCCAGGGCATCGCCCTGGGTTTTCAGCAGGGTTTCCTGCTTCTTCAGCAGGGCCACCTGGTCGGCGATCTCCTTCTGGTTGCGGCGCCAGGCCGAGGCCCACAGCTTGTCCACTTCCGACGCCAGCTTGGCGTGTTCCGCCAGCAGCTCCTTCAGCCGGGCCGCCATGGCGGCACTGGACTGGTTCCAGGAATCGTCCGAGGACGACAGGCGGCGCTCCAGGTCGGCAATGCGGGCCTGCGACTGGACGATGTCGTCACGGGCCGTGGCCAGCGACTGCTGCAGCAGGAATGCCCAGGTGCCGGCCCCGAAGGCCAGCAACAGGGCGGCCACCAGCAGGAACCGCTGCCCCGGGCCATCGCTGCCGCCGCCGGCCGGCCGGGGCGGGGTCACGGCGGGGCGGGAGCCGGTCGTGCCGAGCCGCTCGGCCCGGGTGTCGGCCCGCAGGCCGGGCAGGTCCAGGGAGTCGCTATCGTCCCGTCTTGGCATGGCGAGGAGCCTTATCCGAACACGCTGAGCGCCGCATTATACACAGCCCCTGCGGGCTGGAGGGCCCGGTTTCCGGGGCTTTGGGGGCTTCATTGGCAACCGGCCGGCATCTTTGGTAGAGTCGCAACCCCTTTTTGCAGACCTGCCCATTACCAACAACAGGAGTATGGTTTTACCATGGCCTTTGAATTGCCCCCCCTGCCCTACGCCTTGGACGCACTGGCCCCGTACCTCTCCCGGGAAACCCTGGAGTACCACTACGGCAAGCACCACCAGGCCTATGTGACCAACCTGAACAACCTGATCAAGGGCACCGAATTCGAGGGCAAATCCCTCGAGGCGATCATCCGCAGCGCCAGCGGCGGCATCTTCAACAACGCCGCCCAGGTCTGGAACCACACCTTCTACTGGAACTGCCTGAGCCCGAAGCCGAGCGCACCGCAGGGCGCGCTGCTGGAGGCCATCAACCGCACCTTCGGTTCGCTGGATGCCTTCAAGGAAAAATTCACGGCCAGCTGCGTCGGCAACTTCGGCTCCGGCTGGACCTGGCTGGTGAAGAACGCCCAGGGCGAACTGGAAATCACCAACACCAGCAACGCTGCCTGCCCGCTGACGGCCGGCCAGGTACCGCTGCTGACCTGTGACGTGTGGGAACACGCCTACTACATCGATTACCGCAATGCGCGGCCGAAGTATGTCGAGGCGTTCTGGTCGCTGGTGAACTGGGAGTTCGTGGCCCGCAATTACTGAAGTGTTTTGAGAAGCGCTGTACGAGCAGCCACTTTAGGGCCGGTTTTCCCGGCCCTTTTTCTTGCCCGCTCGCCAGCGGCCACCCACAAAAAACCCGGCACGAGGCCGGGTTTTTTGTTGCAGCGGGAGGCTTACATCATGCCGCCCATGCCGCCCATGCCGCCCATGTCGGGCATGCCGCCACCGGCTGCCTTGTCCTCCGGCAGTTCGGCCACCATGGCCTCGGTGGTGATCATCAGGCCGGCAATCGAAGCGGCGGCCTGCAGCGCGGTACGGGTGACCTTGGCCGGATCGAGGATACCCATCTCGATCATGTCGCCGAACTCACCGTTGGCCGCGTTGTAGCCGTAGTTGCCCTTCTGCTGGCGCACCTTGTCCAGGATGACCGAAGCCTCGTCGCCGGCATTGGTAATGATCTGGCGGAACGGGCCTTCCATCGCACGCAGGGCAGCGTTGATGCCGAGGTTCTGGTCCTCGTTGGCACCGGTCAGGCCCTTCACGGCCTGCACGGCACGCACCAGCGCCACACCGCCGCCGGGCACCACGCCTTCTTCCACCGCAGCACGGGTCGCGTGCAGGGCGTCCTCGACGCGGGCCTTCTT
>LAHR01003837.1_pt1 | contig 15003 bp, 12 predicted proteins | sample 329641 | NCBI WGS metagenome assembly LAHR01 (sample SAMN03275701, study PRJNA271635) | activated sludge metagenome | isolation source: Sample C-3 Sludge from acetogenic chamber (third chamber) of Anaerobic...
ACCCTGTTGCTGGACCTGCCGGTGGCCGAAGGCCTGCGCCGCGCCGGCCAGCGGCCGGGGGCACCGGACCGCATCGAGCGTGAGGCACATGACTTCTTCGAGCGTGTGCGCCAGGCCTACCTGGCCCGGGCATCCGCACAGCCGCAGCGTTACGGCGTGATTGATGCCGCACAGGACCTCGACAGCGTGCGCGAGGCCATCCGCAGCGCACTGGGCCGCCTCACCGCCGGCGGGGGATTGGCATGAGCATCGTCAACGGGCTGGTGTGTTACCCCTGGCTGGAGCCCGAGCGTGACAGCCTGCTGGCACAGGCGCGGCAGGGCCGCATGCACCATGCCCTGATGCTGCACGGCCCGGCCGGCATCGGCAAGGAAGCGCTGGCGCGCTGGCTGCTGGCGGCGCGCCTGTGCCTGTCGCCGGCACCGCAGGGGCCTTGCCAGGCCTGCCGCAGTTGCCAGTTGTTCGTGGCACAGACCCACCCGGACTATTGCGAGGTGCTGCCCGACAAGGCGGGTGGGCAGATCCCCATCGACAGCGTGCGCGAGGCCATCGATTTCATCCACCGTACGCCGTCAATCAGCGGCCACAAGGCGGTGCTGCTGTCGCCGGCAGAGGCCCTCAACGATGCCTCGGCGAATGCCTTGTTGAAGGTGCTCGAGGAGCCCACGGGCGATGCTTCCCTGATCCTCGTCGGGCAGGCCATCCACCGCCTGCCGGCCACGGTGCTGTCGCGTTGCCGCCGCATTGCCATCGGCATCCCGCCGCGCGAGCGCGTCAAGCCCTGGCTGGCGTTGCAGGAACACATCAGCCCCGGGGATGCCGATGCCTGGCTGGATGCCTGCGGCGGTGCACCGCTGCGCGTGTCGCTGTCCGGTGAACTGGCCGTCAAGGCTGCCGTGGCCGTGGCGCAGGACCTCGATGACCTCGCTGCCCGCAAGACCGACCCGGTGGCCGTGGCCGCACGCTGGCAGAAGCTGGATGTACTGCTTTGCCTGCAGGCAATGTGGCGCTGCCTGTTGCAACGCCAGCAACAGGCCCTGCAGGCCGGCCGGCCGGCTGTGGTGCTGGCCGAGTCACTGCAGGATGTGGTGGCAGCCCTGCGTGTGCTCGATCGCCCGCACACGCACCCCAATCCGCAGTTGCTGCTGGAGCAACTGCTGATTGCCTGCGGTTCCCGCCTTGCCCTAGAATGAGGGGCATAACAAGCGGTCATTCCGGTGTAGCCGGAGGCAACCCGGTATCCCGGCGGAGGTTTCGATGAACCCAGGTGCACGCAGTGGCATCCTTTCCATCACCATCAAGGACAAGGCCCTGTTGTATTCGTCCTACATGCCGTTTTTGACCAATGGCGGCCTGTTCATTCCCACCGCCAAGGAATACAAGCTGGGCGATGAGGTATTCATGCTGCTGACCCTGATGGACGAGCCGGAGAAAATCCCGGTGGCCGGCAAGGTGGTGTGGGTCACGCCGCCGCATGCGGGCCGCCGCCAGGCGGGGGTTGGCGTGCAGTTCAACGGCCAGGACGATACGGCCAACAAGAAGATCGAAACCTACCTCGCCGGTTCCCTCGAGTCGGATCGCCCGACCCACACGATGTAGGCGGGCATTCACCGTGCTGGTGGATTCCCACTGCCATCTCGATCGGCTCAAGCTCGACAATTACGCCAACGGCTTGCCCGATGCACTGCAGGCAGCACGCGCTGCCGGTGTGGGAGCTTTCCTCTGCGTCTGCATCGATGCCGGCAATGTGGCAGAGGTGGTGCGCATTGCCGACAGCTGGCCGGATATCGTTGCCTCGGTGGGCGTGCACCCGCTGGACCTTGCCGACACGGCGCCGGACCTGCGCTTCCTGGCCGAGTGGGCGCGTCACCCGCGCGTGGTGGCCGTGGGCGAGACCGGGCTCGACTACCACTACGCCAGTGACAACCGTCGCCTGCAGCGCGATGCGTTTGCGGCCCACCTTGATTTTGCGGCGCAGGAAAAACTGCCCGTGATCGTGCACACGCGCGAAGCGGTCGATGACACGCTGGAGCTGCTGCGCAGCCATGCCAGCCGTGAATCTGCCGGCGTGATGCACTGCTTCACGGAATCCTGGGAGATGGCGCGTGTGGCGCTTGACCTGGGTTTCTATATCGCGTTCTCCGGCATCCTGACCTTCCGCAAGGCCGAAGACCTGCGTGAGGTGGCGAGGAAAGTCCCGCTCGACCGCCTGCTGGTCGAGACCGATGCGCCGTACCTGGCGCCGGTGCCGTACCGCGGCAAGCCGAATGAACCCCGTTACCTGCCGGCAGTCGCTGCCGAGGTGGCGCGCCTGCAGGGCATTACGCCGGAAGCGCTCGTCGCAGCCACGGGCGAGAATTTTTTCCGCCTGTTTGCGAAGGCCCGCCCGCTGATTGCCAGCGCGGCCTGAGTGCCGGGGGCGGGTGTATAGTGGGCGCCTTGCGCCATTCCTGGAGTAGCCATGACTGATACCCTGAAAACCACGCCCCTGCATGCCTTGCACCGTGAGCTCGGTGCGAAGATGGTACCGTTTGCCGGTTACGACATGCCGGTCAGTTACCCCGACGGCATCCTCAAGGAACACCTGGCGACACGCGCAGGCGTCACCGTGTTCGATGTGTCGCACATGGGCCAGCTGGACATCCGTGGCAAGGACATCGCCGCACGGCTGGAAACCCTGTTGCCGTCCGATATCCGTTCGCTGGCCTGCCACCGCCAGCGGTACAGTTTCCTCACCAATGCCGCCGGCGGCATCATCGATGACCTGATGGTCACGCATTTGCCAGACCGTTTCTTCATGGTCATCAATGCCTCGCGCGTCGGCGTCGATGTGCCGTACCTGCAGCAGGCCTTGCCCGACCTCGATATCCGCCTGCTGGGCGACCGCGCGTTGCTGGCACTGCAGGGGCCGGATGCCGAGGCGGTGCTGGCGGTGCAGTGCCCGCCGGTTGCAGGCATGGCCTTCATGGATGTGATTGAGGCCGATTTGCTTGGTGCACCCTGTGTCATTTCCCGCAGCGGCTATACCGGTGAAGACGGTTTCGAAGTGTCCGTGCCGGCCGCGATGGCCGAGCCCCTGGTGCGCGCGTGGTTCGCAGCCGGTGCCAGGCCGGCCGGCCTGGGGGCACGCGATTCGCTGCGGCTGGAAGCAGGCCTGTGCCTGTACGGGCATGAACTCGATGAAGGCCGTTCGCCGGTGGCCGCCGGCCTGGCGTGGGCGATGCAGAAAGTGCGCCGCGATGGCGGTGCACGGGCTGGCGGTTTCCCCGGTGCCGAACGCATCCTGCAGGAACTGCTGCAGGGCACGCCCCAGGTGCGCGTCGGCCTGCTGCCGGAAGGCCGTGCACCGCTGCGCGAGGGCACCGTGCTGGAAGACGGCGCCGGCCAGCCGATCGGCGTGATCACCAGTGGCACCTTCAGCCCGACACTGCAACGGCCGGCGGCCTGCGGCTACATCGACGCTGCCCATGCCGTGCCCGGCAGCCAGTGCCGTGCACTGTTGCGCGGCAAGCCGGTGGCGATCACCGTGACCAACCCAGTACTGGTTCCGCACCGTTACAAGCGCGGCTGAACGATGGGTGATTTCCTGCTGGGCATCATCGAGGGTTTTTACGGCAAGCCCTGGAGTTGGGCTGCGCGTGAATCCACGGCCCGCTGGTTGCCGACGGCAGGGTTGGACACCTACCTCTATGCACCGAAAAGCGATGCGCATTTGCGCAGCCGCTGGCGTGAGGACTGGCCTGCCGCCGACTACGCAGCCTTGCAATCGCTGGCCGAAGCCTGCCGCCAATCCGGTGTGCGCTTTGGTGTGGGCTTGTCGCCGGTTGGAACCCGCGATTTTTCCACTAACCCCGCTGACCAGGGCGCCCTGGAACACAAACTCGCCCGTATGGCCGCATTAAACCCGGCGATTGTCGCAATACTGTTTGACGACATTGCCGGTTCGGGAATCGATGCAGTACCGCAAATCGCGATTGCTGATGCCGCGGCACATGCCTGTCCCGGTGCGCGCATCGTGGTATGCCCGAGCTATTACTCGCACGACCCGCGCCTGGCCGAAGTATTCGGCCCCATGCCAGCCGGGTATCTCACTGATTTGGGCAGGGGGCTGGATGCAGCGGTGGATATCTTCTGGACAGGCCAGAAAGTGTGTTCGCCGAGCTATACCGTCAGTGAATTTGAACAGGTCGCGGATATATTGAAGCGCCCGCCGGTACTGTGGGACAACTACCCGGTCAACGATGGCCGCCTGACCAGCTCCTTCCTGTACCTGGCGCCGTTCACGCAACGTCCGGCAGGCTTGCGTCAGGCGCTGCGTGGCCACCTTGCGAACCCGATGAACCAGCCGATGCTGTCGCGCCTGCCGCTGGCCACGCTCGCTGCCTGCTATGGCCACAGCGTGCAGCCGTCGGTGTGCGACAATCCGGAGCTGCTTGCCAGCCTGCAGGCCGACATTCCCGTGTTTGCCGATACCGGGCTGGAGCAACTCGACGCCGCACAGCGGGAAACCCTGCTGCAGCGTTACGGGCGATTCCGCGGTGAACCGCAGGCCGATGAGGTATTGGCCTGGCTGGCGGGTGAGTACCGGTTTGACCCGGCCTGCCTGACCGGCTAGGTACGGCCGGTGCTGGTGACGGGTCGGGGGTTTGCTATCATCAGCGGCCCGGCAGGCCGGGCAAGCGCGCTTTTCCCAGGCACAACAGGAGTCAATGATGGAATTCAACCTGGCGAACATCTTCGAGTTGGCGGTCGATACCTACCCGGATCGCGAATACATCGTCGCCGACGGCAAGCGCTGCACCTACCGCGAGATGGACGAGCGTGCCAACCGCCTGGCCCATCACCTGGCTGCCCAGGGCATCGGCAAGGATGACCATGTCGGCATCTATGCCTACAACTGCATGGAATGGATAGAGATCCTGTGGGCGGTGTTCAAGCTGCGTGCGGTTTGGATCAACATCAATTACCGCTATGTGGCCGACGAACTGGAATACATCTTCAACAATGCGGATCTCAAGGCACTGGTGTTCCAGCGTGAATTTGCCCCGCTGGTGCACGATGTGCGCAACAGCATGCCGACCGTGAAGCACATGGTGATGATCGAGGACGGCAGCCAGGCCGACTGCAAGGGCCTGCCCGTGGCCGATTACGAAGCCGCGCTGGCTGCACAGTCGCCGGCGCGTGATTTCCCGCCGCGCTCGGGCGATGACCTCTACATGCTCTACACCGGTGGCACCACCGGCCTGCCCAAGGGGGTGATCTGGCGCCATGAGGACGTGTTCTTTGCGCTCGGCGGTGGCATCGACCAGACCACGCTGGAAAAGGCCAAACACCCGATGGAGGTGGTCAAGCGCGGCGAGAACTTTGCCATGACCATGTACCCGCTGGCGCCATTGATGCACGGTGCCTCGCAATGGGCCGTGATGGGGCGTGGTTTCGAAGGGCACAAGCTGGTGCTGTCGGCAAAATTTGATCCCGAACGCGTGTGGCGCGAGGTGGCTGCCGAAAAGGTCAATGCGTTGTTCATCACCGGTGATGCGATGGCGCGGCCGCTGGTCGAGGCCTATGAGCGGGTCAAGGACGGGGTTGATGCGTCATCACTGTTCCTGTTGGTCAGCAGTGCCGTGGTGTTTTCTTCGGCGCTGAAGGACCAGTTCCATGTGCATTTCCCCAACCTGATCATCATCGACAGCATCGGCGCCTCCGAAAGCGGCGGCAATGGCCTCGTGATGGTCGAAAAGGGCAAAACCGGCATGAAGGGCGGGCCTACCGTGCGCCCGGGTGAAGGCACGGTGGTGCTTGATCCGGATACCCTGGTGCCGTTGCCGCCGGGTACCGGCAGGATCGGCCTGGTGGCCCGCGCCGGCCATATCCCGCTCGGCTATTACAAGGATGCGAAGAAAACCGCCGAAACCTTCATCACCGGTGGGGATGGCAAGCGCTATGCCGTGCCGGGGGATTCGGCCCTGCTGGAAGCCGATGGCACGCTGACCATGCTGGGCCGCGGCTCGCAGTGCATCAACTCCGGCGGCGAGAAGATCTTCACCGAGGAAGTCGAATCGGCCGTGAAAAGCCACCCGGATGTCTATGATGTCACTGTGGTGGGCGTGCCCGATGAGCGCTGGGGGAGCACCGTGTGTGCGGTGGTGCAGCTGCGTGACGGTGCCACCGACCCGGGACTGGAATCCATCCAGGCGCATTGCCGCAAGCACATCGCCGGCTACAAGCTGCCCCGCAAGCTGGTGATCGTCGGCCAGTTGGTGCGCGCCCCCAGTGGCAAGCCCGATTACCGCTGGGCCAAGGCCACTGCGCTCGCAGCATTGGGACTGGGCTGAACGCACGGCAGGGGCCGGTTGGCCGTTTACGCCCGGGGGCGTGGGCGGCTGGCCTGCACCGCTCCGGCCGGGAGTGGCTCTGGTATCATCAGGGCCATCGCAACCGGGGGCAGTCACCATGGCATTCAGCGGCACGACCCTGCGTCTGGAACACGGCCCGGATGGCATCAGCCGGCTGGTGTTCGACCATTCCCGATCCCCCGTCAACAAGTTCGACCAGCTGACCCTGGGCGAATTCGCTGCCGTGCTCGATGAGCTGGAGGCCGCACGCGACATCCGCGGGCTGGTGCTGGCCAGCGCCAAGGACGGTTTCATCGTCGGCGCCGACATTGCCGAATTCGTGACCCTGTTCCGCGAACCGCAGGAAGTCATTGAAGCCTTCGTGCGTGATCTCAATCGTCACATGAACCGCATCGAGGACCTGCCGTTCCCGACCGTTGCAGCCATCCACGGTGCTGCGCTGGGCGGCGGGCTGGAAGTGGCCTTGGCCTGCGATTTCCGCGTGCTGGCCGACAACGCCTCGGTGGGGCTGCCGGAAGTGAAACTGGGCATCTGTCCCGGCTTTGGCGGCACCGTACGGCTGCCGCGCGTGATCGGCATCGACAACGCCGTGGAATGGGTGTGCACCGGCCGCAGCTGGAAGCCGGAGCAGGCACTGAAAGCCGGGGTGGCCGATGCGGTGGTGGGGCACGACGCGCTGGACGCTGCCGCAACACGCATCCTGCAGCAGGCCATTGCCGGCACACTCGATTACGCCACGCGGCGCCGTGCCAGGACCGGCCCGGTGCGGCTCAACGATGTCGAGCGCCTGATGGCCTTCACCACCGGCAAGGCCGTGGTGGCCGCCGAAGCCGGCCCGCATTTCCCGGCACCGTTGCTGGCGGCAAAATCGATGGAGAAAAGCAGCCCGCTGCCGCGGGATGCGGCACTGGGTGTGGAAGCGGCGACTTTTGCGCGCCTGGCCAAGACGGCCGAAGCCGAGGCCCTGGTGGGCCTGTTCCTCAACGAGCAGGATCTCGCCCGCCGCCAGCGCAAGCTGGCCGCCACGCCGCGACCGGTGCGGCAGGCTGGCGTGCTCGGTGCCGGCATCATGGGCGGCGGCATCGCCTACCAGTCGGCGGTGCAGGGAGTGCCGGTGCTGATGAAGGACATCCAGGCGGCATCGCTGGACAAGGGCATGGCCGAGGCCGCCGGCCTGCTGTCGAAGCAGGTGGAGCGTGGCCGCTTGTCGGCAGCCGGCATGGGCCAGACCCTGGCGGCGATCCGCCCGACACTGGATTACCAGGGCTTCGCGGCACTCGATTTCGTGGTCGAGGCGGTGGTGGAAAACCCGAAGGTCAAGCAGGCCGTGTTGGCCGAGTGTGAGGCACGGTTGCCGGCCGGCGCAGTGCTGGCTTCCAACACATCGACCATCGCCATCACGCAGCTGGCGGCGGGCCTGCAACGGCCGCAGGATTTTTGCGGCATGCATTTCTTCAACCCGGTGCACCGCATGCCGCTGGTGGAAGTGATCCGCGGTGCACAGAGTTCGCCGGCGGCGATTGCCACCACCGTGGCCTATGCACGCACCCTCGGCAAGACACCGATCGTGGTGGGTGATTGCCCGGGTTTTTATGTCAACCGCGTACTGTTCCCGTACCTGGCCGCTTTCAGCCTGTTGCTGCGTGACGGCGTGCCGTTCCGCCGCATCGATGCCGTGATGGAGCGTTTCGGCTGGCCGATGGGGCCGGCCTACCTGCTGGATGTCATCGGCATCGATACGGCACACCATGCGTCTGCCGTCATGGCAGCCGGTTTTCCCGATCGCATGCAGCCGGCCGGGCGCGTGGCACTGGATGTGCTGTTCGAGGCGAAGCGGTTCGGGCAGAAGGGCGGTGCCGGTTTTTACCGGTATGAAAGTGCCGGCGGCAAGCCGGTGAAGCAGGATGACCCGGCGGTGGATGCCCTGCTGGCACCGGTGGTGCAGGGCGCCTGCGAACCGGACGATGCTGCGATCACCGATCGCATGATGTTGCCGTTGTGCATCGAGGCCGCACGCTGCCTGGAAGAGGGCATCATCGACACGCCCGGTGACGGTGACCTGGGACTTGCGATGGGCATCGGTTTCCCGCTGTTCCGCGGCGGCGTGTTCCGCTACATGGACCAGCAGGGCCTGGCCACGGTTTGTGGCAAGGCACAGGCACTGGCGGCGTTGGGACCCTTGTACCAGCCCACCGCGGGCATGCTGGCGATGGCCCGGGCCGGACAGGCCTGGTATGCACGGGAGGCACGCGCATGAGCCGTTCATTGCAGGATGTCGTGATCGTCGGTGCCGCACGCACGGCCATGGCACGTTCGAAAAACGGGCAGTTCCGCCAGGTGCGTGCCGAAAACCTGTCGGCAGCCCTGGTGGACGGCCTGCTGGCGCGTTACCCGCAGGTCGACCCGGCCAGCATCGATGACGTGATCTGGGGCTGTGCCAACCAGTCCCGCGAACAGGGCTGGAACATCGCCCGCATGATGGCGCTGCTCACGACCATCCCGCACAGCGTACCGGCGCAAACCGTCAACCGCCTCTGCGGGTCATCGATGTCGGCACTGCACAGTGCAGCGCAGGCCATTGCCAGTGGTTGTGCGGATGTGTGCCTGGCCGGTGGCGTCGAACACATGGGCCACCTGCCGATGACCGAAGGCATTGACCCCAACCCGGCCATGAGCCTGCATGTCGCCAAGGCGGCCGGCATGATGGGGTTGACGGCCGAAGCCCTCGCCATGCTGTACGGCATCCCGCGCGCCGAACAGGATGCCTTCGCGGTGGCCTCGCACCGCAAGGCCCATGCGGCACAGCGTGATGGGGTGTTTGCACGGGAAATCATTGCCGTCAACGGCCACGATGCCGCCGGCGTGCTGCAGCCGGTGGTGGCCGATGACACGATCCGCCCGGATACCAGCGTGGAGGTGCTGGCGCAGCTGAAGCCGGCCTTCGATCCGAAGAACGGTACGGTGACGGCCGGCAATTCCTCGCAGGTGACCGATGGTGCTGCCGCGCTGCTGGTGATGCATGCCGGCAAGGCAGCTGAACTGGGCCTGCAGCCGCTGGCCCGCATCCGGGCCATGGCGGTGACCGGCGTGGATCCCTCGATCATGGGCATCGGCCCGGTCTCGGCCAGCCGGCTGGCCTTGCAGCGCGCTGGCCTCGCCCTGCCTGACATCGGCTGCATCGAGCTCAATGAGGCCTTTGCCGCGCAATCGATAGCCGTGCTGCGGGAGCTCAAGCTGGAGGGCCGCATCGGTGACCTGGTCAACCCGTTTGGCGGCGCGATTGCGCTGGGCCACCCGCTGGGTTGTTCGGGGGCACGGATTGTCGGGACATTGCTGAATGGTTTGCGGTATAAAGACGCCACATTCGGTCTGGCCACCCTGTGCATCGGCATGGGCCAGGGCATTGCCACCGTCATCGAGCGCCTGGATGCATGAATCCGCACGCTGAACCCGCCCAACGCAATCACTTGCTGCAACTGGCCACCCGCGTTTCAGTGGCGGTAGCCGTGTTGCTGATCCTGGCCAAGGCCATGGTGTGGTTCTACAGCGGATCGGCCAGCCTGCTCGGTTCGCTGGTCGATTCGCTGATGGACTCGCTGGCATCGCTGGTCAACCTGCTGGCGGTGCGCTATGCATTGCAGCCGCCCGACGAGGAGCACCGCTTCGGCCATGGCAAGGCGGAGTCGCTCGCTGCGGTGGCCCAGGCAGCTTTCATCCTCGGCTCGGCGGCTTTCCTGCTGTTGTACTGCATCGAGCGGCTGGTCATGGCGCCGATGACGCCGGTGCCGCATGCGGCGGCCGGCATTGGCGTGATGCTGTTTTCCATCGTGACCACGGTGGCGCTGGTGACGTTCCAGCGCCAGGTGGTCAAGCGCACCGGTTCGGCAGCCATCCGGGCCGATGCGCTGCATTACCGTGGTGACATCCTGATGAACGGCAGCGTGCTGCTGGCACTGGTGCTGTCATCACGCGGCATGCCCTGGCTGGATGCGGTTTTCGGCATTGGCATCGCGTTCTACATTGGCTGGGGTGCACTGCGTATCGGCCAGGAAGCGTTGCAATCGCTGCTCGACCGCGAATTGCCGGATGACGTGAAAGCGTCGATCGCCAGCATCGCCATGCAGCACCCGTGCGTGCGCGGCATCCACGACATGCGCACGCGGCAGTCCGGTGGCCTGTATGTCATCCAGATGCACCTCGAGATGGACGACGACACCCCGTTGATTCGCTCGCATGCCGTGGCCGAGGATGTCGAGGGTCGCATCCGTGCGGCGTTTCCCGGTTCCGACGTGACCATCCACCAGGACCCGCACAGCCTGGCCTACCGGGGGCATGCAGCGGAGTTTGGCCGCTGATGCCCGCTGCGATCACCCTGCTGGAAGGCCTGCCGGGCATTGCCCCGGAGCACCGCTTCCAGGCCTGCGAGGAACGCCACACCGCCGTGGCGGTGCTGCTGCCGTTCGCCCTGCACCTGCCCTGGGAAGCCGATGCCACCCGCCTGCTGGCGCTGTTCCGTACCGATGGCAGCGGCGACTGGGCGTCGATCAGTCTGATGCCGGACACGGCCAGCCTGCGGGCGGCCCTGGCCGGCCTGCACACGGCGGCGGCCCTGGAGGCTTGGCTGGTGCAGCAGGGTATCGGCTGGTTCCCGGCCGGGCAGCCGGTGCTGCTGCAGCCGGTGCACATTCCCAAGCCCTGGGGGGAGGAGATCTGGTTTACCGGCATCGAGCCACGCGGGGTCTCGTGTGCCATGCCGGTGTCCGGCCAGCCCGTGCCGCTGCCGTGGTTGCTGGCCGCGTTGCCGCACTACCTGCAGGGGCCGCAGGCAGGGCAGGATCCGGTGCTGCTGAAAATCCTGGCACCCTGGCCGGACGAGGCGCTGGGCGATCTCTACCTCGAACTGCATGAGCAAAAGCGCGAGGTCTACATCATTACCGGCGTTGACCGCAGGGCCTGGCCAGACGGGCAGGGGGCCATCCGTTTCGGCGTGGATCCGGCTGCCCGTGCTGCGTATGCCAGCGATGAAGCCTTCCGCGAGGCGTTTGCCGCCGCGGCCGAAGCGTACGAAGCGCACCGCCGCGAAGTGGATGCCTGGCTGGATGACCGCCGTGCCGCCGCCGGGCTGGATCCGGCCGTGCCGGCAGACCCGGCCTGGATGCGTGATTGCCTGGCCGGTTTGCCGGAAGCCCTGCGGGTGCGTGAGCAACAGCTGAAGGACCGCCTGGATGCCTTTACCCGCCTGCGCCCGCTGCGACCGGGCGATGTGGTGCAGGTGCCGCTGCGGGTGCCGCATTCGCTGCAGCACGGGGTGCGGGCGGTGGAATTCCAGACCCCGGTGTACGAACGCAAGATCCTGGCCTTTGGCCAGAAGGTGCTGACCCAGGCGCACTGGGACAGCCGTGCGGGCGCTGCCCTGATGCGCCTGGATACACCGCCCGAACCGGTTTTGCAGCGCCTGGCCGGGGGCGAGGGCGTCCTGCGCGAGGAGGTGACCCGTTTCGAGGATTTTGCGGTCGAACGGGTGCGCCTGGCGGCCGGTGCCTGCCACCGGGCGGCGGCCGGCGGCAGCCGCCTGCTGATGGCCGTGGACGGTGTCCTGGTGGCCGGCCAGGCCCGTCTGGCCCCCGAGCAGGCCTGGTTCTGGCCGGCTGCCCTGCCGCTGGCTGCCGGTGCACTGCAAACTGCTGAAAATACGGTATTTCTCGTGGCAATCCCGTCCACATCCGGTTGATGCAGCAGGGGCCTTGTGGCAGAATGCCGCGGCCATTATCCCGGTGATTCAGTGCTTTTCCCCCGGTTCCCCCCGGCCTGTGCGGGTGTGTACCGTTCAAGCGAAAGTGGCGGAACTGGTAGACGCGCTGGATTTAGGTTCCAGTGGGGTAACCCGTGAGGGTTCGAGTCCCTCCTTTCGCACCACACAGGCGCAATGGCACCCATTTCCCGGACCCGGGCTAGGCCCCGTCCCCGCAGACATCCCATAGAGGTAAGTACCATGCAGGTTTCCGTCGAAACGATCCAGGGGCTGGAACGCAAGATCATCGTCTCGGTGCCCGCCGAGTCGATGGAAAAAGAGCTCGAATCCCGCCTGGAGCGGGTGGCAAGGACGGCGCGCATCAAGGGGTTCCGTCCCGGCAAGGTGCCGCTCAAGGTGGTACGCCAGCAATACGGCGCCGGTCTGCAGCAGGAAGTGCTGGGCGAGGTCATGAGCCGCAGCTTCTATGAAGCCGTGCAACAGGAAAAACTGCGCCCGGCGGGCCGCCCGGCCATCGAGCTGAAGGAAGTCCGTCCCGGCCAGAACATCCGGTTCGAGGCCACCTTCGAGGTGTACCCGGACCTGGTCCTGGGCGACATCAGCACCATCACGGTGGAAAAACCGGTCTCTGAAGTAACCGATGCCGATGTCGATGAAATGGTTGCCCAGCTGCGCCAGCAACAGGCGCGCTGGGTGTCCGTGGCCCGGGCGGCTGCCGAAGGCGACCGCGTGCTGCTGGATTTCGACGGCCGCATTGACGGTGAGCCGTTCGACGGCGGCCACGGCGAGCAAGTGCCGGTGGTGATCGGCTCCGGCCGCATGATCGAGGGCTTCGAGTCCGGCCTTGTGGGCCTGCAGGCCGGCGAGTCGAAAACCCTGTCGTTGCAGTTCCCGGCGGACTATCCCAAGGCCGAGCTGCAGGGCAAGCCGGTGACCTTTGAGGTCAAGGCCGGCGAAATCAGCGAGCAGGTGCCGGCCGAGCTGAATGACGCGTTCTTCCGCCTGTTCGGGGTGGAAGAGGGCGGCGAGGCCAAATTCCGCGAGGAAGTGCGCGAGAACATGCAGCGCGAACTGCGCCAGGGCATCCGCAACCGCCTGAAAACCCAGATCATGGACGGCCTGCTGGGCATCCACGAGGTGGCGGTGCCGAAATCGCTGCTGAAGCATGAGATCGACGCCCTGCGCCAACAGGCTTTCCAGCAGTTCGGTGGCGGTTCGAACCTCGACCCGTCGATGCTGCCGGATGAACTGTTTGCCGAACGGGCCGAGCGCCGCGTGGCGCTGGGCATCATCGTGGCCACCCTGGTCGATGCCCTGGGCCTCAAGGCCGACGAGAAGCAGGTGCGTGCCAAGATCGAGGAAATTGCCGCGACCTACCAGCATCCCGAGCAGGTGATCCAGTGGTACTATTCCAACCAGGAACAGCTGGGCGTGGTGGAGTCCATGGTGCTGGAAGATGCCGTCGTGGATGCCGTGCTGGCCAAGGCCAGTGCCACCGACCGCGCGGCCAGCTACCGTGAGGTGCTGCAGGGCCAGTGGGGCGCCAAGAAAGCTGTGGAATAACATTCCATTTGAAGCATAACCATTTATTTATAAAGGAAAAACGATGACAAGGGATGCGCTGGTGGAGCCCGTGACCAACCTCGGCCTGGTGCCGATGGTGATCGAGCAGAGTGCCCGTGGCGAGCGCGCCTACGACATCTATTCGCGCCTGCTGAAGGAGCGTGTGGTGTTCGTGGTGGGACCGGTGGAAGACTACATGGCCAACCTGGTGGTCGCCCAGCTGCTGTTCCTGGAGTCGGAAAACCCGGACAAGGACATCCACCTCTACATCAACTCGCCCGGTGGCTCGGTCACGGCCGGCCTGTCGATTTACGACACCATGCAGTTCATCAAGCCGGATGTGTCGACCACGTGCATCGGCCAGGCAGCCAGCATGGGGGCTTTCCTGCTGGCCGGTGGTGCCAAGGGCAAGCGCTACAGCCTGCCCAATTCGCGCGTGATGATCCACCAGCCCAGCGGCGGTGCCCATGGCCAGGCCTCCGACATCGACATCCATGCCCGTGAAATCCTCGTGATCCGCGAGCGCCTGAACCAGTTGCTGGCCCACCATACGGGGCAGGACATCGAGAAAATCCGTCGTGATACCGAACGCGACAATTTCATGAACCCGGCCCAGGCGCGGGAGTACGGCCTGATCGACGCCGTGCTCGGCAAGCGTGTTGTGGCAGCGGGCAAGGACTGACGCGTTGCGGGGTTGATATTTCAGCCCAAACCCCGCATCGTTAATGCGTACGGGCAGCGCCGGAGAGGCAGAAATACGGCATGGGAAACGAAACCCGCGGTTCAGGTGATGACAACGGCAAGGTGCTGCATTGCTCGTTCTGCCACAAGAGCCAGCATGAAGTCCGCAAGCTGATTGCCGGCCCGTCCGTATTCATCTGCGACGAATGCGTCGACCTCTGCAATGACATCATCCGCGAGGAAGTGCAGGAAGCCGAGGCCGGTGCCGGCGGGGGCAACCTGCCGACCCCGTCCGAGATCAAGGACATCCTCGACCAGTATGTGATCGGCCAGGAGCGCGCCAAGAAGGTGCTGGCCGTGGCCGTCTACAATCATTACAAGCGCCTGGACTACCGCGGCAGCAAGGACGAAGTCGAGATCGGCAAGAGCAACATCCTGCTGGTCGGTCCGACCGGCAGCGGCAAGACCCTGCTGGCTGAAACCCTGGCCCGCCTGCTCAACGTGCCCTTCACGATTGCCGATGCCACCACGCTGACCGAAGCCGGTTATGTGGGCGAGGATGTCGAGAACATCATCCAGAAGCTGCTGCAGAAGTGCGACTACGATGTCGAGAAGGCGCAGCGCGGCATCGTCTACATCGACGAGATCGAC
>LAHR01000315.1_pt1 | contig 14928 bp, 14 predicted proteins | sample 329641 | NCBI WGS metagenome assembly LAHR01 (sample SAMN03275701, study PRJNA271635) | activated sludge metagenome | isolation source: Sample C-3 Sludge from acetogenic chamber (third chamber) of Anaerobic...
TACAACCCCAGCCACCTCGGCGGCTTGTTCAGCACCTTCAACACGGTCGCGGTGGAAAACGTGGAACTGATCAAGGGAGGATACCCCGCCAAATTCGGCGGCCGGCTCTCCTCCGTGCTTGATGTCACCAATCGTCAGGGCAACCGCGTGCAAAACCAGGGTGTGGCGCGCCTGAGCCTGATCTCCTCGTCCGCCACCCTGGAAGGACCCTGGAGGATCGGCTCTGCCGGAGGCTCCTACATGGCCTCATTACGCCGAACCTATCTGGAACTGGTGAAAACCATCTACAACGAACTGCCGGATTATTATTTCTATGACGGTCACGCCAAACTGAACTGGGACATCGATTCCCGCAACAAACTCAGCCTGAGCGGGTACACCGGCCGGGACGCCCTTTCCTACGACCTCGGCAGCGTCCTGGATATAGACTGGGGCAACAACACAGTCTCCGCGCGCTGGATGCATCTTCTCAGCCCCCAGCTCTTTTCCAGCTTCGTGGTGGCCGGAAGCAAGTTCAGCAGCAGCATGAGCCAGACCTCTGAAGAAGAGGACGAGACGATCTTCAGCACAGACAACTCCATCAGCGACCTCACCACCAAGGGCACCCTGAACTGGAAACTGGGCAACAGCCATGAAATGGAAACCGGCTTCGAGGTGAAATACAACGACACGGCCCTGAAGATGGAAACCTCCTATCAGGTGGATCAAAGCGGGCTTCCGGACATGGAGATCGCTTCCCTCACCTCTTCCCTCTTCCTCCAGGACACGTGGGTGATCAATCCGCTCTGGACCCTCCAGCCAGGCTTACGGGTCAATTGGTATAAAACGGCAAAAACCCTACCAGGCCAGATCCCGCCCGCGTCCTATTTCAATCTGGAACCGCGCCTTTCTTTCAAGTGGACCCTCGACGCCGGTGAGAGCGTCTATGCCAATTTTGGCGCTTATAACCAGTATCTGACCCTGCTGGCCATGGACGTGAACACCCCCTTCGACGTCTGGGTGCCTTTGGACGGTTCCTGCCTGCCGGAACACTCCCTGCACTACATCCTTGGGTATCAAAGGCGCTTGGGAAAATTCCTCGCCCTGGAGTCGGAGATCTATTACAAGGACTACAAAAACCTGATGCAACTCGATTCCGACGCCTTTTTCAACTGGAACAACAACACCGGCACGCTCTCCGACGCCATCAGGGTGGGCACCGGCCACGCCTATGGGGCCGAAATGCTGCTCCGCAATGACTGGCAGGGCTGGGAAGGCTTCATCGGCTACACCTTCAGCCGCACCCGCCGCAGGATCGAAGGCCTCAATCTCGACCCCCTCACCGGAGAAGCCCGCTACTTCTATCCCCGCTACGACCGCAGCCACAGCGTCTCACTGGTGGAAAACTACAATATCAGCGCCAACACCGGCTGGCAGCCTTTGGGCGCGGATCTTAAGCTGGGCCTGAACTTCACCTACAACTCAGGCCAGCCCGTGGAGGTGCCGGAGCGGATCTATTTCGACGGCGAGAATTTCCAACTCATCTACAGCTACAAGGACGGCCACCGCCTGCCCTATTACATGCGGCTGGACCTGAGCGCCAAATTGCAGTGGAACACCCGCTGGGGCAGCATCGAACCATATCTCGATGTGATCAACGTCCTGGACCGTAAAAACGTGAGTTTCCGCAGCTACCGCCTCGTCCCGCAGGAAGACCTGACCCTGCGGCTGGAGACCCAGGACGGATCCCAGTTTCCCTTCCTGCCTTTCCTTGGTGTAAATATCTCATGGTAACTCGCATACCTGCCCTCCGCTTTCTGATCCTGCTTTTGCCCTTGTTGGCGCTGGCTTTGAGCTCCTGCGAAAACACCAGCGGGCCGCGTTTTGAAGGCGAAGTTTTCACCGTGGCGGGTTTGCTGATGGCCGGCCAACCCATCAATTTCAACTACCCGGTCTACGTTACCCGCAGTTCCGCCATCGAGGATTTCGACCCTCTGGAGGTCTTTGTTTACGACGCCACGATCAACATCCGGGATCTGGACGCCGGCCTCAATTTTCAGCTCACTCCGGTTTTGCACGCGTTTAAGTTCAAATACATTGATTTGGCCCAAAACACGATCCAGCCGGAACACCGCTACCGCATCGAAGTGAAGGTGCCCGGAGTGGATTCGCTGATCTGGGCTGAAACCACCGTACCACCCCTCTTGACCGCCGAGCCCGATCCCTACGGCACCAATCCACCCGGAAGCGGTTACTCGCTGGATCCTGACACCCAGAACGTTCTGCCTTTTCAGCGCATCGACAGCGACTATCCCGCCATCGCCAACACCGGAAATGCCTCCGGGAACTTCTTCCTGATGGCCGAAACCTTCTGCCTCGAACCCTTCAGCACAGATCTCGAATACACCTCCGAATTCCTGCCCACAGCGCATCCAGACTCAAGCCTGGCAGAGGGTTACAATGCCGGCAGACCGCCCCGCCGCCTGAGCTTGATATACCGTTTCCTGTCCGCTCCCCTGCCGGGCTTGCCGGATAATTACCTCGTGCTGGAAAATTACTCCACCGCCTTTGTGTTTTATGGACGCTACCGCCTTCGTTTGCAAGTAGTTGACGCCAACTATTTCAACTATAACTTTATGGTCGAAGGCTACCTTCAGGGAGGGATCCACAACGCCCTGGGTTACTTTGGCTCCGCCAGCGGCGCGAACATGTATGCCCGGATCGTGAAGGAAGATGCAACCTGACAGCCTTCGGTATACCCATAAATCCATATCTTATATCACATTAAGCGCCAAACAACGAGATTGCTTCACCTAATCAAATCCAAGCTGCTATCCTTCAATCTCTTCCTCTTTGGCTCCGGCGATCAATACGGAATAAATACGGAATCAATACGGATGAAATCCGTATTGATTCCGTATTTATTCCGTATTGATAATGGGGGCCGAACAGGAATAAATTGGCTTCAGCTTCCGGAGAGACAATCCACAATTAATCATCCGCACAAGGGTTTGCCCCGATCGCGGCCATGCCAGCCGGCGGTTTAAGCCGCCGGAGATCTTTTTGCCCTGTTAATCTGATCCCCGGGTTACGGTGGCTGAAGCCACCGCCATCCGTCTTTTCGCTTGGCCATGCAGCCGGGAAAACACAAAATTTTAACTTCGGAGAAGGCCTGGTATTGCGCGGATGAAATCGCAGATAATTATAATAATTTGCGATTTGAATCGCAACATATGAGGTTTTTACTTGACAATTTCCAGCGGGCCGGGACCCTGGCTTCAGTCCTTGTTGAGAGGTAAAAGCATGATAAACAGACTGATGAAGAGCCAGATCGAACAACGGATGTTCCAAGGCAAGGCGATCATTGTGCTGGGGCCCCGCCAAAGCGGCAAAACCACCCTGATCACCGACCTGTTGAAAGCATATCCGGAGCAGGCTCATATCTTCAACGGCGATGAGCCGGATATCCGGGAACTCTTTCAGGACGCCACTTCCACCAGGCTCAAGTCCCTCATCGGCAACAAGCGGATCGTCTTCATCGACGAAGCGCAGCGGATCCCGGAGATTGGCCTGAGCATCAAATTGCTGGTGGACAATTTCCCCGCTTTGCAGGTGATCGCCACCGGCTCATCCTCTCTGGAACTCAGCGGCAGGCTCAGAGAGCCGCTCACGGGGCGCAAATACGAGTTTTCCCTGTTCCCGCTCGCCTATCAGGAGCTGCGTGACCATCACGGCCGGATCGAAGAAGACAGATTCATCCCCCACCGTCTGGTCTTTGGCAGCTATCCCGAAGTTGTCACCAGCCCCGGCGAAGAGATCGAAATCTGCAAGCATCTGGCCGACAGCTACCTCTTCAAGGACCTGTTCAACCTCGAGCAGATCAAGAAGCCGCCGTTACTGGAAAAGATCGTGCGGGCCCTGGCTCTTCAGGTGGGCAGCGAGGTTTCTTACAACGAGATCTCCCAGCTGGTCTCAGCAGACAACCAGACCGTGGAGAAATACATCGACCTGATGGAGAAAACCTTCATCATCCACCGCCTGCCAGCGCTCAAACGCAATCTGCGCAACGAGATCAAGCGCGGGATGAAGGTCTATTTCTGGGACAACGGCATCCTGAACGCTCTGATCGGAAACTTCAATCCCCTCAGTTCGCGGAACGACGTGGGCAGCCTCTGGGAAAACTACGTGGTCAGTGAGCGAAGAAAGTATCTGGCCAATCACCGGATATACGCCCGAAGCTACTTCTGGCGCACCACCCAGAAACAGGAGATCGATTACATCGAAGAGCTGAACGCGCAGTTCAGCGCCTGCGAGATCAAATGGAATCCGTTGAAAAGGGTCAGCTTCTCGAAACCATTCATCGAGAATTATCCCATCGCGCGAACCCTGGCGATAAATCCCAAGAATCTGGGGGAGTGGATAACTTAAATGTGAACAGGCGGTCCGGAGACCGCCTGTATTTATCTGGGGTTGGTATAGGGTTTGGTCAGGTTTCGATCACTTCCACATTGGCGCGGGGCAAGACCATCCTGGTGCCGTCCTCGAACTGCGCTTCCAGCACGCGGACGAGGGTCTCGGATTCCACCTTGGTAAGTTCTTCAGGGAGGGCGGTGACCTTGGCGATCTTGCCAAAGTTGGGCTCGCGGATCACGCGGATGAGCGTTCCCGGCTCCAGCACTGGCATGGTGGCTTCTTTCACCACCAGTTCCTTTTCGTCGAAAGGAAGCGGCACGATGATCTCGGGGCGGATGACGCCGGCGCGGATCTGAGTGCGGCCGTGGATGGAGGTTTTCTTGCCTTCGAATTTTTTGAGCAGATCGAAGGTCTTTCGGGCCATGGTGATCTTGCCAAAGCCTTCCGTGACCACGATGGTGAGGCCGATATTCTCGTGGCCGGTGATGGCTGCAAAGTGACGACGAAAACTGCAAATTGTGCAGCGAAAACTGCAAACTGTCGCATCATAGGACATCCTTGCTCATCCTTACCAAGATCCATTTAGGTAGTTTTTGACAAGCTTTCTGCAAATCAGATCACCGATAATTGCAAATCATGACAGGCTTTCTGCAATTCAAAGTAACTACCACACTATCATAGTCGAGTTCTCCTGTTTAGTGTCTGTAAAGTTTCGATCCATATAACGAAACTGCGCAAAAAACCTTCAAGAACACTCTCATATTTAAACATTAGATTCGATTCACCTCAAACATGCTTGGAGAGGATCATTGGCATCATTTACGTGTGATAAGACCTCTAGGTTTTCGATTTATGAACCAGCGATTCAAATGAGGTTCTGCTTCCAGTTTCTCTTGGACAACGAGCAAAGACCGGATAGAATAAATCTATTGACAGAATCCAAAGCCACAATATTTTGGACATATGTTCAATATAGCGAGGTTACAATGGGAAGAAACTGCATCCGCAGGAATGTCCAATCGACACCTGCAGTAAAGGGATTCAGGCCCTTTGGCAGGATGGAAGGGCAGCGAAAAAGTGTTGTGCTTTCGTTGGATGAGTACGAAGCGATCCGCTGGCTGGATTACGAGCACCTGACCCAGGAACAGGCTGCGGTCCAGATGCAGATTTCCCGGCCCACACTCACCCGCATCTACGAGAAAGCCAGAAACAAGTTTGCCACCGCTCTCGTGGAGGGCAGCAACCTGCTTATCGAGGGCGGGGAGATCACTTTGGAAAGCCATGTTTGGCTCTGTAAGGATTGCGGTGTTTACACTGAAACCAGCGAAAGAAACATCTTCCATTGCCCACAGTGCAATTCGCCCCATCTGATTTCGCTGGAAGAATGCTATCAAAACCGCTGCAGAAAATGCGGCAAATGCTATCGAGGAGGTAGAAATGCCCAACAATGACGGAACAGGACCCCACGGCATGGGAAGGCCAGGCCGTGGACTGGGTGCCGGGGGATCCCCCCAGGGACAGGCCCACAGGCACCGGCACGGCCGAACCCCGCAGGAAGACAATAACCCATATGCAGGAACCGACCAAGAATATATCTATGAATATACTTTGGCGGAGCTGCGCGAGAGAAAACAAGCTCTGGCCAAAGAGATCCAATGGTTGGACGACAGGATCAGAGAACTGGAAGCTTCAGAATGAATAAGGATGTACGGATGAAGATAGCCATTCCAACAGCCCAGGGGGAACTCAGCTCTCATTTTGGGCATTGCGAAGCCTTTGCCATTTTCACTATCGAAGACGGCAAGATAATCAAACAGGAAACAGTCGATCCGCCCACGCATGAGCCTGGATCACACCCGGCATTTTTACATCAACTTGGATGCACGGTAGTGATTGCCGGAGGTATGGGCATAAAAGCCCAGGAATTGATGTGCCAGAACGGGATCAAGGTAGTTGTGGGAGTTCCTCCCTTCTCTCTTGAGATATTGGTCAATCTCTACCTGCAGGGGAAATTGGAATCTGGCGATAATCGCTGCGACCATTGATGAAGATTGCCATTGCGAGCGGAAAAGGCGGAACCGGTAAGACCACTCTAGCGGTCAATCTGGCCCTGCGTGCCGCTGAAAGCACCCGCGTGACTCTGGTGGATCTGGATGTGGAAGAGCCCAATAGCGGGATATTCATCAAAGGCGACCTCATCAGAGAGCAGCAGATGTTCAGGCTGGTGCCCCAATGGGAGAAAGAACTCTGCACCCGCTGCGGAAAATGCGCGGAAGTCTGCCTATACAACGCAGTCTTGAAACTGGGCGAGACCATCATGGTGCTTCCCCAGCTATGTCATTCCTGCCATGCTTGCAGCGAGCTATGCCCCGTGGGAGCACTGCCCATGCGGGATCAGCCTTTGGGATATCTCCGCCATTACAGGCTGGGTAAACTGGATTTTATTGAAAGCAAGCTGGATATTGGCGTGGAAATGGCCTCGCCCTTGATCGGCCAAACCCTGGATTATGTAAGAACCAACTGCCCGGAAACAAATATCACCTTTCAAGACTGCCCGCCAGGCACCTCTTGCGCGGTGATCAACGCCACCAAGCATGCGGATATGGTTATCCTGGTCACGGAACCGACTCCCTTTGGGCTCTATGACCTCAGCCTGGCCGTGGATACCATGCGGCATCTGGGCAAATCCATAGCCGTGGTGATAAACCGCCAGGGAATCGGGAATGAAGATGTTTTCCGCTATTGCGAAGCCGAAAAGATTCCCGTCTGGGCGGTCCTGCCCAACCGGCGGGAGATCGCGGAACTGTATTCCAGAGGTGAGATCATCTATCCCAAGGTGGAACAATTCCGTCAGGGACTGGACGCCATCCTGCAAAAACTGGACGCTTTACCGAGGACGATATGAAAGAGATCGTGATCATCTCCGGAAAAGGCGGAACCGGTAAAACCTCGGTGGCTGCCGCTCTGGCCTTTATTGTTCCCAAGGCTGTGATGGCTGATTGTGATGTGGATGCGGCTGACTTGCACCTGATCTTGAAGCCGGAGATCCGGACCAGCGAGGATTTCTACAGCGGAGTTAAGGCGGAGATCGATCCCGGCATGTGCATTGGCTGCTGGGAGTGTGAGAGAGTTTGCCGCTTCAATGCAATCAGCCATGCCAGCAGTATTTACAAAGTGAATCCTCTGGACTGTGAAGGCTGCGGTTATTGCAATCAGATCTGCCCTGCCCAAGCCATCTCCCTGCCCCAGCAAATGGTGGGGCAATGCTTTGTTTCAGATACCAGGTTCGGTTGCCGACTTGTGCATGCCAAACTGGGTATAGGAGCGGATAACTCCGGCAAACTGGTCGCCAAGGTCAAGAAAGAGGCCAAACAGGAAGCCCTGCGCACTGGCATGGATTATATCCTGGTGGATGGATCGCCGGGGATTGGATGTCCGGTGATATCTTCCCTTTCCGGCGCTGATTTCGTGATCTTGGTGACCGAACCCACCCTATCCGGACTTAGTGATCTGCAAAGAGTTTGGCAATTGACAGCACAATTCAATATCCCGGCAGGTTGCCTTATCAACAAGGCAGATCTCAATTCGCAGATAACTGCACAAATCAAGGATTACCTGGCCCAGCAAGGTATATGGCATCTGGATGACCTGCCATATGATGAAGATTTCTCCCGGGCCATCACACTTGGCCAAAGCCTTGTGGAGTATAATCCCGGGAAATGGAAAACCCGCTTTGACATAATCTGGCAAAGCATAAGCAAGGAGTTAAAATGAAAATAGCTTTCACAACAACCGGCACAGACTGGGACTCCAAGATCGATCCCCGTTTCGGACGTACGGATTTCATCCTCTTCTATGATGAGGATATAGAAGAAATCAGTACCATCGACAACCGGGAGATAGTCAATGTAGCCCACGGAGCCGGACCCAAAACTGCCCAACACATCTTTGATCATGCGCCGGACGTACTAATCACCGGTAACGGACCCGGTGGAAATGCCGCTGCCATTCTGGCCACTATGCAGCTGAAGATATACACAGGAGCGGGTGGAATGACTGTCCGTGAAGCATATGACGCCTTAAAAAACAATCAACTACCAGAAGGAGTGTAATCATGCCTAATCAAGATGGAACTGGACCCTATGGCAATGGTCGGCCCGGTAGAGGTTTGGGGCCTTGCGGAAGATTTGGAGCCACCGTCAGGGGTGGATTTGGTAGATTTATGGGCCGCGGTAACAGGTGGGGATACAGATGCTGTCCCGGTCGTGGTTGCGGTTTTCGGCGGGGCGGTTGGGGCTGGAACCCCGATTACTATGAAAGGCCAGCCGAAGATCGGGAGTTATCCAGCTATTCCCGCGCTGACCTGGAAGCCCAAAAGAACGAGTTGCGGAAACAGCTGGACTGGCTGGAAAAACAACTGGAAAATAATAAGGATAATTAATGTCAGAAGAAACGATGGTAGCCAATAACAACACCAAACACAGCATCATGGTCTTCAGCGGCAAGGGTGGAGTTGGAAAATCTACCCTTGCCGTTAACCTCGCCTATGGCCTGGCCATGCAGGGTAAGAATGTGGGCCTGCTGGACGCAGACCTGCACGGCCCTTCCGTGGCTCGTTTGACCGGGACAGAGGGAGTCAGGGCTTCGGCAAGTTCCGAGGGATTTATCGAACCCGTCAGACTTCATGACAATTTCCACATCCTCTCCATCGCCCATTTGCTGGAAGATGCGGATTCCGCCCTAATTTGGCGCGGCCCCCTTAAAATGAACGCTCTCAAGGACATGATCCAAAAAACAGCTTGGGGTAGCCTGGATTATCTGATTGTGGATTGCCCTCCCGGCACAGGGGACGAGCCATTGTCCGTAGTCCAGCTTCTGGAAAAGATCGATGGTGCCATTGTGGTGAGTTCGGCCCAGGACCTTGCAGTGATTGATGTGCGCAAGAGCCTTGATTTTGCCGTTAAACTGGATATCCCCGTTTTGGGAATCATTGAGAACATGTCGTTCATCAAATGCCCCCATTGCGGAGAAAAGATTGACCTCTTTACAGGAGAGGGAATTCCCAAGATGCTTGTGGATTACAATCTTGATCTGCTGGCTCAATTGCCCTTCGACCGCAATATAGGCCTCAGCAGTGACCAAGGACGCCCCTTCATCTACGATTTTGGCAAAACCGAATCAGCTCAGATCCTGCTTGAGTTCGTTACCAGAGTCGTCAGCAAACTGGAGATAGACACGGACGCCTGAGGACATTGGCAGAAGGGAAAATTGCGATATCTTATCGTAAAAGCATATTAATTACAAGGAGAGACTAATGACAGATAACGAAAAACAAGGAATCCCCCTGCTGGGAGACAAGTTCCCCCAGATGAAAGTCCAAACCACACGGGGCGAAAAAGTCCTACCCGATGCCATGAAAGGCAAGTGGTTCGTGCTGTTCAGCCATCCTGCCGATTTCACACCGGTTTGCACCACCGAGTTTGTGGCCTTCCAACAACGCTATGACAAATTCAGAGCCCTAAACTGTGAATTGATCGGAATGAGCGTTGATCAGGTCTTTGCTCATATTAAATGGGAAGAATGGATCAAGGAAAATCTTGGCGTGGAGATTCAATTCCCCATCATCGCCGATACCGGCGCTGTTGCTGATAAACTTGGATTGATTCATCCCGGTAAAGGAACCAATACGGTGCGTGCGGTCTTTATCGTTGATGCCGACGGCATAATCCGTATCATGCTCTACTATCCCCAGGAACTTGGCCGCAACATGGATGAGATCCTTAGAGCCGTGGAAGCCATGCAAATCGCGGATAAGAATAAGGTAGCAATGCCTGCCAATTGGCCCAAGGGTGAATTGTTCGGCGATCACGTGATCGTTCCGCCACCCAAAGACGTCGATAGTGCCAAACAGCGTTTAGAGGAAGCCAAGACTGGCGAATACGAATGCCTGGACTGGTGGCTCTGCCATAGGAAACTATAAACTCAATCATAATAGCGAGATCTACTCCCTGCTTGGCGGGGAGTTTTTTTCTTGAAAGACTCTTCAAAATCAGATCATATAGATCGTTTTATCATTGGTATTGCCGGTTTCAACGCTAGTAAAAAAACTGCGTTTTGAGTTGGGATTGCCGTTACATGGAAGACAACAACCTACCTTTCTGAAGTACTGTTCGTACAGAGCTAGATGCTCAGTTAACTCTCCATCGATTTATGTTCAATTTCATAACACCGTGATACGACCATGTCCAAGGATCATTAACATGTTAATCTATACCACCCCATTTTATTCAAACTCCGGAGTTGACCCAGGATACCTTTCTGGACTTTTCTGCCGATTTTGGGCACGTTTTGGTGGGAGATAACCACGTATATGTGCTGCCTCAGGTCTACAACCTCTATCGATGCAAGAGCTTCCAGATAGATATAGACCCATTGCCTAGATTTGCCGATGTCTTGAGCAATCTCTCGGATGGATTTATATCTGCCTTGTTCCAGGATATCCAGCAGCTTGTGGGCGTCTGTTATGCTGAATGTCCAGCCCTTGTAGTGCTGATACCCGATCCTGGCTTGGAAGCGGTTGGCTCGAACATAGATGGGTGGACTATCTTCTATCTGCTTGATCGCTTGGCTTTGGAGTAGTTCTGGAAGTAGCTTCTCGATAGTATCAATGCTGACACTGGTCAACTGGGCAATAAGGTCTGCATTGAAAAGTCGATCATACTGATTGATGAAGTTGAGGAAAAGTTCTTTATCCGTCATCATCGCCTCAATCATCCAGATCTGCTTGGGATACTATTTCAAGGTTCTTGTATCTACCGATCTCTTCCACTGAGCGGATTAACTTCATGGCTTTACGGACATTCCCACAGGAGTGGAAGTGGATATATTCCACAATATCAGGATGGAACTTGATCTCCAAGATCTCATTACACAACTGAGCAATATCCTTCTTGGGCAGGTCCTGGAACTCATAGAAGAAGTTGCATCTGTCGAAGTAATACTCGTTGATCTGGTTGAGCTTGTCCTTGGCATTCTGCATCCCGACCAGGATCACTATCGCTGTGGTTACATCCACTATATCCCTGATGGCCCCTAAGAGTTGGGGATGCCGGAAGGCGTAGTCTATCTCATCAACCACTATGATCGTATCCTTGTGATCCTCCAGAACCGTTATACACATCATGAAAAGGTCGTTAGCTGTACCGTACGGAATGTACTCTCCCATGCCAAATCTCTTGTATAGGGCTAAGAGCAGCTTGGATGCAAAGGCCTTGGGTGTGGTAGTTGCTTCCAGTCTGAGATAGAGATATCCCTGACTGAAGGCTATCCGGCTGGCATAAGTGGTCTTTCCCAATCCTGGTCTGCCGTACAATAGCCCAAGTCCTACCATCTCCAGTTTGGGCCGTGTTAACAGGTATTCGATGCATTTATCGGCAGCGATTACGTTCTGAGTTCTGACAAGTGTTCCCTGTTTCATCATCTCCTCCTATTTGTTTATCCCGATTAGATCTAAGAATTCTTTTCTGGAGAGATGTGCGAACGGTGACTGCCCATTCTTGGTCTCATCCTGTGCTTGGTAATCATCGAGTGCTTCGGTATTAATGGGGCTTGTTTCGGCTTGAGGTTTCTCCTCATCATCTATACTTACCTCATCGGTTGTTGCGGCGCCAGTGGCAGTTCGATCTTCACTTGATGCTTCTTGTTCCACAATGGTTCTATGTTCTGATTTGTAGTACTCTCTTGCTGTTTTACTGAAGAAAGTCTTCCAGGATATCGGTGTATCTTTATTGCTACCTTGATAATCGATTCCGATCCTATCGAATGATTCTTTGATTTCCTTGAGGATTATGCTATCCCTCTCCTGCTCTGCCAGTCTCTCTTTCTCATCTACGTCCAGGTTTTCCCGCTCTTCAGGACTCAACATATCTGGATGCTTTGGAAGCCTCAGCATCGCCTTTCTGGTCATCTCCTCGATGATCTCATCACTGTCCTTGGGTAGCGCATCCAGCATGGGTGGACTGCTGAAGATTGCTCTGGCACCTTGATCCTCCAGCTTCTCCTGCTTGGCGGTGGAGTTCTTGAGCAGGGCATCAACCGCCTTCTGTGAGTTCGCAACCCACTTCTTGGCACTGCGTTCTTTCTCTCGCCTGAGGCCCTTGATCTCGTTGTATTCTTTACTGAGTTCCTTATGCGAGACTGCCTTGTCCATCGAGACTTCAATGAACGGATGCTGCGCCTTACGGAGGGCTGCCTGGCAGATGAAGACATCGTTCTTGTCATAGACCACGATCCATCTGGCATCACTGTAATCGAACCTGATGATGCAGGGCTGTCCTACGTGATTGACCAGTTCCCGGTGCCAGTAGACCTTCTTATCCAGCCTGATGCCTTCTGCGCGGATGTTCTTGCGTTCCATCGCCATCATCAGGAAGTTGAGCCTGGAGACCTCGATTTGGTGCTTTGCCTCTATCCTGGCAGCACTGAAGACCTCATAAGGAGTGCGTCTGTTAAGCGAGGTGTGTGGAGTCTCGCCATAACAGAAGCGCACATAGAAGGCGATCATCTGCATCGTCTCTTCAATGGTCGGAGGCTTTCCGGTATATAGTTTCTTTGCCCACTTCTCATTACGGCTCAAAGTTGATGGCTTATCATCCACCGATGCGCCTCTGAAAGTGGTGATGAACCGCTCAAACTGCTCCTGGAAGGTCTTGAAGAAGCGCTCGATGATCTTAGCCTTGGCATTGTAACTCTCGGCGAACCTAACTCCGATCCCCAATCTTGGGAAGATACCTCCCAGTTCCTTGTTCAGATCATGCTCTTCCCACTGCTCATGAAAGAGCTTGGCTCGGAAGGCTTTGCCGTTATCCAGATAGACATATTCAGGTATCACTGCCATGGTACCGCTATTGTTATCGGCGATCTGAGCGCAGTTGATAAAGCCGTTGCGGAAGGCGGTCAGGATATGCTGGCTATCTTCGGTGAAGGCGAGTGATGCTCCCACCGGATATCGGCTCGCCCAGTCCATCACCATGATCATGGTCATGCGTTGGGCTCTGCCGGTCTGAGGGTTGAGGATATCAAAGGAGAGGGTATGTCCATCCGCTACCCAGACCTGTCCCACTTGCAGAGTGCTATCATCTCTCATAATGCTCTTGATGACATTCTCTGAGACATACTTGCTGCCATCTCTGGCTTGATACCATTCAGCCGGATGCCTGGCGGCCCATTCCTCGCACCAACGTCTGAGCGTCCGTTCATTGGCCTGGGATTCGATTATTCCGTTTCTGGCCATCTGTTTGAGGTTAACGATAGCAGAGCCGATCTTGATGCGATTGGGGTTGAGCAGCAGGTGCAGCAGATACTGCTGTTCCTGATAGCTGATCTTGCGCTCTTTATACTTGCCCTTACTCTTGTGGATCAGGGCATACATATCCAGCTTATTCTCAAGGTAGATATTGAGCCACTCTCGCAGTGCCCGCTCTTTACGGGGTCCTTTGAGATTGTAGAGTTCCGGCACCAGTCTCTTGCCATTGTAGTCACTGGTAATCCGTTTCCAAGCTAGGACTTTGGACTCAGCTCCATATACTCTGCGCATCACTTCCTGGCAGAACCTGCCATAGAGTTGGGCTTCATCCCTGTATAACAGCCTTTCCTCTTCCACCGGAGCCAGATCGAGAAAGTCACTGCCGAAGTCGATCACTACACCATTTTCTTTGGCTTCGTGGATCAGAGTAAGCTTGCGCTCGAACTCCTGATAATTCTCTAAAGTCTCATAGACGGTCTCCGACTCCAGATCGTCTTCTGAACTATCATCTTTGGCCTTGGCATTATATTGCTGGCGGTAGGCGAGCAGGAAGCTATAATCGACAGGCGCATCACCTTCACCACTAACTCCAGCCCTGACCTCGGGGGACACTTTACATCTGCCACCACTTTTGATCTCCAGCTTCAGTCCCTGGCTCTCCATCAGTTCCTGCAGTTCGTTCAGCTTTCTGCGATACTCTCTCAAGAACTCCTCAGTCGGTCTGCCATTATAGGGAAACATCTGAACCTCCCGCAGTCTCGCTGATCTTCAAGGCTAGGTCATTGCCATTATCATAGTAAACCAGGAAGACACTGGGATAACTATGTTCGCCCAGATCGACATCTTCCTCAAAGTACAACTCCGGTTTGCGAAGGCTGTCTCTAAATCTGTCATACTCTGCCTGAATGATCTCCTCTGTTGCCAGCACAAAGGTCTTGATCGTGGCCCCGTTCTTGGTGGGGATCTGATGCTTGAGGGAGCTTAGTTTCCCGGCATCCACCATCCTTCTGATCGTCTTCAGGTTCTTGTTCAGCAGCATGGAAACCCTGTCGATGGGTAACCAGATCAAATCTACATTCATGTCCATGTCCAAATCCTTCAAATACTGCGACCCACTTGGACATTTAAGCCGGGAATCTTGAAAAATGCGCTCAAGCGCTTGGACATTTTGGCCTCTCATCATAGTTATCAATGAGTTAAGCATCATGCCTACCCCCGCTTGGACAGGGGTA
>LAHR01002382.1_pt1 | contig 14779 bp, 8 predicted proteins | sample 329641 | NCBI WGS metagenome assembly LAHR01 (sample SAMN03275701, study PRJNA271635) | activated sludge metagenome | isolation source: Sample C-3 Sludge from acetogenic chamber (third chamber) of Anaerobic...
CTCGCACCCGCAGCAAGTATATTCAAAAGCATGAGAACTTTGGATTGATCGCCCTGATCATCTTCGTGGCCATACCCCTTCCTATGACTGGGGCCTGGACTGGCTGTGCTATTGCCTTCCTCCTGGGCTTCCGGTTCCTGCCCGCCCTTGCTGCCGTTGCGACAGGAATATTGATCGCAGCCAGTATTGTGACTGCTACGGTTATGGGGATAAAAATACTGATCTTTTGAAGATGAAGGGAGGATGAAGATCCTATCTCTCACTAGCTTATCCTTACCTCCACTAAATGCTCTTTTTTATCGTCAACGAGGTGTACAGTCCCATCGGTCTGTATAATCCCATCCACAGTCACTTCTTCCGCGGATCCAATCCGCATAACAGTGATATGATAGAATGTCTCACGATAATGATAATGTACTTTGAAGGATTTCCAGTCGTCGGGAATGCAGGGCTGAAATCGCAGCCTGTCCACTTCCAAGGTTATACCGAGCAGTGATTCCAATATGAGGCGGTACATCCAGCCAGAAGCGCCTGTGTACCATGTCCATCCTCCCCTCCCTGCATTCGGAGGGAGAGCACAGATATCTGCTGCCACGATATAAGGCTCAACCCGGTAAATTGCCACCTGATTTGGGGTCGAGCCATGCATCACCGGATTGATCAGATCCAACAGCTCCCAGGCCCGGGCGCTGTCGCCCAAAGAGGCAAAAGCCATAATCACCCATATGGCGGCATGGGTATACTGCCCGCCATTCTCTCTCACACCTGGAAGATATCCTTTGATATATCCGGGATTCAAGCTGGACCTATCAAATGGTGGCTGCAAAAGCTGTATCACAGAATTGTCCCTGTTGACCAGTCTATGATCCACTTCCTCCATTGCTTCCCTTGATCTTTCTGGGTCTCCCGCCCCGGATAGAACCGACCAGCTCTGGGGGATTGAATCTATCTGGCACTCCTCATTGGCAATGGACCCGAGTGGATCTCCATTGTCGAAGTATGCCCGCAGGTACCAATGGCCATCCCAGCCGCTCTGCCTGATATTCTCCCGCAGAGTTGCAGCCTCGCTTGCACAAAGCTCAGCAAAGGCGGAATCGCCAAAGAGATGGGCAATATCCTTGAACTTTGCGAGCACATCGTATAGGAAGAAAGCATTCCAGACGCTTTCGCCCAATCCCTGGTAGCCTACGTGATTCATGCCATCGTTCCAGTCGCCCGTTCCCATTAGAGGCAGGCCGTGCCGGCCAAACTGCAGACTGCGCTTGATGGATCTGACGCAGTGCTCATAAAGAGTGCCCGATTCCGCAGACCTGGCAGGCAGGTGGTAGCAGGAGTCTTCATCGGGAGCTAAGAGCCCACCCGTAATGAAGTGGGTGCTTTCGTTAAGCACACCAACATCTCCTGTTGTCGTTACGTAGCGATGAGCTGCCAGCGGCAGCCAGAGGCGATCATCAGAACTGTGCGTGCGCACTCCCCGTTCAAATGGTGGGTGCCACCAGTGCAAAACATCTCCTTCCACGAACTGATGGGAAGCACAGCGCAGTAGATGCTCACGGAAAATTTCCGGCTCTGCATAGATGAGAGCCATTGAATCCTGAAGCTGATCCCGGAAGCCATAGGCTCCGCTCGACTGGTAGTATCCGGTTCGCGCCCACATGCGGCAAGATAGTGTCTGGTAGAGGAGCCAGCCATTGGTGAGCACATCAAGAGCTTTATCTTCCGTCTCCACGTGCACCACGCCAAGGGTATGATTCCAGTAGCTCCAAACCTGCTCGAGAGCGGTGCGAGCGGAAGCCGATCCTCGAAAACGTTTGACCAGACTGCGTGCATCTTCCACATTCTGCCCAGCTCCACAGGTAAATATGATCTCGACATCCTCTTTATCCTGCAGATCTATTCTGACCTGAATTGCTGCACAGGGGTCCATGGCCGCACCAATCCGGTTAGATAGCGTCTCTCTGGCTAACGCAGCTGGCCTGGTCATGCTGCCGTTCTTTCCCAGGAACTCAGTCCGGTCGCCAGTGAAGCTGTTGATTTTCGTATTCACATCTAAGAAGACGATTCTTCCCGGGAAATCCGTATTGAACGGGTTTCTAGAAAATAGGGCACCGGTCCTTGGATCGATCTCTGTGACCACATGCATTCCGGTCTTGGAACGCAGGTCTCCCAAGACCTGCTCGATGTAACAGGTCAGGGAAAGCTGGCGGAAGATGCCGGATTCATTGCGAACAACAAGCCGGCAAAACTTGACTGGTGCGTCCATTGCCACATATACCCACAGCTCGGATGCAATTCCGAACTCTTTATGCTCGAAGACGCTGTAGCCAAAGCCGTGCCTGCAGGTATAAGGCGTCTTGCCCCGGGCAGGAAGTGCGGAAGGAGACCAGAAATCTCCACTCAACTCATCTCGAATGTATAGCGCTTCGCCGCTATGATCGCTTACAGGATCGTTGTACCAGGGGGTCAGACGGAACTGCTGAGAGTTTTCTGACCAGGTATAAGAGCTGCCGCACTCGGATATTACCGTTCCAAAATTGTGATTTGCTATCACATTCGACCAGGGGGCAGGTGTGACTTCCCCCGGAGCTAAGCGGATTATATATTCGCGTCCATCCTTTGTGAAACCACCAAGACCATTAAAGAAGATGAGGTCTTGGCCTGTAGATTCAATCGGCCTGTAGGTCTCGACCTTCAAGGTTTTTTCTGGCTTTAAGAGAGGCACCGGCGCGCGTGGTCTCCTTTCGCGTTTGAGCTGCTCTTCGAATGTTCCCCGATAATCGGTGAATATGGCACTGGCCACGGCCTCCATCAGGACTCCGGCCTCTTCAGATACCTGGTCATCTTGTATTACATAAACTCCACCAAATCGCTTCGGATCAAATGCACTTGTGCTGACGGAGATCAGACCCATAATTTCATCATAAAGCTCCTGCCGATATCCCGAGCTATCCTCATTCCAGATCACCAGATCCACGACAATCCCCATCATCTGCCAGTAGGCATGAGCCCTCAGGAACTCACGGGCGAGATTGATATTAGACCGATCTGTGATCCGAAGGAGGACAATTGGGAAATCGCCTGATATGCCAAAAGCCCACAGGCCTGACTGGCCAAGCTGGTTTTTCATGAGAACGCCCGAGCCTGCCCGCCAGTTTGAGTTGGGATAGATTATTGCGCTGGCAAGGCGCATATAAAGGTGAACATCGCCATCTGATATGTTGAGCTGCTGCATGATCATTTGATTGTGGGTCCAGGCCAGATTATGTACGCGCTCGGCCATTCGTACGTCATGGTATTTTTCGATCAGCTTAATGGCTTCATCTTCCGTCTCTGCAATTCCGGTGATGAAGTTCACCCGCATTGTCTCGCCTGGATCTATCGAAACTATGCACCTGATGGAGACTATCGGATCCAGGACGGGGCCCTCGCTATTTGATAGACTCGCCGTTCCTGTCATTGCCACAGGATCGGCGACGTCTCTTCCTCTGCCTATGAACCTGGACCTATCCGTCTCAAAAGAGATTGAATCATCGGCAACATTCTTCGACGCCATCATATGCAACATCCAGGGCGTCTTCTCATCCTCAGACCTCGGTCGTCGAGTGCACAGGATAGCAGAATTTTTGGGCAGGATCTTCGTCTCCACGAATAGGTTGCTGAAAGCAGGATGAGTCGCGTCAGCGGCTAGGGCCGTAAGAACGACCTCTGCATAGCTTGTCAGCTCAATCTTCCGCTTTGCAGATGAACGGTTGGTGAGACTTATGGTCCTTAACTCAACGTCGTCCTCAGGCGAGACTACAATTTCGCTACGGGCATCAATCCCCCAAATCATTGACCGAATCTCTGCCTTCGATCCCTCGAATATGACCTGATAAGTCCTTGAATCTCTGCATGCAGGCTGATATCCTGCCGACCAGAAATCATTGTTCTCCAGGTCACGGATATAGAAGAACTGTCCCTCATTATCCAGGGTAGCATCGCCATGCCAGCGGGTGACTGCAATATCCTTCCACCGGCTAATGCCTGCGCCAGAACCGGTGATCATCACGTTGTAGTTGCCATTGGAGAGAAGATGCACATTGGGAAAGGCACTGCTCGGATCACTGAAGACGCGCACAGAGCCTTTGCGCTCAAGCATGCCCGCCCTCCAGATTGATGACGATGCCTCTGCAGCATGAGGATAAAATGCCTTGGCCAGAGGAATCTTTTCCTGAAGAAGCAGATCTGCAGCCTGGAAGATGGGATTGGCCATGAATCTTCTTTGCATTGGCCGGTCCAACAGGACATAAGCCAAAGAGAGAAGGCTCATCCCTTGATGGTGAGACATGAAGGACTGGACTATTGCGCTTCTCTGATGCTGGGCCAGACGGGATGGGGTATAATCGATAGCTTCATAAAAGCCATATTCTCCCAGATAACCCTCATCTGCCAAACGCTTCAGATTGACGCAGCTCTCTTGAGGAAGGACCATCAGAGCCATGGCGGAGGCATAAGGCGCTACTACCAGGTCGTTGGCCAGCCCACGTTTCAGTCCAAGGCCCGGGACTCCGAAAGCCCTGTATTGATAGATCTGATTGACATCTACGACACTATAGCCAGATTCTGAGATGCCCCAGGGAACTTTTCGTTGTTGTCCATATTCGATCTGCCGCTTGACTATCGATATGCAGGTCTGATCAAGAAGGGTGTTTCCATAAGTTGGCATAATCAGTAGCGGCATGAGATACTCAAACATTGTCCCACCCCAGGAAAGCAGAGCGAAATCTCCCCCTGCTATGGTGAGCATGCGACCCAGAGCAAACCAGTGCTCCTGTCGGAGCTGACCCTGGGCAATGGCCACATAGCTGCATAGTCTGGCCTCGGATGCTAAGAGGTCGTAGCAGCTCTCATCAAGCTCTAAGTTCTCGATATTATAGCCGATAGAAAGAAGCCGACGCGAGTTATTGAAGAGGAAATCATATTTTATTTCTGCCAGTTCGCCGCAGGTCTGAGCAAGCCATTCAATAGACGCAATTCTCTCGTCTGCACGCCTCCTGGCGTCAGTTGTCTTTGACCTCAGCTCCTCTAGCCAATCTCGTTCCTCCTGGCAGTCTTCTACAAAGCACCTGCTGATCTGATCTATAACGCCTGCCACCTTTTCTGACACTCCTGGGACCTCTCCTAAAGATGGAATATAGTTATGTCCGAGAAGCTCAGCTTCCAGCTCGCTTCTCTTTCCAGCCAGCTCATTTGATTCATGCTCCGGGATTTCCCCGGGAATTGGATGCTCCAGTATCCAGATGGGCAGCATGAGCCAGGGGGCAAGATAGATCAGATCACTCTTATGATCCCGGAGCTGCCGCTTGTAAGCTCTAGCCCACCACAACAGATCGCTATTCTCTTCTCGCTCAATAAGGCTTATCATCGATGCCGTTGCTTTTGCTTGCCGGTCCAGCAACTGCCAGGCCGCAGAAAGGTTCTCTGGGGGCGAATGAATCTCAGATTTGAATCGATCAATCTGTTCGAGCACTTGGAATGGTGCAATTCGCTTCTGGTCCTCTGCTGACTCGCCGCCCCTGGTGGCTGCATCCTTCAATATCTGCAGAGTATCCTCCAGACCGCAAAATGCACGATCTGACAGAATTTTCTGATCTATTAGCTCGAGCTGGCCCTGCTCTAAGGTCAAGAGATGACCCGCCAGGTTACCGCTATCAACAGTTGAGATATATCTGGGCATCATCGGCTTTAATTTTTTAATATCATACCAATTATAAAAATGACCCTGAAACCGTTCCAGGTTTTTCATTGTATTCAGGGCACTAGCATTCCGCCTTATCAGCCTTCCCGCAGAGATATAGCCGAAATCGTATGCTGTCAGGTTCGCTAGCAGTGACAATCCCATATTCGTAGGCGAGGTGCCATTCGCCACCACAGAGCGCGGATTCTCTTGATAGTTGTCCGGCGGAAGCCAGTGGCTTTTAGGCGTAACGAATGTCTCAAAGAACCTCCACGTCCTTCTGGAAAGCTTGCGCAAAAAGAGCGTCTGATCTGGGCTCAATTCTGCCCTGGGCGTATCCAGGGGTAGGCTTATCCACCAGGCAACAACAGGGGCGAGGATCCAGGATGCCAGCAGCGGCCAGCTAGTGCTCAGCAGACCAGGACGCCAAAACGCGAGATAAGATATCAGGCTGATAGCTACTGCCGGGGCTATCCACATCGATCTGTAGAATCCACTCAAATTGCTCTGGCTGCGGTTTTGGGCGCTGCCTGAGGTGTTCCATTCCAGGAGTCGCTTATGGGTGAATAGCATCCGCCCTCCGGTGCGCACAACAGCATCAAGGCTGAAGTATGCCTCAAAAGGCAGAAATATCAGGCTGAGAGTTGCCTGTGCCAGATATCTGGCAATTGCCCTCCCCGCATAATGCAGATGCTTGTATAAAAAGAGCCCTTCTGACTTGCTCAATATAGTTCTGATGGAAGCCAGCACAGGCAGAGCAAGAACTGCTCCTACTACCATAGAGGTCCAGAAGATGGGGTGCTGAAGGGCTACCCATGCCAAGAGCAGCAAAGAGATCTGGGCAGGCGCCACCAGACTTCGCCTGAGGTTATCGAAGATCTTCCATCGGGATAGCCCTGAGATTGGATTGTCCATGACCATGCCACCTGGACCTGGCACGCGCGTGAGAAGCCAGCTGGCAATCTGCCAGTCTCCCCGGATCCATCTATGCCGCCGGCTAACGTCTGAGGCGTAATGGTAAGGATAGTCCTCATAGAACTGGACGTCGCTGACCAGTGCCGCTCTGGCGTAGCTTCCCTCCAGAAGATCATGGCTCAGGATCAGATTCTCTGGAAAGCGTCCGCCTAGTGACTGGGAGAAAGCATCCACGTCGTAGATCCCCTTTCCAGTAAATGATCCTTCCCCGAAGATGTCCTGGTAGACGTCCGAGACCTCTCGGGTGTAGGGATCAATTCCCGGCTCTCCTCCAAAGAGCTTCACAAACCGCGATTTTTCTGCTTCATTCATGCCTGAGCTCAGGCGAGGATGGAGTATACTGTAGCCTTCGACGACATATCGCTTATCCTTATCGAATCTGGGGTGGTTGAGGGGATGGGCCATGGTCTCCACAAGAATCCGGGCAGATTCGAATGGCATCATGGTATCTTCATCAACTGTAATGACATATTTTACTCCGGGGAGGATTGATACGTCGCCTGTTATCACAGAAAAGCTGTTTTCGGATCCGCCTCGCAATAAAAAGTTTAGCTCCTCGAGTATGCCTCTCTTTCTCTCATAGCCCCGCCAGATCTCCTCCTCAGAGTCCCACCTGCGCAAACGGGGAAAGAGAAAGAAGATGCTCTCATGGTACCTTTCATTGAGCGCCTCGATTCCCTGGCGGGCCCTCTGCAGCAGGTGCTCATCCTCTGGCATAATCTCCTGCTTGGCATCGACCAGGTCGGTCAAGAGGCCGAAGTGAAGGTTGTGATCCCGGTTTGCCAGGTATCTGATCTCAAGCCCCTCCAGCAGGTCATCGATCTTTTCAGGACTGGACAGAACTGATGGTACCACCACCAGTGTCCGCATCTCATCGGGAATTGCTGAGGAGAAGTCCATTCTAGGCAGAGCATGTGGACGGACAACCATTGTTGCCAGCCAGTTAACCAGCCCTACTACAGGACTGCTTATGCAGATCACCAGCAGAATAAAAGCCAGGATTTGCAGCCATCCGAGTGATCCAAGGGTATGAGCATGTGTCAGTACTGTGATCATGATGAGTGCAGTAATAAGAGCTATGGCGCCGATATAGAAGAGCAGAGGGAACCTGAGCATGGTACTGTTGAAGGACTCGATTAAGGACAGGCTCAAATCCGCCTCTCTCTCCAGATAAGGCAGGCCCTTGTCGATCAGATAGAAGCCAACATGCGCACTTCTATCGTCGATACCCCTGGCCGTGGCACTCTCCCGGGCCAGATTTGCTGCTTTATTGGCGACATCTTCTTCAGTCAGCAGGCTGCGCTTTGCAATGCTCTCCACTGCATGACGGTAGCGATCCCGCGTAGCAAAATCCATCTTGTCATATGTGCCTGCAGGATCGGAGCGGAGTGCCTTCTCGACAACGCTCGTTCCCTCTACAAATCGTTTCCAGTCCATGGAGTCAAGAAAACGAAAGCTTGCGATGCTATTAGCAATGGAGACCTTATCAGCAGGCGCCTGCTTTATATCCTCCTGGACCAGATGTCCGATTGACTTTCCTGTTTCGGAGAGACGCTCTTCAATCCAGAATAGAGGGAGAGTCATAGCCTGTCCCTGTCCCTCCAGCCTTTGGGCAAATTCGGTTACAAATGCACTGGACAAAGGAGGATCCGACTGGGCCAGATCAGCCACTGCAATAATCAAGCCCTTAGGCTCTATCTCTGCCGTCTTGATGATCTGAACCGCCCAGCGATTGGCCAGATCGCGGTCGATCCTGTCTTGAATGATTCGCAAAGAAATATTTCGCAGGTTCTCGATCAATGCCAGGCGGAGCATGATCGCAACTGCCCAGAGCTCGCCCAGATTTAGAACTGATTTTGTCTGATAAGCATCCACAAAGCGCTTCAGGCTTTCTGCATCCACCCGGCCATCGGTACGAGCAATTAGCTCTTTGGCAATATCATAAATGCGCGGGTAGCCTGCCAGCGATCCATTAAGCATATGTGGCAGCTCTTTGCTATAACCCTTGGGCAGATGCTGCCTGGCCATGAGAATCTGCTCTTCCATCATATAGAAGTTGTCCAGAAACTCCTCTGAGGCAGGCGTAATCCTGAGATTCGCCGCCACCGCTCTGGTCAGCAGCTCGTTTGCCTTGAGAAGGATCGCTTCGTTCTCAGCCAGCCTTGGCAAGAGCAAATCCTTGCCAGGCATGGGGTCAACCTCATGGCGTTCTGCGAGCTCCGCTGCATGGCCTTCCAGCTGGCGGGTGCTTGACAGCTCGGATCGTTGTTGCTGCTCAGAATTAAGCAGAAGTGGTGCAGTAGTGCTGTCGAAGCGCGCTCTAAGGCGACTTACTGTTCTATAAATTCGATTTTTGCTCTGAATCAATTCTTGACACCTGGTTTGGTTTGCGGAAGCTCGATTCTGTTTATTGCATTGCAGTCTGGATATACCTGGAGAGAAGATCTCAGAATTCTAAATGAATAAATGGGTTCAATTAGAGTCCCGGATGGGAGTGCTGGCGATTTATCGAATGCCCATTTTGCATAGATATTTGCGCATTATTGCATTAGTATGTTTCTCTCACACTGGATCTTATGTACCGAGATGATAATAGACCACGATTCCATATAAATTGATTGCAAGCTGGCCTTGAGGCCTGGCCATTGCAGGCTGATGATTTTTGCCATCAAACAGCACTCAGCCACCAAGCCCTAAGGAAGGGATATGCCTCGGGCCGATCACTGCCGTTTTTCAGAACCCGGAAATCATCCAGGCTCTCTGGTCGGACTGATTTGACTGCCCAATCGGAACTATGGTTGCTTTTTTTAGACTCCATAAAATAGTGCGCAATTGTTTCAGGGGTTTCATTTTAGATGATACCTTTGTAAAGGCAAGTCCTCTGCAAGAAACCTGATTCGAGCCAGAATACTTCTCCAGGCGGATGAAGGGCACCATTATGCAATATGTTAAATAAATATATATGAATAATAATAGATAATTTTGAACCGCCATTGAAATATAAATGGATGCTCGCTATAATCAAGGGTGATGCAATGAGATCAATGCGAAGGATTTGGCTAATATTTTTGATCATACTGATTACGGGGATCTGTGCGGCTCAAGTTCCTGACCTCGTGGGCAACTGGGCAGGATCTGCGCCGGCATATTTTATTGAAGATGGAGCTCATGATCTGGTGGAAGACGACCGCATTGTTCTTGCTGTCGTCGAGCAGACGGACCGCCTCTTCACAGGAAATATAACGTTTATGCGAGATGGAGAAGAGGTTGTAGAGGCTTTTGCAGGAGCAATTAGTGCGGATAACAAGACGTTATACATTGCCGAGAGTAAGGGATATGGCTTTGGAACGATAATCTCTGAGAATGAGTTTGAGATGGTTTATCTCGAACATGGAAAGCCAGCGATAGCTGCCATTGATCAATTCCATAGGATAAAAGCATAGTCTGCCCATTAAAAATTCCTTTTTTCCGCCTCATACGAGTTAAAGAGATGTATGCCTTCGAGTCGCATCCCGAGGGCTCGCGCCCCTGTAGGCGGGGTGGGGCGTGGTTGCCTGGACTCGTGGTAGCAATAATTTCGGGAGATCCGCCCTGGGATAATGCTTGTCGTTTGCCGCGGACTTGCCCATTTGGGGATAGCCCAGAACGCTGAAGATATTGAAATATCTTAATGATAGTTTTATTGGTTGGTATCCGATCATGGTAGTTATCGATGAAGTTGCAAGTGCCCTGAAGATGGATCGTGACGTTCTGGTTTCAGGCTAGCATCAAGGCCTTCCTTGAAAAAGAACTCAGGTGCATCGAAGCAGAGATATTCGAGATTAGGAGAAAGCATGACGTGAGATCCATACTCGAGCTGGATGATAAGCTGAAAAAAGGGGAAGTTCGGGAGGAGGATGTTCTGGAGGATTTTCAGGAACTCGACTATCTGGAATCAAGGAGAGATGAGCTATTAGCAGCGATGAAGAACCTTCCTCAATAGCGGATCTAGTGATGTTAATGAGAATTATCGATACAGAATATGCAGATATTTCGACAGATTCCATCATTTCTCGCGGCAAGCTAAGAGCTTTTTTAGGGGCAATTCATAATCTCTCCAGCTATGTAGATCAATGGGAAGATATGGCAGTAGCGCCAGACATCCCAAGTATATTGCACTCCGCTTCGGCTCAGCCAATGCACCACCATCGCCTCATCCCAGGAACTCCTTTACTATCAATACAGTCTCCTCAGGATGGCTGATCCAGAAGATGTGCCCTGCGCCTTCGATCTCCCGCATCTGTGCGCCCGGAATTTTTCGGGCGATCTCGAAGCTATTGGGCGGCGGAATCAGCACATCTCGTTTGCCGATTATCACCATCGTAGGCGCGCGAATAAAGCCCAGGCGCCCTTCGACATCGAACTCATTGAAGGCCTTGAGCTGGGCCTCATAGGCAGCAAGGGTTCCAGGAAAGGCGAGATTGGCCTGGATCTTCCTCTCCACTATATCCGGATGGGCCTCAATGAACTCCGGCGGATAGCATACCGCTCCAGTCCACCAAAGGTAGTCATGGGCGGAAAGGTCCGTCCTCGGATAGAAATACTTCTGGATCTCGGGCGGCGGATTGGTCCTGGAGCTTCCACCAGCGGTTGTGCCTCCGAGCACCAGCTTGTCGACTTGCTTGGGGTAATCCAAAGCCATTTGCAGAGCAATCATGCCCCCCATGCTTCCTCCGAATACATGGGCATGATCAATTCCCAATGCATCCAGCAGGCCCGCGGCATCTTTTGCCATCTGCCCTATGGTTAAGGGGCCAGGAGGCTGATCGCTGCGCCCTGCTCCGCGGTTGTCAAAGAGAATCACCCTGTAGCTTTCTGCCAATCTCTGGGGCACTATCCACCCCCAGTCGAGCGAGTGGCCCCCCAGGCCCATGATCATGAGCAAGGGCTCGCCCTGGCCGTGAACCTCGAAATACATCTCTATATCGTCTACAGGGACTCTGCCTGCAGAAATCGGTTCGCCAGTCTCTTTCATGGCTCGATCAACGGAATTCATCTGAGCATAATGACCGCTAAAAAGTTAAAAGTTTTTCTGCAGTCTGTTCGCAGAAGAAATACAAGCCAGCTCTTTCAGCCGGGAAGCATTCACAGATCGCTCCGGGGTGTAGGGGCAGCGGAAGCCTCGGTCTTTAGGCCGGGGAGGAGCGTGCCCCACCCATTACTTTCGCTGTGCTCTGCATACATATTTAACATGTCAAATCCATCTCCTGTATTGTACTTGGGCATCTTAGGCACCCTCGCGGTAAACCGCTTGATGCTGATCCTGTATGGCTCTGCCAGACTCTTGCCCGAAAGGGTGCGGTCGAAACACGATTTGAAGCCGTCTTTGGCAGATCTGAGGCCAATGTTCCAGCAAGACTGGGACCTCTGCAGATCGTCGCTGCATGTAGGCTGGCCTGGAGGTCCGATCTGGTCTCTGATTTTTGGAACAGACCAGATCAGGGCTGCTGAAAGCTCCGGTCTTCAGGCCGGAGTAGCTTACGTACAGAGTCTACAATACGATCTCCATCATATCATGCCCTAGCGGCCATTTCTTTAGAGCCTCCTCATGGGGCGGATACAGATGGCTCAGATGGGTGAGGATCAGCCTCTTAGTTCCCAGCCTCTCCGCCAGCTCCATGGCTTCGTCTGCGGTCATGTGCTTGCTAATAGTATAGCCCGGCGGGGTTATGGCATCGGCCAGCATCAGGTCAGCGTCCCTCATCAGCTCCAGGCTCTCTTCAGGGACCTCCATCTTGGTGTCACTGGTAATGACCACCACCTTGCTTCCATTGTCTATCCGCACCCCCACGGTCTCAATTGGGGGGTGGTTGACATTGAAGAGGGTGAACTGCATTCCTGCTATCTCAAAGGGCTGGCCAGCTATGACATCATGGCGCACTGGGGCCAGGAAGTAGAGGTAATTGAGGATGTAGTCCATAGTATTCTTCAGAGCATAGACGTCCACGTGGCTCTGCACCCGATGGAAGTCTCCGAAGCCCGCATAATGATCGTAATGGGCATGGGTCCAGATCACCCCGTCCACGCTGGCTATATCCTTTTTCAGGAGCTGCCATCGCAGGTCTGGGCTCGAGTCCACCAGCACCCGGCCGTCCTCCTCGTCCGACTCCAGCAGGATGGAAAACCTCATCCTCCGGCTGCGCCCTCCCCGGAGGGCATCCATGCAGGCGGGACACTTGCAGCCGATCTTGGGGGTGCCAATGGCGTCGCCTGTGCCCAGGAGGGTGACCTTCATGCCTCAATGCTCCGCTTGTAGTCCGAAATCCTCTGGCGGAAGTCATCTATGGAGTTCAGGAGGTCCTGCTGGCATAGCCCCTTTCTGTTCTCCAGTAGTGCATTGAGCACCGCCTCTCTGATCACAAGCCGCAGATCTGAGCCCGAGTAGCCATCGGTCATCTTTGCCAGCGTAGCGGTATCCACATTGGCATTGATGGGCTCCAGTATCTTGTCTAAGATCCTCTTTCTCGTCTCCTGGTCAGGCAAGGGGAAGTTCAGCACCTTGTCAAACCTTCTCCAGGCGGCATAATCCAGCAGCTGGGGGTGATTTGTGGCCGCAAGAAGGAGGACGCCGTGCTCGACCAGGTTGATCTCGTCTATGGCCTTTAGCAGGGTATTGACCGCCCTTTTCATGGCACCATGCTCGTCTGAGGTTCTGGTCTTGGCCACGAAATCGAACTCATCGATGAGAAGGATGCAGGGGCTGAGCCTCTTGGCAAGCTCGAATACCTTGTCTATGTTCTTGGATGTCTCCCCCAGGTACTGGCTGGTGATCATGGAGAGGCGGACCTCTACAATTGGGAGAGAAAACCAGCTGGAGAGTGCCCGGGCGGTGGAGGTTTTTCCCGTGCCCGGCGGGCCGACGAATAGTAGCTTGCCGATCTCGAACAGGCCTATCTGGCGCAGGTATTCTCTGTTCTCCAGCGCCTTTCCCGTCTTTTCGATCTCCGTCTTCTGATCATCGGTCAGGATCAAACCGGAGATGCTGTCTCTTACATCCTCTGGCGCTTTGATGTAAGCCAGCTTGAGAAGCTCATCTGCCTCCTTTTGGTCCTTGCACAGCTCTTTTATGCGGGCGTCGATCCACTCGCGGTCTGCAGAAAGTGGCTTGTTGCCGTTCTTGGCCTCGGAGTAGCTTACCCCCATGGAGTCATAGTTCTCATAAAAGTAGGCAAGAGCGGGATTGGATCTGATCCTGGCAAGATCCTTCTGATTGGCAAACCACTTCGCGGCCACATCGAATACCGTGAGCCTTAGCTGCGAACCGAACTCCTCGAAGGATACAAAAGTAAGATCCTTGATGGCCGCTTTGACGTTATCTATGCCGTAGATCTTCTGAACATCGCTGCTGGTTACGTAAATCGGCCGCTTTACGCTCTTGGTATTCGCATCGAAATAATGCTTGCGAATATTGGGTGGCAGGTCGTCCTCAGTCAGGTTCTCCTTGCGGTTGTATATGTCTGCGGTTAAAAGCAGCTCTGCAACCTCAATTGCTCCGCACTTATCTAGATCATTCTCTGAGCCCATCTATTTAACTCCCCGGAACTGAACTAAAGCAGTGGACCATAAAATGAGATAAAGCTTTCTGTGGTCTGGCCGCAGAATGGGCCGGACAGGATGCGCCATATGCCCACTGGCCGCAGATCTCGCGATCCTTCGCCAGAAGAAAATCCTGGGCAAGTGATTGCTCCTGGACCGGCCTTAAGCCAAACGTACAATGCCTGCCTTCTCGCAGGGTGGCAGCGTTGGCGCCTTTTCTTCATCGAGCCCGGATGCAATTCTCATGCTCTACTCGTCGAGTTTTGCATTACAGGTAGCGCCAAGCCCCGAAAATACAGCCAATAGCAGCACGTCTCCCTTATAATTCCATAGGTCGAATCCGAAGCCATCAACTGTGTCTGCCGACTTTTTGTAATCTTTCTCATCCAGAAGACTGATTGCCAGCTTCCTCATGCAATCGTTTCGATCTTTCACATAAAGTATATTTGGCTCTACGCTGAATTATGTGGGTGAGGTCCGGCAGAGAATATAGCCTCTGTTCCTCTGTGACTC
>LAHR01000435.1_pt1 | contig 14777 bp, 13 predicted proteins | sample 329641 | NCBI WGS metagenome assembly LAHR01 (sample SAMN03275701, study PRJNA271635) | activated sludge metagenome | isolation source: Sample C-3 Sludge from acetogenic chamber (third chamber) of Anaerobic...
CCACGACAGAACCCGGCTTACCGGCCGGCTCCCGATCTTCTTCCTTCGCAATGTCCCGCCAGCATGCAACTTAAGGTTTCACCTTAAGTTGTTTTTGCATCCGTTTGAATCGCCTTGGAATTGCCTGGCAGCTTCGCACGAAGCCGGGCTTTTCGACGCAATTGCCTGAATTTTCCCGGCTTTTTCCCTGCGAAATAGCGCGTTTCTGCTTGACAAGGGTTTCCGGCCGTCCCTATAGTGTCGATTAGTGGATAAATGTGGGTAATTGTGGGTCATAGCGGTTTTTTGACCCGCCTTTTCAGGGGATCCGGACCGTGGTCCAGGCATTCACCGGCGTACATAACATCAACATGGATGCCAAGGGACGGCTGGCGTTCCCGGCCCGGCAGCGCGAGCGCCTGGGTGCGGACTGCAACGGCCAGCTGGTCGCCACCGTGAACGTGAGCTCGCCTTGCCTGTTCATCTACCCGCAGCCGGCCTGGGAGCAGGTGCTGGAAAAGGTCCAGCAACTGCCGACCATGCGTCCCGGTGTGCAGAACTTCCAGCGCCTGTTCGTCGGGTATGCCAGCGAGCTCGAGTTCGACGGCAGTGGCCGCCTGCTGCTGCCGTCCTCGCTGCGCGAATACGCCGGCCTCGACAAGAAAGTGGTGCTGGTGGGGCAGATCAACAAGTTCGAGCTGTGGGACGAAGCCCGCTGGCAGGACGTACGCCAGCAGCCGGTGGAAATTCCCGAAGAGCTGCAGTCCATTGCCCTCTGACGGGCCGGGGTTGCGCATGCACGACACCGTATTGTGCGAAGAGGCCGTGGATGCACTGATGCAGGATGCGAACGGCAATTACATTGATGGCACCTTCGGGCGGGGTGGGCACAGCCGCCGCATCCTGCAGCGCCTTGGCCCGCACGGGCACCTGCTGGCCGTTGACCGTGATGCCGAGGCGGTTGCCCATGCGCAGGCCACGATCCATGACCCGCGTTTCATGATTTCCCGCAGTGCCTTTTCCGGCTTGCCGCAGCTGGTGCAGCAGCATGGCTGGTGGGAGCAGGTCGATGGCCTGCTGCTCGACATCGGCGTGTCGTCGCCGCAGATCGACCAGGGCGAACGCGGCTTCAGCTTCATGCGTCCCGGCCCGCTGGACATGCGCATGGATGACCGCCAGCCGCTGACGGCTGCGCGCTGGCTGGCCGAGACCGGCGAGGACGAGATGGTGCGCGTGATCCGCGACTACGGCGAGGAGCGCTTTGCGCGCCGAATCGCACGCGCCATCGTGGCGCGCCGTGGCGTGCAACCGCTGCACACCACGCAGGAGCTGGCGGCCCTGGTGGTCGAAACCTGCCCCGGCTACGAGCGCGGCCAGCACCCGGCTACCCGTACCTTCCAGGCCATCCGCATTGCCGTCAACGACGAGCTGGGCGAGCTGCAGCGCGTGCTCGGGCAGTCGCTGGACTGGCTGCGCATTGGCGGGCGGCTGGTGGTGATCAGCTTCCATTCGCTGGAAGACCGCCTGGTGAAGCATTTTTTCCGCGACCAGGCCCGCGGCCAGCAATTGCCGCGCCGCCTGCCGGTCGCCGGTGCGGCGACGCAGGGCGTGCGCCTGAAGCTGGTGGGTGGTGCCTGCAAGGCCAGTGAGGCCGAGGTGCGTGCCAATCCGCGTGCCCGCAGTGCCGTGATGCGCGTGGCCGAGCGGGTGGCCTGACGGTGGCGGCGCTGCGCTGGCAGTTCGGCTGGGGCGGTGCGCTGGTACTGCTGTGGGTACTGGTGATCGTATCGGCGCTGCTGGTGATCCATGCCACGCACCGCAGCCGGCAGTTGTTTGACGAACTGGAGAAGCTCTCGCAGGAGCAGAACCGGCTGGATGTGGAATGGGGGCGCCTGGTGCTGGAGCGCAGTACCGGCAGCTCCCTCGACAAGGTGGAAGCCATGGCACGGGGCACGCTGGGCATGCGTGAACCGTTGCTGGAGGATGTGCGGGTGATCCAACCGTGAAGGCAGGCGCAGGGAAACAAAAGCCACCGGTGGCGGCCGGTGTGGCGCCGTGGCGTTTCTGGCTGGTGGCCGGCGGTATGGCCGTGCTCGGCATCCTGCTGGTGTGGCGCCTGCTGCTGCTGCAGGTGCTGGATATCGGTGAGCGCGATTACGAGTTCCTACAGAAGCAGGGTGATGCGCGTGCCTTGCGCACCGTCAGCCTGCCGGCGTACCGCGGCATGATCACCGACCGCAATGGCCAGCCGCTGGCGGTCAGCACCCCGGTGACGACGCTGTGGGCGCAGCCGAAGACCCTGCTCGCCAGCCCGGAACACTGGCCGGCACTGGCCAAGGCCCTCGGCATGCCGAAGGACGAGCTGCGCAGGAAGCTGCAGGCGGCTGCAAACCGCGATTTCCTGTACCTGCGTCGCCACATGAGCCCGGCCGAGGCTGCCCGTGTGCTGGCCCTGCAGGTGCCCGGGGTGTCTGAGCTGACGGAATACAAGCGCTATTACCCGGCGAAGGATGTCACGGCCCACCTGGTGGGTTTCACCAATATCGATGACCAGGGCCAGGAAGGCCTCGAGCTGGCCTACGACGAGGCCCTGCGCGGCCTGCCCGGCGCCAAGCGGGTGGTGCGCAACCTGAACGGGCAGATCATCCGTGACCTCGGCCTGCTGCGCGCGGCCCGCCCGGGGCAGGACCTGCGGTTGAGCATCGACCTGCGCCTGCAGTACCTGGCACACCAGCACCTGAAGGATGCCGTTGCCAGGGCCAAGGCCGAATCCGGCTCGATCGTCGTGCTGGACAGCCGCACCGGCGAAGTCCTCGCGATGGCCAACCAGCCGTCCTACAACCCCAATGACCGCAGCCGCATCGCGCCGGCGATGATGCGCAACCGCGCCGTCACCGACCTGCTGGAGCCCGGTTCCACGGCCAAGCCGCTGGCGATGGTAGCGGCCCTCGAAAGCGGCCGTTACACCCCGGACACGCCGATGGATACCAATCCCGGCTACATCAGCGTGCCGGTCGGCAAGGGCCGCCTGCACACGATCAAGGACCACCACAACTACGGGCTGATCGACATCACCGGCGTGATCACGCATTCCAGCAATGTGGGCATGATCAAGATTGCGCGTGAACTGGATCCCGAGAAGATCCCCGATGCCTATCGCCGCTTTGGTTTCGGTGCACCGACCGGTGTCGGTTTCCCCGGCGAAGCCTCCCGCCTGCTGCCGAGCCACCGCCGCTGGCCCGAAATCGATCGTGCCAGCATGGCCTATGGGTACGGTTTTGCCGTGACCCCGCTGCAGCTGGCGCAGGCCTATGCCGTGCTGGCCAACCACGGCCTGCGGCAGCCGCTGACGCTGCGCCCGGGTGTGCCGCTGCCGCCGGCACAACAGGTGATTGACGCCCGCATCAGCGACCAGGTGCTGGCGATGATGAAAACCGTGACGCAGTCGGAAGGCACCGCCAAGCGCGCTTCGGTGCCGGGCTACACCGTGGCCGGCAAGACCGGTACGGCACACCGCCTGGCCGGTGGTGAATACGCCAAGAAGAGCTATGTTTCGCTGTTTGCCGGCATGGTGCCGGCCTCGGATCCGCGCCTGGTGGCCGTGGTGATCATCCACGATCCGAAGGGTGGCGAGTATTTCGGTGGCGCGGTGGCGGCACCGGTGTTTTCATCCGTGATGGCCGGCAGCCTGCGCCTGCTGGACATCCCGCCGGATGCACCGGAAGCAGCACGCGTGGCAGCGCGCCCTGCTGACAACCGGCCGCGGGCGTGACCATGATGACGACTGCCCGTCAGCACCCCACTGCGATGACCCTGGCCAGCCTGCTGCCGGCACTGGCCGCCTCGCCGTCGGCGGCAGTGGCCGTGACGGGCCTGGCCAGCGACAGCCGCTGCGTGGCGCCCGGTGACCTGTTCCTGGCACTGGCCGGTGGCCGCTTTGACGGCCGCCGCTATATCGGCCAGGCCATCGCTGCCGGTGCCGTGGCCGTGCTGGTGGAAGCCGGTGCCGGGCTTGCTGCCGGCTATGCCGATGCCGCCTATGCCGACGCCGGTGCCACCCTGGTTGACCGTGCCCGCGTGTTTGCCGATGCCCAGATCATTGCCCAGGTGCAGACGGCCGGGCAGAACCGCGTCAATGGCGACCAGGACCTGGCTTCCCTGAAGTCCGGACAGCTGCTGATCGGCATGATGGATCCCCTCGGTAACCCGGCATTTGCCCAGCAGCTGGCGGGCCAGGGTGTCAGTGCCATGGCGATGGAACTCATCCCGCGCATCAGCCGTGCCCAGAGCATGGACGTACTGTCCTCGATGGCGATGATTGCCGGCTACAAGGCCGTGCTGATTGCGGCCAGCACCAGCCCGCGCATGCTGCCGATGAACATGACCGCAGCCGGCACCCTGAATGCGGCCCGCGTGTTCGTGATGGGCGCCGGTGTGGCCGGCCTGCAGGCCTGTGCCACGGCGCGTCGCCTGGGTGGCATCGTCGAGGCCTACGACGTGCGTGCCGCAGCCCGCGAACAGATCCTGTCGGTGGGTGCCAAGCCGATTGAGCTCAAGATCGAAACCGCCGGTGCCGAAGGCAAGGGCGGTTACGCAGCCGAGCAGAGCGAGGAATTCCTGCGCAAGCAGCGCGAGGCCATGGGTGATGTGCTGGCCCAGCAGGATATCGTCATCACCACGGCGGCCATCCCGGGTGCGAAATCCCCCGTGTTGGTGACGGCCGACATGGTCCGGCGCATGAAGCCCGGCTCGGTGATCGTCGACCTTGCTGCCGAGCGTGGTGGCAACTGCGAGCTGACCCAGCTGGGCAAGGTCGTGGTGGAAAACGGCGTCACCATCCTGGGTCCGGACAATGTGCCGGCCACCGTGCCGTTCCATGCCAGCCAGATGTACGGCAAGAATGTCGAGAACACCCTGTCGCACCTGATCAACAAGGAAGGCCAGCTCAATTACGACCTGGAAGACGAGATCGTGGTGGGCACCCTGGTGGCGTACCAGGGTGAGGTCCCGCACAAACGCATGCGCGAACTGCTCGGCCTCGCGCCGAAAGCCTGACGGAGGAAGCGGACATGACCCCGATGGAAATGATGCTGTTGTTTGCCCTGTTCGTGATTGCCGTGTTCCTCGGCGTGGAGCTGATCAACAAGGTGCCGGCCACCCTGCACACGCCGTTGATGTCCGGCTCGAACGCCATTTCCGGCATCACCCTCGTGGGCGCGGTGCTGGCGGCCGGCCATGGGGGTGACAACACCCTGGTGACCGTGCTGGGGTTTCTCGCCGTGGTATTGGCCACCATCAACGTGGTCGGCGGTTTCCTGGTAACCGACCGCATGCTCGCGATGTTCAAGCGCAAGTAAGGCAAGCAAGGATATAGGAACGCACAACAATGAATATCTACCTGATTGAACTGGCCTACCTGGTGTCTGCTGCGCTGTTCATCCTCGGCATCAAGAACCTGACCCGCCCGAAAACGGCCGTGCGCGGCAACCGCCTGGCAGCCGTTGGCATGCTGGTGGCGCTGGTGGCGACCCTCACCCACCGGGAAGTGCTGGATTTCACCTGGATCGTCGCAGGACTGGTTCTGGGCAGTGCGATTGGTGTGGTGCTGGCAGCGAAGATCAAGATGACGGCCATGCCGCAGATGGTGGCTGCACTGAACGGATTTGGCGGCGGTGCCTCGCTGTTCGTGGCCTGGGCTGAATTCGAGAAGAGCACGGCAGTGAGTGAGGCGGCCACCAAGGCCCTGGCGCTGCTGGGCCTGGCCCCGGCAGCCGGCAATGACATGGCGGTGGTGACCCTGGCCGCCACCGGCCTGACGGTGCTGATCGGCGCCGTGACCCTGACCGGCTCGCTGGTGGCATTTGCCAAGCTGCAGGAGTTTGTCATCAGCGGCAAGTCGATTGGCTTCAAGGGCATGCAGGTCGTGACGGCGGCCTTGCTGTTGTTCGCGCTGTACGCCACTTGGGGCATTACCCAGGATCCGGCCAACCAGGGCCTGTTCATTGCGTTGGTGGTAGCAGCCCTGGTGCTGGGCTTGCTGCTGGTGTTGCCGATTGGCGGTGCCGACATGCCGGTGGTGATTGCCCTGTTGAACTCCTATTCCGGCATTGCGGCTTCGGCAGCCGGTTTCATCATGGGCAACACGGCACTGATCGTCACCGGTGCGTTGGTGGGTGCCTCGGGCATCATCCTGACGCAGATCATGTGCAAGGCGATGAACCGTTCGCTGACCAATGTGCTGTTTGGCGTGATGGGCGCCGCCGGTTCCACCCTCAGTGAAGACGAGGTCTACCAGGGCAAGGTCAAGTCGGCTGGTGCCGACGAGATTGCCATGCTGCTGGAAAGTGCCCGCCGCGTAGTCATCGTGCCGGGTTTTGGCCTGGCGATGTCGCAGGCGCAACACGCCGTGCGTGACTTGGCCGACACCCTCGAGGCGCGTGGCGCGGAAGTGGAGTTTGCCATCCACCCGGTGGCCGGCCGCATGCCCGGCCACATGAATGTGTTGCTGGCCGAGGCAGAAATTGCCTATGAAAAACTCGTCGAGATGGACAGCATCAACCCGACCTTCGAGCAAACCGATGTGGCGATCGTGATTGGTGCCAATGACGTGACCAATCCGCTGGCGCGCGAGGACAAGGGCAGCCCGATTTACGGCATGCCGATCCTCAATGTCGACAAGGCCAGGACGGTGGTGGTGATCAAGCGTTCGCTCAGCTCCGGTTTTGCCGGCTTGCCGAACCCGCTGTTTGCTGCCGAGAACACCCTGATGCTGTTCGGCGATGGCAAGAAGGCCGTGCTCGACCTGGTTGCTGCACTGAAATCGTAAGCGCAGCAGGGAATCAAAAAGGGCCGCCAGCAGCGGCCCTTTTTGTTGGGCGATCGTTGCATCATGCGGCGTCCAGCAGGCTCCGCAGCAATGCCTCGAGGGTGTCGGCTGCCTTGTCCCAGCTGTACTGCTTGCGGATGAATGCCTGCCCGGCGAGGCCACGGGCCTGCCGCAAGGCCGCATTGCCCAGCAGCCGTTGCATGTGCGCACGCAGGTCCTCGACATCCTGTTCGCGGAAATAATCGACATGGTCACCGTAGATTTCCCGGAACACCGCCTTGTCGCTGCACAGGCAGGGTTTGCCGCAGGCCAGTGCTTCCATGGGTGGTATCCCGAAACCTTCGTGTGACGACGGAAATACCATGAAGCGGGACTCGGCGATGACCTGCCACTTCACGGCATCGGTGACTGTGCCGAGGAAGCGGCAGCGTACGCCGAGTGTAGCGGCCAAAGCCTGCAGGCGCGGTTTTTCGCTGCCGTCACCGATGATCACCAGGGTGGGTGCATCCGGTATCGCCTGCAGCGCACGGATGAGGGTGTCGACATTCTTGTACGGGTGCAGGCGGCCGCTGTACACCAGCTGGTGTTTTTCTGCCATGGCTGTGGCGGCCGTGATCTCGGTGAAATCAATGCCGGCATACACGGGGCCGGCCACGGTTTTCGTGTGCCCCAGCCAGGTTTCGCACCAGTGGGCGGACAGCGCCGAGATGCCGATCAGCAGGTCGCAGGCCAGGTAGGCCTCGCGGGTGCGTGCCCAGCTGTGCCGGAAAGGGGCGTGCCGGATCTCGTCCCAGCGTGTGCCGAGGTCGTGTTGCATCCAGGGCGGTGTCTCGAACACGAAGTTGGCCGAGCGGATGCCAGCCTGTTGCGCCAGCCGTACGGCCGCGATGGCCGGGGTGCGCAGTTTGCCGCAGATCACATCCACGCCGTGCTGTCGCAGGAAACGGCGGATGACCATGCGGTTGTAGGCGGCATCCAGCATGTGGTCCAGCCGACCGGCTCCCGGGAACCGTCGCGGGATGTAGGGGCGGTCATGGAAGTGCAAGGTGGGTGGCAGTGCCTGCCCGGCCAGCAGCCGGTGCCGGCGGCTCATGCCGAACACATCGGCACGGTGGCCGCGCAAGGCCAGCTGCCGGGCCAGGCGGTACAGCAAATAGCCGCCACCGGTGACGCCGCATTTCATGTCGGCCAGGAACACCAGGTGCATGCGGCCTGCGGCCGCCGGGCGGGCTGGCGGCATCGTTCAGCCGGGCAGGCCGTCGGCACGCGGTGACAGCAGGATGCGGGTATAAGCCAGCAGGAATGCAATGAATGCAGCAGCCCACAGCGCACCCGCCAGCTGTATCCACAACAGGTAGCGGCTGGTATCCAGCGCGGGCAGCACGGTGCGTACCACGGTGGACAGGGTGATCAGCACGAAGGCGAGCACGGCTGCCGGCGGTGGTTGCAGGGCGCGGCCGGTATGGCCCAGTGCCACACGCGCCATCATGCCGAGCGTGAGCGTGCCGATGGTGCCGATGGCGAGGGCGTGCAAGCCTGCGCGCAAGCCGTCGTCCCAAAGGCCGGTGCCCGCCAGGCCCAGCAAGGCAAAGCCCACCACCATCCAGCCGTAACCGAGGTAGAGCACCCACAGCAGCGGGGTGCCCCAGGTGCGGCGGTCCAGCCACAACAGCCAGCAAACCGCAGACAGCACTGCCACGGCCAGTGCGATGACCCCGGCAACGGGGCCGGGCAGCAACAGGCCCGCGGCACAGTACAGGCCGATACCGGCCAGCACGCCGAGCTCGGCGTTGCGCGAGCGGCGGCCGCGGTAGCCGGGAATCGCACGCTCGGAGAAAAACGGGATGACGCGGCCGCCGATCAGGGCCACCAGCAGCAGAATGGCCATCAGGCCCAGGTGCCAGGCCATGTCACCCAGCGGGGCAAGGCCCAGTGCCTCGGCATGCATGCAGGCATTGCCGGCGATGAGCAGGGCGAGGAAACCCAGTACGCCATAGTTGCGGCGGTTGGCCGACAGCACGATGGGCCTGGCCAGCACCAGCAGCAGCACCGGCAGGAAGGCCAGTTCGATGGCGGCAACCAGCGGTGCGGGCAGCCAGCTGTTGCACCAGGGTGCCAGGCGTCCGGCCAGCCACAGTGCGGTCAGTGCCATCAGGCCCCGGCCGCTGGCGGTGGGGCGGTTGGTCCAGTTGCGCACGGCCGTCAGCAGGAAGCCGGCAATCACGGCGGCAGCATAGCCCCAGAGCATTTCATGGGCGTGGCCGCGTGCAGGCCCGAAGTGGCCAGGGTACAGCAGCAGCGGCCCCAGGCCTGCCCACAGCGGGATTTCAATCGCGGCACACAGTGCGGCGAGCAGGAAAAAGGGCCGGAAACCGCTCTGCCAGAATGCCGGGCCGGAAGGTTTTTCGGTGAGGGATGACATGGGTGTGCTCCTGCAGTGACAGGACCAGTGTACCGGATACGTGGGTGGCTTGGGCATGCCGTGCCAGCTGGCCTCCGTGGGGCAAATTGATTACCATTCGGCCCTCCGGTTCAACAGCAGGTTTCGGGAAAATCATGAGCGCACACGCATGGGATCACAGTGTCGATGTACTCGTTGTCGGTTCCGGTTCGGGCGGCATGCTCGGCGCGCTGCGCGCCCATGACCTCGGTGCCGATACGCTGCTGGTCGAGAAGAGTGACAAGTACGGCGGTTCCTCGGCGATGTCCGGTGGTGTCATCTGGATCGTCAACAGCCACCTGATGCCGGCAACCGGCATCCAGGATTCCGACGAGGAAGGCCTGACCTACCTCAAGCACCTGACCCGTGGCACGGTGCCGGAGGCACGCCTGCGCGCCTATGTCACCTACGGCAAGGAGATGGTCAAGTGGACCATGGAGAACACCCGCACGCAGTTCATGGCACTCGACATCTATCCCGACTATTACCCCGATGTGCCCGGCTACAAGCCGGGCAGCCGCAGCACCGAGCCGCTGGCGTTTGATGGCCGCCTGCTGGGTGAGGAATTCGAGCACCTGCGCGACCAGCACATCCAACTGCTGATTTTCGGCCGCCTGATGATGACCACCTATGAAGTCGGTGCCGTGTTCAAGAAGGCGCCGGGCTGGATCCGGCAGATGCTGAAATCGGTATTTGAATACCTGGCGGATTTCCAGTACCGCCTGAAGAGCAAGCGCAGCCGGCGCCTGACCTTTGGCAACGGCCTCATGGGTTCGCTGCGCATGTCGATGATCGACCGCGGCATCCCGCTGTGGCGCAATTGCCCGCTGAAGGAGCTGGTGGTCGAGGACGGCCGTGTGGTGGGTGCCATCGTCGAGAAGGACGGCCGCACGATGCGCATCGAGGCCCGCAAGGGTGTGCTGCTGGCTGCCGGCGGCTTCGAGGCGAACCAGGCCATGCGCGAACAATACCTGCCGGGCCCGACGAAAGCCGAATGGACGGCCGCCAACCCGGCCAACACCGGCGATGCCATCAATGCCGGCATCCAGATCGGTGCCGGCCTGGGTTTCATGGACGATGCCTGGTGGGGGCCGACCTGCCTGCCGCCGGGCGAACCCACCGCACGCATGCTGATCATCGAGAAATCCCTGCCGGGCTGCCTGTTCGTGGCGCCCGATGGCAAGCGTTTCACCGACGAGGCGGCTGCCTACATCGAGATCGTCAACGACATGCACAAGGAACAGGCCAAGGGACGCGCCGTGCTGCCGGCCTGGATGGTCTTCGGCCGCCATTACCGCCAGAAATACCCGATGGGCCCGGTGCTGCCGGGTGCCAACATGCCCGATTTCATGGTGCCGAAGCACCTCTGGGACAGCTTCATCTACAAGGCCGATACCGTCGAGGCGTTGTCGCGCAAGATCGGCGTCAATGCCGAGGGCCTGATGGAATCCCTGCGCAAGATGAACGAATACGCCGTGACCGGCGTCGACCTCGACTACAAGAAAGGCGCCAACGAGTACGACCGTTACTACGGCGATGCCGAAGTCACGCCGAATCCCTGCCTGGCCGTGATCGAGGCCCCGTACTATGCCGTGCAGATTTTCCCCGGCGACCTTGGCACCAAGGGTGGCCTGCAAGCCGATGAACGGGCCCGCGTGCTCGATACCCAGGGCAATGTCATTCCGGGCCTCTATGTCGTCGGCAACAACTCGGCTGCCGTGATGGGCCCGACCTATGCCGGTGCCGGCTCCACCATCGGCCCCTCGATGACCTTTGCCTACATCGCCGCCAACGACATGATGGGGCAATAAGCCTGCGAATCGTGCAGCCGGGGCAGCGCAGCTGCCCTTGCCGTTGTGTGCACGGCATCACGGATGGCCGTTGCATGCCGGTGTCGCCGGCACTAGACTGCGCGCTGCCGCCGGTGCGGCAGAAAACCGGTTTTCCTGCGAGGAGGGTCTGTCATGAAACAGCTGCGCCATGTTCCATTGCTGGGTGTCGTCGTGCTGGCATTGTCCGCGTGTACCTTCGTGAAGCCGGTGCCTGGCGCGATGTCCGTTACGGTCGTCAAGCCCGAGCATGTCTCGACCTGCCAGCAGCTCGGCCAGACCAACACCCGCACGGCCGCCAAGGTCGCTTTCATCCGCCGCAAGGCTGACGATGTCCGCAAGGAACTCGAAATGCTGGCGCGCAATGATGCGGTGGCCCTGGGAGGGGATACCGTGGTGGCGCAGGGTCTGCCGTCTGCTACCGGCACACAGCGCTTCACGATTTACCGCTGCCGCTGAGGGCAGCACCCATCCACAAAAAAGGCGGCCAGTGGCCGTCTTTTTTGTTGTGCGCGCAGGCAGCTGCTCAGTGACGGCCCAGCGTGCCGATGTCGGCGTCCGTGAGGTGGCCGGCATCACGCATCCACAGCAGCAAGTCACGGTAGGAATCCCGGGCACTCATGGTGCGGATGCCCAGGTCGCGTGCGGCGGGTTCGTTGTCGCAGGGTACGCTCTGCGTCAGGATGACAGCGGCTTCGTGCGTCAGCCGCGGCGGTTTGTGCGATACCCGCTGCCACAGGTCGCTCAGGCGTCCCATCAGGCGCAGCATGCGCCCGGGAACCTTCATGGCTTTCAGCGGGCGACCGGTGAGTTCGCACAGCAGGGCATGCAGTTCGGTGTGGGTGACGAAGGGGCCGCCGAACATGTAGCGGCGCGGTCCCTTGCCGGCCTGCAGGCAGGCCGCCACAGCGCGTGCGATGTCGCGCGCATCGCACACCGGCAGGCCGCCCTCGGTGACCAGCACCTTGCCTTCCTTGAGGATATCGCGGGTGATCTGCGGGCCGATGCTGAAGGTCGGGTCCATCGGGCCGTGCACGGAGCCGGGGTAGATTGTGGTGACCGGCAGGCCGCGCGCCTGGTAGTCACGCACGATGGCCTCGGCCTCGGCCTTGGTGCGGGTATACATGTTGTGTGGTTGCTTGACGCTTTCGTTGGCCGTCATCAAGTCGCCGTCGGCGGGAAACACGGCCATGATGCTGGAGATGTAGATCACCGGGTCGATGCCCAGCTCGCTGGCGGCCTGCAGCACGCTGCGGGTACCGTCGACATTGGTGTGGTGCAGCAGCCCGGCATCTTCCAGCCGGTCGGAAAAAATCCCTGCTGCATGCACCACGGCATCGCAGCCCTGCAGGGCCTGGCGCAGCGAACCGGCATCGTGGATGTCGCCGGTGAACGGGTCGGGCGGTTCGATGCCGAAGGGAGCGAGTACCTTGCGGGCCTTGCCGGTGTCGCGCACCAGCATGCGTACGCCAAAGCCCTGTTTCAGCAGTTCGGCAACGGTATGGCAGCCGACCAGGCCGGTGCCACCGGTGACGAGGACTTTCACAGGGTAACCCCGAAGATGCGTGCACCGAACAACAGGGTGAACAGGTCGATGAGGAACAGGCTGATCATGCTGACGGCGCTGGCTTCGATGACGGTGCGCGACAGGCTCCAGCGTTCACCGCCGGCGTCTTCGTCCATGCGGAATACGTTCGGGAAGCTGACCAGGAAATACAGCGCGTAATACACGCTGCCCCAGGTCAGCATTTTTTCCAGGTCGACATACCACACCCACTGGCGGGCGGTTTCGCCGACATAGAACCAGGTTTCCGCCCAGGCAAAGAAGCCTGCCGTGGCGGCCACGGTCACGACCCACAGCGCGGTGCGCGCCGCCGGTGCGAGGTGTGTGCCGAGGTTGCGGATGCGGCGCATCAGCACCACGGCCAGGCTGTGGTAGACCACGAAGAAGGCGATCGCATTCAGGTACATGCCCGGCGGGATACGCTTGTGCTCGGCCAGGGCGCCGGCCTGCCCCGGGCCGACCAGGGCGGAATCGAAATACAGCGTCACCTGCGGGAAGTTGTAGCGCAGGCCGAGCACATCGAAGAAATACTCGGTGTGGAAATAGGTGGCGAAGAAAATGTAGACCGCCATGTAGAGGTTGAACTTGAAGGCATAGGTCTGGTGCAGTGCGATGCCGGTGGCGCGTTTTTGCAGGAACATCGGCGGCACCAGGCACAGGGCCCACATCAACAGGTTTTGCGTGATGTTCCAGAAATTGCCGACATCCAGCCAGCCGGCAAACTGCACCACGGCGTTGTAGATGAAAAATACCGGCACATACAGCAGGAAGAATTTTTCGCCCCAGGCCTTGTCGGGGTTGCTGGAAAACCACAGGGAGGCAGGTCGGGTGCTGGTCATGGGCAGTATCCGGCAGGTTGTCGTGTGGTCCGTCGGGTCAGTGGGCCCGCACGGGGAGGATGGGCAGGCTAGCATACCAAAACATTGCAAACAAAATGTTTTCATGCAGTCCTTGTCCAGGGATCCGCAGGGGATCCAGGACAGGACGGGCCGGGGAAGGACTCGCCCCGCTTGTGCGGCCGTAACGGGCGAGGCAGCTAACACCCTGAAAATGTGGTAAGTTTCACGACCTCATGGGAATCATGGACGGATCATCCTGCCGGATTGGCAGGTTTCCTGCATGGATATGGCACCGGATATGGGAGCACTGCCGTGACGGACACACGCGACCCCAGGCTGGCGCACCTTGCTGCGCTGCACAAGCAATCCCTGGCGTTTGGCGACAAGCTGCTGGCGCAGTTCCTGCCTGCCATTGAAAAGCAGCTGCTGGAGCTGGCCGATGCCAGCCGGGGCGACCAGCAGTTGCGCCTGCTGCAGCTGGTGCGCGAATTCAAGGCCCGGCGCGACGCGCTGCTGGCGGGCTTCCGCACCCACCTGTCGGAAGGGTTCGATCTGTTCCGGCAGGGTCGCCTGGGTGGCAAGGACACCCGCGAGGAGGACATGTCGACCGACCTGTCCCTGGTGGCCAACGACGCGCTCGAACAGGAGCTGGCGGCCGCCTCCATGTCGCGCCGTGCCGAGGCCCGCTGTGCCGAGGCCCTGTACCTGCTGAACCAGCGCATGGCCCTGCTGCGTGACGGCAGGAAACTGCCGGATGACGGCAATCCGCTGGGGCCGTACCAGTTTGCCCATGCCTTCCGCGAGGCCCTGCAGGCGCTGCAGCATGAAGACAGCCTGCCGATGCCGGTATTCCGCCTGTTCGAGAAGGTGCTGCTGGCGCACATCGGCAGCTTCTACCAGGCCGCCAATGCTTACCTGGTGGAGCAGGGCGTGTTGCCCAACCTGCGCTACGGGACCGGCGCCACCCGCCGCCCCAAGCCGGAGGCGAGTCCATCGGAAAAACCGCAGCCGGCAGCCACCGCCGCCGCCAAACCGGCAGGGGCAGCGACCCACCCGGCGCCGCAGGCGCAGGGTATGGCGCCTGCCAACGCTGCGATGGCAACGGGCCAGCATGAGCCCGCGGTTTCGGCAGCGCCGGCGGGCAACCCGGCTGCCGAGCAGCAGTTGTACCAGTCCATTCGGCAGTTGCAGCAACACGGTGCCGTTGCGGCACCGGTGTCGGCAGTCACAACAGCCCCGGAGGCGGCGGCAGGCGGGCCTGTGGGTGCTGTCGCAGGCGGTGTGGCAGGCGGTGTGGCAG
>LAHR01013399.1_pt1 | contig 14760 bp, 8 predicted proteins | sample 329641 | NCBI WGS metagenome assembly LAHR01 (sample SAMN03275701, study PRJNA271635) | activated sludge metagenome | isolation source: Sample C-3 Sludge from acetogenic chamber (third chamber) of Anaerobic...
CGCGCAGGCGGGATTTGAGGTTTTCCATTTCCTCATGCAGGAGTATCCTGCCTTTATCGATGAAGATCACCTCTTGAAGCAGGTCCTCCACCTCCTCGGCCTGATGGGTGGAGATCAGTATGGTCTTGGTCTCATCGAAAAATTCCCCCAGAATGGTGTTGAAGAATTCCTTGCGGAAAGCGATGTCCAGCCCTAGGGTGGGTTCATCCAGCAGCAGGAAGCGCACGTCCAAAGACAGGGTGATCAGCAGATAGAGCTTGGTCTTCATTCCCTTGGAGAGCTTCCCCACCTTGAAGTTGAGGGGCAGATTGCTGATCGAGAGCAGCTTTTGGGCTCTCTCGTCGTTCCAGCGGTCGTTCACTCCCCGGATGTAGCTGATCGTCTGCTGCACCGTGAGGCGGTCGTCCAATCCGCTCACATCCGGAATGAAGGCCACATCCTCGAAGACGCGGTGGTCGCGGTGATCGATAACCCTGTCTCCCAGCCGGATCTCGCCCTCGTGGTTCAGAAATCCCAGCAGGCAGCGCATCAGGGTGGATTTCCCCGCGCCGTTCTTCCCCAGCAGGCCGATGATCTTGCCGCTGCCGAGGCTCAGATTGACGTCGTCCAGCGCCCTGAACTTGCCGTAGTACTTGGTCAGGTTGCTGGTTTTATAGATGGCTTCACTCATCCTTTCCTCCATATATAGAGTTTGTTAGTTCAATAACTTCCTCTCTGGCCAGCTCGAGCTGCCGCGCTTTCTTCAGCACCGGCTTGAGGCTGTCCGTGATGAAATCTTTGCCACGCTCGCTGATGATCAGCTCACGCGCTCCCCTGGACACGAAGATCCCCACACCACGTTTTTTATACAGGACTCCCTCATCGACCAGCGAACTCAGGGCGTTCCCCACCGTGATGGGGTTAAGCTCATAATCCCTGGCCATGATCCGGATGGATGGGATCGCCGCCTCCTCGGACAGGGCCCTGTCGAGGATCAGCTCCTCGATGTGCTTGCGAAGCTGTAGGTAAATCGGAGCTTCGTCGTTGAATATCTTCATAACCACCTCTCTATTAAATTGTTACCTTGTATCATCATGGTGATGTAGTCAACTATAACACCACTACAATTCTGTCAAGAAAAATCTTTGGGTTTTCTGGGATATTTATCCGGCCAGGCAATTCTTTTACTCCTGATATATAGTGTCAGTAAAGACTTCAAATGGGTTTTGCCGGCTAATTATAAAAACGTAGAAAACACCACGCGCACGAGTTCCGCTATAAGATCTGGTGGAATCAGTTCCGGGTAACCTGGCTTCAGTCGGAGAATATAAGCGAGGATGATATTAAAACCAAAACAGACGGTGTTCTCTACAGGGTATCAATTGGTGAAGAGGATCTGGATATATAAAGGCTGCTGCTGCAGGTCCCGTAAGTTTGAACCGATTTTTTGTCTCAGTTCCTGTTATGAACAGCGATACAGCCTCCGCAAGTATTTACCCCGGAATGGCTCCAGACAAGCTTGCCGAAAGAAATTCTTGACAGGAATATCCTGAACCTGAAGTTGAGCATATATGTATCTAATCTGGATGAACAACACCATGACCGATCGTGACACAGATATTGTAAGGATCAACGCTTCACCCGGAAGCGACTCCCGCAAGCCCTGGCTGGGGGTGGGTTGTAACCATGATGGCCGGATGCGGCAAATTGAACGGCGAAGTTCATCCGCTTCGGAAGTGTCCATATGAAAAATGTATTGTTGATGGTTCTGCTGCTGGCCACGGCAACAACCGCCCAGTGCGCGGAGAAGATCTCGCTGGCGCAGTTCTATCCCGCTTGGGACCAGTTGCGGTGGGATTACCGCACTCAGGAGAACGACAAGGTCTTCACTCAGGTGGTCACCTGCATTGTTCCCAAGGACAGGGTCAAGGCGGGCTACGACTTCTATCTGGACACCAAAAGCGTCCGCCACACCAAGTATTACTACAAGATCGACGGCAACTGGATCTATCTGGTGCGGATCGACGTTAAGTCGAATCTTTTCCCCATCCCGCTCACCTTCCACGTCAAGCCACGCATGCCGGCTTTTCCTCTGAAGATCAACGACGTGAACTCCCTCAGCTGGCATTGGGAGGGCAAATACACCTCAGTGTTGGTTAAAAAGACCTTCACCGCGGATTTCAAGATGCAGAGGAACGTGCCGGTGGAAACCTACAAGGGCACCATGAATGGCTTGAAATTATACGCCACTTACACTGACGGCGATTCGGTGGACAAATTGGAAGCCTGGCACGTGAAAGACCTCGGCTTGGTCTACTTTTCAGGGCCCGGCCACTTCAAGCACCTCACCAAGATCAAGAACTGAAGGCAGCCGTTCAGGGACCCCAAAATCCTTTACCACAGGACCTTTTGCCGGCCTTGGCAGCGCTGTGAGCTTGTTTTTCCCCGCAAGGAAACGGAGCTTTGCTTGAAGCAGGTATAGGCCACCTTCCAGAAAAGTCTTGACAAATCGTCATCATTGAGATTTAAGTAATTGGCTATGGTAATTACCGTTAAGAAATTTGGCGGCACTTCCGTGGGCAGTGTCGACCTGATCCAAAACATCGCCCGCAAAATAGTTCAGCAAAAGAGCGCGGATGATGCCCTGGTGCTGGTGGTATCCGCCATGGCCAAGACCACCGACGATCTGGTGAAGCTGGCTTACGGAATTTCGGAGCATCCCTCCCACCGCGAGCTGGACATGTTGCTCACCGCCGGCGAGAGGATCAGCATGGCGTTGCTCTCCCTGGCTTTGCAGAAAGAGGGATTGGCCTCCATCTCCTTCACCGGCTCGCAGAGTGGAATAATCACCAACAACCGGCACGGCAACGCGCGTATCCTGACTGTGAACGCCTTTCGCATCGTTCAGGAACTGGAACAGGGAAAGATAGTGATCGTGGCGGGATTTCAGGGCGTGAGCCAGGCCAAGGAGATCACCACCCTCGGCCGCGGGGGATCGGACACCTCGGCGGTTGCTTTGGCTTGCTACCTTCAGTCCGAACGCTGCGAGATCTTCACCGATGTGGACGGAGTTTACACCGCCGATCCCAGATTGGTGCCCAGCGCCAGAAAGCTGCCCGAAATAGACTATGCCCAAATGCTGGCCCTGGCCTACAGCGGCTCCAAGGTGATGCATCCGCGGGCAGTGGAATTCGCCTGCAAATACCAGATCCCGGTGGAGGTGAAGAATTCCTTTACCTTCGCCCCGGGAACCCTGATCCATAAAGTAATTTCAGATAAAGGAAACAAGATGGAAGAGCGCAACATCACAGCCATCGCCCACAAGGAAAACCTGCTGAGGCTGGAACTGGCAAGGGATGAAAAACTGAGCTCATTGCTGCAGGGCTGGGACAACGAGATCTTCAAATACACTGTCTCCGAAAACAGCATCGAACTGATCATCGAGGACAAATATGCCTCGGAAGCAGGATACCAGCTTGAAAAACAGGGGATCACGCCCCTCAGCAGGGAGCAAGGCATTGGCTACGTGACCTTGGTGGGCTTGGGCATCAACCTCGATCCGGGTTTTTTGGCCCGCACTTTGCAGCTCTGTTCCGGTTTTCAAATCCGCCGCGTGCAGCACAGCGAAATGACCATCGAACTGATGCTGCCCTCAGGCCAGGTGCGTGACTGCGTTGCCTTGCTGCACAAAGCTTTCCTGGAGGGCGAGAGATGAGATACCTGGTTACCAGCGCCCTGCCCTACGCGAATGGAAAACTGCACATCGGCCACGTCGCCGGGGCATATCTCCCGGCCGACATCTTTGTCCGCTGGCTGAAACTGCATCACGAGGACGTGGTGTATATATGCGGCACCGATGAACACGGCACTCCGATCTCCATTTCCGCCGACAAGGAAGGGGTGAGTCCAGCGGAGGTTGTGAAACGCTATCACGATTCTATCAGGGGAGCCTTTGAAGCCTTGGGAATAGATTTTGACAACTTTTCCGGGACCTCGAAGCCGGCCCATTACAAACTTTCGCAGGAATTCTTCAGCGCACTGCATGACCAGGGACACGTGATCCCACGCGTCACCCGGCAATTCTATTGCCAACACGACAAACGCTTTTTGCCGGACCGCTACGTGGAAGGCACCTGCCCCCGCTGCCAGGCATCCGGAGCGCGGGGCGACCAGTGCGACGCCTGTGGCCAGATTTATGAAACCACCTCCCTGATCGAACCCCGCTGCAAGATCTGCGGCAACCCGCCAGAGATCCGGGAAACCACCCATTGGTATCTCCAACTCGACGATTTTCGTGAGCAATTGGAGGCTTGGATCGCCGGGAAGGGCTACTGGAAGGAAAACGTCCGCAATTTCATGCTCAACCTGCTGGAACAAGGTTTGATCGAACGGCCCATCACCCGCGACCTCAGCTGGGGAGTCCCGGTCCCCCTGGCCGACGCCGGCGAAAAGGTGCTCTACGTCTGGTTTGAAGCCCCCATCGGCTATATTTCCTCCACCATCGAATGGGCGGAAAACATCGGCCAGCCGGAGCGCTGGAAAGACTACTGGCTGGATCCCGAAACCAGGCTGATCCATTTCATCGGCAAAGACAACATTATTTTCCACGCCCTCATCTGGCCGGCTGTGTTGATGGGCCAGAACAAAAGCTATTGCCTGCCTCACGACATCCCCGCCAACGAATTCATGACCCTGGAAGGGCAAAAGATCTCCACCAGCCGCAATTGGGCGATCTGGGTGGATGAATTCCTGGCCAAATTCCCCGCCGAATACCTGCGCTACTACCTTGCCTGCAACGCTCCGGAAAAGGGCGACAGCGATTTCTCCTTCCGCGATTTCCAGCAGAAGGTGAACGGCGAGCTCAACAACGTCCTTGGGAACCTGGCCAACCGAGTCTTCGCCTTTGCCACCCGTAATTTCGCCGGCCGGATCCAGCATCCGGCGTTGAGCCCATCCGCCAAAGCCGGGTTGGATGAAGCCATCTCCATATACAACCAGATCGACGCGGGGTACCGCGATTACCAGGTGAAGGCAAACACCCGCCTGGTGATGGAAATTGCCCGCCGGGGTAACCGCTTCTTCGACGAACGCAAGCCCTGGGAAGTGATCAAGACCGATTCGGCGGCGGTTCAGGAAACTATTTGGACCTGCCTCACCCTGCTACGCCTTATCTCTGTTGCACTCTTCCCAATCATGCCAAAAAGTATGGACCGCCTGAGGGCGATGATGGGCCTGGATCCCGTAGAGAACTGGGAGCAGCCTGATCTTGCGGCTGATTATCTTCTCAGCGACACCCAGCCGTTGTTCTTCAAGCTGGAGGATGCCGCGATCGAGGCTGAGATCGCCCTCCTGCAGAAGACTGCCGCTTTGGCAGAACCCTCTGGCACGGGTGAACCCATCAAGGAATTGATCTCCTACGATGATTTTGCCAAGCTGGACATCCGCATCGCCAAGGTGTTGGAAGCCTCACCAGTGCCAAAAACAAACAAGCTGCTGCGCCTGAAAGTGGACCTCGGCAGCGAACAAAGGGAACTGGTGGCCGGCATTGCCGAACACTACCAGGCTGACAATCTGCCTGGACGGCAGGTGCTGATGCTGGTGAACTTGGAGCCACGGACCATCCGGGGAATCGTCTCACAAGGGATGGTGCTGGCTGTCAACACACCCGACACCCTGCTGTTGGTTCAGCCCGCCGGAGAATGTCCACCTGGCTCTGTAGTAAAGTAACTTATCTGTTGCAAATGAGATACAACATGCCACTTAAAGCGTTACTCGCATTTATGCTGGCTATGCCCCTTGTTGGCCTGGCAGCAGCTCATTATAGTGATGGGCTCCTATACATCGAAGTCTTGATCTGGTCCGGAGAATCTGTCCGAGTCGCCTCCGCGGGTGGCGATCCCTTGCGGATCAGCCTTTCCGAGCTTGAGTCGCCTCTCACGCGGGATTTTCAGACACCTTTCAACATCCGGGCAGCTAGTCTTGACCAGAAACCGGGGTGGAAGGTTTTGGAACGGTCCGAACCGTTGACTGATTCGTCTGACGGGGTTTTACGCGAGTCTTTCACCTGGCAGGATTCCACCTTGGTGATCAAATGCGAAAACCTGATCTACTGGGAGCGGACCTTTCCGGATCAGGAAGCGGCCAAAAGGTATGCCAGAGCGGCGGAAATGGCGGAGCGTGAGATCCAGGTCAGGGAGGATTTCAGCGCCACCGTGATCCTGAGCGGAGACAACCTGGCCAACTCATTTTGGGAGACTCCCCTGCATTTGTCCACCCCTGGCCTGATCACATTTGGGGGCAGCAAACTTGCCTTCAGAGGTGAGTTCAATCTGAAGATAGTCAATAAGGAAGTGGTGATCACCCAGATCCTGCCTTTGGATGACTACGTGGCGGGTGTCATCGCCAACGAAATAGGCAACTCGGCACACCGGGAAGCGATGAAAGCACAAGCCGTCACCGCCAGGACCCATGCCCTCAGCCTGCTGCTGGCAAACCGGCATGAGAAGGATGGTTACGACCTATGCAACACCACCCACTGCCAGGTTTACAAGGGGGGTTATCTGCAGAATGACGCAGTCCGCGCAGCCGTGGCAGCCACTCGCAACGAGATCCTCACCGTAGCTGGCAGGATAGCCGACGCAACCTACCACAGCGCCTGCGGTGGCAAGACCGATTCCTCCCAAAACATCTGGGACGGCGAGCCTCTGCCCCACCTCAGCGGAGTGATTTGCGAGGCTGAGGCGGCAGATTACGACCTGACCCGCGAGCAGGATGCCCGCAGCTGGATATCAGCCGCCCCGGTTGATGCAGGAGGCAGTTCCTGGGAAGCTTCCGCCCTGGCCTGGAGCAAACAACTGGAGAGGACCGAACTGGCCAGAAATGTGGGACTGCAAGACATTGATCATTTGGTGATCAACCGCCGGGGATATTCGGGCCGGATCATCGACATAAGCTTTTTTGGGGAAACAACCGTGCGGCTCACCAGCGAATACAGGATCCGCCAGGCCTTTGGCTCCGCGAGGTCATCGTTTTTCCACCTCGGGGGAGGCTACGTGCAAGCCGACAATGGAGGTGTGGTGATCTATCCTGACGAAACCATCTCCATCAAAGGCCGCGGCTCGGGTCACGGGGTGGGCATGTGTCAGGTGGGCGCATTAGAGAGGGCCCGCGCGGGCGAGGATTACATGAAAATACTTTTGCACTATTACCCTGGAACCGAGATGTCCAGGCATTGGATGGAAAATGGAGCGAACTGACCAACTTTGGCGGGGGACAGCATTCGGCGGCCAATTTCGGGTGCTGGCCGTGGAATCCACCCCCAGTATCCAAAAAATGAGGGACCTGCAGGACCTTTCTCCGGTGAACACGCTGCTGCTGGGAAAGATGATCTCCGCGGCAGCCATGCTGAGCCTGGACCTCAAGGTTCCCGAAGCTGAGGTCTCACTGCGCCTGGATGGAGACGGTCCCCTGCGTGGCGCGCTGATGATCTGCAATGGCCTCGGTGATCTGCGCGGGTATGCCTTCGAACCGCAGCTTTGGCTGGATACACCGGAAGACAATTTCTATCCTGTCCGCGCCCTGGGTTCGGGAACTTTGAGCGTGATCCGCACCCAACCCAACCTGAAGCCGGTGACCGGCACCACCGCCTTGGGCGAGGGTGAACTGGCCCTAAACCTGGCCCACTATTTCGACCAATCTGAACAGGTGCCCACGGTGGTCAACCTGGGCGTCCTGATCGACAAGACCGCTTCCGTGCGTGCTTCCGGGGGCTTCATCATCCAGCAGTTGCCGGATGCCGATCCCAAGCTGGCGGACGAGCTGATCGCCTCGCTACACAAGACCCCCAACGTCTCCGATCTGATGGACATGGGGCTGTCGCTGCCGGAGATAATCACCCGTTTCGTGATCGCCGGAGAGAAGCTGGACCTCGTTCCTGATCACACCATCCGCTACCGGTGCAACTGCTCCCGGGAACGATTTGAAAGGGCCCTGCGGATGTTGGGAAAAGCCGGGTTGGAGGATATGCGGGAGGGAATCGACCCCCTGTGCCATTTCTGCAACGCCAGTTACCACTTCAGTCCAGAGGACATCAACTTTCTCATCGACTCGTTGGATACAAAGCCATGATATTTCTCCTGCTGCCTATTCTGCTGCTCACTCTGAACCTTGCCGCTATCAGCAACGATGATTTCCAGTGGCTGATGGATACAGAGAACTTCCAGGTGCTGCATAAGCATGGGAACAAGGTGGAGGAGTTGCTCAAGGGTCCCGAATCCGACCTCCGTCTAGCCCTGGAATACGCCCACCGCTCAGCTGACCTGGCTTTGGAACTGCGCTGCCGGGAACAGCTCGCCCTGGTTCACCACTCCCTGGAGGACGCGCTCGATTGGTTCCGCGTGGCTGACCAGGCCTTGCTCGACAGCCAGGCATATACAACGATGCGTGAGAAGGTGGAGGCCGAGTTCACCTCTCCGGACGAGCTTGTGGTGCTTCAGCACTATTTATACGGCACCTCGGATGAGGAATTCCTGGAGGCGGTGAGACGTCTGCGGGGCTACCATCCCCTGATCGAGGACCTCGCCAGAGAAAGGATCGACGCGATCAGCGTGGAAAGTTCGGATTCCCTCGCTCTGGCACTGATCGCTGACTTCGAACGTGACCTCCCGATTTCCGACTGGGGCCAGGTGGCTTACTACTACAAGCTTTACCACCTTTCCAACGCAGCCCGCTATGACGAACTGGAAAACCTAGTACAAGCCCAGGGTTTCCGATCCGACATCCATCTTTACATCTCCTCGATTTACCTGTTGAATCCCTCCTTCCGCAGAACCCGGGATAACAACGAACTCTTGCTGAACCAGGTGATCTTCATGCTGGATTCCGCCCTGAACGACTATTCCAGCGAAAGCGGCGTCCGGGTGCTATATGACTGGTACACTTCCGAGCAATGGAACTCCCGCCTGCGGTTCACCCGGCTCAAGGCCCGCTATTTCTCGCTGCTGGCCAGCCATGGCCTCTACGGTGATGAAAAAGAACTTATGGGGCTGGTCTCTGTCTCCAGCGCGGAATTCAAACAGCTGCTCAAAGATATTAAGGAACTCAGCTTTGAGAACAACGACCGGGGCGACCAGGCAGAGCTGCTTTATTGGCAGGGCAGGATAGAATCGCTGGCCGAAAATAAACTTATGCACCTCATGGCGGCCCGCAGCTACGTTGGCTCACTGGTCCTGGGTTCTCCCCGCAGGAAATACGACGAAGCCTGTCTGCAAGCTCTGGATTCTTTGAGGACTGCTCTGGACATCAAGACCGACCTGGTCACCTGGGCCCGGTCCCTGGCTGGATACCGGGGCATTGTTTTTGAGGAACACCCCTTCGGCGACAATCGCTACACCAGGGTCGCGATCGGCGATTATGACAACGACGGCTTCAACGACCTGTTGTTCAACGGCAACTCACTCTACCGCAACCTTTCTGGCCGGGATTTCATGGCGGTGGGCGATTCCCTGAATCTCAGCCAGCTTGCCTCCAGCGGCGGGCTCTGGGCGGATTTTAACTGTGACGGACTGCTGGACTTGGCGGCCATATCCCACAACTCCGACAGCCTGGGCGACGCGCTGATGAAAAACCAGGATGGCCTCCGCTTTGTGAAAGTGAATGAACGCGCCGGTGACATCGACGACCGCTGTCCCACTGAGGGGGCCGCTTGGATCGATCCCGGCCACACCGGCTGTCCCTCCCTCTACGTTGCCAACTACGAAAAGTGGCAGGTCCGGGCCGGATATCCGGATTATTATTGGCAAAACGACAGGGGTTACTTCAGCGACGCCAGTAAAGCCATGGGTTTCAGGGCGCCGGCGTACACCGATGATCCAGGTCTGGCAGGCCGGGGAGTGGCTCCCGCGGATTATGACAACGACGGCACCCAGGAGATCCTGGTCACCAATTACAGGCTCAACCGCAATTTTTGCTGGGACCTGCGCGACAGCACATTTGCCGACGTGGCAGCGCTGAACGGCCTGAGCGGCAAATACAAGGATGGCTACTACGGTCACAGCATCGGTGCCGACTGGGGCGATTATGACAATGACGGCGACCTCGATCTCTTCATAGCCAATCTCGCCCACCCCCGTTATATCGAGATCTCGGACGTCAGCCAGCTGCTGCGCAACGACGGCCGCAGCTGCCGGGTGATCGATGCCGACACTCTTTGGTATTGGCAGTTCACCGATGTGACGCGAGAGGCTGGGATCACTTACGACGAGCTTCACTCCGACCCACTCTGGTTGGATGCCGACAATGACGGCTGGCTGGACCTCTTCGTCACCTCTGTCTATGCCAACGACCGCTCCTATCTCTATAGAAACAACGGCAACGGCACCTTCACCGACATCACCTTCCTCGCCGGGGCCAGGGTATTCAACGGCTGGGGCAACGCCACCGCCGACCTCGACCGGGACGGTTTCACGGACTTGGTGGTGGGCAGCGGCAACGGTACCAAGATCCTTTTCAACCGGACCCGATCAAAGAACGGCTCCGTGTTCGTGAAACCTGTCTGGGAGGGTGGTGAGGTCATCCTGCTCACCGACCCCACCCAGTTTTCCCTCCATCCAAATTCCCCCGCCTTTGGCACCCGGGTGAAAGTGGAACTGCTGGATAAAGACGGCGGCAGACATAGCCTCATCCGTGAACTCAGCTCCGCCAAAGGCACCACATCCCAAAGCAGCCAGGAGCTTCATTTTGGCCTTGGCGACGCCACGATCCTTTCGAGCGAAAAGATGAACCATGCGCAAGATCAGAACTAAGCTGTTAACACCCCTCACCCCGGACCAGGCGGCTGTCCATGCGGATCATGTGATCGCTTGGGATGAAGCCGGTATTAGCCTGATCCGCCCCTGGAATCCTAACCTCGACACAGACTGCGAGGACCGCTGCGACCTGCTCTGCCTGCCAGGGCTGATCGACATCCACGTCCACCTCTCTCAATACCGCATCCGCGGTGCTTATGAGCCATCGCTCCTGTCCTGGCTGGAACGGCATGTATTCCCTGAGGAAGCCCGCTCCGCTGACCCCCAGTACGCCCGTGCCCTCTCGGATGAGTTTTTTCGCGCCCTGTTTACCGCCGGGACCACCACCTCGGTGATCTATACCGCCCCCTTCCACCAGGCCTGTGAGATCGCGTTTGCCAGCGCGCAGGCCGCTGGCGCCCGGGCTTTCATCGGCATGACCATGATGGACCGCATAAGCCCCGCGAACTTGCTCCAAACCACGGACTACGCCTGGTCCCGCTCGGTTGAGCTATATGAGCGTTGGCACTGCCACAGCCCTCTGCTGGAATACATCTTCACCCCCCGTTTCGCGCTGTCCTGTTCTGCAGAATTGATGGCGCTGACGGCAACCTTCATCAGGGATCACGGCGCCTGGGCCCAGACCCACCTTTCCGAAAACCGGGCCGAGATCGAGGAGGTCCTGAAGCTTTTCGACGCTGGCTCCTACGCCCAAGTCTATGATCGATTGGGGCTTCTCACACCCAAAACCATCCTCGCCCACGCCATCCACCTTGCGGATGAAGAAATGGATATTCTCGCCGCCAACAATTGTAAGATCGCCCATTGCCCGGATTCCAATTTCTTCCTTAAGAGCGGCGAGTTCAATTACCCCGCGCTGTCAGCAAAAGGTATCGAGATCGGCATCGGCAGCGACGTTGCCGCCGGGACCACCCTCAACCTGCTCTACCACGCCAAGCTGGCCAATTACCGCCAGAGCGTCCACTCCCTCAGGCCAGAGCGGCTTTTGTACCATCTCACGCTGGGCAACGCCCGCCTGCTGGGGCTGGGCGACAGGATCGGCAGCCTCGAGCCGGGCAAGGAAGCCGACCTTTGCTTGCTGCGCCCCCCCCACTCCATCCCGGACGAAGACCTCCTTTCCGCGCTCTGCTTCTGGGGCCACGAATTCCCGGTGGTGGAGACCGTGATCGCGGGCAGGACTGTTCTTAGCCAATTGGAAGACTAATTGCATAAATAATCATCAAGATTGAAATTATCGTGATCAACGCGCCCCTCCGAGGGTGGCATAGTTTAGCTCAAAAAAGGAGAGACTAGTGAAACACACCGTCCTGATCATCCTGCTGCTGGGATCAATCCTGACCCTGTCCGCCGCTCTGGTCTGGAACGAAGCCGTTCCCATCCGCCAGGGGGTCAACATCGAATGGTTCCGCACCGGAACGCAAACCCCCGATGGTGGGGCCATCTACGTTTGGTCCGATACCAAGCTGGGCGAACGCGACCTCTGGGCCCAGAAGGTTGACGTGGCAGGAAACATGGTCTGGGGCGACCCCCTGCTGATCGACGGCAAGCCTGACCGCCAGGAAGATCCAGTGATAACCTTGACCTCGGACAACAATTTCATCATTGCCTGGATCGATTTCTCAGACGATCCGGACGGCAACGTTTACGCACAAAAGATCAACTCCAACGGCCAGTTGCTCTGGCCCGAAGGCGGAAAGCCTGTCTGCACTGCATCCGAAATTCAGATCGCGCTGAACATGGAGCCCGACAACTCCGGCGGAGCCTACATCGTCTGGTCGGACGCGCGCAACCCCAGCAAAGACCTCTATGGACAGAGGATCGATGCCAACGGAAATCCCGTCTGGGCGCTTAACGGCATCCCCATGGCCAACGACCCCGGCGAGGAAGAGCAAAACACCATGCTACCGGACGGGCAGGGTGGCCTGATGATTGCCTACACTAACAGCTATGCGGGGGCGGAGGATATATTCCTGAAGCGTTTCAATCCCGACGGGGCGATGGCCTGGCCCCAGATGGCGGTGCTGGCTAACGAGCCGGGAAACCAGGGCAAGGTGCGCATGGCAACCCTTACCGGGGGCGATTTTGTCTTCACCTGGCAGGACCAGCGCTACGACGATCCGGACATCTACGCGATGAAGGTTAACCTCGAAGGTCAGTTTCTCTGGACCGATCCTTTCGTTGTATACGGCGATTCCGGCACTGAGGACTTTGCCCCTCAGCACAATCCCCGCATCGTTGCCACCAGCGACAACGCGGCCATCATCATCTGGGAGGACCGCCGCTTTGACAACCAGTATCCGGACCTCTTTGCCCAAAAGGTCTCCGCGGACGGCTCCCTGCTTTGGGCTGAGACAGGAGTGCCGCTCAGCGTGGCCGATTTCGACCAAATCAGCCCCCGCATGGCTTCCGACGGCAACGGCGGCTGCTATGTGGTCTGGGATGACCTCCGCAATGGCAACACACCCAACGAAGACATCTACGCCCAGCACCTCTCCGCCTCCGGAGCCGAACTCTGGGATCCCAACGGAAAGCCCGTCTGCACTGCCACTAACCAGCAAAACAGCGGACTGATCAAAGAGGCTGGCGGAAACGTCTTCATCAACTGGATGGACATCCGCAACGGCAGCGTGGGCATCAATTACCAGGTTTACAACTCTGCCGGCACGCCCCTGTTGGCCGAAAACGGAAAAGAAGTTTTCTGGGGCCTCAGCGGCGACGCCCCGCTTGACAATTATCTGATCCTGCCCCGGGAAAATGACGTGGTCCTGATCTGGCAGGATACCCGGTTCGCCAACCTCGGTTATCAGATCTACTTCCAGTTTCTCAATCCCGACGGCTCCACCGCCCTGGAAACCAATGGGCGCCCGGTGACGCTGCCCACTGGATATCACCAGCTTACCCCCTCCGCGGCCGTCACTCCGGATGGCCACATTGCCATTGTCTGGGAAGACAGCCGCAACCCCAATCCCAAGATCAATGCCCAGCATCAGGATCCAGATGGAAACAGGCTCTGGGGAGATTATGGCATGGAACTCACGGACATGGACCCCCTCAGCCAGAAAGCGCCCCGTATCAGCTGGTTGGAGGGCAGGTTCTATATCGGCTGGTCAAATTACGACACGGTGGGGACCACCTACCGCTACCACGTTTACGGCCAGATGATCGAAAACGGCCAGAAACAGTGGGGCCCGGACGGAGTGATGGTGAGCACCCTGCACGGAGATGATCTGAACATCGAGTGCCAATTACACGACCTTAAAGACAATTATTACTGCTGGCAGCGATATAACCCTGCCGACTTCACGCGGTGGGTTTATTTGAAACAAGTGGGCACCGACGGTAGCGCCGCCACCGGCTGGCCCGAAGCGGGACAGCTTGCCTCCTCCTTCACCGGCCTTGAGGTCGATCAGCGCTTCCCCGTCTCCAGCCGCACCGATGAAGGCATCTTCGTGATGTGGCAGGACAAGCGCGGGGACGGCATCCGCAACTATTACGGGCAGCATCTCTCCACCAGCGGAGAACGCCTCTGGGACCCCCTCGGCGTCAATCTCGCCGATTACGGGCGCGAGCAGGAAAAGCCTGCCCTGGTGGACAAGGCCGGATTCCGTTCCGACATCATCTTTGCCTGGTGTGAAAATATCGCCGGCTCCCTCGACATCATCGCCCAGAAATACTCCCTTGCCGGAAGCCCCCAGTGGGGTGACCTGGGTTATTACGTGGTGCAAAAGGACAGCACCCAGTCCAGCCCCTCCCTCGCCAGATTTGATAACGGCGGCATGGTGATCGCCTGGACCGATTACAACGTAGATTCGGACATTCATTACAACTACATCAAAGCAGATGGGACCTTCGTGCAGAGCACACCCTGGGGTGATATCCTCTGCGAAGCCGGCAAGATGCAATACAACCCCAGGATCGTCTCCATCGGCGACGACGCTTATGCTGTCTGGGCGGATGGGCGCTCCAGCGGCAAAAC
>LAHR01000802.1_pt1 | contig 14698 bp, 15 predicted proteins | sample 329641 | NCBI WGS metagenome assembly LAHR01 (sample SAMN03275701, study PRJNA271635) | activated sludge metagenome | isolation source: Sample C-3 Sludge from acetogenic chamber (third chamber) of Anaerobic...
CACGGACGGGCTTTTTCATGGCGGTTTCCTGTGGCAGGGGCCCGGGTGGGCGGGAGCGGGCGGGCCGGCTGGCCGGGCTGCCCGGATCGGGCCCACATTCTAGACAGTCGGGCAGGGTTTGGCGAGGGCGGCCGGCAGCCTGCCGCCGGCTTGCGCTAGAATGGCCGCCCCGGAACCGCAGGTGACGCCATGACCGCCGCACAGGCCAAGGAACGTACCGAATTCAACAAGCTGCAGAAGCGCCTGCGGCGCGAGACCGGCCGTGCGATCGAGGATTTCGGCATGATCCAGGACGGCGACCGCATCATGGTCTGCCTGTCCGGCGGCAAGGACTCCTACACGATGCTCGACATCCTGCGCAACCTGCAGCAGAGCGCGCCGGTACGCTTCGAGCTGGTGGCGGTGAACCTCGACCAGAAGCAGCCGGGCTTCCCCGAACACGTATTGCCGGAATACCTGTCCGCGATCGGCGTGCCCTACCATATCCTTGAAAAGGACACCTACAGCATCGTCACCGAGAAGGTGCCTGAAGGCAAAACCTACTGCGGGCTGTGTTCGCGCCTGCGCCGCGGCACGCTGTACGGGTTTGCCCGGGAAATCGGCGCGAGCAAGATCGCGCTGGGCCACCACCGCGACGACATCATGGAGACCCTGTTCCTGAACCTGTTTTTCGGCGGCACGCTGAAGGCGATGCCACCCAAGCTGCTGTCCGATGACGGCGAGCACATCGTCATCCGCCCGCTGGCCTACTGCAAGGAGCGTGACATCGCCCGCTATGCCCGCTGGAAGCAGTTCCCGATCATTCCCTGCAACCTGTGCGGCTCGCAGGACAACATGCAGCGGCAGGCCATCAAGGCCATGCTGCAGGGCTGGGAGCGGCAGTACCCGGGCCGGCTGGACTCGGTTTTTTCGGCCATCGGCAATGTGGCGCCGTCGCAGCTGGCCGACCGGGACCTGTTCGATTTCCGGGGGCTGGAGGCACTCCGCCAGGAACGCCTGCAGTCGGCCCTGCGGGTGGTCCATGCCAAAAACGGCTGAATCGCCGCAAATGGGCTATGCTTGGCAGGCGGACCAGGGATGGCGGTAAGGTATCAGGGAGGGGGGAAGGCAGGCATGGCAATCAAGACGGAGCTGTCCGAGGACGGCAAGGAACTGACCATCCGGGTGGATGGGCGCTTCGATTTCAGCTGCCACCAGGATTTCCGGGCAGCCTACCAGGACGACCGCATCAAGCCCGAGCGCTACCGCATCGACCTCAAGCATGCGGTCTACCTCGACAGCTCGGCGCTGGGGATGTTGCTGCTGCTGCGCGATTACGCCGGTGGTGATGACGCCGTGGTGCGCATCGCCAATCCCAGCGACGATGTGCGCAAGATCCTCCACATTTCCAATTTCCAGCGCCTGTTTACCATCCAGTAAGCACCGCCGGCGCTTCCCGGGACTTCCCTGATGCAGGACGATGTGCTGACGGTACTCATTGCCGACGACAGCAATACCGATCGCCTGTTGCTGGATGCCTTCGTGCGCAAGCTGGGCCATCGCACCATCACTGCGACAGATGGCGAGGAAGCCATCCGTGCATTTCACGCGCAACGCCCTGACATCATCCTGCTCGATGCATTGATGCCGCGCATGAACGGCTTCGAGGTGGCTGAACAGGTCAAGGCATCGGCCGGCGAGGCCTTCATCCCGATCATTTTCCTCACGGCACTCACGGAAGCCGATGCCCTGGCACGCTGCCTGCAGGCCGGGGGTGATGATTTCCTCACCAAGCCCTACAACAGCGTGATCCTCGAGGCCAAGATCAATGCCTTCCGGCGCATGCTGCGCATGCACGGCACCCTGCAGCAGCAGCGCGATGCGATTGCCCGCTACAACGAGCACCTGCTGCGCGAGCAGGACCTGGCCAAGCGCGTGTTCGACAAGGTGGCGCGGCCGGGTTATTTCCATGCGAGCAACCTGCGTTTTTCCATGTCGCCGCTGGCGATGTTCAACGGCGACATCCTGCTGGTGGCGATGCAGCCTTCGGGCAACATGCTGGCACTGCTCGGTGATTTCACCGGCCACGGCCTTGCGGCTGCGGTGGGTGCGATGCCGCTGGCACAGACCTTCTACGGCATGGCCGAGAAGGGTTTCGCGCTGAAGGACATGGTGCGCGAACTCAATGCCAAGCTGTGCGATGTGCTGCCGACCGGGGTTTTCTGCTGTGCCTGCCTGGTCGAGCTGGATTTCGAGCACCGTACGCTGCAGGCCTGGAATGGCGGGCTGCCGGATGCCCTGTTGCTGCGTGCCGACGGCCAGCGCCTGCAACGGCTGCCTTCGTCCAGCCTGCCGCTGGGCATCAGCCACGGTGCCCATTTCGACGCCCGGCTGCAGATCGTCGAGATGGAACCGGGCGATCGTGTGTTCCTGCGTTCCGACGGCATCCACGAAACCCTCGGCCCGGGTGGCGAGATGTTCGGCGAGCAGCGGCTGGAGGCGGTGTTGCGCAGCGGCCAGCCGCCGTCACGGCTGTTCGATGCGGTGCTGGCGGCGGTGGCGGATTTTGCAGGAGGCCGTGCGCGCACCGACGATGTCTCGCTGGTCGAGCTGGTGATGGTCGAGCGGCTGGATTTCCGTGCCGGCGAAACCCTCTCCACGGTGCGTGAGTTGCAGGGCCCGGTGGACTGGAGCCTGGCATACGAGTTGCGTGCCGACAGCCTGCGCAGTTTCAACCCCTTGCCGCTGTTGTTGCACATCCTGCTGGAGGTGCCGGGCTTGCGCGGGCATGCCGGCGATGTCTACAGCATCCTGTCGGAACTGTATTCGAATGCGGTGGAACACGGGGTTGCCCGGCTGGATTCCGCACTGAAGGACACCCACGACGGCTTTGCGCGCTATTACCGCGAAAAGGAACTGCGCCTCGCGGACCTGGACGAAGCCTGCGTGTGCTTCCACATCGATTACCGCGGTGACGACAACGGTGGCCGCCTGCGCATCAGCGTGCAGGACAGCGGGCCGGGTTTCGAATTGCCGGTGGCACTGGCCATGCCGCAGGGCAGCCGCCAGCTGGCCGGGCGCGGCTTGCCCCTGCTGCAATCGATCTGCCATTCGTTGACGGTGCTGCCGCCGGGTAATAGGGTGGAGGCTGTCTATGACTGGCGCTACAAGATGCCAAGGAACCGGGAGGCTGGTGATGACCCACGCTGAGAAACACCTGGATGCAGCCGCCATCCGCGAGTTGCGCACCATCATGGGGGATGACTTCCCGCTGCTGGTGCGTACCTTCGAAACGGACTCCCGCCAGCGCCTGGCCACCCTGCACACCGCACTGGCCGCCGGCGATGCCGAGGCCCTGCGGCAAACCGCCCACAGCTTCAAGGGCAGTGCCGGCAACCTCGGGGCAGTCCCGTTGGCGGCCTTGTGCCAGCAACTGGAGTCGCTGGGCAAGGCGGGTGAGTTGCGGGATGCAGCGGGCCACATCAGCCGGCTGGAGGCGGAATTTGCCGCCGTATTGACGGCCCTGCAGGCGCTGCTGCCCCGTTGAGCCGGCGTATAATGCCTGCCCCCTCGTTGCCGGGAACCCGCCGTGCCTGATGCCGCCTTGTCACTGCAAGCCTGCGGCCTGTCCTGCAGCCGGCGCGGGCGCCTGCTGTTCAGCGGGTTGTCCTTCAGCCTGCAGCCGGGGCAGCTGCTGCAGGTGGAAGGCGCCAACGGCGCCGGCAAGACCACCCTCCTGAAGCTGATGGCCGGGCTCTCGCGTCCCGGGGCCGGCCAGGTGCGGTGGGGCGGGCAACCGCTGCCGGCGGCGGCCCCCCTGTTGCACCGCCAGCTGGCCTACCTCGGCCACCGCCATGCCCTGAAAGGCGTGCTGTCGCCGCTGGAGAACCTGCGCTGGTCGCTGGCGCTGATGGGGACAGGCTTCCGTGAAACCGATGCCATCGCGGTGCTGGCCGGGCTCGATCTCGCCCATGCCATCGACCAGCCCTGCCACACCCTGTCGGCCGGCCAGCAGCGGCGGGTAGCGCTGGCGCGGGTGCTGCTGTCGGTGCGGCCGCTGTGGATCCTCGATGAGCCGCTGACCGCGCTCGACCGCCATGTGGTGCCGCGTGTGCTGCAGTCCCTGCGGGACCATGCCGCGGCCGGCGGGCTGGTATTGCTGACGGCCCACCAGCCGCTGGCGCTTGGCCCGGCACACCGTTCATTGCACCTGGCCGGGGGTGATGGCGATGCTTGAAGCCCTGCTCTGGCGTGACCTGCTGCTGGGCTGGCGCCGCCGTGGCGACTGGCTGCTGCCGCTGCTGTTCCTGCTCGGCGTGACCCTGTTGTTCCCGCTGGCGATCGGGCCGGGGCAGGGCGGGCTGGCACGGGTGGCACCGGGAGTGGGCTGGATTGCTGCACTGCTGGCCAGCCTGCTGGCGGTGGAACGGCTGTTCCGCGAGGACTACGAGGACGGTGCCCAGGACCTGCTGCTGCTGGCGCCGTTGCCGTTGTATGCCTGCGTGCAGGTGCGGGTGCTGGCGCACTGGCTGCTGACCGGCCTGCCGATCAGCCTGCTGGCGGTGGTGCCGGGCCTGTTGCTGTACCTGCCGTCGCAGGCGATGGGGGTGCTGGTGGTGGCCCTGTTGTTCGGCACCGTGACCTTTGCCCAGCTGGGGGCACTGGGTGCGGCACTGACGGTGTCGCTGGGGCGCGGCGGCCTGCTGATGGTGTTCCTGGTGTTGCCGATGTATGTGCCGGTGCTGGTGTTTGGCGTCAGTGCCGTGGAACGCGCAGCCGGCGGCTGGCCAGCCACCGGACCGCTGGCCCTGCTGGCGGCGATGGCCTGCCTGTCGACAGCACTGGCCCCACTGGCCACCGCTGCCGTGTTGCGGGTGATGTCAGACTAGGCGGTTCAGCCGGCGATGATGCGTGAGGCCACGATCAGTACCACCATCAGGCCACACAAGCCGGCGACGGTGAGTACGAGGCTGCGCATCGTGTTGCTGTCCTGCTCGGCCTGGTTACCGCTGGACGGGTGTGCTGTCATGGGTGTATCCCCCGGATGATTGCGCCACCGGTACGGTGGCAGCAGGCGGTTTCACTTTACGCAAGGCCGCAAACGGCAGGCATTGACCTGGGTCAATGTGGCCATGGCCGCCGGCGCGGACGGCGTGCTGTCCGGGGCGGGATGGCTCCGGTATACTGCCGGCCCTGCGGGCGAGTTCGTGCCTCCCTGTTGCAAAACCTTGAAAAGCATAGGGAAACCAACGCGATGTGGTCATTCGTTCACAAGCTGGGCTCACCCCGGTGGTTCTACGGCATTGCCGGCCGGTTGCTGCCGTGGCTGGCCCTGGCAACCCTGGCCTGCTGGGGCGTGGGACTGGGCTGGGGCCTGCTGGTGGCACCGCCGGATTTTCGCCAGGGCAACAGCTTCCGCATCATCTATGTGCACGTGCCGGTGGCCTTCGTGTCGCTGGCCGGTTATTACCTGATGGCCTCGGCCGCTGCCGTCTACCTCATCTGGCGCATCAAGGTTGCCGACATGGTGGTGAAGGTGGCGGCCTTCATCGGCGCGGCGATGACATTCCTGGCCCTCGTCACCGGCGCCATCTGGGGCAAGCCGACCTGGGGGGCGTGGTGGGTGTGGGATGCCCGCATCACCTCGATGCTGGTGCTGTTTTTCATCTACATGGGCATCGTGCTGCTGTACGAGGCACTGGCGGATCGCCCGGAACAGGCCAGCCGCGTGTGTGCCATCCTCGCCCTAGTGGGGACGGTGAACATCCCGATCATCTACAAGTCGGTGGACTGGTGGTTCAGCCTGCACCAGCCGGCGACCATCCGCCTGACCAAGGCACCGAGCATGGACCCGTCGATGTTCCACCCGCTGCTGTGGTGCATCGCGGCCTGCTACCTGCTGTATGCCAGCCTCGTGCTGCTGTATGTGCGCGGTGAGATCCTGCGTCGGGAGACCCGTGCCCAGTGGGTGCAGGCCGTGATCCGGGGAGGGGCGTGCTGATGTATTTTGCCAACCTGCAGGATGCCTGGGCCATGGGCGGCCATGGTCCCTACGTGTGGGCCGCGGTGGGCCTCACGCTGGCCGTGTTTGCCTGGCTGGCCCTGCGTGAGTTGCTGGCGCAATGCAGTTTCCGTGCGCGCGAGCGGCGTCGCTTGCTCGCTGAAACCCATCCTGGCCAGGAGTCCTGAGCATGCACCCGGTGCGGCGGCAACGCCTGTTCCTCATCCTGTTCATCGTGGCAGCGTCCTCGCTGGCGGTGGCACTGGTACTGGTCGCCCTGCGCGACAACATCAACCTGTTTTACCCGCCGGAGAAATTCGCGGCTGGTGAAGTGCCGGCCGGCCGTACGGTACGGCTGGGTGGCATGGTGGTGAAGGGCAGCGTGCAGCGCGAACCCGGCAGCCTGCGGGTGCGTTTCGGCGTGACCGATTTCAAGGCCACGGTGCCGGTGGTGTATGAAGGCATCCTGCCGGACCTGTTCGCCGAGGACCAGGGCGTGGTGGCGCAGGGTACGCTGCAGGATGGCGTGTTTGTCGCAACCGAGGTGCTGGCCAAGCACGATGAGAACTACATGCCGCCGGAAGTGAAGGAAGCACTCGGTCCCAATCACCCGGGCAGCAACCACAAGCCATGATGTGGCCAGAGCTGGGACAATGGGCAACGGCCTTCGCACTGTGCCTGGCACTGCTGCTGGTCCTGCTGCCGCTGACCGGTGGGCGCGTGCCACTGCGGCTGGCGCGCCCGCTGGCGATCAGCCATGCACTGTGCGTGTCGGTAGCCTTTGCGGTGCTGGTGAAGGCATTCATCGACAATGATTTCAGCGTATTGCTGGTGGCGAACAACAGCCATAGCCTGCTGCCCTGGTATTACCGCATCACCGCCACCTGGGGCAACCACGAGGGTTCGATGCTGCTGTGGGCGCTGACCTTGGCCTGGTGGATGGCGGCCGTTGCCGTATGCACGCGGGCACTGCCGGATGCCTTCGTGGCGCGCGTACTGGCCGTGATGGGATTCATTGCCAGCGGGTTTGGCCTGTTCATCCTGTTTACCTCGAACCCGTTTGCTCGCCTGTTGCCGGATATTGCGGCAGAGGGTGCCGACCTCAACCCGTTGCTGCAGGATTTCGCGATGATCGTGCACCCACCCACCCTGTATGCGGGGTATGTGGGCCTGTGCGTGGCATTTGCGTTTGCACTGGCGGCGCTGTGGGAAGGGCGGCTGGATGCGGCCTGGGCACGGCAGGTGCGGCCGTGGACGCTTGCGGCCTGGGGCTTCCTCACCCTCGGCATCGCGCTGGGCTCCTGGTGGGCCTATTACGAGCTGGGCTGGGGCGGCTGGTGGTTCTGGGACCCGGTCGAGAACGCCTCCTTCATGCCCTGGCTGGTCGGCACGGCGCTGATCCATTCGCTGGCGGTGACCGAGAAGCGCGGGGCTTTCCGCGGCTGGACCGTGCTGCTGGCCATCCTGGCCTTCGCCTTGAGCCTGCTCGGCACCTTCCTGGTGCGCTCCGGGGTGCTGACCTCGGTGCATGCGTTTGCGTCCGACCCGACGCGTGGCCTGTTCATTTTGGTTTTCCTTGGCCTGGTGATCGGTGGTGCGTTGCTGCTGTATGCATTGCGTGCCGGCAGCCTGGTGCAGGCCGTGCGTTTTGCAGTGCTGTCGCGTGAAACGCTGTTGTTGCTCAATAACGTGCTGTTGCTGGTGGCCGCCGGCACGGTACTGCTGGGTACGCTGTTCCCGCTGCTGATGGATGCACTGGGTCAGGGGCGCTATTCGGTGGGGCCGCCGTATTTCAACCTGGCCGTCGGCCCCGTGCTGTTGCTGGTCGTGGTGTTGCTGGCACTGGCACCGGTATTGCGCTGGCGGCAAACCGCCCGTCCCGTGCTGTGGCAGGGCCTGCGCTGGCCGCTTGCAGCGCTGCTGCCGGCAGCGGCCGTGCTGGTGCTGTGCCTGCCGGGCGAGGGCCGCTGGATGGCGGCAGCCGGCAGCCTGGTGTCGCTGTGGGTGTGGCTGGTGGCGGCGTGGCAGCTGTGGCAACGTCTGCGGCAGCAGGGTGCTGCGGCCTGGCATGCGCGCTGGTTTGCCATGGTGCTGGCCCATGCCGGCATGGCGCTGGCGCTGCTCGGCATCGTCATCAGTTCGGTGTACAGCGAGGCGCGTGATGTGCGCCTGGCGCCGGGTGAACAGCATGCCCTGGGGGGGTACAGGTTCCACCTGGAATCCATCGGGGTTGCCCCGGGGCCGAACTACCAGGCTACCGTGGGGCGCGTGGTGCTGGAGCGCGAGGGCGTGCGCGTGGCCGTGCGCGTGGCCGTGCTGCAGCCCGAGAAGCGGGATTACCACAGTGGCGGCAAGCCGATGACCGAGGCGGCGATCCGCCCGGGCGTGCTGCACGATGTCTATGTGGCCCTGGGCGAACCGCTGGGTGACGGCGCCTGGTCGCTGCGCCTGCACGTGAAACCCGGCGTGCGCTGGATCTGGGGCGGTGCGCTGGTGATGGTCGCCGGTGGCCTGCTGGGACTGTGGTCGCGCCGCGCACGGCAGCCGCAGGCGGGTGCCAGCGCATGAGACGCAGCCTGCTGTTCATCCCGGTGTTGCTGTTTGCAGTCCTCGCACTGGTGTTGTACCGCGGCCTTGGCCGCGATGCCGAGCACATCGATTCGCCCCTGCTGGGGCGTGCCATGCCGGCGTTTGCCTTGCCCGACCTGCTGCAGCCGGAGCGGCAACGCACGCCCGCTGACCTGCAGGGTGAGGTGATGCTGCTGAACGTGTGGGCTACCTGGTGCATCAGTTGCCGGGTCGAGCATCCCTGGTTGCTGCGCATTGCGCGTGACGAGGGCATCGCCATCATTGGCCTCAACTACAAGGACGATGCCTCCGCGGCCCGCCAGTGGTTGCAGGAGCGCGGGGATCCCTACCGCTTTACCATCCTCGATGCCGACGGCCGCCTGGGGCTGGATCTGGGTGTGTACGGTGCACCGGAAACCTACCTGCTGGATCGCCACGGTGTGATCCGCGGCAAGCATGTCGGCGTGGTCGATGAGAGGACCTGGCGCGATACCCTCGGGCCGCAGGTGAAGGCCCTGCAGGAGGAAGCACCGTGATCGTGATGTGGTGCAGGAGGCTGGCCTTGTGCCTGCTGCTGGCAACGGCGGTGCAGGCCGAGGTGGAGGTGCGCGAGTTTGCCGATGAGCACGAACGCGCCCGGTTCCAGTCACTGGCTGCCGAACTGCGTTGCCCGAAATGCCAGAACCAGAACCTGTTCGATTCCGATGCGCCGATTGCGCGTGACCTGCGCGGGGTGTTGCATGAACAGATCCGTGCCGGCCGCACGGATGACGAGATCGTGCAGTACATGACCGACCGCTATGGCGAGTTCGTGCGGTATCGCCCGGACTGGCACGGGCCGGCGCTGCTGCTGTGGGTATTGCCCGGCGTGTTGCTGCTGCTGGGCGTGTGGGTGGTGTGGCGGCAGTTGCGCCGCGCCGGCGGCGGGGAGGGCTGACGCATGGGTTTCCTGCTGGCTTTGCTGGTCCTGGCCCTGTTGGCCCTGTTGCCGCTGCTGGTGCCGGCCCTGCTGAGTCGCGGCCTGTCGGCCGAAGGGCATGCCTGGACGCGCCGCGAGCGCCGCTGGACGCTGGCGCTGGCGGTGCTGCTGGTGCTGGCGGCATCTGCTGTGTACCGCCAGGTCGGCAGTGCGCCGGAAGTGGTGATCCACCACGAATTGGAAGCACTGTCACCGGCGGGGCAGGTCACGCAGCCGGAAGCCTGGGCTGCACTGCTGCAACGCATCGCGGCGCGCCTGCCGGCCAGGCCGGACAATGCCGGTTACCTGCGCCTGCTGGCCGAGGATGCCGCCAGCCACGACCGCTGGGACGAAGCGGCCGTGCATTACGGCCGGCTGGCCGACCTGGCCGGTGGCGATGCCGATGTGCAGGCGATGGCACTCACGGCACGCTTCATGGCGGCCGGCCGCCGTATCGATGTCGCCTTGCAGCGCGACATGGAAACCCTGCTGTCGCTGGAGCCGCGCCAACCGTCGGTGCGCGGCATGCTGGGCATGGCGGCATTCGGCGCCGGGGATTACCGTACGGCGATCGGGCACTGGGAGTTCGCCCTGCAGGCGCTGCCGCCCGCTGACCCGGTGGCTGCGATGCTGCGTGACGGCGTGCAGCGTGCCCGCCAGGCATTGGGTGAGCTGCCCGCTGCAGCGGCCGGTGCCGGCCTGCGGGTGCTGATCGGTATCCCGCCGGACCTGCAGGCGGCGCCTGGGACCCCGGTATTCGTGTTCCTGTCGCAGGAGGGGGTGCGCATGCCGCTGGCCGCGCGCCGCCTGCAGTGGGCAGACTTGCCGGCCAGCGTGCTGCTGGGCGAGGCCGACCTGCTGGCCGGCCAGGCCTGGCCGGTGCAGGGCCGGGTACAGGTGGTCGCCCGGTTGGCAGTGGGCGGGGTGGCCACCGGCAGCGGGGACGATCCCGAGGCCCGCTCGGACTGGCTCGATGCCGCCAGCCTGCCGGCGCAGGTCGACCTGACCCTGTCGCAGCCGCTCAAAAAATAACCATCGCGACCGGTTTTGCCGCAGCGCCGGGCTGCTCCGGCCGCTGTCCGGCCATAGTCCCGGCAGCCCAAAACCGATAAACTAGCGGGCCAGTCCGCCGTGACGGCGACACTGCACCAATAAGATGCGTTTTCCAGCCGATTGACCTATTTTGTCGGGGTTCCCATGCGACTGAAGTCCATCAAGCTTGCCGGTTTCAAATCGTTTGTGGATCCCACCACGATCAACCTGCCGAAGAACATGAACGCCATCGTCGGCCCCAATGGCTGCGGCAAATCGAATGTCATCGATGCCGTGCGCTGGGTGATGGGCGAAACCTCGGCCAAGCACCTGCGCGGCGAGTCGATGGCCGATGTCATTTTCAACGGGTCGAGTGCACGCAAGCCGCTCGGCCAGGCATCCATCGAGCTGGTATTCGACAACGGCGACGGTTCGCTCGGTGGCGAGTACGCACGCTTTGCCGAAATCTCCATCAAGCGCAAGGTGACGCGTGACGGCCTGTCGGATTATTTCCTCAACGGTGCCAAGTGCCGCCGCAAGGACATCACCGACATTTTCCTCGGCACCGGCCTCGGGCCGCGCAGCTACGCCATCATCGAACAGGGCATGATCTCGCGCCTGATCGAGGCCAAGCCGGATGAGTTGCGCGTCTACATCGAGGAAGCTGCCGGCATTTCCCGCTACAAGGAGCGCCGCAAGGACACCGAGGCGCGCATGCGCCGCACGCGTGAAAACCTCGAGCGCCTGACCGACATCCGCGAAGAGCTCGAGCGCCAGCTGGAGCGCCTCAAACGGCAGTCGGCTGCTGCTGAAAAATACCGCGAATACAAGGCGCAGGAACGCAAGCTGCGCGGTGAGTGGCGTGCCATCCAGTGGCGCGCCATGGATGGTGAGTCAGCCGCCTGCACACGGCAGATTGGCGAGCTCGAGCTGGCGCAGGAAGCCGTCATCACCCGCCAGCGCTCGCTGGATACCGCAATCGAGAAACAGCGCATTGCCCAGTCCGAGCTGAACGAGACGCACAACGGGGTGCAGGGCCGCTACTATGCACTCGGCGAGGAAATCGCCCGCATCGAGCAGGACATCCGCTACCAGAACGACCGCAAGCAGCAGCTGGCACAGGACCTGGAAGTTGCCGGGCGTGATTACCGCGACACGCAGCACCACCTCGATGGTGACGAGGCCAAGGTCAGCCAGTGGAAGCAGGAGCTGGCCGTCCTGCAGCCGCAGCTGGACCAGGCGCGTGCGCAGGAAGACGCTTCGCTGCAGCGCCTGCAGGAAAGCGAACACGCCATGCAGGCCTGGCAGGCAGACTGGGATGCCTTCAACGAGGAAGCCGGCGGCCCGAAGCGTGATGCCGACGTGCAGCAGTCGCGCATCCAGCACCTCGAGGCAGGCCTGCAGCGCCTGGCCAACCGCAGCCGCCAGTTGCAGCAGGAACTGGCCGGGCTGGCCGATGACGGCACCGCCCGCGAGCTGGACGCGCACCGCCAGCAGCTGGCTGCCGTCGAGCAGCAGATCCAGTCCGCACAGGGCAGCCTCGACGGCATTGCCGCGCGCCTGCAGGTGCAGCGCCAGGCAGTGACCGAAGGTGCCGCCGCGCTCGATGCGGCGCGTACCGTGCTGCAGGAACAGCGTGGCCGCCATGCCTCGCTGCAGGCCCTGCAGCAGGCGGCCCTGGCCGAGGACGACCAGGATGTTGCGGCCTGGCTGCAGCAGTGTGGCATTGCACAGGCGCCGCGCCTGGCGACCCGGCTGTCCGTCGAGCCGGGCTGGGAGCGTGCGGTGGAAACCGTGTTGGGGCGTTACCTAGAGGCCGTCTGTGTCGACGACATCGGCAAGCTGGGTGATGCGCTGGCCGGTTTCGAAGGCCGCCTGGCGCTGGTCAACCCGGCGGAAGCGGGCCCTGCGGTAGCCGCTCCCGGCACCTTGCTGTCGAAAGTGGGCGAGGCGGCCGGCCTGGGCCAGTTGCTGGCACGGGTGAAGCTGGCCGGTTCGCTGCAGGAAGCACTGGCGCAACGCGCCGGCCTGACCAACGATGCCTCGCTCATCACGCCCGACGGCGTGTGGGTCGGCAAGGGCTGGATCATGCTGAACCCGGTGGGCGAGCAGCAGGCCGGGGTGCTGGCGCGTGCACGCGATATCGAGGCCCTGCAACAGGCGATGGCCGATGGCCAGCAGCAGGTGGCCCGCCTGGAAGCCGCGCTGGTTGCCGCACGCGATGGCCTGCGGCAGATCGAAACCGACCGCGAGACGGCCGAGCAGCAGTTGCGCCAGCTGGGTCGCCAGCAGGGTGAGGTGCGGGCGCAGGTGTCGGGCCGCGAGGCACGCCTGGAAGCACTGGCCCGTCGCCGCGACGGCCTCAACCAGCAGATTGCCGATTGTGACGGGCAGTACCAGGCTGAGTCCTCGATGCTGGAAGCCTCCCGCAAGCAGCTGCAGCAGGCGCTGGAAACCATGTCGCGCAACGAGGATCGCCGTGAAGTGCTGCTGTCGCAGCGCGATGTCACGCGTACGGCACTGGACGAGGCGCGCCAGAAAGCCCGCCACGAGAAGGATGCCAGCCACCAGCTGGCCGTGCAGGTGCAGACCCTGCGCGTGCAGCAGGAGGCTGCCGCGACCGGCATCACGCGCATGCGTGAGCGCCTGGCCAACCTGGCACAGCAACAGGAGCAGTTGCGTACGACCCTGGCCGGCAGCGATGCCCCGCTGGCCGCCTTGCGCGATAGGCTCGAAGGCCTGCTGCAGCAGCGCCTCGCGGTGGAGGAATCACTGACGGCCGCCCGCCAGGCCTTGAGCGATGCCGATCACGCCCTGCGTGAACTGGAAACCGAGCGCCACCGTGTCGAGCAGGAGCTGTCGGAGCGGCGCAGTGCGCTGGAACAGGCACGGCTGGCATCCCAGACCCTCACCGTGCGCCGCCGCAACATCGAAGACCAGCTGATGGAAGACAACCAGGACCTGCAGGCCTTGCTGCAGGGGCTGCCGGAAAACGCCGACGAGGCGCAATGGCAGGCCGACCTGCAGCAGGTGGGCAACCGCATCCAGCAGCTGGGCGCCATCAACCTGGCGGCCATCGACGAATACCGCATGCAGTCCGAACGCAAGATCTACCTCGACAGCCAGAACGATGACCTGGTCGAGGCGCTGACCACGCTGGAAAATGCCATCCGCAAGATAGACCGCGAAACCCGCGCGCGCTTCCAGGAAACCTTCGACCGCATCAATGAAGGCCTGCAGGAGCTGTTCCCGAAAGTCTTCGGTGGCGGCAAGGCCTGCCTGGAAATGACCGGTGACGACCTGCTCGATACCGGCGTTGCGATCATGGCGCGCCCGCCGGGCAAGACCAATGCCAGCATCAGCGTGCTGTCCGGTGGCGAGAAGGCACTGACGGCGATTGCGCTGGTGTTCTCGATCTTCCAGCTGAACCCGGCACCGTTCTGCATGCTCGACGAAGTGGACGCACCGCTCGACGACATCAACACCGGCCGCTATGCACGCATGGTGCGCGAGATGTCCTCGAAGGTGCAGTTCATCTACATCACGCACAACAAGATAACGATGCAGGAGCCGGGCGTGTCGCGTATCGTGTCGGTGGATGTCGACGCTGCGGCTGAAATGGCCATGGCCTGAGCCGGGAACTGACGGGAGAGGGTATGGATCTGGGCATGCGCGAAGGCATGTTGCTGCTCGGCCTGCTGGTCGTGCTGGCCTTGCTGCTGGGTGCCTACCGGCGCCTGCGCAGCGAGCAACGCAACCCGATCCGCATGGCCGCCCGCCTGCCGGAGCCTGGTGCGGCGGCCGACCCCGAGGCGGACCCCTGGGGCAAGGAAATCATCAGCCCGCCACGCGTGAAGGCGCGCCGTGGCGGCGTGCTGGATGATGCGGCACCGGTTGCCGGTGAAGCCAGCCCGCCAGCACCAGCGGCTGCCGACAGCCCCGAGATACCCCTGCTGGTCAACCGGGTGGCGCTGGCGACCACCGCTGCCGCGCGCCGTTTTCGCGAGGAAAGCCAGGCCGAGGCGCGTTCGGCCGGGCAGGTGCCATTGCTGGAGACCCCGGAGCCGGGCTTCCCCGACATGAGTGGCCCGTTGCCCGGGGTCGACAAGCTGTTCGTGCTGACGGTGCTCGCGCGCGACCCGCAGGGTTTCGACGGCAAT
>LAHR01002956.1_pt1 | contig 14584 bp, 8 predicted proteins | sample 329641 | NCBI WGS metagenome assembly LAHR01 (sample SAMN03275701, study PRJNA271635) | activated sludge metagenome | isolation source: Sample C-3 Sludge from acetogenic chamber (third chamber) of Anaerobic...
CGCTTCCAGAAGGTGCTGGTCGACGAGCCGACCGTGGAAGACACCATCGCCATCCTGCGCGGCCTGAAGGAACGCTACGAAGTGCACCACGGCGTGGACATCACCGACCCGGCCATCGTCGCTGCGGCAGAGCTCTCGCAGCGCTACATCACCGACCGCTACCTGCCGGACAAGGCGATCGACCTCATCGACGAGGCGGCAAGCCGTATCCGCATGGAAATCGATTCGAAACCCGAGTCGATGGACAAGCTGGACCGCAAGCTGATCCAGCTGAAGATCGAACGCGAGGCAGTGAAGAAGGACGAGGATGAGGCCTCGCGCAAGCGGCTGGCCAAGCTCGACGAGGACATTGCGCGACTGGGTCGTGAATACGCCGACCTGGAGGAAGTCTGGAAGGCCGAGAAACTGGCCGTGCAGGGCTCGCAGCAGACCAAGACCGGGCTGGAGCAGGCGCGCCTGGACCTGGATGCGGCACGCCGTGCCGGGGATTTGGCGCGCATGTCGGAATTGCAGTACGGCGTCATCCCGGCACTGGAGAAACAGCTGGCAGCAGCCCAGTCGGCCGATGCCGCTGCGCTGAAGCTGCTGCGCAACCGTGTCACCGACGAGGAAATTGCCGAAGTGGTCTCGAAGTGGACCGGCATCCCGGTGGCAAAGATGATGGAGAGCGACCGCGAGAAACTCCTGAACATGGAAGATGCCCTGCACCACAAGGTGATCGGGCAGGCCGAGGCCGTGCGTGCGGTATCGAATGCGGTGCGGCGTTCACGCGCCGGCCTGTCGGACCCGAACCGTCCCAACGGCTCGTTCCTGTTCCTCGGGCCCACCGGCGTCGGCAAGACCGAACTGTGCAAGGCCCTGGCCGAGTTCCTGTTCGACACCCGCGAGGCGCTGGTGCGCATCGACATGTCGGAGTTCATGGAGAAGCACTCGGTGGCGCGCCTGATCGGCGCGCCGCCGGGCTACGTCGGCTACGAGGAGGGCGGCTACCTCACCGAGGCCGTGCGCCGCAAGCCGTATTCGGTGCTGCTGCTCGACGAGGTCGAGAAGGCGCACCCGGACGTGTTCAACGTCCTGCTGCAGGTGCTGGACGACGGCCGCCTGACCGACGGCCAGGGCCGCACGGTGGATTTCCGCAACACGGTGATCGTGATGACCTCCAACCTCGGCTCCGACCGCATCCAGCAGCTGGCGACCGACAAGTCCTACGACATCGTCCGGGTGGATGACCAGGCCGATGACGGTGCACAGCAGGACAACCGCTACCAGGCCATGCGCGAAGCGGTGCTGGAAGTGGTCGGCCAGCATTTCCGGCCGGAACTGATCAACCGCATCGACGAGGTGGTGGTGTTCCACCCGCTGGGGCGTGACCACATCCGCCGCATCGCCGACCTGCAGCTCGACAGCCTGCGCCAACGCCTGCGGGAGCGCGAGCTGTCCCTGGATGTCAGCGCCGAAGCCATGGACCGCTTGGTGGAAAGCGGGTTTGATCCGGTGTATGGGGCACGCCCGCTGCGGCGTGCCATCCAGCGCCTGGTGGAAGACTCGCTGGCACAGCACATCCTCGCCGGGCGCTATGCACCGGGGGATGCCGTGCGGGTGGTGCTGGAGGGTGACCGGCTGGCCTTTGCCTGAAGGCGGGTAGCCGCTGCGGGCGTTCAGTCGGCAGCGGTTTCATCGTCGGCAAACTGCCGGCTGTGCAGGCGGGCATAGAGTCCCTGCTGTTGCAGCAGCTGCGCGTGCGTGCCGGTCTCGACGATGCGGCCATCGTGCATGACGACGATCAGGTCCGCTTGCTCGATGGTGCTCAACCGGTGTGCAATCACCACCGTGGTGCGGTGCGCCATGGCCTTTTCGAGAGCGGACTGGATGAAACGCTCGGACTCGTTGTCGAGTGCCGAGGTGGCCTCGTCCAGGATCAGGATCGGTGCATTCTTCAGCAGGGCACGTGCAATCGCAATGCGCTGGCGCTGGCCGCCGGAGAGGTTCACGCCATCCTCGCCGACCTGGGTGTCGAGGCCCTGCGGCTGGCGGTCGAGGAATTCGCTGACATAGGCATCGCGTGCGGCGGCCAGTACTTCCGCTTCGCTGGCATGGCGGTTCATGCCGAAGGCGATGTTGTCGCGGATGTTGCCGTTGAACAGGGTGACCTGCTGGCTCACGATGGAAATCTGGCGGCGGAAGCTTTGCAGCGTGAAGCTGCGGATGTCGCGGCCGTCCAGCAGGATGTCGCCGTCGCGGTGGTCATGGAAGCGGGCAATCAGCTTGGCCAGGGTAGTCTTGCCGCTGCCGGAGCGGCCGACGATGGCCACGGTCTTGCCGGCCGGGATGACCAGGTTGATGTCGGTGAGGGCAGGTTCGTCCTGGCCGGGATAGGTGAAGGACAGGTGGCGGATGCTGATCTCGCCGCGGGTGGCCTGCAGTTCGGCAGTGCCGGGATCGGTTTCGGCCGGCTCGTCCAGCAGCGCAAAGATTTCCTCGGCCGCTGCCAAGCCTTGCTGGATGATGCTGTTGACGGTGGTGAGCTGGCGCAGGGATTTCGGCATCAGGCCGGCGGCGGCGATGTAGGCCAGCAGGTTGCCGAGGCTGCCCGTTTGCATGCCGGGGTGCAGGGCGATGCCGAGCAGCAGCGCCAGTGCGATGGCATAGATGAACTGGATGATGGGGGTGGCGGCTTCACTGGTGAGGCTGCGCTTGACCTCCTGCTCCATGTTCTGGCGGCTGGCCGTGCTGAAGCGCTCCGACTCGCTCTGTTGGGCCTCAAACGCCTTGATTTCCTTGTAGCCGTTGATGGCTTCGGCAGCGATGTGCGTGATGATGCCGCGTGATTGCTGCATCTTGCGGCTGAGCAGCCGCATGCGCCGGCTGGTCCACGACACCACGAGGAAAATCAGCGGTGCCGTGGCGAGGAAGATCAGCGTCAGGCGCCAGTTGGTCCAGATCATGTAGCCGGCCAGCGCGATGATGGTGGCGCCTTCGCGGATGATGATGGTGAGTGCGCGCGTCACGGTGGCCGTGACATTCTCGACCAGTGCGGTGACGCGGTAGATCAGCTGCCCCGACGACTGGCTTTCGAAGAAGGCCGTGGGCAGGGTCATCAGGCGGTCGAAGCTCTGTGTGCGCAGCCGGTGCACCAGGTCGCGTGCGACCAGGGCCATGAAGTAGTTGCCGGTGAATTCACCGCCGCCGCGCACAATCATGATGACCAGTACCAGCAACGGCACGTATAGGAAATTGGTGATGCCGATCCAGTTGCCCAGCGGTTCGCCGTTGAAGGTGGCTTCCACGTCTTTCATGATGCTGGCCAGCCAGGGCTGGGTGGCCGCAAACACGATGAAACCGCTGATGCTGAGGGCAAAGAGGGCCCATGTCGGCCGCAGGTAGCCGAGCAGGCGACGGTAGAGTTGCAGGCTGTTGGGTGCGTTGGGGGGTGCCATGCGAGGTGGCTGGGGCTGTGCCATCGGTCAGTGTTTTATGCGCAAATAGTAGCATGGTTGCGCACCCGGCCACAGGCTGCTGCCGGCCGGTGGCATGCCGGATTGACTTGCTGGCATGAAGCCTCCCTAATACAGCAAACCCATGCGAAAGGAGGCGTCGTCATGTGGCAGTCCATGCAGCGGTGGTGCAGTGTGGCAACGGTTCTGGTGGTGCTGGCCGGGTTGTGGGCGTGTGCCGGCCAGCCTGCCGCAACGGCAACGGTGGCGGCCACCACAGCCACCGCCAGCGCATCCCCGGTGTTGCGCGTGGGCCTGTCGCCCGATTACCCGCCGATGGCCTACCGTGAGGATGGCCAGCTGAAAGGCCTGGAAGTGGAGCTGGCATCGGCCGTGGCGGCCCACATGGGCATGCAGGCCGAACTGGTGCCCATGCCGTGGGCCGAGTTGCTGCCGGCGTTGATGCGCGGCGACATCGATGTGGTGATGTCCGGCATGACCATCACGCCGGAGCGTGCCGGGCTGGTGGCATTCAGCGATTCCTACATGAGCCTGGGCCAGATGGCGATCATCCGCATCCGCGATGCCGGCCGTTTCCGCACGCCGCTGCAGGCGCTGGATGCGGGCGCAAAAGTCGGCTTTGTGCAGGGTACGACCGGTGAGGCATTCATCGAGGCCACGCCGGGCGTGAAGGCCAGGCAGGCGTATGCCTCGGTGGAGCAGGGCCTGAAGGCGCTGGCGTCCGGGGCCATCGACATGTTCATCCACGATGCCCCCACCAGCTGGGACCTGGCCGTGTCACCCTGGGCCGACAGCCTGATCAGCCTGTACCGGCCGCTGACGAAGGAAGAACTGGGTTGGGCCGTGCGCAAGGATGACACGCAGCGCCGGGATGCCTTGAATGCCGCCTTGCGCAGCCTGCGCGAGAGTGGTCGCCTGGAAGCCATGCAATACCGCTGGATCCCGGTGCAGATCCACCTCGAGGAGTAACCGCAGGCCGGATCAGTGCAGGGTGCGTGGCCGGCGCCGGGGCAGGTCGTCGGCATCGCCTGCATCAGCATCGGCCGGCAATTCCTCGACCGGCAGTTCGGCCAGTTCGATCGCCAGGTTCTCCACCAGGCTGTTGAGGCGCTCGATGGCGGCACTGAGGCGGTCCAGCGTGGTGCCGAGGTCGGTCGCATCGGCGTTTTTGTGGTCGCTCATTCGCCCCTCCTGTACCGCGAAACCCTGCGGGGCTGTGCCGTCCCGCTGGAAGCAGCCGGGCAGGCCGGCCTGCCCTTGTCCCTCATTCCCAGGTCAGCGCGCCGCCGGTCTGGTATTCGGTAACCCGCGTTTCGAAGAAGTTCTTTTCCTTGCGCAGGTCCATGATTTCGCTCATCCACGGGAAGGGGTTTTTGGCCCCCTTGAAGTGCTCCGGCAGCCCCAGCTGTGCCAGGCGGCGGCTGGCGATGAACTGCAGGTATTCTTCCATCATGGCGGCATTCATGCCGAGTACGCCGCGCGGCATGCTGTCGCGTGCGTATTCGATCTCGAGCTGGGTGCCCTCGAGGATCATCTGGACCACTTCCTGCTGGAACTCCGGGGTCCACAGATGGGGGTTTTCCAGCTTGATCTGGTTGATCACGTCGATGCCGAAGTTCAGGTGCATGGACTCATCGCGCAGGATGTACTGGAACTGCTCGGCCACGCCGGTCATCTTGTTGCGGCGGCCCATCGACAGGATCTGGGTAAAGCCGCAGTAGAAGAAGATGCCTTCGGTCACGACATAGAACGCCACCAGGTTGCGCAGCAGCTCCTGGTCGGTTTCCGGCGTGCCGGTGCGGAAGGTGGGGTCGCCCAGGGCCTGGGTATGCTTGAGGCTCCACGCGGCTTTTTTCGCCACCGAAGGGATTTCGCGGTACATGTTGAAGACTTCACCTTCATCCATGCCCAGCGACTCGATGCAGTACTGGTAGGCGTGGGTGTGGATGGCTTCCTCGAAAGCCTGGCGCAGGATGTACTGGCGGCACTCCGGGTTGGTAATCAGCCGGTAGATGGCCAGCACCAGGTTGTTGGCCACCAGCGAGTCGGCGGTGGAAAAGTAACCCAGCGAGCGCATGACGATGCGGCGTTCGTCTTCCGACAGGCCATCGCTGCCTTTCCACAGGCTGATGTCCGCCGACATGTTCACTTCCTGCGGCATCCAGTGGTTGGCGCAGCCGTCGAGGTATTTCTGCCAGGCCCAGTCGTACTTGAAGGGCACCAGCTGGTTGAGGTCGGCACGGCAGTTGATCATCCGCTTCTGGTCGACCTGGATGCGGGCAGCGCCCATTTCCAGTTCCTCCAGGCCGGGAGCGATGTCGAGGGCATCCAGGGCGGCCTGGACACGGGCCATGCTGGCCGCAGCAGCGGGGCTGGCCACAGCCGAGGGGGCGGCTGCCGGGGCAGGCGTGTGTTCGGGCGGGGCAGCCACCGCAGCAGCAGGCGGGGCGGCCGGCGCACTGGCCTGCAGGGCAGCCGTCGCTGCCGCGCGCAAGGCGGCCTGCTGGCCTGCTGCCGGTACCGGGGTTTCTTCGGCGTGGTAATCGTCCCAGTTCAACATCGTCCCTTTCCTCGTGGTGCTGCTCATGATGCCGTCCCCGGGCTCGTGTCCCTGATACCGACAGGGCCCAAAAACCCCTTTGGAATCATGATGGTAAATGCCAGTTTGGTATGCCTTGCCAGGGCCTGCCGGGGTGCGTGACGCGTGCCGGTGCCGACATCGGGACGGCTGGCTTTGTTATGGGGTACACGCTGGCCGGGCAGGCCTCGAGTCACAATATATATGTAAAGGATGGGTCCGGCAACACTAGATATAGTGTTTTTCAAGGCCCAAGGGTATCAAGGGCTTAGCGCAGGTTCAGGCGGCGGCGCAGGATCAGCCGCAGCATGCGGTAGCCGGTTTTCAGCACCTGCCAGGCATTGCCCGAGTGCTTGGAGGCCCCGCCGATGCGGGGGTGGTAGGACACCGGGATTTCGATGATCTTGCGCTGGGCGCGCAGGATCTCGACCATCATTTCCGGCGAGAACTCCGGCCCGTCGGCGTTGAGGTTGCCGCGGATCGTCCGGTAGGCCTCCTTCCAGATGCCGCGGTAGGTGCAGCCCAGGTCGGTGAAGCGGGGCTCCTGGCGCAGCCACAGTGCCTGCAGCACCTTGGCGGCCAGCACATTGCCCCAGCGCAGGAAGGCGTCCATGTTGGCGCCCTGCTGGATCATCTGCTTGGTGGTGCGGGTGCCGATCACCATGTCGGCATCCTTCATGTATTCCAGTATCTTGGGCAGGTCATCCGGGGTAAAGGAGGCATCGGCTTCCATCAGGACCAGGATGTCGCCGCTGGCCTGGTCCATGCCGTGGCGCAGGGCAGCGCCGTAGCCGGCAAACGGCTGCGAGAAGACGCGGGCACCCTTGTCGGCCGCGATGCGGGCGGTGCCGTCGCTGGAGCAGTTTTCCGCGACGATGATCTCGTCCACCAGGCCGGTGAATTCCTCGATCACATGGCCAATGGACGCAGCTTCGTTGTAGGCGGGGATGACCAGGCTGGTGCGGTATTCGTGGAAATGCTCGCGCCGGTACAGGTAGGCCGCACTGTTGTAGTCGTCGGGGCTGTTGATGTTGCGGTAGCCGCCGCTGAGGAAGGTGCCGTGGACCTTGCCGGTCTCCTGCGCCAGGCGATTGATGACATCGGTGAGTTCGATGCGGCCGGTGCGCGCCGATGGCGGTGTGGCATCGATGGCATCGAAGATGGCCGGTGTGAACAGGTAGGTACCGCAGCCGAGGTAGTTGTTTTCAATGACCTCGGGTTTTTCCTGCAGGGCCAGGATGCGGCTGTCGTCCATGCGCACGGCGTAGTTCTGCCGGATCAGGGTGGTGTCGCCGGTGATCTTGATGCCGCACACGGCGCTGTAGTCACGGCCATCCCATTGCAGCAGGTCACGGTGGTTGGAGTTGAGGTAGAGCTCGTCGCCGAGGATGACCGGGAAATTGCCGCGCACGCGCTCACGCACCAGGCACAGCCCTTTGGCCAGGCCGGCAGCGATGTCGGTGCAATGGATGTATTCGATGCGGATGCCCAGGCTGGCGCCATCCCCCAGGGCCATGCGGACCTGCTCGCCCAGGTGCCCGGTGATGATGATGACGGTACGGACTTGCAGCTGGTCGCGCATGATTTCGATGTTGCGCAGCAACAGCGACTTGCCACCGATTTCAAAGAGCGCCTTGGGCGTATTTTCGGTGTAGGGATACAGGCGCATGCCTGCACCGGCGGCCGGGATGATTCCGATATCAAACATGGATCTGTGCTTTTCCGGGAGGTTGCCGCGGTATGGCCAGGCCTTCAGGAGCCCAGTTGCCATACCGGTGGAACGCCAACGAACGGGGTCCCTGTTTCAAGGGGGATGGCATGACGCAGATCCTCAAACCGGCATTCAAAGATCTTATACCACGGGTTGGCATAAAGGATGTTTTTTTCACAGGCCGGCAATAGCAGCTGGTGGCGCAGGCGGTCGACGGGGACGTGTTCCGCGTAATGCCAGGTTGGGGCATTGATCACCAGCGTGAAGTTGACATCGTGCAGCCACCGGTAACGGCCGGCATGGGTTGCCTGGTGGGCAGCGTAATGGGCGGCGGCATCGCTGACTTCGCCGCGGGCGATTTGTGCGCGCACATCCGGATGGCGCTCCAGGTAATCGGTTTCGTCCAGTACCAGCGCCTCTTCGATCATGCGGTAGCAATCCAGGAAATTGCCGGGGCGTGGCAGGAGGTACTCCAGCTCCACGGTTTCGCTGATCCAGCCGCAGTTGGCCAGCGGGAAACGGAATGCCCGTGACTGCAGGAAGGCTGCCGCAGCCATGGCATCACGGTGGTAGTGGGCCAGTTCCGGGTACGCGGCTGTTTCGAGTTCCAGCCAGTGTACCTGCCGGAAACCGGTTATTTCCCGGAAGAGCTGTTGTTGTGCCGGGGCTGCCGAAACACAGGCCGCCAGCATCATTGCCGCGATGGCCGGTAGCGGGTAATGGCGGGAAAGCAGCACGCACAGGGTGATGGCAATCAGCAGCATGGGATACAGGGCATAGCGTTCGAAGCCGTGGAGCGTGGCGGCTGGGAAGTACCACACGGCGTACACGGCGAGGATGGTGAGCAGGATGTTCCCCAGCCGGTCGACTGGCTCAGCGGCCTTCGCACCCAGGAAACGGCCCGCCAGGATGGCGAGGGCAGCGAGCGGCAGCACCTGCGGCCAGAGCCCGAATTTTTCCAGCACGCGACCCAGCATGGCGCCATTGCCGAGGGTGTTGGCCCAGGCCTGGGCGGCCGGGTTGGCTGCCTGCAGCAGGCCGCCGAACCCCATGTGGCTGATGCGGTTGAAAACGGCCTGCTTGCCGCGCAGGTAATCGGCCAGGCCCTGGTTTTCCGAGAGGTGGATTTCAAGGCCCATGTAGGCCAGGAAGGGCAGGATGACGAGGAGCATGCCGGCGATGCCGCAGCCGATGGCACGCAGCCAGTCGCCCGGGCGAATGGATCCGCTCCGCAGGGTAGGGATGCTTGTTGCCAGCAGGTAGAGGGCGATCGCAGCAAAGCCCGGAAGCGTGCTCAGCCGGCACAGGAAGGACAAGCCGGCCAGGATGCCCAGCCAGCAATAGCGCCTGGGTTCGCTGGGGATGGCGGGATCGATGGCCACACAGGCTGCGATGAGCAACAGCAGCAGTGAGGGGATGTCGCCCACATAGGTGAGCCACCAGATGTTGTCGCACAGTGCGAACAGGCATGTGGTGCCCAGCACCAGGGCAAAGCCACGCCAGGGATTGGCGCACAGGCCATACAGGCGGTAGGCGAGCAGGCAGGCCAGCAGGCCGTTCAGCAGGGCCGTGGCCAAGGCCGGAACCCACAACGGGTTGCCCAGCAGGGCGACCAGCAGGGCGCCCGGCAGCAGCAGGGTAGGCCCGCTGCTCAGGTAGGGGGACAGGTTGCGTTCATGGTAGGCGGTAGCCCAGCCGTAACCGCTGGCGATGTTCTTTGAAACCACGGCATGGCTGGCGGCATCGAATGTCAGCGGGGCGTATTGTGAGGCCGTAACGAGGGCGGCAAAAAATGCCAGCATGACCATGCCGGCCGCGAGGGCAGCCGGGTGTGGCATCTGCGGACATCGCCTGCTCATCGGGTGGACATGGCCCTGGTGCATTGCACCAGGGCCACCGTTCCATCACGGACTTACTGGCAGGCTTCGCAGTCTGGGTCATCCAGCGAGCAGGCCTTGGGAACCGGTGCGGCTTCCACCGCCGCCGGCGCAGCCGAGGCCGACACGGCATTCAGCGTGCCGGTGTTGATGGTGGACTTTTCGGTGCCCGTGGCGCCCAGGGCGCGCAGGTAGTAGGTGGTCTTGAGGCCGGACAGCCACGCCATCTTGTAGGTGATGTCGAGCTTCTTGCCACTGGCCTCGGCGATGTAGAGGTTCAGCGACTGGGCCTGGTCGATCCACTTCTGCCGGCGGCTGGCAGCTTCCACCAGCCAGCGCGGTTCGACTTCAAACGCGGTGGCGTAGAGGGCTTTCAGGTCGGCCGGGATGCGGTCGATCTTCTGCACGCTGCCTTCGTAGTACTTGAGGTCGTTGACCATCACCTTGTCCCACAGCCCGCGGTTCTTGAGATCGCGCACGAGGTAGGGATTCACCACGGTGAATTCGCCCGACAGGTTCGATTTCACATAGAGGTTCTGGTAGGTCGGTTCGATCGACTGCGATACCCCGGTGATGTTGGCGATGGTGGCCGTGGGGGCAATCGCCATCACGTTGGAGTTGCGCATGCCCTGGGTTTTCACCTTGGTGCGCAGGCTCCCCCAGTCCATCGTCTGGCTTTCATCCATCTGCAGGTAGTCGGCACCGCGCTGCTTGCGCAGCAGCTTGATGCTGTCGATCGGCAGTACGCCCCGGCTCCACAGCGAGCCTTCGAAGCTGCTGTAGCGGCCACGCTCGGTGGCCAGGTCGGAGGATGCCTCGATGGCGAAGTAGCTCACGGCTTCCATCGAACGGTCGGCGAACTCCACTGCGGCGTCCGAGCCGTAGGCCGCGTGCAGACTGTACAGCGCATCCTGGAAGCCCATGATGCCCAGCCCCACCGGGCGATGGCGCATGTTGGAGGTGCGCGCCTGCGGTACCGAGTAGTAGTTGATGTCGATCACGTTGTCGAGCATGCGTACTGCGGTGCGTACCGTCTTGCGCAGCTTGGTGGTGTCGAGCTGGCCATCGGCCGTGATGTGCTGGGCCAGGTTGACCGAGCCGAGGTTGCACACCGCGATTTCGTCCTTGCTGGTGTTCAGCGTGATCTCGGTGCACAGGTTGGACGAGTGCACCACGCCGGTATGGCCCTGCGGCGAGCGGATGTTGCACGGATCCTTGAAGGTCATCCACGGATGGCCGGTTTCGAACAGCATGCCGAGCATCTTGCGCCAGAGGTTCTCGGCCTTGATGCGCTTGAACAGTTTCAGCTTGCCTTCGGCCACCATCTGCTCGTACTGCTCGTAGCGGTGTTCGAATGCCTCGCCGTAGAGGTCGTGCAGGTCGGGTACGTCGTTCGGCGAGAACAGGGTCCAGTCACCGTCGGTGATGACGCGTTTCATGAACAGGTCGGGAATCCAGTTTGCGGTGTTCATGTCGTGGGTGCGGCGGCGGTCGTCGCCGGTGTTCTTGCGCAGCTCGAGGAATTCCTCGATGTCCATGTGCCAGGTCTCGAGGTAGGCACAGACGGCGCCCTTGCGCTTGCCGCCCTGGTTGACGGCAACGGCGGTGTCGTTGACCACCTTCAGGAACGGCACCACGCCCTGGCTCTTGCCGTTGGTGCCCTTGATGTGCGCGCCCAGGGCGCGCACCGGGGTCCAGTCGTTGCCGAGGCCGCCGGCCCACTTCGACAGCATGGCGTTGTCGTGGATGGCCTGGAAGATGCCGTCGAGGTCGTCCGGTACGGTGGTGAGGTAGCACGACGACAGCTGCGGGCGCAGGGTGCCGGCATTGAACAGGGTCGGCGTCGATGACATGTAGTCGAACGAGGACAGCAGTTCATAGAACTCGATGGCACGGGCGTTCGGGTCGTCTTCTTCGACGGCCAGGCCCATGGCCACGCGCATGAAGAACACCTGCGGCAGCTCGAAACGCACGCCGCGGCTGTGGATGAAGTAGCGGTCGTACAGCGTCTGCAGGCCGAGGTAGGTGAACACCAGGTCGCGTTCGGGCTTCAGCGCGGCACCCAGCCGTGCCAGGTCGAAGGATTTCAGGTTCGGTGCCAGCAGTTCGAGCTCGATGCCCTTGGCAATGTAGACCGGCAGGGCCTGGCGGTAGAAGGTGGCCATGTCGGCCTGGGTAGCGCTGCCGGCGATGCCCAGGAACTGCAGCGCTTCGGCGCGCAGCTTGTCCATCAGCAGGCGGGCGGTCACATAGCTGTAGTTGGGCTCTTCCTCGACCAGGGTACGGGCGGTGATGACCAGCGAGGTGCTGACGTCATCGGCCGAGACGCCGTCATAGAGGTTCTTCAGGGCTTCGCCGAAAATGCGGCTGGCATCGACATGCTCCAGCCCGGTGCAGGCCTCGTCGATGATGGTGTGCAGGCGGGCCACATCCAGCGCGGCACGGCTGCCGTCGGCCTGCACGACATGGATGCCGGCTGCACGGGCATCGACGGCCGGCGCGGTATCGCCTTTTTCGGCACGCTTGCGGTTTTGTTCCTCGCGGTAGAGCACATAGGAGCGGGCAATCTTGTGTTCGCCGCTGCGCATCAGGATCAGTTCGACCTGGTCCTGGATTTCCTCGATGTGGATCGACCCGCCGGAGGGCATGCGGCGGCGGAAGGTGCTGGAGACCTGCTGCGTGAGGTCGTTGACCATTTCGTGGATGCGGCTCGACGCGGCTGCAGTGCCGCCTTCAACGGCCAGGAAGGCCTTGGTCATGGCCACGGCGATCTTGCTGTCCTCGTAGGGCACGACCGTGCCGTTGCGCTTGATGACGCGCAGCTGGCCGGGGGCGGTGGCGGTTACGTCCATGTCAGCGGCAGGAGCGCTGCCGGTGGCGGCTTTGGGGGTGGAACGGGCGTCGGTCTGGGTGTGCATGCTGCCTCTCCATGTCCTTGTCTGTACTGCTGGGGTTGCCTGTGCCGTTGCGACGAACGGTGGCCGGATCCAGGTGGCGCCGGGCTGGTGACCGGGACGGCAAGAACCGCCGGGAGGCGGGAAGTGTCCATGCCGTGGCGATGCCGGTTGCCAAGCCGCTGAACAGGCTGATTTTTTTCATTTTCTGCCGGTACAGCCGGGAGCGCGCTCCTGACACAAACCCCAATATATAGGGGTTTTTTGTCTCGGACATACAAGATAATGCGGTTTGGGGGGCATTGCAAGGCGAAAAGCGGTGGATTTCCTGTCGATAAGGCGGCAGGACGGCAGGCGGCGGCCGACGCCCCAAAAGGGGGCGCCGGCAGGGGGAGGTCAGCGTGCCGGCGAGCCGGGCAGCAGCAGGAATTCGAGCAGGGCTTTCTGGGTGTGCAGGCGGTTTTCGGCCTCTTCCCAGACGGCGGAACGCGGGTCATCCAGCATGTCGTGGCTGACTTCCTCGCCGCGGTGGGCCGGCAGGCAGTGCATGAACAGGGCGTCGGGCTTGGCCAGGTTCATCAGTGCCGGGTTGACCTGGTAGCCGGCGAACATCGGCAGCCGCAGGCTGCGTTCGGATTCCTGGCCCATCGAGAACCACACATCGGTGACCACCAGGTCGGCACCGTCGACGGCTTCCTGCGGCGTGTTGGCCACGGCGACACAGCCGCTGTTGGCGGCGAGTGCCGATTTGTCCGGGCCAAAACCGCGCGGGTTGGCCAGCCGCAGGGTGTAGCCGAAGGGTTTGGCACCGGCGATGTAGGTGCGGCACATGTTGTTGCAGTCGCCGACCCAGGCCACGGTCTTGCCGCGCAGGCTGCCGCGCCTTTCCTGGTAGGTCATCACATCGGCCAGCAGCTGGCAGGGGTGGCATTCGTCGGTGAGGCCGTTGATGACCGGCACCGACGAGAAGCGGGCGAACTCCTCGATGATGCTGTGCTCGAAGGTGCGCACCATGATGATGTCGACGATCGAGGACAGTACGCGTGCGCTGTCCGATACGGGTTCGCCGCGGCCGAGCTGGGTGTCGCGCGGTGATAGGAACAGCGACTGGCCGCCCAGCTGGGCCATGCCGACCTCGAACGAGATGCGGGTACGCGTTGACGCCTTCTCGAACACCATCGCCAGGATGCGGTTGTGCAGCGACTCGTGGATGACGCCTTCGCGCAGCAGCCGTTTCAGCTCCATGGCACGCCGGATGACGCCGTTGAGTTCATCCGGGGTCAGGTTGGACAGGGTGAGGAAATGCCGTACCGGGGAATTCATGGGAGGTTACGCCGTGGTTGGTGCATCAGGCAGCATCGGACTGCACGAATTGTGCGATCAGGGGGCAGAGCCGGTCCACCAGCTCGGCAGTCTCCGCATCGCCGTAAATCAGCGGGGGCAGCAGGCGCACGGTGCGTTCGCTGGTGACATTGACCAGCAGGCCGGCCGCCAGGGCCTTGCCCACCAGTTCGCCACAGGGGCGGTCGAGTTCGATGCCGGTCATCAGGCCATCGCCGCGGATGGCAGCCACGCCGGCCTGCCCCTCCAGTGCCTGGGCGAAGTCTGCACGGAGCCGTTCGCCGAGGACGGCGGCACGCTCCAGCAGGCCATTCTCTTCGATCACCGTCAGGGTGGTCAGCGCCGCCGTGCAGGCGAGCGGATTGCCGCCGAAGGTGGAGCCGTGGACGCCGGGCGTCATGCCCGACGCCGCCTTCTCGCTGGCCAGGCAGGCGCCGACCGGGAAGCCGCCGCCGAGGCCCTTGGCCGAGGCCATGATGTCGGGGGCCATGCCGGCCCATTCATGCGCCAACAGCTTGCCGGTGCGGCCCATGCCGCACTGCACCTCGTCGAAGATCAGCAGCAGGCCGAACTCGTCGCAGATCTCGCGCAGCGCCCTGAGGTAGTCGCGCGTGCCGGCGCGCACGCCGCCCTCGCCCTGGATCGGCTCGACCAGGATGGCGGCGGCATCGTCGGAGATCGCGGCGCGCATCTCGTTCAGGTTGCCGAAGGCGACGTGGACGAAGCCC
>LAHR01004975.1_pt1 | contig 13875 bp, 8 predicted proteins | sample 329641 | NCBI WGS metagenome assembly LAHR01 (sample SAMN03275701, study PRJNA271635) | activated sludge metagenome | isolation source: Sample C-3 Sludge from acetogenic chamber (third chamber) of Anaerobic...
ATGCATGGGGCCCTCGAGGAAAAGAGGCAGAGGCGTTTGCCTGAACTTTTGGGGCCGGAAACAGGGTAGGCCCCGCGCGGTTAGTTTTGGGCTATCTCCGTCCTCGGCCCTGATCTCCTCATATTCGGTGACCGTATTTATAAAATAGGAGGAGACAACATTGTGCTCGGTATTGAGCGCTTTGGCAATGCCCGTGTCTATTTTTTTTAGCCCTGCTTCCAGGAAACCGGAGATTTGGGTGAAAGCGAGGGTAATCTCCTGCCCACTTATTCCCAGCCTGGTTTTGGCGCGATGGCTTTCTTTGGCGGATGCAGCCCGGTCCCAAAATTCAAGCGGGGAAACTCCCGCTTCCAGCAGAGCATGCAAAGCGCTCAGAAACTCATCGAGCTCTTCATAAACCTGACAATTGCCAGCGGCGTCGCGGGCTATCAGATCCAACAGAAATAGCATATGGCGCTTAAGTTCCAGGGTTTCACAGAGGCTGGAACCCAGCAAACCGGGCAAACCGTTCAGGGCGTCGTACCAATTGGGTTTGTCGGCCTCCATTTCCACGCCAACTCCCTCCGGATCGAGGGAAGCCAGCTTGTTCAGCACCAGAGAGAGAAGTTTTACAAACAGGGTTGTATGATAAACCTCACCGGTTCCGTACTGGGTGCGGACTTTTTGCTGATCATTGGCACGCTTGCTGATAAGCTGGTGCTTTTCGGCATCAAAAACCACGGCATCCAACTGCATGGTCTTTCCTGACCAGATCATATATTTGTCATCCCGGGGCTGGACACGGTACACGTTGTCGTAAAAACTGAAAGTCCTATCTTCAAACAGAACATGATGTTGCCGCTCCGGAAAGACGGCCAGGTAGTTTTCCAGCAGATCCAAATTGTAATGCCAGTGATCCGTCCAAAAGCCTTCCCCATGCTCGGTTCCATAGATCTTTTCACTAATGCCCAGCAGGTCGCCGATAAATTCCTCCGGATCGCCCCGGAGCACCAAACTCTGATCCCGCAGATGGATAAGCAGGTCACCCGGAGTGAACGATTCGCGCAGATATTCTGCCACCGCGCTTATGGGCTCGGAAAAGTGGCGGGTCAGGATGTCCTCAAGTTTGGCGGGATCAGCCAGCCTGAACCTGGTCTCCTTGACCACCAGCGGGTTGAAACCATCCAGCTGGATCATGTCGGCAAATTGCCTGATGTTGTCAGAGTTTACATCCGGGTTGAAAAATAGGTCGCAGCGCCGGTTTTGATTCACGTCCCGGAAATGTCCGTTGCCTTGGGAATAGGGCGTGGGAGTTAGCCGGAAATCGTTGTAATCGCGCTCCAGATCACCGTGTTTGCGGGAATACAAATGCAGGGTGGTGGTGGTTTCGCGGCCTTTGATGGTTTGGGGAAAGCCTCCCCGCAGTACGTTATCAAGAAAATTCTGCCTTGCGTATTGATCCAATCGCGGCTCAGAGCTACAAACATAGCTCTTTTGGGTCAATGCCGACACGATCTGTTGATTTTGAACAGCCTTGTTCTCAATGTATCCGGGTTGGATAATATTGTTTACCAGTTCATTCAGGGCCGTTGCGGAACTGGCATGGCCAATAACTGAGGTATAGGTGTAAGTGCGGTTTACGGCTATTGTAGTTTCAAAAGATCCCATCGCGCAAGGCAGACGGTTTTCAAAGATCTGCCCGGAAGCAAGCTCGTCCCAGGCTGTGGTTAGAAACTTTTCCGGATAGTTGTAATCTCCCCTTACGCCGAAGATCCTGGCTGGATCATAGATTGGGGAAACCAGTTGGTGATCCGGGCCAAAGCCCAGATAGAAATTGCCCTTGCGGATCCTCACCACGTCCGGACGGTCAGAGGGCTCCACTTTCAGCTTGAAGAAAGGTATGTTATGTTCGACGTTGGTGACCTCCGCAAAAGCTTCAAACAAACGCCGCAGGTGTTTCAGGCCATAATCGTCCAGCCCGTATGGTACGATGAGCGGCAAGCCATCCAAAACCTGGAGGGTAATGGGCTCTGAGCCCAGATTTTGGATGGTCAGCCTGCGCGCCAACCCGGCAAAGTCAGCCTGGGGAAGGTTGAAATATTGAACCGTGAATTTCAGGCCCAGAGTGTTGTTCTCTTCTTCCAAGGTCAGATCCGTCGGTGAGATGATCGCGCGCTGGATTTTCTTTATAGGTTGGTCTCGGAGGTTGTTTTGGAAGGGTTCGTAGAAGGATTGGACAGACTGGCCGGGGAATTTGACAAAAGTTCGGAAGCCCTGGGTGGAAACCAAATTATAGGCCCAGTTGGCCGGCAAAAATTCCATGATGGGGTGGTGTTTACCTTCCACTCCCATGCTGCAGACGCATTGTCCACGATTCACATACAGGGTCCACATGGGAATGTCGTTATTACCGGCAATGCCCGGAAAGAAGCTGGCAAAAGGCTTCGCGGAGTTGTAATCCGTGATGATGAATTCGCCGCTGGGCAGCAGTTGGTATCTGTCAGTTTTATCTGGGTTCATCACTCTTTGCTTTTCCGTTGTTGAGATTTGGAAAAAAAGGATCAGCCGATACAGCAACGTACCGGCTGATCTCGTTGTTTTTGTCCAACTTGTCCGGAAACTGTTTCCAAATCCGGCATCTTATCCAGCCAGACTGATGGGTTGCGCTGCCCGGCAGCTTATCTGTCAGGCAGTGGGTGACATCAGTCATTGCTGGCCTTAACGTAGAAGAATTTGGGCGATGCCGTACTGGTGGAGGTCCAGCTGGTACCGGCATAAGTTCCGTCTGTTACAGGCACAAAGGTACCCAGGGGATCGCTGGAGGAGTAAACAGTATATGAAGATGCTCCCGGAACGGGATCCCAAGTGATACTGATCTGCGTGGGAGAAGCGGTGATAGTCACATTGGCAGGAATATTCAGCCCGGTATAGAAGTAGAAGTTGTCCATATAGAGGGTTCCCGCCGGCCCTTTTGACAGGATGTACTGGGCCATGTTACCGGTGATGTTCAGGCCTGTGAAAGCCGACAAGGGTATATCGTAGGAGATCCACTGTCCTGTGGCAGGCGCCGGATAGATCAGTTCATGTTCCGTGTCGTCGCCGCCGCTCCAGGCACCGTCGGCGCCCCAGTCAACCAGCTTGATCTTGAAGTCATTGGCGTCCGGGCTCCAGACATCGATATGCACATGGGTCATGGCGGAGACGTCGAGCAGATTTGGCCCCACAGTTTCTATTCCTGCAAAGGTCAAATTGGTGTATTTCTTAACAGGATTGCCTGCCACTATTACCTCTTCGTATGTTCCTTGTGACCAAGGGGTTAGCCAGGTGTCTACAACAACGTCGGCATAAGCGTCACTAAAAAGGGAGATCACGTTGGCCTGAGCATATGTCGGCACTGGTGGCACCGAGTTCGGATACATGATCGTATAAGCTACCGAGTAGGTCTTGGTGGTGATGCCATCCTGAGCGGTCACCTGTACAGTGGCGATCCCCGGTACAGCCGCAGCCTGTGTAATGACGTAGCTGGCATTGGGATCGTTGGTGGTGACTGAAGTGATCTGAGGAACGACAACTGTGTTCTCCAACAGCCCATAGGTATAGGCTACTGTCAACGGGGCAAATCCTGAAATTGTGCTGCCGTCGACTTTTAGATCGCTTAACGTGGCGTCGGTTCCCTGAGCAGTGGGATTCTTCCAGAAATAGAGGTTGTCAAACCAGATACTTCCGTTTCCTTCAACCTTGAACTGGAAGACGTTAGCCAGATTTACCGGCGGCACGAAATGCGACAAGGGGATGTCCACACTAACCCACTCTCCCGGCACAATGGTGAACACATATTCAGTCTCAGCGCCAGGGCTGATAAGGTAAATGCCCAGATCCGTTGAATTTTCTGTCCAGAAGTCCACATGCAAGGCTTCATAGGCTGAAACATCCTGGTTGGTGAATTGCGTGCCCTGATAATTTAGGTTTTGATAGCGCAGGGTGTTGTTGCCCGCGATCGGCACATTCACTGTTACTATTGTTTGCTGACCCCAGTTAGGGTTAAAATCCGTCCCTGGTAGGTTGGTATAGGAATCGCTGTAGATGGAGATCACATCTACAGGATTCTCAGTCGGGGCGGGGGCGCCCACAGTAGGCTCAGCCGGGGGGGTTACGTTCCCCTCGGGAAGGACAATGTTATCGAAATAGATCTGATTATCCTGATTCCTTGGCGCGAAATCCGGGATGAGCACAAATCTATTGTAGGTGTTTCCCAAGGCACTGGTAAAATCGAAGGTCAGTTCCTGCCATTGATTGACAACGGTATTGGCGATCACCTTTTCAACTGCTGGACCTGTTCCTTCGAATTTGATAGCCACATTGCTTAGGACAGATTTATACACCATGATCTTGACTGTGGTGTTTGTAGAGTCAAAGATAAAGGGCTCGATGTCGTCGGAGTAGCACAAAGCCCAATCCTGACCAGCATCCAAAGCAGTGAAGTGGGCAACGGTAAAGCTGGTGTTAATCCCACCCCAGTAAGGATTGTCGATGAACAACAGGTCTGGATTGGTTCCGTTTTCCCCCACCACCCAGGTCCAGTTGGCGCCGGTTCCTCCCGACTCAAAATCAACTGTGGTGTACTGGGCAAACAATCCGGCCGTCAGCGCCAGCGCGAAGGCCGCCAGTAAAAGTATTTTTAGCTTTCTCATGTTATCTCCTAATTGAGGTTTTTCTTTTGGGTTGTATATACCCGATTCATGCCAGCCTGAAAGCGGCCAGCCCTGAATTTACTTGAGCAGAAGCATCCGCTTGGTATCCACTACTGTGTTGTTCACAGTAAGGCGATACAGATAAACGCCCGGGGCAGCCGCGGAGGCATTCCAGGCCTGGTAATGGGTGTCGGCGGTTTTAACGGCGTCCACCAAGGTTTCCACCAGGCGTCCTTTAACGTCGAAGACCTGAAGGGCCACGTGGGCGGATTTGTCCAGCGTGTAGCTGATGGTGGTGGTGGGTTTGAAGGGATTGGGGTGGTTGGTTCCCAGCCGGGCCGGCACTGGCACTGCATTGTGGTCGTCCGCGGCGGTGGTGTTGCTGCGGAAATAGACGTTGTCCACATACACGGTGCCCAAGGTTCCGGCAATGATCATCTGGGCCAGGTGGGCGCGGCTTGCCAGTCCCGCGAAAGCGGTTAGGGGAATGTCGAAGCCGATCCAGGCGCTGCTCACCAGGGCCGGGGTGGTGGTGGCATCGAAGCTTAGCTCGTGTTCCGAGTCGTCACCGCCGGCATAGGCGCCGTCCGCTCCGAAATCCACCAGCTTGATCTTGCAAACGGCCGGCAGGGCTGTGGAATTGGGGGTCCAGACATCCATGTGGAAATAGAGCATGTCGCTGGCGTTGATGGGCTGGGATGTGAACTCGATCCCCGCGTAAACCAGGTTGGTATAGAGTTTGGTGTCGTTGCCGTCGATCTGGATGTCCGCCAGATCCGCAACATCCCAAACCGCGGACCAGGTGTCCACCGGAACGTTGGTGTAGGCATTGCTGAACAGCGAGATCACGTTGGCCGCCGGCGCGGTGGGGGTGGGAGCCGGAGCATCCGGGCCCACCACTGCGGTCTGCGGGGAAAAGCTGATGTTGTCCCAGTAGATGACGTTGTCGGTGGTGCGGCCAGCCAGGTTGAAATCGGGAAACAAGATGAACTGGTCGTTGGTTTCGCCGATGCGGCTGGAGAAATCGAAGGTTATCTCCTCCCACTGGTTGATCAGGGTGTTGGCCACCTTGATCTCGCCGGTGGAGGCTCCGCTGGCTGAGGCAAATTTGATGCCCACGTCGCTGATAACGGTTTTGTACACCATTATCTTCACGGTGCAGTTCTGGTTTGTGAAGGTGAAGGTGCCAATGTCCGCCCCGTGCTGGGATTCGCATCCAGCCCAGGGCTGCCCGCCCACCAGGGCGGTGAATTTTGCCACTGTAGCGGAAGTGTTGATCCCGGTGGAATGGGGATTGGGCAGGATCTCCACCGCGGGATTGGTGGCGTTTTCAAACACGGTCCAGGTCCAGTTGGCACCGTGGCCGCCAGTCTCAAAATTGATCGGCGCGTTTTGGGCAAGCAGCACTGAACTCATCAGGGCGAGTGCCATTACGCAAAAAATGATCGTTCTTTTCATTGTTCTCTCCTTGTTAGGGTTTGGATTTAGTTTCGTTGTTGCTTATAGGTTTGGAAATTGCTGAAGGATGCTTTCGGGGTTCGGTCCGCGTTGAACACACCCCAGTTCTTTTCGATCTCGTTGGGCCCGGTGTTTGCGCCTCCCCCTTTCCAGGGTTCGTCGAAAGCTTCAAACAGGAAGGTGGTTACCTGATTGCCGTTTATCCAAGCATCGAGGTCCCGCAAAAACTGTTCCTGGGCCGAAATGCCCACCTCTCCTTTGATCAGGCTGCCCTGATCGCCGTCGCCCTGTTTGCTGGGATCGTACTTGGTGGCCCAGCCTATTTCCCCCAATACCAATAGTTTATCGGGATGCGTTTGCCGCAGCCCCTGGTACGTGGCGTCCAGCCAGGGGATGGCGTTTTCCAAGGTTTTGCCGTTCCAGAGGGGGTAGATGTGGGTTACAATGAAATCCAGTTCTGCTGCCACTTCCAGGCTTTCTGCCTTGTTCCAGAAGTTATAGTCGTCTGCGGTGGTAACCGGTACAGCCACGTTTGCCCGGGTAACCCGGATGTATTTGAGCAGCAAGTCTTTATCCAGTTTGTGCCCCGACCAGAATACCTGGGTTTCGTTGCCGACGTTCACGGCAGCCACAATTTCGGGAAACTGGTTGGCCAGTTCTATGGCGCGCAAAGTGTTGCCTATATTGGCTTGTTTGGCCGCGGGCCGGTTGGCTTCGCCCTCCAGCCAGATCCCCAGCATCACTTTCACAGGAAGCTGCCTGTCCCTGATCATTTCCAGGATGCGTCGGGTGTCATCATCGGCGTTATAGACCCGGATCAGGTTCCAGTGCCGGGTGATGATGTTCAGATCCTCGAGAATCTCTTCCGGACTGGGTCCGGTGCCGCCCGGGGCCTGTCCTTCCCTGTAGCAGCCGTAAGAAACTGCCTGCCCTATCCAGCGTCCGCCCAGGTAGGGCTCAAACTCCCGCGGGGTAAAGGGAACGGCTTTGGCTGGGGCTTGTTCCGCCTCCAGCATGATCCTGGCCTGGTCCACGGGCGCCAGCGCCGCTGTCTTTTCCCGGTTTAGGCCGCATGAGGCCAGCAAAACCGTAAACAGGATGGCGGCCGCAAAAGCCGCGCGCAGCTGGTTCATCGCTCCGCCGCAGGCAGCTGCACCCTAACCGTTTGCAGAGAGTTTGCCCCGATGCTCAGGCTGGCATACTCTTCGCCTATCTGCAGCTGATACACGATCGGCACGGAGGTGGTGTTCAGCAGCTGCACGCTTAGCAGGCCCGCCGGGCCCACTGTGGCGCAGGCGTGCAGGTCGTCGTCGCCCAGGCCGCCTTTCAGCAACTCTGTTTGCACGGCTTGGTCCCCGGGGCGGATCGTGCGGCTGAACTGGGCCAGGATGTAATACACCGGCGTGTAATAGATCTCGCGGGTTTCGGTGTCGATCATCACCGGGGCGCCGCAGAAATTGCCCACATGGTTGGGACCGCCGCGGCTGTCCAGCACCACGTTCCAGTCGATCCAGCCGCTGGCCCAGTTATCCAGGCTTTTGATGATGTTGCGCGCGTAGCGGTGCACGGGGGTATAGGCAGGATGGTCTTCCGTGTTCACGCCCTGCCAGGTAACGGAATACGCCCAGTCCGTGGCACTGTCGCTCCACCAGAAAGCGTCATTTTGGAACCAGTCCTGTTCTTTGAATTTCCCGGGATCGGTCACCCCGCCGGGCGGGTCTTTGCCCAGATCGTCGATGCAGCCTTCCGTGTGCATGATGGCGAAGCCGGGATACTTGTTGTGAACCCGCTCCAGCACATCTTCGTAGACCCTGAAAGTGCTTTCATACCAGTGGATGGCTGTTCCGTACACGAAAGGCGCGGTGGCCGGGTCCGCCAGGATCACATCGGCCCAATGCTCCATGCCGTCGCGGTTCTGGTCGTAGATCAGCAGTTTCTTGTCGGAGTGGCCGGCCGCCCATAGTTTCGGCCCCAGCTGTGTTTTAATGAACTCGTTCTGGGATTCCGGGCTGAAGTTCATGCTTTCCCACTGCCCGTTGACGCCGTGCGGCTCGTTAACCGGACTCAGGCCCCAGATCCTCACACCCTCAGCCGCGCAGGCATCCAGGTATTTAACGATGTAGTCCGCGTAGACTGGCACATACTTGTCCAGCAGGTTGCCGCCGGTGCCCTGCCAGTTGTTGTCCGGGGCGCCGGGGATATACCAGGTTTGAATGTCTTTCATCCAGGGCGGGGCAGTCCAGGCCGAGGCAACAATCCTCAGTTCCGGGTCCGCCTGCCGGCTTTTCACCGCCAGAGCTTCTTTGATCAGGGGCAGCAGATCGTAGCCCGGGTCCCTTATCCCCGGGTATTCAGCCGGGTCGAAGCCTTTGCTGTCCTCGGCCAGGTTGAAATGCCTCAGTTCCGCGTCGTCCGGAACGTCCGCGTAAGAGTATCTTCCCTTCACGCTGAAATCGCAGGCGCCGATGTGGGTGCGGGTGAGGGAAAAGCTTGCCCCCTTGGCGCCAAAGATGTTTTCCAGGACTTTGGCTCTTTCCTCTCTGTCGAGGTGGGCCAGCACAAAGGCTGAGGATTCCGTGAGGGAAGAGCCGATGCCGTCGAGGGTTTGTTTAGTCAGTTCGGGAAACACGCGCAGCAGCGTTCCGGAAGCTGTTCCGGGGCTGAATTCCACGTTCTCCTGGGCAGCCAGTTTGGCCCCGGAGGCAGAGGTGACCAGGATCTCACTGGTTTGTTTCAAACCGCGGGACGCTTGGGTCTCCTCTGCCCCCAGCGCGGCCAGGGCCGCGATCAGGGCCAGGATGATCAAACGCTTCAGAAGCATTTTGGCTTCCGGAAAATCCTCAGGCTTCCGCGGGTTCGGGTGCCGGCTCGCTGCCTGCCGCTTTGGGGCGCCGGGATTCCAGTTCCGAGCGGATCTGGTACATCCGGTCCTCGGTGAGGGAATATTTGGCGATAATCCAGATGGCGATGGCCGAGGTGATCACAGGGATGCCAACGTCAAAAATCCTCAGCAAAAAGAGGGTGCGGGCTTCCTGCCCCGATCCCAGGGCCAGATCGAATTTGGATGCTTTCAGCAGGATGCCGGTAAGCAGGCCGGCCAGCGACATACCTATCTTCACCATCCACCAGTAGATGGCGCCAAACACGCCTTCCCGCCTTTTGTGGGTGGTAAGTTCATCGTAATCGCACACATCCGAGATCATGGCCCCCATCAGGGTGAACAGCGAGCCTGTGCCAAACGCCACAAACGGCGCCGAAAAAAGCAGCCAGTAAGGGTGGGCGGGGTTGTAGCCGAACCATTTGATGGCAAAGCCGATCAGGGAAAGGGAAATGGTGATCAGGAAGGTCCTCTGTTTGCCGATCCGGGTGGCTATCCAGCCGGTGAGTTGGATCACACCCAAAGTGGCGATGGAGGTAAGCATGCCGTACCAGCCCAGCATCTTCCCGGCGCTGGAGTTATTGCCTCCGAACAGGTAATAGATCATCACATACAGGGAAAAGGACGAGCCCAACTGAAAACCGTTGAACACCAGGAAAGTGGCTCCGCAGATCTGCACAAAGGGCTTGCATTTGAAGGTGGTCTTGATTCCCTGGAAAAATTCCTTGGTGTTGTCCCAAGCGCTCTGGGCGGCTTTTTGCACCGGCGCCAGCATCTGCTTCTCGCGCAGGAAGATGGCGGGGATAATGCCCAGCCCGGCCACAACTATACCCACCGCGATGGCCAGGGTGCGGGCTCCGTGCACAGTGTCGCGGAACAGGCCGCCACTCATGATGGCGTAAAACCAGGGCACGCCCAGCCAGGCCAGCTGCCCCACGGTGTTCGCGAAAGCGTGCAGCCGGGTGCGTTCATGATAGTCTGGCGTCATCTCGTAGCCGAAAGCCACGAACGGGGTGGCATAGATGGTGTAGGCCAGGAAAAAGAGGATGGACATGATGAGGAAGTAGATGAAATACTTGGAGAAGAAGCTCTCGCTCTTCCTCAGTTTGAAAGAGCTTAGCGCCAGTTCCCCAGCGCCTTGCGCGCCAATCAGATGCACGCTCACGCTGGCCACGGACGCCACGTCCATCACGTCGTTGCCGCCGGTGCTGGTGGCGCTTTTAACCAAATCTTTGAGCTGGAACTTGTACAGGTTTCCTTTGCCATCCTGTGAATCTTTCTGCGTAAGGTCCAGATAGTAGGTTTCGGGCACCTTCACCTGCTCCGAGGCGGCTTCCTTCAGCTCCACCCGCAGGGACTTGTAAGCGGGGAACTTTACGTTCATTTCCACCTGGGGAAATCCCTCCAGATTCGTGCTGGCCGCGGCTTCCAGCTTTTTGGAAAGCCGCGCGGGCCCGAACAGAACAAAGGAAACATCCGGATTGGCGGCATCATAGGCGGTAACTATTTCCCCGTCCGCGTTCAGCTTGGCCTCTTTGGCCTGCGGGGCCATGATCTGGGGCTGCAGCACGGGGTCTTTACCCAGGAAATTCACATAGCCCGAGGGCAGTTGCCACATCACGGCGAAGATCAAGCCGGCCAGCAGGGCGCCCATGAAGATGAAGGGCCGGCGCCGGCCCCATTTGCCGCGGTGGTTGTCGGAGATGAAGCCCATCACCGGGTCCGATACCGCGTCGAAGATCCGGGGGATCGAACTGATCAGGCCGACCAGCATTACATCCATCCCCAATCCCAGATTGAGGATCACGAACATCGCGGGCAGCGCGGCGGCCTGCAGATTGTTCACGAACATGCCGATGGAGTAAGCTAACTTTTGTTTGAAAGGAATCCTGTCTTCAGGTTTGGTGCTATGGTGTACGCTTTGTCCCATTTTCGCTCTTCCTTAATTCTTCAGGTGAATGTCGTCAAAATAAAGGTAACCCGCGTTGAAACTCACCGAGCTGGGCAGCGAGCCTCCGCCGTCGTAGTAGATGTCGTCGATGGCAAAGGTACACTGGGTGCCGCTTTGCTCCAATATAATGAACGGGTAGCTCAGTATCTGCAGGTCCACATTACCTTTCAGGCTTTCCACCGGAATGCTGGCCTGGCCCCATTCGCCGTTTCGCACCAGACCATACGCGGTTTGCCCCGCCGGGAACAGCACATAGTTTTCGCTACCCTGGGCGTCGTTTATCCCAATCTTGAAGCTCACGTTCGCCGGCATCTTGATCATGAATTTCAGGTTGCCCGCGGCGAAATCGGACATATCCAAAGGTGCGTTGGATTGGATCCCTGCCCCGAACCAGCCCAGGCCGGTGCTGGACCAGGAAATCCCGTTCGCGCCCTCGTAGGGAGGGATGTTGGCCGCCGCCAGGGTGTTTTCCCAAACATAGATCTCGGCGTTCACGCCCACCGCCAGGCCGGCGTCAACCGGGGTTTCGTCGGTAAAAATGCCAAAGGTCTCGATCGGGATCAGCCCTTGCTCGTCCTGATAAACCCGCACCCAGTCCACATACATATTCTGGGGCCAGCGGGTGCTGGCGTCCGGGGCGCCGCCCAGATTGCCGCCCACGGCCACATTGAAGATCAGGAAAAACTCTTTCAAAAATTCGTCCATCGTGCCCGGATCGATCACCTTCACAAAGTAGGTGATGTCGTCGATCTTGCCCACGATGCGCTGTTCGTCCCACACCACTTCATAGATGTGGTAATCGTTTGAAAGTGGCTGCCCCAGCCTTTTGGTGCCGCTGGCGTAGCGGTGGCTGTCGCTGTCATCGTCCCACCAGTGGGCGGTGCTGATGGTGGTATTGGCGCCCTGCAGCAGCGGGCTCACTTCCATGATGTCGATCTCACCGCACTGGGGCCAGCCGACGCTGGAGTTGTTTTTGCCCAGCATCCAGAATGCCGGCCACATCCCCGTGTCGGTGGGAACTTTGATCCGGGCCTGGGCCTTGCCGTATTTGAAGGAAAACTTGCCTTTGGTGTTGATCCGAGCCGAGGTCACCGAGCCGTTACGCTTGCCCGGCTCGTCGAAATGCAGCGAATCCCACACCGCCGAGATCACCAGGTTGCCGTCTTCCACCCTCACGTTTTCAGGCAGGTTCGTATATTGCTGCCATTCATCGTTGCCCCAGCCGTTGTCTCCGTAGCCCAGGTCGTAACCCCATTTGCCGGGGTCCGGGGCGGTCGAACGCTGGTCAAACTCGTCGGACCAGACCAACTCGTAGTTTACGGGAACCGTGGGATCCGTAACCGTATCCGGCGCCAGGATCCTGTCGCAGCCAAAAATGAGCAGTGCCAGCACCGCCCCCAGGATCAAATTCAGGGTTTTGCTTGCCATTTGAACCATCCTTTTATCACCACACTATTATCACAGGTCTGAACAGAGCAGCATTTACTGCTATATAGCACTATTTTGCCCGCCGCCCATCGTGTCAAGTTTTTTTTTCGCTGGCGCCGCCTTTTTTTTCAAAGCCTTCGCTCCACCTACCTTACGATAAAAGTTTCTTGACGGTTTTACCCACCGCAGATATTTTGGTAAAAATGCGTTATAGCGGTTGGCTGCGAAACTGCCCTGCCGGGTCGCTGCGGGCTTGAAACTGCTATATCTGCCGCCAGAAAGGAGCTATCGTTCACGCCATGAGAACCAGATCGTACAAATACATCTGCGTCAAAGACCGGATCAAGGCCGGCATTGCCAACGGTGCGATCGTGGACAAACTTCCCGGGGAAAGGGTTCTGGCCCGGGAACTGGGCGTTTCCTACATGACGGTGCGCAAAGCCGTGGCGGAACTGGTGGAAGATGGCATCCTCTTCAAACTGGCCACCCGGGGCACCTTCGTAAGCAGCAAAAATTCCAGCGCGAAAGTTACCTACAACATCGGTTTCTTCCTCGACGAAGAGATCAAGGAAGGAATTTCCAGCCCCTACTATTCCCTGGTCTTCAAATCCCTGGAGGAAGAGGTTAGCAAAAACGGCTACAACCTGCTGCTCTTTTCCGATTACAACGACCTGAACCCCCTCAAAAACACCAAAAAAGTTGACGGCGTGATCATTTCCTGTTTTCCCCGCATCGAGGATTTTATCCAGCAAATAAAGCACTATCTCCCCATCGTGCTGCTGGATAACAACGCCGCCGACAAATCCCTGCCCTCGGTTACCATCGACAATTTCAACAGCTGCCACCGCGCCACCGAATACCTGCTCTCCCTGGGCCACCGGCGCGTGGGCTTCATTTCCGGGCTGCTGGATTCCGATGTGTGCAAAGACCGCCTCCAGGGCTACAAAAACGCCTTGGCCCGCGCCGGACTGAAGCAGGACAAAGAGCTGGTGTTCAAAGGCGACTACTCCTACGAATCGGGCGAAAAGGGCGGCCTCTATTTCGCCAGCCTGCCCCAGCCTCCCACAGCGATCATCTGCGCCAACGATTCCATGGCCATCGGCGCCATGAAAGTGATCCAGGAAAAGGGGTTCCACATCCCCAGGGACATCAGTTTCATCGGCTTCGACGACATTCTGGTGGCCTCCATGGTTTTTCCCCCGCTCACCACCAACTCCGCCCCCATCCGCGAAATGGCCCGACAGGCGGTGGAGCTCCTCCTCGCGGAGATCGGCGGAACCAAGACCGATTTTACCCATGTGATCCTGGAAGCCGAACTGGTCAAACGCGATTCCTGCGCCGCCCTCCTGCCTTGAACATCTGCCCGTTTTAGCCTTGTAACCCGTTCCCGCCACCTTTAATCCCGCTTTTTCTGTCCCCCGTCCCAACCCCGGACACCCCAGCCCGGACAGCAGTTCCCGCATCTCCTACTCCCCTTATCAATACGGAAT
>LAHR01001455.1_pt1 | contig 13654 bp, 13 predicted proteins | sample 329641 | NCBI WGS metagenome assembly LAHR01 (sample SAMN03275701, study PRJNA271635) | activated sludge metagenome | isolation source: Sample C-3 Sludge from acetogenic chamber (third chamber) of Anaerobic...
CGTGATCGAGGCGTTCGGACGCGGAAACCTGCCCCAAAACCTGATCCCGGATATCCAGGCCGCCCTGGACAAAAACATCCTGGTGGTGATCAGTTCCCGCACCTACACTGGCAGAGTGCTTTCGGAATACGGTTATGAGGGTGGCGGAAAACACCTTGCCGACCTGGGTTGCATCCTGGCCGGCGACCTGAAAGGGGTGAAGGTGCGGCTGAAGTTGATGACGCTGTTTGGCAAATATGGCGATCCGGACGTGGTGAAACGTTTCTTTCTGCAGAGCAGGAATTAGCTGATGAAGATCGCGTTGCTGGGCCCGGCGCCGCCTTTCCGGGGCGGGATCACGCAGTTCGCGCTGATGCTGGCACGGCAGTTTCAGCAGGACGGGCACGAGGCACGGATGTTCACTTTTGAGCGCCAGTATCCCAAACTGCTGTTTCCGGGCGGCGAACAGACGATCGCATTCCAGGATTTCCAGGAGATCCCGGTGGAACGAGTTTTCACTCCCTATCTGCCCCACACCTGGAAACAAGCGCTGGAAAGCATTCGGACCTATCAACCGGAACTGCTGATCGCGTCGAAAATACTGCACTGATTCGCGCCTTCCTACGCCTGGATCTGCAAGCGGCTGCCAAAGACAAGCAGGATCTGCCTGGCGCACAACATCGATTTCCATGAAAAATGGCCCGGGGCGGACCTGCTTTCCCGAAGGTTTTTTTCGCACTGTGACAAGATAGTAGTGCTTTCGGAAGCCTGTTTGCGGGATCTGAACAAGAAAATGCCCGAGAGCATTGCCCGGAGGGGCTGCCTGGGTTTTCACCCCATATATGATTGCTATAAATCTACAGCGGCGGAGGTAAGCCTGCCGAAGCCGGAACAGCCGACGGCTCTGTTCTTTGGCCTGATCAAGGCTTACAAGGGTTTGGACGTGCTGCTGCCAGCCCTCAAGCAGGCGCGCAAACGCGTTCCGGACCTGAAATTGATCATCGCCGGAGAGGTCTATGGCAAGGCGGAAAAATATCAGAGGTTGATCCGCCAACTGGGTCTTGCCGATGCCGTGGAGGCACGTTTCCATTATATAATGGACAGCGAGATCGAGGAAATCTTCCAACGCTCCCACGTTTGCGTGCTGCCCTACAAAAGCGCCACTCAGAGCGGCGTGATCGCCACCGCATACAGCTTCCGGGTGCCGGTGATCGCCTCCAGGGTGGGTGGATTGAGCGAATACATCAGCGAAGGCGAAACCGGCCTGCTGGTGCCGCCCCACAACGTTGAAGCTCTGGCGGGAGCGTTGATCAACTATTTTGAGCAGGGCAGGTTCGCGACGATGAGCGCCAGGATCGAGCCTTATATACAACGGTTTTCCTGGCAGAAACTGGCGGCTTTCATGCTGGAAGCCTGATGCGAATCCTGCTGATCACCTACTATTTTCCGCCTTGCGGCGGAGCGGCCGTGCAGAGATGGTTGAAGTGGCTGCCGGTGCTGGTTGAGGAAGGATTTGAGATCACGGTGCTTACCACCCGGGAAGGAGACTATCCGGTGCTGGATCCCAGCCTGCTAAAAGAAATTCCCACCCAGGTGAAAGTGCTGCGCACCGAAGCTCCCAGCCTGGCGAAACTTTGGAAGATGCTGTTCGGCCAGCGCAGCGCGGTGCCCTACGGAGACCTGAGCGGCGGCCAGAACACCTCCCTGATCAAGAAAGCGCTGATCTGGGCCCGGATCAACCTGGTCATCCCCGACGCGAGAAAGTTCTGGAATCCCTCCGCGCTCAAGGCGGCGGAAGGGTTCCTGCGCGAACATCCAGTCGATCTGGTGATCACCACCGGCCCGCCGCATTCCACCCAGCTGATCGGACTGGAACTGAAAAAAAAGCACCGGATCAGGTGGATCGCCGACTGGCGGGATCCCTGGAGTTCTGTTTATTATTTGAAACTGAACCCTCCCTGCGCCGCAAGCCTGCGCAAACACAGAGCTTTGGAACGCAAAGTGGAGGAAAGCGCAGACCTGAACATCGTGGTTTCGCGCCATCTGGCCAAGCAGCTTAACTCCAGCCGGACAGAGGTGGTTTACAACGGTTATGACGCGGTGAAAAGAGATCGCGCGGCAAGCGATGAGAGGAGCGGCGCAAACAAGTTCAGGATCAAATATGTGGGAAATCTGACCGAGGGGCAGAAACTCGCTGAGGCGGTGGCAATGCTCCGCTCAGCCTTCACTGATCTGGATTTTGAGCTGAGTTTGGTTGGCACCAGGCTGGATCAGGTCCAGCTGCAAACCCTGGCGGATGAGATCCCGGGGAACTTCATCCACAAAGGTTTTGTGCCTCATCACCAGGCCCTTGGGGAGATGGCGGACTCCGAGCTGCTGTTACTGCTGATCAATTATTACGAAGGCTTCGAAGGCATGCTCACCACAAAGCTTTTCGAATACGTGGCCTCCGGGACCAGGATCATCTGTGTCGGCCCGCATGGAGGCGAAGCGGAAGAGCTGATCCAAACCTTCAACGCGGGAGCCTGTTTTGACATCAACGAGAGCAGCCTGGCGGTGGAATTTCTGCGCACGCTGCATGATGCCTGGAAAGCCGGGGAACAGATCAAAAACACCACCGACACATCTGAACTGAGCGCCAGGAACCAGGCCAAAAAACTCATCAGGCTGCTAAGAGGCGAGAAAAAGGGTTGACAAAAAAAGGCCTCATTTATTTTTGCTTCAAACGATTAACAAAACCAGAGGTTAACCATGCCCCAACACAAGTCACCCCTGAAAAGGATGAAGACCGACGCCAAGCGTCAGGCCCGCAACAACTATGTGAAACGCACCCTGAGAACCCTGGACAAGCAGATCCGCACGGACATGACTGCCGCAGAAAAGGAAACCCTGCTGAACCAGATCTATTCCCAGCTCGACAAAGCCGCCAAGAAGGGCGTGATCCACAAACGCACCGCCTCCCGCCGGAAAGCCCGCGTCGCTGCGGTTGTGAACAAGAACCAGGCCCAAGACTGAAGCGGCAGGCATCCCCGCCTGATTGGCCGGTAAGTTCCCAAAAGAGTGAAGCGCAGTGACGGAAGCAATGATCCGTCAACCCTTTCACAGATGAAGCGCAAGCCCAATCTGCTGGTCCGATTCCTCCGCGGCATTTTCCATATCCATCTGATCTTTTGGGGGATCATCGCCATCCTGTGCGTGATCTACAATTTCATCAATCCCCCTCTCACCCCCCTCATGCTGCAGCGGCACCTGATCCGCGGTTACGACTGGCACCAGCGTGAGTTTGTGAAGTTGGAGGACATTCCCCGAAGGACGGTGGACATGACCATTTCCCTGGAAGACGCAAACTACTACAAGCATTTCGGCTTCGAATGGGAAATGATCAGGCAGGCTTGGAACCGCAACCAGCGAAATGGCAAGGTCCGCTTCGGCGCCAGCACCATCAGCAACCAAGTGGCCAGAACCATCTTCCTGACCACCGACCGCAACTATTTGCGCAAGTACTTGGAAGCCCAGGTGACTCTGTTGATGGAGGCGATCATGAGCAAGGACCGGATGCTGGAACTCTATCTGAACTATGCGGAATGGGGCAAGGGGATCTACGGGATCGGGACCGCGGCTCGGCATTATTACGGGAAAGAATGTTCAAACCTGAACACGAACCAAACCATGAGGCTGCTTTCTGTGCTTTCGAACCCTGTGGATTACACCCCCTCAACCTACAGCCTTTCCCGTTCCGCCAGGCAGCGGTACAGAATGCTCCAAAGGTATTATTGACAGGCAGCCATGGAAGAAAAGTTCCTGTATCACATTTGGGACGCGGGGCACCTGCTGACCCCCCTCAAAACAGCCAGCGGCAAGCACGTCCAGGTTGGTTATCAGGGACAGTTCAACACCGCCCGGGGACCGGACTTCCGCAATGCCATCATCAATCTGGACGGAGAAATTCTGCGCGGGGACGTTGAGATCCACGTGAACAGCTATGACTGGACAGCCCACGAACATCATGAGGATGTGTATTTCAACAACGTGATCCTGCACGTGGTGTTGAGCGCCGGGCAGCAACAATTCACCATCAAGGAAAACGGAGAAGCGGTCGAGATCATGGAACTGCAGGGGCAGTTGAGTGATGAGATCCGCAAGTTGCTGGAAACCCAGGAAGCCCCTTCCACAAATGGGCGAGGCACCTACTGCGAACTGCTTTCAGCGGTGGACAACGACGCACTGGTGAGCATCCTCCAAGCTTGGGGCATGAAGCGTTTCCGCAAAAAAGCCCAGCGTTTCAACGCCATGCTGATGCTGAGCGATTTCGACCAGGTGCTTTATGAAGGGATTATGGAGGCCATGGGCTACGACAAGAACAAACATAACATGCTGAACCTGGCCCAGGCGATCCCCCTCAGCGACATCCGCGCGTGGCAAAAAGAAGGGCTCGGCGCGTTGGAGCTGGTGGCGATCCTGAGCTGCGGCAGCGGCTTGCTGGATCGGCGCGGCAAACATCTCAGCGACGATTTGCGAGAACTTTTGGCTGATGCTTACGAGCGACAGTCATATCACGCGCAGAGCCTGCAGATAGACTGGCAGCTTTTCCGCATTCGTCCGCTCAGCCATCCCCTGTACCGGATTTTCGCCGTGGCCAGCCTGGTGCATAAAACCGCGGAGCAGGGCTTGATGGAGTTTTTCCTGGAAAGAGTGCTGGCCGGCAAGACCGACGGCAAGAAGGTCTTTCAGGCTTTCGCGGGAATCTTCTCCGACTCCGCCCTGCCGGGAGCGGAAAAAATTCCCCGGCCGGGAAAAGGGTTGATCAGCAACATCTACGTGAACATCTTCCTCCCAATCTGCTTCATGTATTGCGAAAAACACGCGGACGCGGAATCGGGAGAGAGGGTGATCCGCTATTACACAGAGTTTTCAGGCTTGCAGGATAACCATGTGACCAGGTTCATGAGCCGCTATCTGAGCCCCACCCACATGCTGGCTGTGAACGGCAAAACTGTGTTGCAGCAAGGACTGATGGAGATCTTCCACCGTTATTGCAACTACCATCTCTGCGCTGAATGCCAGGCGGCCAAACCCTGATTTTGATGCAAACTGGCAAAATATATGCTATTTAGGTGATACGGCGATCCCCGGGATTGAAACCAAGCTGGGGAGCAATGCCTGCCTTGCCGCGTGAGCAAGCGACTGTTTAACACATAAGATTGGACTGAGGATCAGAAATGAAAAGAATGTTGACCATCATGCTGGCCTTGCTGCTGGTTCTGATCGGAACCGCCTGCAGCAGGGAGAAGGACAAGCTTCCTGACGGTTCCGACAAAGTGACTGAATTTGCCACTATCCCGTCATTTCAAGCTGTTTTTTTGGCTCTGGACAAACTTGATCCAGGCGATCTGGCCGGTTTGAGCCAAAACAAGTTTTCAGCCCCTGAACAGGATACGTTGCGCACAGCCTTTGCTTGGGGCGCGCTGGTGGCGGAGTCCCAACTGGCGGTCGCGACCAGGAATGCCGACTGGCTCAGGTCCGTGCTGGGACAGCTACAAGCGCTGCCCGCCAGTTCCGGGTTGAAAGGCCTGGCGGTCAAGCTTGGGGAAAGCGTCAAGCCCAATCTGGCCAACGGCGACTGGGAGCAGGTGAAAAGGTTGATCTACAATATGCAGTCAAGCGTGGACAAGAGCCTGATGGACAGTGAACGCTTCGGCGATTACACCATTATTGCCCTGGGCAGTTGGACCGAAACCGTGAACCAGATAGGCCGCCTGATCGCTGCAAACTACAGCACCGAGAAATCAATGGTGTTGAACACGACAGCCTGGCAGGACCTGGCAGGCAACATCCTGCTGATGGACTCCGCGAAATTTGCCAAATCGGGTGAGTTTGCCCAGGGATTCGAACTGGTGCAGCAATTGCAGGATATGATGAATTCAGCCGGACAAAGCGCTTTCACCCAGGAACAAGTGAGCGAAATAGTGACAGCGACGGAGTCGATCCGGGTCTGTTTTACGTCTCCCTGATGAGGAGGAGAACATGAGAAAATCTGCCCTCAGCCTGCTGCTGGCGCTGTTTACAATAGGACTGGCCGCGGTTATCGACGCGCAGCCTGGATTTTCAGTTCAGGATGCCCCCTGGGACGATGGGAGAGCGGTCCTGGTGAAGTGGAAGCTGGCTTCCGGCGCGGATTCCCTGAGTTTGCAAAAAGCAGATTCGCTGGGGATATACCAGGAAATTTCCCATGAATTCTCCCCGGCTGGACAATTCACAGACAACAGCCTGGAACCAGGCCAGAAGTACAGCTACCGCTTGATCGCATACAACCGGGCGCGGGGCGACAGCCTGGTTTATCTGGGCTCCACGCTCACCAAAGCCCAGTGGTTCGACATGGACAAGCTATCCCAACTCATCCTTCTGGTGCTGATCTGCGGAGCCATCCTCTACTACATCTTTTCTGCCCGCAGAGGCAAGGAGCTCTTTATCCGGCGTATCAGCGGCCTGGACAGCATGGATGAGGCGATCGGACGCGCCACGGAAAAGGGCAAGCCGATCCTGTTTGTGCCTGGAATCAGCGATCTGGGAGACATCCAGACCATCGCCGCCCTGAACATCCTCAGCCACCTGGCCTATAAATCCGCCGAATACGGAACTGAGCTGCTGGTTCCCTGCCGCTTTTCCATGGTGTTGTCAGCGGCGCGGGAAACGGTGAAGGATGCCTACCTGAAAGCTGGAAGGCCCGATGCATACCGCGAGGACAACATTTTTTACGTGACCGACGACCAGTTTGGCTTCGTGGCGGGCGTGGACGGCATCATGCTGCGGGAACAGCCGGCGGCCAATTTCTTCCTGGGAGCTTTCTGGGCCGAGTCCCTGATCCTCACTGAGACAGGCTTTGGAACCGGGGCGATCCAGACCGCAGGCACCGGACAGCCTCATCAGATACCGTTCTTTGTTGTCTCCTGCGATTATACGCTGATCGGAGAGGAACTTTACGCCGCCTCGGCCTATATATCCCGTGACGCCCAACAACTCGGAAGCCTGAAAGGACACGATTTCGGGAAGCTGCTGGTGATAGTGCTGGTGCTGTTCGGAGTTGTGATGGAAATGATCGGGGCAGGATGGTTCAAGCGATTTTTTGAAGGAGGAAACTGAACATGAAACGCAACATACCCTTGATCGTGGCCTTCATCTCCGGCGTGGTGATCCTGGTGGCCGGCTTCATCCCGCGCGATCCTTTCCCCGGCATCGAATCCACCCTTATCGATTGGTTCATGATCATATCCGGTTTCGCCATCCTACTGGGACAAGCCAGCCTGCTGCATTTGAACGTGACCAGGGTGATGGAAAAAGCCCCCAACTGGAAATACTACCTGGCCGGTTTGATCAGTTTTGCTCTGATGCTGATCTTCGGCCTGCTCTGGGGCATGGAAAAGACACCCGGACTGCTGGGATCAGGTCGGGGAATAGCTGATACCCTGGGTGCCAAACCCTTCGACTACCTGTTTGAAAACGCCTTTATCCCACTCTCGTCAACCATGTTCTCACTTTTGGCCTTCTACATTGCCTCCGCTGCATACCGGGCTTTCATCATCCGAAATTTCGAATCCAATCTGCTGATGATCACTGCCGTGATAGTGATGCTGGGACGCACCAGTTTCGCGCCGGTATTGACGGGCTGGATCCCGGATTCACTGAGTTTTTTGCGCCTGCCTGAACTGACCAATTTCATCATGCAGTATCCGAACACCGCCGCGCAAAGGGCCATCCTGATCAGCGCCGCGCTGGGCATTGTGGGCGCGTCCCTGCGCATCATATTGGGAATTGAGCGGTCCTATCTGGGAGGTGGCAAATGAAGATGCCCGAAAGATCAGTCCTGGAACGCAGGATAGTATTTCTGCTGTTGGTGCTGGCAGTGGCGCTGCCGATTATCTTCCCCCTGGGACTCAAAACCCAGAGTACACCGCTCACCGGGCAGGTTTTCGCGCTGGTGGACAGCATGCCCGCTGGCGTGCCCGTGATCGTCTCTTTCGATTATGATCCTTCAACCATTACGGAGCTGCAGCCCATGGCTGAGGCTGTGATCGAACATGCCTGGAAAAAGGGACACAAGGTGATCGCCACAGCAATGTGGCCGCAGGGGCCCCAGGTGGCGGAAATGGCTTTCGAGACTGTCCAAACCAGAATGGATAAGGCTGATCCGGATGCCAAGACGTTTGTTTACGGTGAGGATTACGTCAACCTGGGTTACAAACCGGGAGGGCTGGTTACGATCCAAGGCATGGGCCGTAGCATGGAAGCGATCTTCCCCACCGACACTTCCGGCCAGAAATACAACGAGATACCCATACTGAAGCCAGTGCAAACCCTGAAAGACATTCGTTATGTGATCTCGCTCTCCGCGGGAGATCCGGGCCTGCGGGACTGGATCATGACCGCCAAAGGGAAATTCAACATCCCGGTCGCCGGAGGCACCACAGCCGTAAGCGCGCCGGGATTTTTACCCTACGTGAACGATCAGAAACAGCTTTATGGGCTGTTGGGCGGCCTGAAGGCAGCGGCAGAATATGAACTGCTACTGGGATACGAGGGTACAGCCAGCCGGGGCATGAATCCCCAGTCTGTGGCCCATATCCTGATCCTGGCGCTCATTCTCTTTGGCAACATCCGGGCCTGGAAGAAACGCAAGGCCGACAAACTTGCCCTGGAGGCCAAAAATGGCTGATATCATGACCACCGTCGGAATTTGGTTGGCTGCTTTTTTCACGCTCAGCATCTTCAGCTTCCTGTATAAGGACAACCCCTTCTACAAATTCGCGGAGCAGGTCTTCGTGGGGCTTTCCGCCGCCTACTGGCTGGTTTACACCATCTACAACATCCTGATTCCCAACCTGTTCAACAAACTGTTCACGGATTTCAGCACCCACTGGGTGCTGCTGATCCCGATGCTGCTTGGCATCATGATGTTGCTGAGAATGTTACCCAAACTTCAGTGGGTGAGCCGCTACCCGCTGGCGCTGATGGTTGGAACCTCAGCCGCGATGTCGATGCTGCTGAGTTTCAAATCCGATTTTGTGGAGCAGATGGCAGCCACGATGATCAATCCCTTCAAATTCTCCTCTCCGGTGGATGTGGCAGGCACCATCCTGGTGATAGTAGGCACACTCTGCGGAGTCTTTTTCTTCTATTTCAGCAAGAAGCAGGAAGGATTTTACAGAGTGCCATCCAAGATCGGCATCTGGTTTTTGATGGTAAGCTTCGGAGCATCTTTCGGTTACACAGTCATGGCCCGTATTTCACTGCTGATCGGGAGGCTGGATTTCCTGCTGCGCGATTGGCTGCATCTAATTAGATAATAGGGAGTTTTTTATGCTGCAACTGCATCAACGCTTCATTCACTCGGCCAAAAAAAGGGGCAAGCACATCGCGGTCCACGATCAGGCCACCGGCCAGGATTTCTCCTATGGCAGGATGCTCATCGCCTCTCTGATCCTTAAAGACAGCATTGCCAAGATCAGAGGCAGATATGTAGGCATACTGCTTCCCACCTCCGTCGGCTGCATGCTGGGCGTCCTGGGCAGTTTGATGAACGGCAAGATCCCGGTGATGATCAACTACTCCACCGGAGCGATAGACAACTGCCTCTATGCCCGGGAAAAATGCAACTTCAAGACCATCCTCACCAGCCGCAAGCTGCTGGAAAAACTCAATCTGGAGCCGATCGACAACATGATCTTTGTGGAGGACATCCTCTCCAAGGTCACGATCGTGGACAAACTGAAGGCCGCGGGCCTTTCCAAGCTTCCATTTCCCCTATTGAAAACCTTGGTGCACAGCGGTAGGGACAGCGAGGTTTGCGTGATCCTGTTCACCAGCGGCAGCGAAAAGGAACCCAAGGCGGTGCAGCTGACCCATAAGAACATCGGCAGCAACGTTGACGCCGCCAGCCAGGTATTCGATCTGCATCCGGAAGATGTCTGCATCAGCATGCTACCCCTCTTCCACGTATTTGGGCTCACAATCAACATGTGGCTGCCCCTGTGCCTGGGCAACACCATGGTCGCGCATCCAAATCCGCTTGAGTATCAGACGATCAGTTCTCTGGTGCGCCAGTACAAGGTTACCTACATGGCCGCGACGCCTGCTTTCTTCTATGGATATTTACAAAAATCCGACCCCGGTGATTTTGCCAGCATCCGCTTTGCCATAGCCGGCGCGGACAAGCTGCCGGATAAGGTTTACGACGGTTTTTTGAAAAAGCATGGAATCACGATCTTCGAAGGCTACGGGACTACAGAGACCTCTCCAGTCATTTCAACCAACCGTCCCGGAGCCCACAAACTTGGCAGCATTGGAAAACCCATTCCCGGGGTGAAGGTCCGCATTGAGGACATCAACTCCGGGGAGAAGCTTGGCCCCAACCTGGAAGGTAAGATCCTGGTGAAAGGCGATCTGGTGATGGAAGGCTATCTGAACGACATCGAAGAAACCTCCCTGCGCATCCGGAACGGCTGGTATGACACCGGAGACATCGGGGTAATCGACAACGACGGATTCCTCTGGCACCGTGGCCGGTTGAAACGCTTCGTGAAGGTCGGTGGAGAGATGGTTTCCCTGGTCAAGGTCGAGGACGTGCTCAGCCGCCTGCTGCCGGAAGACGTGATCTGTTGCGTTGTGGACATCCCCAATCCCACCAAGGGCGCCGATGTTGTCGCCGCGGTCGCCAATGGCAATTTCGACATGCACAAGGTGTTGAAACAGCTCAAGAAAGAACTGCCCGGTATCGCCGTGCCACGACAGTTCTACGTGATCGACGACATCCCCATGATGTCCAGCGGAAAAGTCAATTTCCGCGAAGTGGAAAAGATCTGTCGCAAACTCAGCGCAGCAGGAGGCAAGAAATAACCGTGCAACCTGATCTGACGGCATTGTCCAGCCAGATGAAAAATCTGCTGGAGGAGTTACGAGGAGTTGCAGGCCAGATCAACCTGCGGGGCTGGGCTGAAGCCAACGCGGGCAACATTTCTGTGAACATTGGCGAGATAGCTGGGGAGCTATATGGCCGGGAAAGCCAGTGGTATCTGGTTTCCCGCGGCGGCAGCCGCTATCGCCAGATGGCATATGACCCTTTGCCCCATCTGGTCCTTGTGCGCATGGATGAAAGAGGCGAGGAATGTTTTCCCGCCAAGGCCCGGCCAACTTCGGAATGGATCTGCCACAAGCTTCTGCAACGGCACTTTCGAGAGATAGGCAGCGAAGAAAAGGTGGTGTTGCACGCCCATCCCAACAGCGTTATACTGCTTAGCCAAATGGAAGTTTACCTGGATGAAAGAGAGTTGAACAAGCTGCTCCGGCAAGCATTGGCCGAACTCGAGATCTTCCTGCCGGAAGGGGTGGCAACCACCAGTTCCGAACCCCCGGGATCAAATGAACTTGCCCAGTGCAGCCTCACAGCCATGGGCAGGCGCAAAGCCCTGATCTGGCAGGGACACGGATTGCTCTGCACTGGGAAGAACCTTAACGAAGCACTCGACTATTTTGAAGTGGTGGAAAAGGCCGCCACCATTGCGCTCAAGATATTTCACTTGACGAAAACAGCCCTTTGATATCAGTCTCTTCCCAACCTTAACAGGAGGTTCCAATGCGAAAGATAATTTTGACGATACTGTGCCTGATGCTTTCAGCCATCTTGCTGGGACAGTTGACCTATAATGAGAAAATGCTTGCGGCTGCCAAAAGCGGCAACCCTGAAGGCCAGTTTCAACTTGGCATGTGCCTTCAGGACGGGCTGGGGATAACCAAAAACCTGGCTGAGGCAATCAAATGGTACACTCTGGCTGCCGAACAGGGCCACCCGGGAGCCCAGAATAACCTTGCACTCTGCCATTACAACGGCATGGGAACAGAGATGGACAAACAAAAGGCTGTTGAGTGGTTCCGCCGCGCTGCCAATCAGAATGTCCCCTCCGCCCAATACGGTTTGGGGGTGTGTTATTTTAATGGCGAAGGAGTATCCCAAAACCAGCGTGAAGCAGTGAAATGGTATGACATGGCTGCCGCCGGGGGGAACGTGAATGCCGTGTACAGCCTTGGCCGCGCATACTTTGAAGGCACCGGCGTGGATCAGGATAAAACTGCCGCTCTGCGCTGGTTCCGTAAGGCAGCGGATGATGGCCACATCCAAGCTATGAATGACATCGCCTACTGTTACAAATTCGGCGAAGGAGTGGAAGCCAACGCGAATGAAGCCGCTGCCTGGTATGCCAAGGCCGCGGAGGCAGGCGATGCTTTTGCCCAATATAACCTCGGTCTGGCCTATGCCAATGGCGAGGGGGTGAAACAGGATGCCGCAGAGGCGATGAAGTGGTTGCGCCTTGCCGCCGACCGTCAATACCGCGACGCGCATTACCAGATCGCCCAATCCTATATGAGCGGTCCCGGACTCAATGCCGGGGAAGCCATCAAATGGCTGACCAGCGCCGCCGAGTTGGGTCACAGGGAAGCCCAGTTCTCTCTGGGCAAGAGCTATTTTGCCGGGGAGATGATCCCCAAAGATCAGATTGAAGGCGCCAAATGGTATTTAAAAGCTGCAAACCAAGGCCATCCTGAGGCTCAATATGAGATCGGCAACTGCTATTCCTTTGGCGAGGGTGTGCCTGAGAACGCTTATGAGGCTTTTTTCTGGTTCTCGCTGGCAGCAGCCAATGGAGAAGAAGACGCTGAAAAAGCCCGCGATCTCCTTGGCTCGATGTTGTCGCCCCAAGATATCGACAACCTGCTGCAAAGGGCAGAATCATGGTTCAGCCAGCATTATACTGAGAAATAGCCGCATCATTCATTTTCCGGACACGCAGTTTCAAAGTCCGTTCTGACTATCTGCAATCAACCGTCGGCTTATTCGCCGGCGGTTTTTCCCTTTCTGCATTAGCGCTTGGAAATACGTGGGAGATCTTGCGAATCCTCCCAATCCCTTGACGGCAAGCGCATGAAGAACCTCCCTCCGGATGAAAGCCTGTCTGGGGATTACTCGGAGATAGGTTGGCCATGAATGGCTGAAGGAATGCTCAGGGAGCACCGAGGGCGGAAAAACCCCAAGTCCTCAGGGATAATGGCGCAAACAGCTTTGCTATTGACAATATGAGCCATCCCAGAGATTGGTGCTCCAAACAAATACTAAGGAAGACGCGATGAGCAAGAAAGAACGGACGGCGATAGAACCGACTCGCGCTGAGAATTACGCGGAATGGTATCAGCAGGTTATCCGGGCAGCCGACCTGGCAGAAAACAGTGAGGTCCGCGGATGCATGGTGATCAAGCCCTGGGGCTACGCGATCTGGGAGAACATCCAGAGGGTATTGGATGAGATGTTCAGGGAAACAGGACACCGCAACGCCTATTTCCCCATCTTCATTCCGAAGAGCTATTTTGAAAAAGAAGCAGAGCACGTTGAAGGATTTGCCAAGGAATGCGCGGTCGTCACTCACAGCCGGTTGGAGGCTGATGGCAACGGCGGATTGAAACCCGCGGGAGAACTGACTGAGCCCTATATAGTGCGCCCCACCTCTGAGACAATCATCGGCGCCTCGTTTGCCAAATGGGTCAATTCCTATCGCGACCTTCCCCTGCTGATCAATCAGTGGGCAAACATCGTACGCTGGGAAATGCGCACCCGCCTGTTTCTGCGCACCAC
>LAHR01000980.1_pt1 | contig 13529 bp, 6 predicted proteins | sample 329641 | NCBI WGS metagenome assembly LAHR01 (sample SAMN03275701, study PRJNA271635) | activated sludge metagenome | isolation source: Sample C-3 Sludge from acetogenic chamber (third chamber) of Anaerobic...
TAACGGCCAGGATGCCATACAGGTGCAAAGTCCCTTGCAGCAGAACCTGCTTGTCCATGATGTCCAGGGTGTTGGTCGCGTTCACGGTGAGGTTCCCCGCCACAGTCAGGGTCCCGATCTCGTTGCTGTCCAGCCAGAAGCGGGGCTCTTCCTCCGTGCCGTTGATGTACAGGTTGCCAAACTGGACATCGGTTTTCAGCCGGATCGCCGCGCCGAAGTAGGCGTTCATCCAGGTGTGGGTGGCGGCGCCAAAGTGAAGATAGGCGTTGTTTTCCACGATCCAGTTGCCTCCGCACTCGAAGCTGCCGGCGGTGGCGGCGCAGCCGGAATTGGAATTCCAGATGAAGTCGTCGCCGCTGCTCAGTTTGGAAGCGGCGCTGTTCGAAGTGATGATCCCGTTGAGGCTGATATCGCCCCACGCTGCCAGTTCATAACCGTTTAAAGCCAAAGTACCCGTGCTTTGGATCAGGTCGCCCTTGCACAGGAGGTTCGAACCCAATGTGGCGTTGGTTGCCATCAGTTCCAGGTTTTGGAACCAGCTGCCGGTTGAGGCGGATAAAGTTGTTCCCGCCCCGGTTAGCCGGAAAGTTCCGCTGTCCAGCTTACAGCCGCCTCCGGTGCTCACCAGCTGCCCTTCCAGAATGATGGTCCGGCCGGAGGAAGAGCCCAGATAGCCGGCTTGGAAAGTGAGGCTGTTCACTATCTTTAGGTCTTGCGTGGAACTGCCCAGGAAAGACACCGTTTTGCCATCCTGTTTATTGATCACCAGCTTGTGGAAGCGGGTGGACAGGGAGTGGTTTTGAATGTAGGTATCGCGGTTGTAAAGCAGGCGCACCGTTCCCCCGGAGGGCATGAAGGTGCTGCCGCTCAGGAAACTCCAGTTGCCATGGCACTCGAGGGTGGAACTCCCCGGGGAATAGAGGCTGGAGCCATTTTCCCAGGCCACATTGCCCAACACTCTCAGCAGGCTGCCGCTTTGCAGCAGTTCCACCCGTCCGCTCACCTGCAGATTGGCGTTTACGATCAGCGTACAGGTGTAGAGCCTTAGGACCGCCCCGCTGGCGACGGTGAGAGTTTTGGCATTGGCCACCAGGCTGTTGCCGATCATCGGATCGTTGTCCCGATCGGGGATAAACACGTTGTCTCCCGCTCCCGGCACTGCGTTCCCGCTCCAGTTTCCAGGCACGTTCCAGTCCGTGCTGATATCTCCCTCCCAAATCGATCCATCCATGATCCTCAGCTGAAAAGCTGCGGTGGTCAGGGTGCGCGCACTAACCACCAGGCCATACACGCCAGGCGTGGCCACATCCAGGATAAAGGACTCCAGCCCGCCCGGATCGCGGTTGCGCGAAGCGGCCAGCGCTTCGCCATAGCCGAAGACGCCGTCCCCGCCGGGGGGATAGAGCGCGATTTCAAAATCCGCCTGGGCATCGGCTGTGGACAGCTCGAAAAAGTGGGTGCCGGCCTCCAGCTGCACATTCCAGATATTCGCCTTAACGTTCGTCTCCCAGTTGAGGTTGTGGGTGCCGGGGTTGAGAATGTTGCTGATCGATCCGGCGATGTGGGCCTGGGCGTCACTGTCGTCATCCCTGTTCTCCAGCAGCACTCCGTATTGGTGCGGCGCCAGCTGGTGGTGGTTCACGGCGATATAGTTGATGTCGTCTGTTCCCTCGCTTAGGGTGGGCGTTTCATCAAAACCGGTGTCGGGATACAGGCTCAGGTTCCAGCTGCCGCTGCCGTTGTTCACCAGGTCCTTCACCAACACCAGGTTCCAGGTATCTGGCTGGTTGTAGCTGGCCACGCAGAAATCCTTGCTGTCGGTGATGCTTTGGCTGGTGAAGCCCAGATAGGCGTTACCGCCAGGGTTGATGGTAAAATTGCCGTAGCTGCCGTCGCTGGCCAGCAGTTGATCGCTGCCATAGGCACACATTTCGACCTTGATCCGGCCGAAATCAGTAAAATTGTTGCCGCCGACGCTGATCGGAGGCACCTGCCACACATAGCTGCCGTCGTTGGCTGTGTTGTCGATGATAGGGATCCAGAGATCGGGATTTATCCCACCCTGCAAGTGGTAATACAGCTTCACATAGCTTCCGAAGGTGTTCTGAGTGTTCCAGCTGATCTCATTATAGTCATTGGAGAGAAGGGTTTCGCCGCCTGAATTGTTCCAATAATCATGCCCGCCGTCCGGACTGGTGAGTGACACCTGCGGATAGTTGGGCAGTTGGTTGAACATGATCACCGTAACGAAAACCAGTTCGTCCAGGTTCACCCAGGTGAGCACGGGATGATTGGGATCGACGGTGCAGTACATGTCCGGATCGAACCGGTAGCCCACCCCGGTGGTCGAATGGCTGATAGTGTGGGTTATGATCGGAAATCCGGCATCCACACTTTGCCTGGTTAGGCCCCAAGCATTGTCGAAATCCAAATAGAGGCTGGAGGTCGTATATCCCCGGGAAGCTATCACAGTAGTCAAACCGGGGATCTGGTTGGGGGAGCTGGTACCCCCGTCATCGCTGGTCAGCATGGCAGTATGCAACTCCCGGCAGGTGTCTGTCACATGGTGTTCAAAATCTTCCTGGGCCATATCGTAGGCGGTCATATGGTAATTGTCCAGCCTGCCGAATCCCGCAAACTGGTCCCACCAGCTGAAAAGCATGGATATGGCTGTGGGCGTGCAGCCCCAGTGCCAGTGGTAAAAGGGAACATAATCCACAGACGACAGCACTACATCGGTTCTTTGCGCCCCGATGCTCATGGGAACGTTTAGCCAGGCCGCGCTGTGGTCCCGCTTTTCCCAAAATTTCCCCAGCTTTTGGCCCAGGGCCTGGAACTCGCTTTCAGAAAGGACTTTGTTGCCGGGCAGGGGATTGATGAAGGCTGTCCTGCTTCCGTCGCTGAAGGAAAACCAGGTGTTGGCCAGGTCAAAGTAGTAGGTTTTGCCCTGCTGCCAGCCTCCCGGAAACTCGCGCGCCGCGGCCGTTTCCAGTTCCCCGGCCTCGATATGGTCCACCGCCAGCCGCTGCGCGTATTCGAAAAACACCGGCACATCTTTCCGCGCCCCGATCACCATATAGGCAAAGTCATCCGCGCCGCTGGCGGCCCGCCGGTCACCACGCAGCTTTGCTTCCGCCAGCTGGTTCCGCAGCTCCCGGGGATCGGGGAAGGGCCCGCTGAGCGAATAGTTGAAGCACCAGGCCAGCAACTGGCCGTCCTGGTCGTAATAGGGGATCGCCGCGTCCGGGCTGATGCCGGCGCCCCACAGTGAGCGCGCGTTGCTGTCCGCGATCTCCCTGGCGGCTGCTGGTTCCGCTTCCTGGGCGACGGCGAATGCCGCGCACAAAAGAATCAGCATCATCAAAGCAAGCTTTTTCATCTGAACCTCACAAAGGAAAAGACTGTCATCCCGAAAGCTCGGCACGCTCCGGATACAGTTTCAGCCGCCTGAAGCCACTGAACTTATCCTCAGTTTCCAGATGAGGGCGGCAGAATTGCCTGTCAAGAAATTTTTTGCCCTTTTACCCATTTTCCCAAGATATTCTCTTCGGAAAAAAGTCGCGGCGGCCACGTTTCCTTCCTTCCTCCTTCACACTCATCCACCCTTTCCCGATCCCCCTCCGCGCAGAAAGTGCTTGACAACCCCTCTTTTCCGGCAAAAGGGTGTTCGCAGGAAATTGAAGAAATGAAGATCTGCATCGTGTCCAATTCCCACCACACCACGGATGTGCGGCTCTATTACAAGATGGCCCGCAGCCTGGCGAAGTTGGGAGAGGTGCATCTGCTTTGCGCGACGGGAGTTCGCAATGCCGCGGTGAATCCCTTTCAGGACGTGGTGGAAACCGAATCCAGCTGGTACGCGCTGCCGCTGCTGTACAAAAAGGCAAAAAAACTCAAGCTGGACGTAGTGATCTGCGTGGAGCCGCTCACGGTCTTCGTGGGCCTGGCCCTGCGCCGCAAACTCCGCTGCAAGGTTGTTTTCGACGTGCACGAGTTTTTCGCGGACGCCTTCGCGGAGAGGTTTCGCCCGCCCCTGAGCTGGATCGCGAAAAAACTCTATCTGGGCTTCGAACGCCGGCTGCAACGCAAAGTGGACGCCACCACCGCCGTCAGCGAAAAGATCCTGGACCAGCTTGTTCCCCGCGCCAGACGCAAAAACGTCATCGCCGTCCCCAACTACCCTGTGAAAAACGTTTGGGATTACACCTGCGAGACACCGATGGAACTCAACGCCATCTGCGGGATGGATTTTGACCTCATCTACATCGGCGGCCTCACGGAGGACCGCGGCATCTTCAAGATCCTCAGAAGCGTCAGCATCCTCAGAAACGAGTTTCCCAGCCTGAACGTCCTGATCTTGGGCAAATTTTTCGATCCCGAGGTGGAAAAGCAGTTCAATGAACAGCTCAACACCCTGAACCTCAACGCCATGATCTATTACCAGAGCTGGATCCCGGCCGAAAAGATCGGCCTCCTGCTCAAACGCAGCCGGGTGGGGCTCTGGGTCTTCAATCCGCAAAACAAACGCATGTCCCGCGCCGTTCCGCTCAAGGTGCTGGAATATTTTGCCGCCGGACTGCCCGTGGTTTCGATCAACACCCCCCTGATGCGCGATCTGGTGGAGCAAAACGGCCTCGGCGCCTGCTGCGAATTTCACAGCGAATCGATCGCCAAAGCCGTGTCCGGCATCCTGAAGCTGAAGAAAAGCGAATACCGATTGATGAGCCAGCGCTGCAGCGCTTTGATCGACCAAAAATACAACTGGGAAGCCATCGAGCCGCAGCTCCTCGACCTGGTGCAAAAGCTTGCCCCGCGCTAAGATGCGGATCCTCAACATCAGCTATTTCTATCCTCCGCTGGGCGGGCCGGCGGCGCTGCGCAGCCTCAAAACCGTCAAATACCTGGCCCAAGGCGGAATTGAGTGCGACGTGATTACCGTGCGGGACATCGAATACCTCTATCGCGATCCCTCGCTGTTGCGGGAAGACGCGGCGTCAAAGATCATCCGCACCGCTTCCCTGGACCCGATGGCGCTGCTCAAAAAAAGCCGGAGTGCCGGCGACAGCGGGCTTTCAAGCATTTATCTGCACACCCCGGAAAAGCTCAAACTGCGCATCCGCCAGCTCCATCCGGTGGATAACAAGATCGGCTGGCTCCCCGCCCTGATCAAAGCCGGACGCCAGGCCATCAAAGCCCGTGGCTACGATCTGATCTACATTTCGCTGGGACCGTTCTCCTCCGGGATCGGCGCTTGGGTTCTCTCCCGGGAAAGCAGGATCCCCCTGGCCGTGGATCTGCGCGATTACTGGACCCTGCTGGCGGACTACGACCTGCAGGGCGGCGCGCTCAACCGCAGATTGTCCCGCGCCTGGGAGCGGCGTATTTACCACCATGCCAGCCTGATCGTCACCGCCACCGAGGGCATCGGAACCGAAGCCGCGAAAGCCTTTGGCCAGGAACTGGCGGGCAAAATGCTGACGGTCTACAATGGCTGGGATGAAGCCGACTTCAGCGCCCTGTCCCCGCCCGAAACCCCTTCGGGGTTCACCTTCGCCTATTTCGGCAACATCTACGCCCGCCGCGATCTGCGCCATTTTTACCAGGCCCTCAAACGGCTGCGGGATCAAAATTCCCTGCCATCCGGCACCCGGGTGAGGCTCTACGGCAACTTTTTCCGCGAGACCCTGGATGAAGTGGAGCAAAGTGGCATCAAAGACATCATCGACATCATCCCCCAGCTCAGCCACCGGGAAGCACTGTCCGCCATGCTCAATTCGGATGCCCTGCTGCTGGTGATCAACAGCAGCAGCCCGCGCGGAACCCTCACCTCCAAGGTCTTCGAGTATCTGCGCGCCCAAAAACCCATCCTGGCCATGGTGCCCCGCCACAACGAAGCCGCCGCCCTGCTCCGAAGTTGCGGCCACGACCTCATCTGCGCCATGGAATCAGCCGACAGCATCCACGCCTGCCTCAAACGCCTGTTCTCGGAAAAACCCGGGGAATACCGGATCCCCTGGGAACTGGAACGGCAGATCCAGGTAGGAAAACTGGCTTCCAGGCTGTCCAAGCTGGTCTGAACCCAACTTGAGCACCTCCCCAGAACCCCCAGGGCGGGGTCAGATGTTGGAATCACGCCTCCCATTATCAATACGGAATAAATACGGGATCAATACGGAGGAAATACGTATTGATCCCGTATTTATTCCGTATTGATCGTGAGAGCCAGGGGGGAAATCCGCATATTGTGGGCAAATCAAGCGTTGCCGCTTTTCTAATGCCTCCATTGGCAGACGGACGGATCAGCGAAAAAAACCTTGACTTATCCCAGCCATATCCATTTTATGAATTTCAATGCCAAAAACGATAAATTAATATGACGTAAGGATCCTTGATATGAATAAAATGCTTGTGCTGATCGGGTTTCTGGCCCTTTGCGGACTCGCTTTTGGGCTGAGCCTCAACCTCAGCGTTGATCCCTCCGCCTGGACCGGCCCCACCCGGGGAGGAGAAACCGCCCCCCACCTGGAGCCTGGAGTTCCGGCCTTGAATTATCTGCCGGTGCGGGTTCTGATCCCCTTCGGCGAGAAAGTGGATAATGTGAGTGTGATCCTGGAAGGGACAGAACTCATGCGCGACAAGGTAGGGCTGGATTTTGTGCGCGCCCAGCAGATCACATCCCGGCCCGGCCCCGACGCCACCCAACCGGACCCGGCCATCTGGAACGTAGACGCGGCCTGGCCCCGGGAGGATTTCCGCTATCTGGGCACCCAGTTCATGCGCGGCTATCAGATCGCCGTGATCGACATTTTTCCTTGGAAATACAATCCTGTGACCAGGCAGGTGCTGGCTTGTTCCGCAGCCCGGATCGAGATCGAGACCAGCTTTGACGAAGCCACAGCGCGTTCTGTGGCCAATTTTTGGACCCCCGCCCGGGGGACCGCAGATCTGCAGGATTTCGTTTTAAATCCAGAGGCCACAAGCAGTTATCAGAACGCTCCTGCCTACCGCGATCACGCTCCCCAAAGCAGGCTTATCGACCTCAGCGAACCCAAACAAATGCTCATCATCACCAATGAGGCCAGTTCAGCCAACCTTCAAAACTACATCCAGTGGCGCAATGGCAAGAACGTGAGCACCGGCCTTGTAACCACGGCCGACATCTACGCCGCCTATTCCGGAGTGGACAACGCGGAAAAGGTGCGTAATTTCATCAGCGATGCCTACCAAACCTGGGCCGTGACCGCCACCCCGCTGGAATATGTGATCCTGGCCGGTGACGATGAGATCGTTCCCGAACGGGGATGTTTCGGCCGGGTGGGTGACACGGTGGACGCGCGGATGCCTACGGACATCTACTTCAGCAATCTGGACGGCAACTGGAACGCGAACCAAAACCAGATCTGGGGAGAGGTTTTCGATAATGTGGACATGCTGCCGGAAGTGCACATCGGACGTTTTCCGGCGGAGACAGCTGAGGAATTTGCCAACATCATCCGCAAGACCCAGTACTATGTGGATTACAACACTTTCAGCAACAACATTGCCGTCATGTTCGGAGAGAACCTGAACAACAATCCCCTCACCTGGGGCGGCGATTACAAGGACGACGTGGCCACCCACATCCCGGAAGACTACTTTCTGCGGACAATGTATCAGCGCGACGGCACCTACAGCGAACAGGGCGTCTGGCAGGCCATCAACCAGGGCGCGCATGTGATGAACCACATGGGGCACGCCAATGAGACATATCTGATGGGGCAGGGCAACAACACCATCGAACAGCTCGAAAACACGGAATACGGTTTTTTGTACACCCAGGGCTGCTACCCCGCGGCCTTTGACCAACGCACCAGCGGCGACGGAGAATGCATCGGCGAACATATGTCCACCACAGGCGGCGGAGTTTTCGCCTTTATCGGCAACACGCGCTACGGTTGGTACATGCCCGGGGGGATCGATGGCGCTTCACAATTTTATGACCGCCAATACTTTACGGGCCTCTATGAGACTCTGAACAACCGCCTGGGCCAGGCCCTCACCTATTCCCGCCAGCAAAACCTGAACGCCGCGCTCAACAACGACGTGATGCGCTGGTGCTATTACGAGGTGGTGCTCTTTGGGGATCCCTCCATCGAGGTTAAATACCCCGATCCCTCTTTGCCATTGCTAAGCGTGGAAAGCATCAGCATTTCCGATATCGAGGGAGACGGCGATGGCAGCCTCAATCCCGGCGAGATCCTGCAGATCCGGCCGGTTATCCGCAACCATCAGGACTGGGGCACAGCCTACAACGTGAGCGTGACGCTGGAGAACGCGCCGGAAGGGGTGGAAGTTCTGGACGGCTCGCAGGTGATCGCGGAAATCCTGCCGGGTCAGACCAGCCCGGAAGATTTTCACATCCGGGTGCAGCTGTCTCCGGAATTGAACTACGGCATCTATTACCTGAAGCTGGCCCTTGATTCAGTGAATCCTGTAAACGATCTGAGCACAGGCCTGCGCAAGCATGACCTGAGTTTCGAGATCACCATGGTGGACAACCGCTATCCCTGGGATTGCCAGATCCAGACCAAATCCGCGCCCGTAGTGCATGATTTCAACGGGGATGACGATCCGGACATCATGTATCTGGATGTTCAGGGAAGGGCTTATTACATCAATGAAGAGGGCGAGGATTTCCTCAGCTGGGCCAACCCGCCGCAACAGGATATCATGCGCAGCGCCGCCATGGGAGACATCAACGGCGACGGCGATCCCGAGATCGTTTTCGCCAGTCGCAGCGGACGAGTCCAAGCCGCAGGCCTGGACGGCACTCCGGTCTTCACATATGAGACCGGCAGCCAACTGCTCTTCACTCCGGTCCTCGCCACCATCGACAATTCCGGCACGGACAAGGTGCTGGTGAACGCCCTCAACGGAGACCTGCACGCGATCAATCCTGACGGGACTTCGGTGCCGGGATTCCCCGTGAATTTGGGCTCATCCTATTTTACTGAGATCGCGGCTGCCGATCTGGACCGCGACTGTGTGATGGAGATCATCGCCGGCACCCAGAACGGCAACTTGCATGTTTTGGACAGCGCGGGCAACCCCAAGCCCGGTTTTCCTCTGGCTGTGGGCGGCATAATTTCCGGCGCGCCAACGGTTTTGGACAACGGGAGGATCGTGCTGGGAACTAACAACAGCATGCTGCTGGTCTCTCCTTCCGGAGAGGTGTTGGTCAACAAGCCGATCCCTGCAGCGATGGCCTCCAGCCCTGTGGTGGCAGACCTGGATGGAGATGAGGTTCTGGAAGTGGTCTTTGTGACAATCGGCGGAAAGCTTTTCGTGGTGGACCAAAATGGCAACGACCTGAGTGGTTTTCCGCTGGAGGTTGGGGCGATCTTCAACGCCCCGCCGCTGATCGCCAATCTCGATGACGACCCCAATCCCGAGATCCTGCTCTCCAGTTATATAAATTCTGTCTATGCCTACAACCACGACGGTTCAGCCCTGCCCGGCTATCCCTTCGTGACCTCCTACAACGGCTGCACGCCAGGCACCATCAGCGATCTGGATAACGATGGCATGCTGAAGCTGGTGAGCGGTTACTCCACCGGGGTGTTGGTGCTCAATCTGCGCCATCCCTCCGGAGGACGCACACCCTGGGCAACCTACCGCGGATCGCTCCAGCGCCAGGGCAGCCACGCCGCGGCCTGCTATCTGCCAGCCTCCGATCCCACAGTGCCGGCCTTGTCGGACAAACTATTGCAGAACTATCCCAATCCCTTCCACCCCAGCACCACCATTTCCTTTCAAACAGCCAAAGATGGTGAAGCCAAACTCGCCGTGTACAACCTCAAGGGACAGTTGGTGCGCGCGCTGAGTTCCGGTAATCTTAAACAGGGGGATCACAAGATCGTCTGGGATGGCCGTGACGAGAGGGGAAAACCAGCGGCCAGCGGGATCTACCTTTTCCGGCTGCAAACCTGCAATGCCACCATTACCCGGCGCATGCTGTTGCTTAAGTAAGAAAGGTCTTGACGTTTTCTGGCGCATAATCATAACCCGATCATAAAAAAATACCCACAAGGAGACCCAAAATGCCAAAAGTATTGATCGCCACGGAAAAACCCTTCGCGGCTGAAGCCGTGCAAAAGATCAAAGCTGAACTCGACGCCGTCGGTTATCCCCATGTCTGGCTGGAAAACTACACCGACCCCAAGGACCTGCACACAGCTGTAGCCGACGCCGAAGCCCTCATCATCCGCAGCGACAAGGTTGACGAAGCAGTGTTCGCGGCCGCGCCCAATCTCAAGATCGTGGTTCGTGCCGGAGCCGGTTACGACAACATCGACCTTGCCGCGGCAACCGAGCACAACGTTGTGGCCATGAACACCCCCGGCCAAAATTCCAACGCCGTGGCCGAACTGGCCCTGGCCATGATGATCTATATGGCCCGCGGAAAATTCAACGGCAAGAGCGGATCAGAACTGGCCGGTAAGAAGCTGGTGCTCTACGGTTTTGGTTTTGTCGCCCGCTATCTGGCCAAAATGGCCAAAGGCGTCGGCATGGAAGTTTTCGCCTACGATCCTTACCTCAGCGGCGAGATCATGACCAAGGAAGGCGTGTCTGCCCTGCACAGCGTACAGGAGATCTTCAGCACCGGCGACTTCATCTCTTTGCATTTTCCCGCCACCACCGAGACCAAGAAGTCCATCAACTGGGATCTGCTGTCCTTGGTGAAGAACGGCTGCATCATGGTGAACACGGCGCGCAAGGAAGTGATCGATGAAGAAGCGCTGCTCAAGGCATTTGAGGAAAAACCCAAATTCCGCTATGTGAGCGACGTCGAACCTGATTGTTCAGCCAAATTGGCCGAACTCTACGCCGACCGCAGCTACTGGACTCCCAAGAAGATGGGTGCCCAGACCGGTGAAGCCAATGTCAACGCCGGAGTGGCCGCCGCGAAGCAGATCATCGCCTTCTTCGAAAAGGGGGACAAGACCTACAAAGTGAACTGAACAAGCCCCCGGGCCCGCGCCCGTTGGGAAAAGATAACCCCCGGTATCGGCCGGGGGTTTTGTATAGGGGGTAAAACTCCGTTTAAGCTTTGGTGCTGATGGGTACCACAGAGACGAACTTGCGGTTGCCGGCTCCGCGGGTTTCAAATTTCACGTGGCCTTCCACAAGGCTGAACAGGGTGAAATCCCTGCCCATGCCGACGTTGGCGCCCGGATGGAACTTCGTGCCTTTCTGGCGCACGATGATGTTTCCGGCCAGCACGTATTCGCTGCCGAACTTCTTCACGCCGCGGTATTTGGGATTGCTGTCCCGTCCGTTGCGGCTGCTTCCGGCTCCTTTTTTATGTGCCATTCTTCATCTCCTCAGATCCGGATCCCGGTAACTTTTACTTCTGTGTATTGCTCACGGTAACCTTTTTTCACGCGGTAACCCTTTCTGCGCTTGGCATGATAGATCACCTTTTTCTTGCCTTTACCGTGCTCGATTACTTCGGCAAGTACTGCTGCGCCTTCTACTACGGGCTGGCCGACCATGATCTCGTCCTCATTGCGGACAAGCAACACCCGGTCAAATTCCAGGCTTTGGCCCGGCTCCGCCGTATTCAGCAGGGGAACGCGCAGGATGGCGTTAGCTTCAGCCCTGAACTGAAATCCTTTGATATCAACGATGGCGTACATCTTGACTCCTTGTTTCTGTATGAATGATCACGATTTTTTATGACCGCATATCCGTCAAGTGGAAATTTCCACTGCGAGCTGCCCCGTTGCAGACCGCAGGCCAGCAAATTGCTTGTGCGGTTTGAAGAATGATAGTTCCCGCCACGATCAATCCTGCTAACCCGGCGATACCTGCCGGAATATTTCCACATATATTACTCCAAATCGGTGAACGCGTATCACATTGGGATTATTAATAACTGTCCTGCTGAGCAATAGGATCAATCAAGGCAATTACAGGAACAAAAAGGTTGACAGAATTATGTATCCCAGAGATTCAACTTACCCAGCTAGATCTATACTCAAACATTTATGTTATGCCAGATGAAGGCGTCTCCCAGTGGGGATCAACTCTTTCGATGAATACATACACAAAGTATAGGAGGAACTTATGGAACATAAGTTCAGTTGCAAAGTGATATTGCTGATGGTGATAAGCTTTGCCTTCGCGTTAGCGCTGTCTGCCCAGACGCGGCAGGTAGATCTTTCCCCTTCGGCCAGTCAGGCCTTGTTGCACAACAACAGCGACCTTGGTTTTGATGTTCACTACACGGTTGGCGAGCTGCAGATCCGTGAAGTCCAGACAAAAGCCGGCATGTTTGACGAGCTTTTCATCGAGGGCTGGACTCACACAGGCGAGGTCGGGGAGCCCAAGCTACCCCTGCTACGCAAGATCATAGCTGTCCCCCTTGGCGCGGATGTGCGCCTCACTGTCAATTCCCGAACCATTCGGGAGCTGGACACCACAGTCAGCCAGCTGAAGCACCGTTTGCTCCCGGCCCAGGCGCCCGTTTCCAAATCCGCCGATCCAGCCACCCTGCCCTTTGTGGTCAATGAGGCCAGCTACCAACGCAGCGGCTACAACGACCAGGACTGCGTCCGGGTGGAGGATTTGGGCATGATGCGCGGGTTGCGGATCTTTGCCCTGGATTTTTTCCCGGTGCGATACGATCCGGCGGGGAGCCTCATCGAAGTACTGGAGGATGTGTCTGTCCGCGTCGATTATCTCAATCCGGATCTGCTGGCGACGGCCGACCTGCTGTCCCGCACTGGTTCTTACGAGTTTGACCGCCTCTACGACAAGAGCATCTTCAACTGGACATCGGGCGAACGCACCAGCATCGTGCGTTACCCCACCAAGATGCTAATCCTCTGCCCTCCGGCCTACACCACCACCCTGCAGCCCTACGTTGACTGGAAGATACAGCAGGGTTACGCTGTGACCGTCACCACGGTGGGCACAGGCGGCACCATAGCCAACACCACCACGGCGATCAAGAACTACATGACCTCGGTCTGGAGCGCCGCGACAAGCGAGAATCCCGCTCCCACTTACCTCTTGATCGTGGGTGACACCTCCACCTCCGGCAACAACGTGATCGCCATGCCGGCCCAGGTGAGCAGCCCGAGCAGCGACCACGTTACCGACAATTACTATGTGCGGCTCAGCGGCACCGACTACGTTCCGGAAATGTATTACGGCCGTTTTTCGGTTTCCTCCGCCACCGAACTGACCAATATCGTGAACAAGACCATGACATGGGAAAAGACTCAGATGACCGATCTGAGCTATCTGGGCAACGTGGTGATGATCGCCGGGCAGGATGCCACCTTCGGCCCCACTCACGCTGATGGCGCCATCAAGTATGGCACCCAAAACTACTTTAACGCTGCCCACGGCATCACCTCCAACACCTATCTTTACGCAGTCTCCGGTAGTAGCGATGCCACCATCATCGCCAATGCCAACTCCGGCCGCGGCTACATCAACTACACCGCCCACGGCAGCCAGACCTCCTGGGCTGACCCCAC
>LAHR01004403.1_pt1 | contig 13355 bp, 9 predicted proteins | sample 329641 | NCBI WGS metagenome assembly LAHR01 (sample SAMN03275701, study PRJNA271635) | activated sludge metagenome | isolation source: Sample C-3 Sludge from acetogenic chamber (third chamber) of Anaerobic...
GCGCGGTATTCAGGCTGACAACTTCCTTCCTGCCTTTGGACTTGAACCCCTCCAGGTCAGCGCTCGCCTCGAAACCGGTTGCAACAACAGTGACACTGATGGCATCACCCAACTCCTCATCAGTTGACAATCCCCTGATTATAAGCGCGTCATCAGAGACTGTTTCATATACGTAATCAGTCAGCTCACCAAGCTCATCCATGGTGATCTCGTTTGCGCCGGTGCCCGACTTGATGTTCAGAAGTATGCTTCGTGCCCCGGTGATGTCATTGGAGCTCAGCAGCGGAGAGGTAAGCGCAGCCTCGATGGCCCTGGTGGCACGGTCCTCGCCGGAGGCATTACCTATACCCATTAGCGCCACCCCTGAATCACGCATCACCGTGTCAACATCGGCAAAATCGACGTTTATATAACCTGTGCAGGTAATTATCTCGGCGATTCCCTTCACGGCGTTTGCAAGCACATCATCAGCCCGCGCAAACGCGGCCGAGACACCCTCATCGCCATATATCTGCCTCAACCGTTCATTATTTATTACAATGAGCGAATCGACTTTATCCCTGAGTTCGCCTATGCCGCTTACTGCCAGCTTGATACGTTGGTTCAGCTCCGAGCGGAACGGGATGGTGACCACGGCAACGGTGAGGAATCCTGCATCCTTGCAGGCCTGTGCTATCACGGGAGTTGCACCGGTGCCGGTGCCTCCTCCCATGCCTGCTGTGATGAAGACCATCTTGGTGTTGCCTGAAAGCGCTTTCATGACATCCTCAATGTTCTCTATAGCGGAAGCACGACCTCTCTCAGGCTGACTTCCCGCACCGAGACCCTCTGTTGTGGTCTCTCCTATCTGCACCCTGACCGGTACCGGGCTCTTCATAAGAGCCTGAAGGTCAGTGTTGCAAACGATGAAGTTGACATCCTTGATGCCCTTCCGGTACATGTGGTTGACGGCATTGCCTCCGCCGCCGCCTATGCCCAGGACCTTTATTATTGACGACCTGTCAACCGGCAGGTCAAAATTCATCAGATCATCTGACATGGCTTAATCTTATTTTGAAGGTGTATCATCAAGTTTCTCGTCAGTAGCCTCAATGATCTTATCCCAGATACCCCGCAGCTTGTCACCGAATGACCTGCTGGCCGGCGGACGCCCTTCGTAGAACGGGTCATCCTGCTCCACCTCAACAGGTTCCTCCTTCACAGGCGGAGGTGTGTGCATAGGCTGCTGCTGGTGCTGTGGTGCATACGGCGCCTGCTGGTGCTGCGGTTGCTGTGCCACCGGCTCCTGTTTCTTCTCTCCGAAGCGTGCGAAGGTTTTGTTCTCCTCCAGGTATTCAAGTCCCTTGAGTATCAGACCCACGCTGGTAGCGTACATCGGCTGGTTGATCTCATCCTTGCCCTTGCCGGTGAGATGCACGTTGGGATGACCGATGCGCACATCCATCGCGGTTTTGTATTTGACCAGCTGCGGAAGGTTCTTCAGCATCGCACCGCCGCCGGTGATAACCACTCCTGCGGTAAGCTTTTCGGCGAAGCCGGAATTCTGTATCTCAAAGTTGACCGCATCGAGGATCTCCTCCATGCGGCTCTGGATGATGTATGCAAGGTTCTTGAAGGAAATTTCCTTGGGCTCACGTCCGGCGATGCCGGGAATTGAAACCACCTTGTTCTCCGGGGCGATGTCGCCAATGGCATAGCCGAACTTGACCTTCAGGTCCTCAGCCTGTTTCTGCAGGATGGAGCAACCCTCGCGGATGTCAGCAGTAACCATATTGCCGCCAAATGGTATAACGGCCGTGTGCCTGATGACGTTGTCATAGTAGATGGCCACATCGGTGGTTCCGCCGCCGATGTCAACCAGTACCACACCGGCTTCCTTCTCCTCATCGGTAAGCACGGCTTCTGATGATGCCAGGGGCTCAAGCACCAGGCTCATCAGGTTCATCCCGGCCTTGTTGATGCACCTCTCGGTGTTTTTTGCCGAGGAGATCTGCCCTATCACGATGTGGAAGTTGGCCTCAAGCCTCTTGCCGCAGATGCCGACGGGATTTGTGATACCCGACTCGTTGTCAACGATATAGGTCTGCGGTATGACATGAATAATCTCCTCACCCACATCAATAGGAAGCTTGAACATGTCGGCCGTAAGACGGCGGATGTCGCCGGCGTCTATCTCTGTCTCATGGGAGTCGCGCGTGATGTAACCGCGCGCCATCTTGCTCTTGATGTGCCTGCCGGCGATACCGACAAACACGTCGGTAAGGACGAGGCCTGTTCTTTCTTCGAGGTCATCGACGGTGGTTCGGATGGCCTTCACCGTCTCTTCAATGTTAAGCACCACACCGCGCTTGACCCCTGTAGAGGGTGTGTTGCTGAGTCCGAGGATCTCAATGCCCCCGTTGCCGTCGCTGCGCCCGACAATGGCGACGATCTTCGTCGTGCCGATGTCAATGGCTGCTACTAACTGATCTTTACTGTTCATAGTTCACTTATATGGTTGTTCAACAATTATCATTTCTTTTTTGCATCCGGCTCATTATCAGCAAATAGCCTCTTCTGCCGGTTCTGCTTCTCTTTATATTCATTCTTCATCTCCAACTGTTCATCCGCCTTCGTCTCTCCTGGTCTTTTTCTCTGCGCCGGATTTCCCATTATTTATCTTCTCTGGCAGACAACCTGCCCCCTGTATTCTACATTTACCACCCTGTACCTGTCCCACCCTGCAACGGGCATCGCCTGGCGGTAAAAAACAAGGAGGTTATGCAGTTTCTCTTCATAATTTTCAACCCGCCCCAGTTTCACGGTGTGGTTGCCCACATGGGGCACCAACGTCACCCGGCCGTCACGGGTCATGCTGAGCTGGTCAATCGTCTCATTCCAGAAGCTGTCGCCCCGGATATAATTCACCAGCTCAAAGGCTTTCGCAAGGTTTTCCGTTTTCTCCGACTCAAATATGCTAGTGCCGGTCATCTGCTCGGAATTAAAGACCATGTCAATCTCCAGGATGTGCAGGTTGGGCGTGTACAAATTGTGCCTCCGCATGATGACGCCCTCGCGGTCAATGAAGAAATCTCCTCCATACGATGCCACCACCCTCATCACCGGCTCGCGCTGGTTACCGTAAACATGAAGCTTCCTGTCTTCGGAGATATAGACCTCCGCCACCTTCAGCTCCTTGAATGCCTTCACCCTCTCTTCAAGCTCCGACAATGGTATCTCACTGATCTTCTGGCCAGTAACACGAATGCCCGTGGCTTTCAGTGCATTCAGGATGTCATTATTGGTAACGAACTGGTGCTTTGACGAGTCAGCAACGTTAATGACCACCCCCTCGCATGTTGCATCAGCCGTCATGGTGCTGATGAACACAGGGGTAAGGAACAGCGCTGCTCCCATAATAATGGTCACTATTTTCATTAAAATACTCATCCTTTCTTCCTCATCCTCAGGCGTTTCTGTTCTTAAGCATTTCCGTTATCGGTTCAATAAATCTGTCTATATCGCCTGCACCGATAGTCAGCAACAGACCCTTTTTCACATTATTCAAAGCCGGCAGCAATTCTTCCTTCGTCAAAACCTTCACATTGCGGTTTTTCATCATTCCTGCGATCATATCCGAGGAGACGCCGGCGATTGGTTTTTCCCTCGCGGGATACAGTGTCAGCAGCAGTATTTCATCGAGTTTGTCAAGCGCATCCGCGAAGCCTCCGGCGAAATCGCGCGTGCGGGTGTAGAGGTGCGGCTGGAAGATGCCGGTGACATGCTTCCCTGGCCAGAAATCACGCACGGCGCTGACGAGCGCGTTGATCTCCTGGGGGTGATGCGCGTAATCATCAACATAGATGATCTCCCTGCCGGAGTACCTGACGTCAAACCGGCGGCGTACTCCCTGGTAAGAGCCGACAGCGCTCCGGATGATCTCAGGCGATACACCGGCGCACCATGCTGCCGATGCGGCTGCGGTGGCATTAAGTATATTCACCATACCTGGAAGATGAATCCGGATATTCCTGACCGGTTCACCCGGGGTCATTATGTCAAATGTGTAGCTCCCCTCCTCCTTTTTGATGGATGCAGCCCTGAATGAGGCTTTCTCTCCGGTTCCGTAAGTATAGATTGTAGCGTCACCCGGAAGGGAGAGCGACGATGCAATGTTCTCATTGAGGATGAGTGTCCCTCCGGGACGAACCCGGTGACAGAACTCACCGTAAGCTTCAACCATCGATTCGGCCGTGCCGTAGATATCAAGGTGATCGGGATCAATTGCGGTGACCACCGAGATGAGCGGTGAAAGATGCAGGAAAGACCTGTCGAACTCATCTGCCTCCATCACCGTAAAGCGGCTTTCCGAGAGAAGCAGATTGGTGTCGTAATTCTTCGAGATGCCTCCGAGGAATGCTGAGCAGTCAATGGGTGATGAGCTGAGAATATGGGCGGTCATGGTGCTCACAGTAGTCTTGCCATGTGTCCCGGCAACGGCGATGGCATCGGTGTCACGTGAGATGACACCAAGGATCTCAGCGCGCTTATAAATAGTATATCCGTTGTCCCTGAAGAAGTTAAGGAGAATGCTCTCCTTCGGGATGGCCGGGGTGTAGACTATCAGCACCCGGTCATTCTCGGAAGGTTCCGAGAATAGCACCGGTAATGAGTCGATGCTGTCTTCATAGGTAATTGAACACCCCTCCTCTGCGAGGGTATCTGTCAGCGGGCTCTCGGTGCGGTCATATCCGCAGACGATGTAATCCTGCGACAGGAAATAGCGTGCCAGCGCACTCATCCCGATCCCTCCTATTCCCAGGAAATAAATCCCTTCTATGTTCGTCAGTCCCCTCATCAGCTATTCTGTAATGTTACCTATCCGTCAGTTTTCTTTTGTCTCGTTTTCTCTCTGGTTGTTCCCTGTTTTATTATCCCCTTTTATCGCTTTTCCCATTTTTCGGTCCGACTATCATTTCTTACTCTCCGGGAGGCATCGTATTATCTTTTCACCATTTTCAATACTTCCCTGGCAATCACCTCATCCGCATCCCGGATTGCCATCTTCCTGATGTTCTCAGACAGTGAGTTTCGTTTTGCGGTGTCATTTACCAGGTCAATGGCTGTTTTAACAAGTGCATCCTGTGCATCCGCATCGCGCACCAGCAGTGCCGCCCCCCGGTTCACCAGCGCCATCGCGTTGTGCGTCTGGTGGTCTTCTGCCACGTTCGGCGAGGGGACCAGTATTACCGGCTTGCCCACCAGTGCAAGCTCGGAGATTGTTCCGGCGCCGGCACGCGAGATGATTACATCGGCGGCGGCATAGGCCAGGTCCATGCGATTGATGAAGCCGGTGACCCTGATGCGGCCTACACCCTGAGCCTCAGCCAAGTCGCGCATACGGTCATAATAATGGCTGCCGGTCTGCCAGATCATCTGCACCCCCGAAGTCTCTATAAGGCCTATGCTGCCGCCCACACTGTCATTCACCGTGCCGGCGCCGAGCGACCCGCCAAGAACCAGTGTCACCGGCATCCCCGGCTCCAGCTTAAAATGCTTCAGAGCCTCCCCGCGCAGCGAGGCCAGGTTGTCATATGCCTGCCTGACCGGATTACCAGTCAGCATTATCTTTTCCTCCGGGAAATACTTCTCCATCCCCTCATATGCCACGCAGATACGGACGGCTTTCTTCGCCAGCAGCTTGTTTGTGACACCTGCATAGCTGTTCTGCTCCTGTATCAGAGTAGGTATATGACGCTGTTGTGCCTGTTTCAGGACAGGTCCGGAGGCATATCCGCCCACCCCTACAACGACATCAGGAGCGAACTTTTTGATTATCTGCCCTGCCCTTAGCATGCTGCGGAAAAGCCTGTAGGCGACGCTGATATTCCTGATGCTGCCACCCCTGATCAGCCCGGCCACCGGCAGACCCACAATCTCATAACCGGCCTCGGGCACCTTCTGCATCTCCATCTTCCCCTCGGCACCCACAAACAGTATCTTCATGTCGGGTTCAATCCTCCGCAGCGCATTGGCAATGGCAACAGCCGGGAACAGGTGGCCGCCGGTGCCGCCCCCGCTGATGATGATCCTTATATTTCTGCTCTCTTCACTCATTCCGTTACCATGATCTCCCTGTCACTCTTCCCTTTATCCCTGCTTTTCTTGTCTTCCTTATCAGTCTCTTTAGTCGTCGGTTATTGCTAAATCTTCATTCTCTTTTTTATCTGCTTCAACATTTCTTCCATTGCCTCTCACACCGGCACTTTGTCTGTCTGTTCAACCTCGGAGAGTCTCTCCTGCCGCTCCCGCGCATTCATCACCCTCGATACGCTGAGTATCGCACCCAGTGCGAAGCTGATGACCATCACCGAGGTACGCCCCCAGCTTATCATCGGCAGCGTCTGTCCCGTCACCGGGAAGAGCCCCACCGCCACCAGCATGTTCAGGAACGCCTGGAATACTATCATAACCGTCAGCCCCAGCACCATCAGGGCCGGGAACGCATAATCACATTTCCGCGCTATCTGCACCCCCCGGTACATCAGCGCCAGATAGGCCATAATCACTATCACCGCTCCAAACAACCCGTACTCCTCAACGATAATAGCAAAAATGAAGTCGGAGTTCGACTGCGGCAGGAGGTTGCGCTGGGTGCTCTTCCCCGGAAGCTTGCCGAAGATCTTGCCCGTGGAAATGGCTATTTTGGCCTGGTTTGCCTGGTAATCGGCATCCGGTGAGCTCTCACCGCTGAAGTATGCCTCAATACGGTTTTTCCACACCTGCACACGGTTGTCATCCTTCTTGAAGATAAGCAGCAGCGAGGCAAACAAAATCACCCCTGCCAGTCCCAGCCCTGCATAGGTCAGCAGGAACTTAATCGGCACACGGCCGATAAACAGTATGATCATGCTGATCATGAATATCATGACAGCAGTGGAGAGATTCTCCGACATGATCAGCACGCAGACAATTCCGATAGGCACCACCAGCTTCATGGTCACCACGCTGAAGTTGTTCAACTCATGCTGGTACACCGTCAGCCCCCGCGCCAGGTAAATCACAAGCGCCACCTTGGCCAGGTCAGATGTCTGCAGCCTCAACCCGATCACAGGTATCTCGAGCCAGCGGGTGGCCGAGTTGATGCTCACCCCTGCGAAAAGCGTAACCAAAAGAAGCAGTACCGCCACAACCAGCCCGATGGTGGCAAACTGCATATATTTAATATAAGGTATCCAGTGGGTGACAACAATGATCAGCAGACCCAGCATCAGCATGATGAACTGGGTGCGGAGAAAATAGAAAGTGTTTCCGTGATGCGACGAATAGGCCACGCTGACCGACGAGCTGTAGACCGACAGCAGCGACAGCAGCATGAAGAAGGCGATGAGTCCCCACAGGTACCTGTCGCCCCTGAAAAACCTTTTTATCGTAACATCTGCCATACTCCCCTACAGATTTCTGACACACATTTTAAACTGCCGCCCGCGGTCCTCGTAATTCCGGAACAGGTCGAAGCTGGCGCACGCCGGTGAAAGCAGCACCGTATCGCCCTTGTGGGCGAGATAATAAGCCGATTTGACTGCCTCCTCCATCGAGCCTGTCTCGACGATGGTGGGGACCATATCGCCAAAGGCGCTGATGATCTTCGAGTTATCCTTGCCCAGGCAAACGATAGCCTTCACCTTCTCCTTCACCACGGTGTTAAGCTCGCAGTAGTCATTCCCCTTGTCAATCCCGCCGGCAATCCACACCACATCTGTCTTCATGCACTCGAGGGCATACCAGGTGGAGTTGACGTTGGTCGCCTTCGAGTCATTGATGAAGTTGATACCCGCCACCATGATGACGGACTCGAGCCGGTGCTCCACTCCCTGGAAGTCTGCCAGACTCTCGCGTATCGTCTCCTTGCGGATGTTGAGAACCTTTCCGGCGATGGCCGCGGCCATCGAGTTGTAGGTATTGTGGCGTCCTTTCAGCGCCAGGTCGTGAATGGTCATAAGGCTGGTTTTTTCGGTTATGTTTAGAATCAGGTTTTCGTTTTCAATGCATGCCGCCATCCCCTCCCACCTGTCAATGGAGAATGGAAGTGAATGAGCGTCAATGATACGCGCGGCCACTTCCCTGGCAGTAATGGGATCGTCGGCACACCAGATGAAATGGTCGGCTCCGGTCTGGTTCCGGATCACCCTCATCTTGGAGTCGACGTAGTTTTGCATCTCGTGGTCATACCTGTCGAGATGGTCGGGGGTGATATTCATAAGTATTGCTATCTCAGCCCTGAAGTCATACATTCCGTCGAGCTGGAAGCTGCTGAGTTCAATCACATAGTAATCATATCCGCCCTGTGCCACTGCCATTGCGAAACTGTTCCCCACATTGCCGGTCATGGCTACGTTGAGCCCGGCCTTCTTCATCATGTGATAGATCAGGTTCGTGGTGGTGGTCTTGCCGTTGCTTCCCGTCACGCATATCTTGACGGCATCTGTGTAACGGCCGGCAAACTCGATCTCGGAAATCACCGGGATGCCCTTTTCACGTATGGCCACAACAAGTGGATTATCCTCGTGCAGGCCGGGACTCTTGATCACCTCGCCGGCGTTCATAATCAGCTCAGGGGTGTGCTTCCCCTCTTCAAAAGCGATGTTGTGGGAGACCAGTATCTCACGGTACTTGGCCTTTACCGAGCCGCTGTCGCTCACGAAAACGTCAAATCCCTTCTGTTGAGCCAGCACAGCCGATCCCGCACCGCTCTCTCCCGCACCCAGTATTACAATTCTTTTGTTCATTCTGTCTTATCTTCAGTCTTACCACGCCTGGTTCATTCTCAGCCGTATCTTCAATGCCCCCCGGCCTGGTTCGTTTTTTATCTTGTTTTCAGTGTCACCACGCTGATCACCGCCAGTATGATTGCGACTATCCAGAAACGTGTAACTATCTTTGGTTCAGCATATCCCTTCTTCTGATAGTGGTGGTGCAGCGGCGCCATCAGGAAGATGCGCTTGCCGCCGGTGGCCTTGAAGTAGGCGACCTGGATCATCACCGACAGCGTCTCGACGACGAAAACGCCGCCCATGATGAAGAGCACGATCTCCTGGCGCACCACCACCGCCACCGTGCCGAGCGCCGCGCCCAGCGCCAGCGCGCCGACGTCGCCCATGAACACCTCCGCCGGATAGGCGTTGAACCAGAGGAAGCCGAGTCCGGCCCCGCACAGGGCGCCGAGGAACACCGCCAGTTCGCCGGCGCCGGGGATGTAGGGCAGGCCGAGGTACTTGGAAAATCCGGCATGGCCGGCGACGTAGGCGAAGATGGCGAGCGCGCCTGCCACCATCACCGTCGGCATGATGGCCAGGCCGTCGAGGCCGTCGGTGAGGTTCACCGCGTTGCTGGTGCCGACGATGACGAAATAGGTGAGGATGACGAAGCCGACGATGCCGAGCGGATAGGCCACCGTCTTGAAGAAGGGCACGATCAGCTCGGTCTGCGCCGGCAGCGTCGCCGTGGTGGCGAGGAAGATCGCCGCCGCCGCGCCGATCAGCGACTGCCAGAAGAACTTCGCCCGCGCCGACAGCCCCTTCGGATTGCGATGCACCACCTTGCGCCAGTCGTCCACCCAGCCCACCGCGCCGAAGCCGAGGGTCACCAGCAGCACCACCCAGACGTAGCGGTTGGCGAGATCGCCCCACAAGAGCGTGGTGACGCCGATGGCGATGAGGATCAGCGCGCCGCCCATGGTCGGCGTGCCGGTCTTGGCAAGATGCGTCTGCGGGCCGTCGTCGCGCACCGCCTGGCCGATCTTCTTCTCCGCCAGCCAGCGGATCACCGCCGGGCCGAACAGGAAGGAAATCACCAGCGCCGTCATCGCCGCCAGCACCATGCGCAGCGTGATGTAGCCGAAGACGTTGAAGACGCGGAAGTCCTTCGACAGCCATTGCGCCAGCTCAAGCAGCATGCCGCCCTCCTTCCGCACGCGCATCGCTGGGGAAACCGGAGGGCACGGCAGACGGGGTCAATGGATAATCCAAGCAGCCCCACCGGGTCGCAGCATCAATGCTGGCTCGTCCGCCCATTCCCGCTACCATGCCCTCCGCGTTCCCCATCAATGCGCTCCGTTTCCCGATTTGCCGTCGTCTGCGACGGCATCCGCCACGCGTTCCATGCGCATGAAGCGCGATCCCTTCACCAGCACCACCGTGTCGCCGCCAAGTTGGGGCGCCAGCGCCTCCAGCAGCGCCTCGACGCTGCCGAAATGCTGGCCGCCGGCGCCGAAATTGCGCGACGCCAGCTCGCTGTGCTCGCCCAGGGCGAACAGCTGGTCCACGCCCTGGCTCTTGGCGTAGCCGCCGATCTCGTCGTGGAACTGTCCGGCCTGCCCGCCGAAGGAAGTCAGTCCCGCCGACACGGCGTCCGGCGTCGCGCCCGCCGCCAGCGCCGCCGCGGTGGCGGCCAGGGCGTTCCTCGCGTTGTGCAGGCCGGGCAGGCGCAGCGCCACCTCGATGGCGCCCTGCGGGGTGTCGATCGACAGCAGGCTGCCGAGCGCCTTCGGTTCCGCGCGGCCGCGCACGTCGGCCGGCTGCCCGAGGCCGAAAGTCAGCATGCGGCGGCCGGCGTTCATCTCGCGCCAGAGGCCGGCAAAGGGGTCGTCGGCGTTGATCACCGCCATGCCGCCGGAGCGCAGCCCGTCGAAGATCTCGCCCTTGGCGCGCGCCACCTCGGCGACCCCGCCGAGGCCGGCGAGGTGCGCGCGCTGGGCGTTGTTCACCAGCGCCACGGTCGGCTGCGCCAGGCGCGTCAGGTAGGCGATTTCGCCCGGATGGTTCATGCCCATCTCGATCACCGCGGCGCGATGGCTGCCATGCAGGCGCAGCAGCATCAGCGGCAGGCCGATGTCGTTGTTCAGGTTGCCCGTGGTCGCCAGCACGGCGAGTTCGGGATCGTAGCCATCGCTCAGCGCCTGGGCGCGCAGGATCGCGGCGATCATCTCCTTGACGGTGGTCTTGCCGTTGCTGCCGGTGACGCCGATGAGCGGGATGTCGAAGCGGGCGCGCCACCAAGCGCCGAGATAGCCGAGCGCCAGGCGCGTATCGGCCACCGTCAGCAGCGGCAGTCCGGACGAACGGCCTGCCGCCCAGTCCTGCTCGACCATCGCCGCCGCTGCGCCGCGCTCGGCGGCGGCATCGACGAATTCATGACCGTCGAAGTTCTCGCCCTTGAGGGCGATGAACAGTTCGCCGCTGGCGATCGTCCGGGTGTCGGTCGACACGCCCTCGAAGCGCGGATTGCCGTAGAGCGCGGTGCCGCCGGTGGCCAACGCCGCTTCCATCAGGCTCATCATCGCGACGGCCCTCCACGGCTGGCGAGCGCGGCAACGGCGCAGTCGACATCGGAGAACGGCCGGCGCCGGCCGGCGATTTCCTGGTAGGCCTCATGACCCTTGCCGGCGATCAGCACGACATCCCGGGGGTCGGCTTCGGCGAGAGCGGTGCGGATCGCTTCGCTGCGGTCGGCAATCGTGCGTGCGCCCGGCGCGCCGCGCGCGATGTCGGCGAGGATCGCCTGCGGATCCTCGTCGCGCGGGTTGTCGCTGGTGAGGATCACCGCATCGGCCCGGCGCGCCGCGATTTCGCCCATCTGCGGCCGCTTGCCCGGATCGCGGTTGCCGCCGCAGCCGAAGACGCAGACGAGACGGCCGCCGCGCGCGGCAGCGGTGCCGCGCAACGCCGCCAGCGCCTTGTCGAGCGCGTCCGGCGTATGCGCGTAATCGATCACGGCCAGCGGCTGGCCCTCGCCGCCGACGGCCTGCATGCGGCCGGGCGAAGAAGTCAGTCTCCGCAATACGGCGGCAGCCCGGTCCAGCGTCACGCCGGAAGCCAGCAACGTGCCCAGAACGGCAAGCAGGTTGGCGACATTGAACTCGCCCACCAGCGCGGCCTCGATGTCGGCGCGCCCCTGCGGCGTGACCGCGGTGAAACGCAGGCCGCGCGGCGTCGCCGCGAGGTTTTCGGCGGCGAGCAGGACATCGGCGCCCGGCGCGGCCTCTCCCCGCAGGGTGTAGCCGGTCACCGGCACGCCGCGGCCGGCGAGGTCGCGGGCGATCTTGCGGCCGAGCGCATCGTCGAGATTGAGCACGGCCGCCTTCAGGCCTGGCGCAGCGAACAGCTGCTCCTTCGCTGCGCCATAGGCTTCCATGCTGCCGTGGTATTCGAGGTGGTCGCGCGTGAGGTTGGTGAACACCGCGACGTCGAAATGCACGCCATTGACGCGTCCCTGGTCGAGGCCGATCGAGGAGACTTCCATCGCCGCCGCCTGCGCGCCCTGCGCGAGGTAGCCGGCGAAGAGGCGGTGCAGAGTGAGGGCGTCCGGCGTGGTGTTGAGGCTTTCTTCCAAGCGGCCCGGGAAGCCGCAGCCGAGCGTGCCGATCACCGCACAGCGGCGCTCGAGCTGCGCGAAGGCCTGGGCGATCCACTGGCTCACCGAGGTCTTGCCGTTGGTGCCGGTGATGCCGACCGTCCACAGCTTCTCCGAGGGGCGGCCATACGCCAGATGGGCGATCCAGCCGGAGAGCGCCTGCAGGTCGTCAACGGCCAGATTCGGCACGGCAATGGCGGGCGCCTCCGCGCCCTGGCGCTCCCACAGCACCGCCGCGGCGCCGCGCGCCACCGCATCGGCGATGAAACGGCGGCCGTCGACGCGCGCACCCGGAAAGGCGACGAAAACGTCCCCCGGCGCCACCGCGCGCGAGTCCGCGCACAGGGATGCTGCCTTCACGCCTTGCCTCTGCAGTTCATCGAGCACGCGTTGCGCTTCCCCCAATTCACGTTTCACAGGCTCTCCGGCACCACCGCCGCATCCCGCGCCACCTGCACGGGCTTCAGCGGCGCATCCGGCGCCACGCCGAGCGTGCGCAGGCTGCCGGCCATCACCTGGGCGAAGACCGGCGCCGCCACTTCGCCGCCGTAGTACTTGCCGGCCGAGGGCTCGTCGATCATCACCGCCACCAGCAGGCGCGGGTCCGACACCGGCGCGAAGCCGACGAAAGCCGCCACGTAGCGCTCGGCATACTGGCCGGCCTCCAGCTTGTGCGCCGTGCCGGTCTTGCCGGCGACGCGGTAGCCCGCGATCTGCGCCTTGGGCGCGGTGCCGCCGGGCAGCACGGCCATCTCGAGCATGGCGCGGACCTCCCGCGCCGTCTGTGCGGAAAAAACGGATTTGCCCGCGATCGGCGGTGATTCCAGCCGGGTCAGAGACAACGGGATCAGGTCGCCGTCGCGGGCAAATACCAGGTAAGCGCGGGCCAGCTGCATCAGCGTCACCGAGATGCCGTGGCCGTAGGACATGGTGGCCTGCTCGATCGGCCGCCAGGTCTTGAAGGG
>LAHR01008272.1_pt1 | contig 13230 bp, 9 predicted proteins | sample 329641 | NCBI WGS metagenome assembly LAHR01 (sample SAMN03275701, study PRJNA271635) | activated sludge metagenome | isolation source: Sample C-3 Sludge from acetogenic chamber (third chamber) of Anaerobic...
TCAAGATCATCAACCAGCCGCATCCGGAGCTGACGGTCACGGGTCTGGTGGAGGCTCTGGTGGCGCTGCGCAACGATTTCCGGGGCTTGATTTGGCTGGAGGTGTTCATCATCGCGGGTATTAACGATTCCGAGGAAGAATTGGCCAGCCTCTGCGAGGCCATCGAAAGGATCAAACCGGACTTGGTGCAGATCAATTCCCTGGACCGGCCTGGCGCGGAAGCCTGGGTGCAGGCGGCCGGAGACAGCGTTTTGAACAAAGTGCAGGATTTCTTTTCCTCGCGTTTGAGCATGCCGGTGGAGATCATCGCCAAGGCCCACCTGGAAAACCTTGACCTCCATGTGCCCGAAGACATAGAAGAAGTCCTGGCGGCAACCCTGAAACGGCGCTCCTCCACCGCGGAAGACCTGTCAACGGCTTTGGGATTGCACATCAATGAGGTCAGCAAATATCTCCGCCAGCTGCATACGGAGGAGAAAATAACGGTCAAACGAGAGCACAGGGGGATCTTTTACTCATGGAAACAATGACCACGGCGATCGTGACCGCCGCAGGCTCCGGCACCCGCATGGGTGGCGCGGTCCGCAAACAGTGGTTGCGCCTGGGAGGCATCCCCATCCTCATCCACACCCTGGAGAAGTTCTTCAACTCCAGCTATGTGGACAATATCATCGTCACCGCCCCGGAGGATGAGCTTGCCTATTGCGAGGAACTCATCCGCGCCTACTTTGAGGACGCGGTGAAGCCCTGGCTGGTGATCAGCGGAGGGATCGAGCGCCAGGACAGCGTTTTCGGCGCTCTGCAAAACTGCCCTCCCGACACTGAACTGGTCTTCATCCACGACGCCGTCAGACCCTTCATCACCGAGGAGCTGATCGGCGAACTGTATGAGATCGCGGTCAAAGACAAGGCCGTCGTCCCGGTCGCGAGGCTGAAAAACACAATCAAAAGCATCCAGGGCGACTTCATCGAGCAGACCATTCCCCGGCACAACCTGGTTCAGGTTTTCACACCCCAGGTCTTTTCCTACCGGCTGATCCTGGCAGCTTACGAACGCGCCTATCAGGAAGGCTATGTAAGCACCGACGACTCCGCCCTGGTGGAGTACCACGGCGGTAAAGTGCGCTATAAATTTTGTTCTGACCTCAACCTCAAGGTCACCGACGAAGTGGATCTGTTTTTCGCAGAAAAGATCCTCGACAGCAATTTGATATAAAGGAACCACAGATGTCACGCCTTCACGAGTTGTACAATCTCTCTCTGCGTAAGATCGCCAGCCGCTTGTCCCATGTCCGGATCCCGCTGATCCTGCCGGGAATTGGCTGCGGGGTTCTGGGACTGGCGCTGCCCCAGGTCACGTTAAAAATGGGTGAATACGCCTCCCGGCTCCTGCGGGCTCTCGAATACAGGGGTTTCGACTCCACCGGGGCGGCTTTTCAGGGTGAGGATGAGCAGATCATCCTGCTCAAGGACGTGGGCGCTCCCAGCACCCTGGTGAAGACGCTCGGGATCGAGAAGCAGAGCGGAAAACTGTTCTGCGGCCAGGTGCGCTGGGCCACCTTTGGCAACGTGGACAAAACCAACGCCCAACCCCATGAGGTGAAGTGCAAGCGTCATCTCTACGGAGCTCACAACGGTAATATCACCAACACCCGCGAACTCAAGATCTGGCTCACCAGGGAAGGCCACACGGTGCTTTCGGATAACGATGGCGAGATGCTGGTGCACAGCGTGGAGCATTTTTTCGACATCGAGATGGACAAAGCCGGCAATCCCACTGGCTCCGAGCTGAGAAAAGCCTGCATGCGCAGGGCGGTGATCAGCACAGCGGAGAAGATCGTGGGCTCCTACGCCGCGGTGGTGGTGGATCCCGCCACCCAAACCATGTGGGCGATCAAAGCTGGCAGCAGCCTCTATTTTGGGGTGGGGGAGCTGGATGGCATGCCCTTCAAGCTGGCGTCGAGCGACCTCACGGCGGTCCTGCGCTACACCAAACTGCTGGTCAACCTGCGCGAGGGCGAATTTGTGGAATACACCTCGGAAGCTTATCAGATCTACGCTCAGAAAAAGCTACGCTTCAAACGTGTCAACGCCGGTGACGAAACCTATGCGCCGGGTGACAGGATCCACACCCTGCCGGTTTTGTCCAAGCTCCGCGCGGAAGATGTGGAGCTGCAACCGGAATACGAGTATTTCATGGAGCAGGAGATCTTCGCTCAGGTGGAATCAACCGGCAAGCTGGTGAAACTGTTCCAGGGCGGGTCGAACTCCGGCAAACGCATGCTGGAACTGATCCGGCGGGAAGGATTGGAGGAGCTGATCAACGCCCGGATGAAGGAGATCCTTAACTGCCAGTCTTTGGCCGAACGTAAAACCGTGTTCGACAAACTGCTCGACTCCGGCGAGTTTTCCAGCCTGTTCGAGTCCGCCCGGGCATCCTACCAAGCTATTTTCGAGGTGGCAGTGCGGGAGGATTTTGAGAAAAAATACTTCTTTACCATCGACAAAAACATCTTCATAGATCTGATCGGGGAGGAGTTTGACGTCCGCCGCCTGATCCTGGCCAAGGCCTTCGATTCTGTCTCCGAAAGCCACAGCGTGGATGAGTTCGAAGCCAGCGTGCAGGGTTTTCTGGCGCGGGTGAAGAACACGATCCAAAACAGCCGCATCGCCTATTTCATTGCCTGCGGCACCAGCTTTCACGCCACCAAGATCGGCGCTCTGTTCTTCAACGAGATCGCCGAAGTTGAGATCATCCCCATCCTTCCCGGCGACTTTCGCGGCGAATACTCCCACTGTATCAAGCATAACGACCTCATCATCGGAGTCTCCCAATCCGGCGAGACCAAGGACCTGATCGACATTTTCAACGACCTTGAGGCCAGCAGCGTGAATGTATCCAAGGTGGTGCTGGTGAACAATCTCAATTCCACCCTGGGGATCGAAAAAGGCGATTTGGCGATCCAGATCCTCTGCGGCCCGGAGATCGCCGTTCCCGCCACCAAGAGCTTCATGAACCAGATCACCCTGCTCTATTACCTGGCCATCCGCACGGCCAGAATGAAGCTGGAGGAAGGGCTTGACCCCGTTGATGCCCAGCAGGCCCGCGAACAATTGGCCCGGCTCGAGGCACGGGAAAAGACACTGGTGAACATCCCCTCCCTAATCCGGGAAACGCTGGACAACACCTCCGACATCATCGATTCCATCGCGGCCCAGATCTATATGGAGCCTTCGCTGCACATCCTGGCCACCAAGATCAGCGGAGTAGCCATGGAAGGGGCCCTCAAGATCCGTGAAACAGTGCTCAACCACGCGGAAGGCCGCGAGGCTTCGGAATTCAAGCACGGACCCAACACCATCCTCGGCAGGAACACGGTCTATGGTTTCAAGCATCTTCGCAGCTTTGTGCGGGCTTTCGGCGAGGTGATGGAGGAGGTGGAGCAAAAAGCCGAGGCGCTATCCATCTCCCGCGCAGCCACCCGGGACATCTTAAAGGCCGTGATTGACCATATGTTCACGGGAAATCTGCCCTTCAACCTGACTCCGGCAGCGGACGAACTATTCCACTCCACCGTGGAAAACAACGATTTCTTCGATTCGCTTTACCGCAATTACCCCCTCATCTACGTGACCGGGCCAGACCAGCGGGATGTGAACCTTACCATCTCCCAGATCAACACCCACAAGATCCGCGGCTCCAACACCTATGTGATCGCCGAGGAAGATGAGCGCCTGCTCAAGAACGCCAGCTCCAATCCCCGCGAGGGAGGGCGCTACGGCTGGGGTTACGTGATGCTGCCCAAGACGGGGGATGGCCTGCTGACCTGCTTTTCCGCCACCGTGGCCCTGCAACTGCTGGCCCTGAAGATGAGCCTGCGCAAGATGAAGAAACTCGACAAACTGAACATTCTGGACCACGGAGTGCATCCTGATGTGCCCAAGAACGTGTCCAAATCCATAACGGTGGATTGAGTGATGTTCAGGATCGGTTGCGGTTATGATGTTCACACCTTGGTGCCCGGGCGCAGGCTGATCCTGGGTGGGGTTCAGATCCCTTTCCAACTGGGGCTTTTGGGGCATTCCGATGCCGATGTGCTGATCCACGCGGTGATCGATGCCCTCCTGGGGGCTCTGGCGCTGGGCGACATCGGCTCACACTTTCCTGACACGGATCCTGCCTATGCCGGCGCTGACAGCCGGGAACTGCTCCGCCGGGTGAATTCCCTGGTCGCAGAACGCGGCTGGGCGGTGGCCAACCTGGATTGCACCGTCTGCGCGGAACAGCCCAAGTTGCGGCCATACATCGCTGAGATGCGGGCCAACCTGGCTCAAGACCTGAGGGCCAGCCTGGAAAACGTGAGCGTTAAAGCCACCACGGAAGAGGGCCTCGGCGTTTCCGGAAAGAGCGCAGGAATGTCTGCCCACTGCGTTTTACTCTTGAGGCGCGCGTGAACGCGATCGGGATCATCGGCTATCATCACAGTGGCAAGACCACACTCGCCGCGGCGCTCATCAACCGCCTGTCCCAGCAAGGTTTTCTGGTGGCCTCCATCAAGGACATCCATAACCAGGATTACCGCGCGGACAAGGAAGGGTCCAATACCTGGAGGCACGCCCAAGCTGGCGCTACGCAGGTTTTTGCCCGCGGTTTGCAGGACGCCGCCCTCATCCTCTCGCCTCCGCCTGATCTGCCCGGCATGCTCAGGCTGCTCAGCGCCGACTGGCTCATCATTGAAGGACTCAAGACAGCCGCGGTGCCCAAAATAGTCTGCGCCAATGACACTGCCCAGGCTGACGAACTCATCGACGACACCGTTTTTGCCCTCTGTGGCAGGATCGCCTCCGGACTCTCCAGCTACCGGGGCCTGCCTGTGTTTGACTCCCTGGGCGATGTTTCAGAACTTCTGTCCTTGGTTCAGCAAAAATCTTTTGCCATCCTTCCCCAAAGCGAGCCCGAATGCTGTTCCGCCTGCGGCAAAACCTGTTATCAGATGGCCGCGGACATAGTTCAGGGCCGGTCCAGCCGCTCCGACTGCGTTATGGACAGTCAGAACACCCTCACTCTGCTGCAAAACGGCCAGCCTGTCACCATCGTTCCCTTTGTTCAAAACTTGCTGCGGGACATCATCCTGGCCTTTGTGGGCAATCTCAAGGGAACAACTCCGGAAGGGGGGATCGAGATCAAGATCCGCGGGTGAATATGGACAAGCTTTTCACAGAGTTCTTCTCCGGGCACGATCCCAAGCAACTGCAGGCTTGGCAGAAAGCGGTGGTGGGCATTGCCGGAGCCGGAGGTTTGGGCTCGAACATAGCCCTGTCACTCACCCGGGCTGGGGTGGGAAAGCTGATCATTGCCGATCATGATTCAGTTTCCAATGCCAATCTTGCCCGCCAGCAGTATTTTCTGAACCAGGTGGGCTTGCCCAAGGTGGCCGCGCTCAAGGATAATCTGCGCCGGATCAGCCCCTACACCAATGTGACCACCTATCCCCTTGAAGTGACGCCGGTGAACCTCGAAAGCATTTTCGGCCAGGCGGACATTCTGCTGGAAGCCTTCGACGCGGCCGAATCAAAACAAATGCTCATCGAAACCTGGCAGAGCTTGTATCCGGACCGCTATATCATCGCCGCTTCAGGGGTTGCGGGAGTGGGGAAGAACGACCTGATCCACACCGAGCGCCTGGGCAAGCTGATCCTTGTCGGTGACGGAGTTTCGGAACTCGAGCCGGGGATCAGTCCTGTTTCAGCCCGGGTGGCCGTGGTGGCCAACCTCCAGGCCAACCTCTGTCTGGAACTGCTGCTTGAACTTGGGCGCGATAAATGAACCAGATCACCGTCAACGGGCATCCGCTTCCCTGGAGGGAGGGAATGACGGTGAGGGATGTGCTCACCGATATGAACTACACTTTCCGCATGCTGGTGATCAAGATCGACGGCCGCCTGGTGAAGAAGGCGGAGTGGGATGTTGCCAAAGTCCCCGCTGGAAGCGATGTCAGCGTCTATCATCTCATCAGCGGGGGGTGATGATTTGCCTGAGGGCAGGCAACTCTGGTCTTGACAAATAGCGGGCACTGATTTTGCTCTCTTCCCAGAGGTTTTCAAGGAGGCCCCATATGTTTTCCGTGCTTCGGATCCCCTTTTCCGAGGACCTGATCAACGCGGCCTTGGCGCAGGCGGCTGATCAGGCCACACTCGTTTTTCCCACCAAGGTCTCCGCGTCCCGGGCGCGCCAGCGTTGGCTCGCGGACTGGCATTTGGAAGATTGCGAGTTTCTGGCCATGAACGAGCTGAAAGACTCTCTGCTCCTGCCCGAACAGCCCGCCATCAGTGACGACAAACGCCTGCTCACCCTCTACCGATCCCTCTCGGAAGCAGACAGGGAATATTTCCACATCAACGGCTATTTCGACATCGTGGACTGGGGTGGTCACTTCTTCCAGTTTTTTGAGGAACTCTGCGACGAGGGCGTGGACAGCCAGATCCTGCGCGATCTTCCCGGCCGCGCCCAGATGACGCTGCTGAACTGGCAGGAGGATTATCTGCGCAGGGTTCTGGAGATCCGTGGCCGCTATCAGGCCATACTGGAAGCTCTTGCTTGCAGCGATCCGATCTTCACCTGGAACGCGGCCAATCTCCGCGTACCTTTTTCCGGCAAACGGGTGATCTTTGTGAACCAATATTACTACAGCCGGCTGGAAAAAGCGCTGCTGGCGGCTTTGGAACAAGCCGGTAACGAAGTGCTGGCCCTGGTCCAGGCTCCTGAGGGTGGAAACCAGGATCTGGACCCACCCCGGATCGACCTGGCCAGCCTGGAAGCGGCTGATTACCAGCTCCGCGAGCTGGAGATCGTGGAATGCGAAAACGCCGAACAGATGGTGCTGGCTTTTCTCGCGAACCATCCCCAGCCCGCTGAAGAACAGGGCGGGGCGGTGATCGTGGACAGCCATTTCAACCAGGCCCACTATCGCGACATCTTCGATCCAGCCCGCTTTTCACGACCCCGTTCTGAAAGCATCGTCGGCAGCAGCATATATCAGCTGTTGCGTGTTTTCCAGCAGCATCTGGAGGCGATGAGGGCCACGCTGGAAGAGGCTTTTCTGCCGCTCCGGCTGATCCTGGACGCCTGCGCGCAGGAGGGATTTCTGCGTTATCACGGGCTGACGGCCGCAGACAAAGCATCTCTGCTGGAGGAACTGGAATACATGCTGCAAAAGGATATCCTTTACGTGGACCGGGACCTGCAGCTGTTGAACAAGCTGTACCGCAAGCAGGGATTTCCGCTGCTGAGCGGGATCCTGCCCAAACACTTCGCCATTCTTGCTCAGCTGAGCGGGATCGCCAGGCCAAACGACCTCATCAAGCTGGTTGACCTGCCGGAAGGTTTGAGGATCCAAGACCTCTGCCGGGAAGAGGAGCTGCTGCACAGCGATATCCTGGAAGTCTTTTACGAACGCCTTTCCAACTTCGCCAGCCTGGAAAACCTGGCTCTTGTGACCGACTGGGAAGCGCTTTTCGGTTTCGAGGGCGTGAGCCTGGCCGCGGCGATACTGCAGCTGTTCCTGGAATCCCTGGGCAGCGGCAAGTTCAGCTTTCATCAGGCTTTGGTGGCAAATCCGCGCGTGGAGGTGAGCAACCTGCTGGACCTGCGGAATCTGCAGCATCAAAGCGTTTATTTCTTTCACGCCATCGAAGGCGAGATACCTTCCAATCCAAATCCGGTCTGGCTGCTCAACGAAACCCAGCGCGCCCGCCTGGGCCTCAAAAGCTATCCCGATCTGCGCGAGCGTGAACGCTACTACTTTCTGCGCACCGTGCTCACCAGCAGGCGTTGCGTGATCTTCAGTTACCGCGATCAGGAAAAGGACATCGAGCCGGGCAGTTTCGTCACCGAACTCGCCCAGGCCATGGCCGATGGCGCTTTGCCGGAGATCACCAGGGATGGACAGGGTACGAAAATATCGATGTTGGCCCCCCGGGTATCCAAGCTCTATCTGGCTGGTTTTCAAACACGTTCTGCGCCGGAAGCTCAGCTTCCCGGACTTGGCGACCCCTCTGTCTGCGGGCTGGATCCTTCTCCGGATGACTTTTTCACCCTGCCCTGTGATCCGGCCAAGGATTTTGGGGCCGACGCGCGGATCCACACTGGCTATTACGGTTTGGCCTGGTTCAAGAAAAACCCCTTCGCTTGGTATCTGGAGCATCTGCGCAAGCTGCCGGAGCTGGAACTGAGGCCCAGGGAAACCCTCACGCGCAGGCTCTTCGGCAGCATCATGCACTCCTTTCTTTCGGCGGTGCTGTTGCCTCTGGCCCGGTCAGGCGCGGATCTGCCCAGGCTGAAACAGGCTTTCACGGATACCGAAGGCCTGGCGGCTGAACTGAGCAAGATCTTGAACGACCCGGATCAGCTTTACCTTTACAAGATCCCGCAAAACTACAATCACGAGTTCCTGGTGAGCATCATCTCGGAAAATCTGGTGGAGTCCAACCGCGAGTTTTACTTCGAGTTTCTGGAACCCCGTCTTAAAGGCATATCCTTCCAACTGATTCCGGAAGAGGAATTCATGACCAGGGAGGAAAGCGAGGGCCGCGAACTGGTCCAGGTGCTCCATGCCGGCCGGGCCTGTTCCATCTGGATCCACGGCAAGGCGGATCTGCGCGTCGAATGCCCGGAATTCAATTACATCGTGGATTTCAAGACCGGCAACGGCGACGACGAGCAGCTGATCTTTTATGAATGGCTGTATTATCTATTGGACGAGGCCTGGTCGGCCAAAGAGCTGAGATCGCAGTTCTGGCTGGTTTTCAAGCGCGAAACCGGAGGCAGGAAGATCACCGACAAACGCCGGCAGGACTGGCGCGAGAGCCTGGGCGACGTACTGGCCAACTGTCTGGAACACGGTTTCGCCCTGGGCAAAAAAGCCGGCGACCGCGAGCTCCTGGCCCGGATCACCCGTGCCGATCTTATCCGGGCGAACAAAGGAGTTGAGGCATGAACCAGTTTTCCAGCAAGATCATCACCGCCAGCGCCGGCACGGGCAAAACCTATCGCCTGGCCCTGGAATACATCCGCGTCATCCTGGGTTTTTACGGCAAGAACCAGGATTTCAGCCTCGACAACATCCTCGTGCTCACTTTCACCAAAAAGGCCACCGCGGAGATCCGGGAACGGATAAACGCCCATCTGGCTTTGCTGTGCAAACAGGTTCCCGCCTCGAAAGAGGAGGCCGATGACAGGCGCGGCCTGCTGGCCAGCCTTTGGCCGGATAAAGCGGATCCGGAGCTTTCAGACCAGGACCGGGAATTGCTCAACCTGGCTCTGCGCGCCCTATCCTCCGACCGCAAACAGCTGCAGGTGATGACCATCGACGCCTACATCAACAGCGTTTTCCGCAATATCGTGCGTCCCCTGCGCAGCATCGAGAATTTCGAGATCGACACCAAGGCAGTGGAAAAGCGGCTGCCCTTCCTGATGCAACACCTGATGAAACCTGAATTCAAGGCCAAGCTGGACAGCCTGCTCAGCCGCAAGATCAGCCCCTCGCTGGACGAGTATCAGAACTTCTTCAAATCGCTGATCGAGCAGCGCTGGCTGCATTTCCAGATCATGAAAGGAAAGGGGCAAACGCCGGCGGAGGGTACTCTCTGGAATCTCTTCCGGGAAGGCGATCCCGATGCCCGCGACCAGCACTTCACCGCCATCCTGGAAAGCCTGGAACTCCTGATCTCCACAATGGAACAGAGCCGCCCGGATCTGCCGCCGGAGGAATGCGTCGTGGCCGGTTTCCGCAAACTGTTTCCCCTGTTTCCGAATGATCATGCTGGGTTGCGGGATGCCGTGGCAAGGCTCTGCGCCAGGCCGGACGGCTGCCTCAGGCTGTTTCAGAACTGCCCGGAAGGCAAGATCGTGAACGAAAACAAAATCAAGAAAGCTGAACTGGCGGAGGCCAAACAGAACCTGATCGCGCTGCAGAGCGAACTCGCCGCCGCCTTGGCCGATTATCTGCTCCACACCCACTTTTTGCCCGAGCAGGAAGAGATCCTGTCAGTTTGGTCGGCCATCCTCGCGGAATACGACAAACTGATCTACCGCTACAAGAACATGACCTACGACGATATCTCCTGGTTCACTCTGGAAGCGCTCTTCAGCACCGATCCCCCCCAGTTCGACATGCAGGTGGAAGCCGTGGCCACTGAATTTTACCAGTTTCTGGCTCACCGCAGCCGCTTCATCCTGATCGACGAGTTTCAGGATACTTCGCTGATCCAGTTCGCCATCCTCAAGCCGATCATCGAAGAGATCACCAGCGGTGAAGGAACCAAGGATTTCGGCGGGGTGATCGTGGTGGGCGATGAAAAACAATCCATCTTCGGTTGGCGGGGCGGAGAGCGCGAACTGCTGCTCAAACTGCTCTCGATCTTCGACACTCTGAGAGAATTGAAGGTGGAATCGCTGGAAAAATCCTACCGCAGCAGCCAGCTGATGGTCTCCTTTGTCAACCGGGTTTTCGGCTCTGCTCTTATCAGCAACCGGCTGCGGGAGTTCGGTTTAAGCTGGCCCTACAAGCCGCTCGACCAGGCGATGGAGGATCTCGATCCCCAAACCCGGATCGAGTTTCGCGTTGCCGCTTTTTCCAAAAACGAGGCGGGCAAAAGCCTCAACCAGGTCCATCAGGATTTTGTGCGCGATTTCATCAAACCTCACATCAACAAGGAGAGCCAGGAGAGCATGGCCCTTATCTGCCGCACGGGCAAAGAGCTGGCCGCCATCCAGAAAATCCTGGATGCCGAAGGGATAGGCAGCATCTATCAGCCTTCCAGCACTTTGCACGATCACGCCTGGGTTTCTCCGCTGCTGGCGTGGCTGCGCTGGCTGGCCTGGCGAAATTGGCTGGATTTCCTGGAGGTGCTGCGTTCGAACTACATCCTGCTCAAAGCCGCTGAACTAAAGAAGGTGGTGGACGAGATAGCCGCCGCGCGCCAAGACTTCCGGGAGCCGGATTTTTCCTCCTGTCCCCTCGCGGAAGCCCTCTACAAACTGTCCCAAGATCAGACCGGAACTATCTCCCAAGCCTGTCACGCGCTCACGGAACTCTGCCTCCCGCGGCAAAAAGGCGCCGGGGTCGAAGCCGTCAATCCCCAAGCCTTCGAGCGCGATTATCTGAACATCCACGCCTTCCTCAATCTCACCCGCGATTTTGAGCTGGCCCCCGCCCAAAAGGATATCACCATTCCCGCTTTCCTGGATTACTTGGCCGACAACGACGGCCAGGATTTCCTCAAGCAGGTTTCCGTGGAGGGCGGCGGTTCCCTGCAGCTGTTAACTGTCCACAAATCCAAGGGCTTGCAGTTCGACCGCGTGTTTTTGCTTTACAACCTCAGCGGCCGGGGCGGCAACGACGCTTCCTATCTCAAAACCTACGCCGGTTTCGCGGGGGACGATTTCCAGGAGCTTAGCGATTATGGCCTCACCTACCATTACGCCGATGTGATCAAGGCTTCCCGCCACAAAGCCCTGGTGGAGAACACCGAGTACCGCGCCATGCTGGAGGAAATGAACAACCTCTACGTGGCTTTCACCCGCGCCAAAACCTCGCTGCACCTATGTTTCGCCTTTGAGGGCAAAGATGGCTGGAACAAATACGCGGAGGATCGCCAGACAGGCAAGCTCAAGCTTCCGGTGCTGGTGGCCGCCGCTGCGGAAAGCTTTTTCCAGGCCGAAGCTGTCACCCCAACTGACGACGGAACCTACATTTGGCCGGATACACAGCCTCAGGTGGTTCCGGGCAAAGCCAAACCCCCAAAAGCCGAGGGCGTCACCATCGAGGCTCTGGCCAGTGTTTTGCCGCCCCGGGTGGCAGACCGCTTTGCCGGACTCAGTCCCAACGAGATCGAACCCAAAAACTGGAAAAAGATCTGGCTGGAGGATCGCCACAACCTCTTCGGCGACCTTGCCCACCACTATCTCAGCTTCGTTAAGCGGGACCTGCCTGCCGAGCACGAATACGCCGCCAAACAGTGTCTGGCGCGCTTCGGTTCGCTGCTCACCCGGGAAACCATCCAGGCCCGGATCGGGATCCTGCGCTCCAACCTGCCCCGCGAACAGATCTTCCCCGCCGGCTACGACAAGGTTTTCACCGAATTCTCCCTCTGGCATCACGGCCAGGAATTGCGTCTGGACCGCCTGCTGTTGGATACAGCGAACAAACGGGCCCTGATCCTGGATTACAAAACCGGGCCCAGCCGGGATGAAGGACAGTTGCCCCGATACCAACAAGCCCTGCTGGCCTTGCCGGCATTCCAAAGAGACAATTACCGGGTGGCCACCGCTATCGTCGAGCTGAAGATCTGAGTTCTGCTGGAGTCCAGCGAGGAACGAGCATGGACTACAGCAGACTCCGGGTGTTATTCTCCCTACGGATTTAACTGATTATACGGATTAACAGATGAACAGATTAACAGATCAACAGATCAACAGAGGCCCCAAACAGTCTTCCTTTTAATCTTTTCATCTGTGCCATCTGTGGAATCTGTGTGAGATCTTTTTTTTTATGCTGCTCATCCTGTCGATCCTGTCATCCGTGTTCCTCTTTTTCTCTGTTTCTCTGTCCCTCTGTTTTATCAATTCTTAATCCTCGTCATCCGTCCCAGTTTTACACGTACAAAAGTTTACAAGCTGTTTTTGAAAAGTCTGAAAAGTTTTTTTTATACTTTTTTTCTGAGATAAGAGCTTGCGTGCCAGTCAGTTGTATTTTCAAATTATACAGAGTTTTCAAAAAGTTTTCATTTGTAAACGTAGAAGTGTGGATCCCCGTTTTCGGGGGTACTACTTAACGCAAGGAGGAACAGAAATGTTATCTTCCAAACCCACACTTCACTCCACCGGCTCCGCGCGTACCGGAGCGGCAGACGTCCTCGTCTGCCATGAAAACGGAGCGGCAGACGTCCTCGTCTGCCAGGGCCCGCAGGGCCTTCCCACCCCCGAACCCAAAGACAAGCTTCTCCGAAGCTTCGCAAACGGGGACGTTTGCGGCTCCCCCCTCAACCCCTCGCCCCCAATTCGTGAAATTCGTGTAATTCGTGGACAGTCTCTTTTGGACCCCGCGCCCACTCCGCAGGAGGCCTCCCATGCGTAAAGAACTGCTTGAACTCTTCGGCAAAAAGCCCTCCGTTGACCTCGACCTGGCGCAGGTCCCACCCCTGTTGCGCGACTACATCCGCATCACCTCC
>LAHR01001483.1_pt1 | contig 13220 bp, 10 predicted proteins | sample 329641 | NCBI WGS metagenome assembly LAHR01 (sample SAMN03275701, study PRJNA271635) | activated sludge metagenome | isolation source: Sample C-3 Sludge from acetogenic chamber (third chamber) of Anaerobic...
TCCCTCCGTCCTCATCGACGTGAAAATACTCGGCCAAATCGGTCCCGGGGACGAATGAATGGATGCTGAGTTCGGCCCGGATCTCCACCTGGCCTGTCTCGGAGCGCCCAATGTGCAATGGCGCCATGTTGTTTTCGATCTCCACCGTGTCTTTGCCGGTGAAGTCATAGTTAAGTTCAATGTTTGCCGTTTTCATGATTTCCTCCTTGTGTCAATCATGTCTATTGCTTCCTCCACGGAGATGAAGCCCTGGTCCAGATCGCTCAAAATGTCGCTGAAATCCTCTTCGGAAGGACTTTCACTCACGATCAGGCGGATGATTTCCGCCAACCGGCTCTTCACTGTGGGGTAGGATATGCCCAGGCGTTTTTCCATCTCTTTGATGTTGCCCTGGACAATGATGAAAAGCTTCACGAATTCCAACTGCCGGGGGTTCAGCCCCCCCAGCCAGCTTTGGCTGAAATTCCCTCTGTAACTCACTTCGCAGGCCGGACACCAAAGCTCCCGGACCACGAGCACCTGTTTGCAGATCGGGCAGGATGTTATTTCCATGAGCTGCTCCTTAAATATATCAAGGTCAGGTTTGAATATCTTCATTTCCTGTCAAGTTGTTTTTTGAATTTTTTCATTTTTACTTGCTCTTCCTTCGTCAGATCAAGAGGACCACACGCTGGAGTCGAGCGAGCCAGCGAACAGCGACTACTGCAAGTAAAACCCAGCCCTCACGTCATTCCGGGCTTGACCCAAAATCCAAGCCTTTGGAGTAGGTGGTTTGGGTGACCAGGCAGGCGGGACGTCTGCCGTTTCGATACGCTCCGTGGCGGGTTGGGTAACGACCGGAATGACGCGGTTTTGAAGGGTGGGATGTTTTGCTGTAGTTGATGCTACTCCGTCGCTCGACGCCAGAAGCAAGAAATCCGTAAATCAGGTGGATTCGTTGAATTTGTAAGAAAAATGGAACGCTGACGAAGTTCAGATCCCTTTCAGCGCCAGCCCTTCCCAAGGTTTTTTAAGGTTGTAGGTCATCACCAGACGCTCTTTGCCACCGAGGCCGTCGGGAACGAGGTCCGCGTAGAGGTCCAAAACCAAGTAGCGCCTGAAGGGCAGCCCGATGAGGCGGGAACAGTCGGACAGGATGTCGATGCCCTTTTGCACCACTTCCGGGGTGGTGTGTTCCATGAGGTTGTTGTTGCAGACGAGCTCCGTGATCTTCAGCTTGGAGGCGAACTCCAATTGAGCCTTCATCTGCAGCACCTCTTCCACGGTTGAGGTGAAGGGACGGAAAGTGTTCACCACAAAGAGCATCTCGTAGCCACGGTCATTCAGGGCGTCCACAAAGCGGCCTAGGGTGCGGCAGCCGGCGGGATCGCCGCCCACGTCCAGGATCACGGTTTTGGCATGGTTTTCCACGGCGCCCTTGATCCGCGGCGAGATCATGGGCAGGTCCGCGTGTTTGAACTGACCTTCAGGCGCGATCACTTCGATGCCCTGGGCGGTGTATTCTTCCTGGACGTCGCGGGAGCGGAAATAGGGATTTACCACGTCCATGTCCGCCAGAATGACCTCGTGCTCAGGCGTGTTCAGGGTTTGGGCCAGATGGAGGGAAAATTCGCTTTTACCGCTGCCGTAGGCGCCGATGACAATGTAGAGGGGTTTGGTCATGATTCAAGTAACTCGCTTAGTTCTGTGTGGTTTAGCACAAAGGCGTCGGCCAGAGCCCGGATCCGGGGGTGAAAATCCTCGCTATCCGCGTCGTAGATGGCCACAGCGCGCATTCCAGCGGCTTTGGCGGCCTGGATCCCGGTGAGGGTGTCCTCCACCACAATAATGTCCGCGGGGTCTGTATTCAGTTCCTGAGAGCCTCTCAGATAGATGTCCGGAAAGGGTTTGCCCAAAAGGTGCATGTCGCCGGTGACCACGGAGGCGAAACATTCCCAGATGCCGCAATGGGACAGCACTATCTGAGCCAGTTCCCGGGAATTGCTGGTGCCCAGGCCAACGGGGATCCCGGCCAGGTGCAACTTTTGGACCAGTTTTTTCGCCCCGGTTTTGAGTTTCACGTCGTTGGCGTAGTGCCAGCCGACCATCCCGGTCCATTCGGCCATGATCTCCTCCGCGCTGTCGGCCAGGCCAAATCTATCTTTGAAATACTGCGCCGTCTGGATGAAGGAATTGCCCTGGGGAAGGTGGTCGAAGAGGTCGCGGGGAACTGCGATCCCCCTTTTATGCAAAAAGTCGCGGTCAACCAGGCGCCAGAGCCCCATGGAGTCGATCAGGGTGCCGTCGAGGTCGAAGATGATCGCCTTGAAATCCATCTCAGTTCAGGAAATACCAGCGCAGCGCGGCCTGGATCGATCCGGGAAGAGGCTCGGTTCCGTAGATGCCGGAATCAAACAGGTTTTTATAGGTGACCTGAAACTCGAAGCGCCTGCTGATCCGCACTCCGGCCCAAACGTCCATGATGATGGAGGCGGGCACATTTGTTGAAGCTTGGTCGGGATTCACATAGTCACTGTGCCCCAGCAGTGAAAATCCGGCGAAGAAGGCGTTTTCATGGGAAAGCAGCCGGCTGAAATTCAGATGGCTCTGGCAGCGCAGCATTGGCTCCGCGAAAAGGCCACTGTAACCGGCTTGCCAGGTCAGAGCCGGCTGCCAGTTCAGGTTCCAGTTGTTCCAGGTTTCGTTAAAGCCCGCAGCCAGCCTGAGGTAATCTACGCTCTGCTGGTTTGAGGTCGGATATTCGGATCCGGATGGGAGATATTGGTTGGAGACCGAGCGCCGGCCTCCTGACAGGCTTAGTTTGGAGTTTTGGCCTGGTTGCCAGCCGAGGAACAGGCCGAGATGGGCCTTTTCCCGGAACTCCACCCGGTTCAGTGTGGCGCCATCAATATAAGGACTGGGGACCTGCAGTACAGGCTCCGGGTCGTTGCGGCGGATGGCGCCCAGGGCTCCGAAACGGAGTTTGCGAAATGTGTAACCCAACTCCCCGGAGGCACGCAAACGCTGGAAGTCTTTCAGTTCCACGTTGGCTTCGCCGGAGATCGCTGCGCCCTCAAGCTTCAACCCGAAGCCCAGCAGATCGGTGTGATCCGCGTGGGTAAGGACAGAGTCGCGCCAGCTGAACATCCGCTCGTAAAGGGCGCTGACGCTCAAAGCCCTGATCCTGAAAGTTTCCCAGGCCCGCAGGCGCAGGGCGTCGTCGCGCAAAGGACGGGCAAACACATCAGCTTGGGAGCTGTCCTTTTCATGCAGGAGGGCCAGATTCAGCCAGGGTGACTTCCAGGCCGCGTGGATCATGCGGTGCCGCCGCTCGACGCTGAAATCGTTTTCCCGCCAGTATTCGGGGCGCAGATACCTTTGCGAAAGTCCCGCGCGGTGATCCGCGAATCCCAGGTCCAGAGTGGTTTTACCCAGGGGGATGCTGAGATCGAAGAGCAGGCTTTCACGCCCGGAATCGCGCTGCAGCCAGCTTCCGTCCTGGATCAAAAAACCAAAACCCAGATGGAGGCGGTCCACCCCGAAGAGCCGGTTCTTCTTGAGCACACCCCTCGCGAAAAGTTGTTCGTAATCCCCAATGCCCACCTCCACGGCGCTCAGCGTTACAGGATGGGGATAGACCTCATCCGCGTAGTCCAGCGCCAGATGAGTATCCTGGCGCCGCAGGAAGCCCAGACCGCATAGATCCTGCCAGATTCCTGAATAAAGCGAAGACCGCTGTTCAAAGCCGTTCACAGAGCGGCTGACAGCGTTATCCACCGGTGCCCAGAAGAAGAATCCAGAGCGGTAGGGTTCAGCCACAAAGTTCAGACCGCTCAGCTCTGCCGGAGGGCGGACCGGGGAGGGGAAATTGAGGCTGGAGCTGTCTTTGAGGATCCATTCCTCGATCTCCCGCAGTAGCTCTTCCCGGGCCTTGCGGTCAAGCGGGGATCCAGTTTCAGGCGCTTCAAGGATATCGAGCATGGCGTCAAACTCCGTCAGCGAATCGCCGGAGGGGATGTATTCAAAGGAGAGCAGATGCTGTCTGAGCAGGGGCTCGAGTTCTGTTTTACTATCCAGCACACTCACCAGACCCAGGGTGCTGTCGGGATTTACCTTCACCCGGACCATCACTTCCGGCGGATCATAGCTCTGCGGCCAGCCCGGAGGCAGGGTGAAAGCATTTCCGCCCAAGCGGATGGGCTCTGATTGTGCGATCAGCGACCCCGCCAGTAGGACCAAACCCAACAACAGAATCAGCCTGAACCCGGATTTCACAACCATCCGTGGTCCTTGTACCAGGCGAAAGTCTTTGCCAGATTGGCTTCCAGATCCGGTTGGGGGGTCCAGCCCAGCAATTCGCGGGCTTTGGCGATGCTGCCCACCCAGTTGACCCCGATCAGTTCTTTCATTTTCTGCTTATTGACCAAGCTTACTTTACCGGTGAGGCTTTCGAACAGCTCTCCGGCGTTAAAGCCAAGCACAGCAAGGGGTACGGGGATGGCGATGTCCAGTGTTTTCTTCCTGCCCAGGGCCTTCGCGCAGGCGGCCATGAACTCCCGGTGGGTGTAGGTTCGGCCGTTGGAGGCGAAAAAAACTTCGCCGGCCGCGCGGGGATGGATGCAACAAAGCTCTGTGAAACTGCACAGTTCGTCGATGTAAATGAGGTTCAGATATTGTTCTCGGCGGCCGATGTGGAAACTGAGCCCGGCCTTCACGGCTTTGAAGATCTGCAGAAAGTCCCTTTCGCCGGGGCCAAATACCGGTACCGGGCGCGCCACCACCCACTCCCTGGCACACTCAGCCCGGATGATCCGCTCGGCCAGAAGCTTGGAGCGACCGTACCAGTCCACCGGCGCTGAGGGTTCGGATTCCGAGACCTCTTCATTGCCCCGGGAGGGATGGGACGCAGCTTGGGAACTGATGTAAACGATACGCCGGCCAGTTTCGCAGCGGTTGAAAGCCTCCATCACCCGGCGCGTGGTGCCCACATTGGCCGCCACCATCTGGGCAAAGCTGCGGGTGCGGATGGCACCGGCATTGTGGATGAGGATTTCCACCCCGTTCAGCGCCGCATCGAGGCCGGCTTGATAATCCGTGCGGCAGACCTCGATGTCCGGATCGAGCAGGTTCAACGGGGAATCGGGACGCACGATCGCCACAACTTCATGCCCCTGAGAGTTGAAGTGGTTCGCGAAGTTGTTGCCCACAAAGCCATTGGCTCCGGTCACGGCGATTTTCATGGTCCTTCCCAGATGCTTATTTAACGAATGGTGGGCGCTAAGGGACTCGAACCCCCGACATCATGCGTGTAAGGCATGCGCTCTTCCAGCTGAGCTAAGCGCCCACGTGGATCTATCCAAAGTGGTCGGGGTGAGAGGATTTGAACCTCCGACTCCTGGTTCCCAAAACCAGTGCGCTAACCGGGCTGCGCTACACCCCGCAGATTTGCCATGAATTTTGACGATATGTTCTTGTCAAGGTCAAATTCCCCGACGCAGATTCTGCTTGACAGGAAAGCCGGCCCTCAGGAATTGTCGCCGAAGCTATCCAGCATGTGGGGCATTAGCTCAGCTGGGAGAGCGCATGACTGGCAGTCATGAGGTCAGGAGTTCGATCCTCCTATGCTCCACCAAGCTTTCAGGCGGTTTGCCTTGCCTCCCAGTGGGTCAAACCGCCATTTCTTTTATTGGAGTAAATGAGGTTAACATGACAGACAAAGACACCATCTGCCGCCTTCACTCACAGGCCTTGCAAGCCCGGGCCGCCATCCTCAGCATGACCACTCTGGCTGCCTCCGGCCATCCCGGTGGCTCGATGTCCTGCATCGACATCCTTCTGTCGCTTTACAGCATGATCCGGCATGATCCCGCCAACCCGCTGCTGGAGGACCGCGACCGCATTGTGGTGAGCAATGGCCACATCTCCCCAGCCGTCTATGCCGCCCTTTCGCTGTGCGGATATCACGATCTCGAGGAGGCCATTTCGCAATTCCGGCTGCTGGGCAGCAGCTACGAGGGGCATATAGAACGAGAGGTGGCGGGAGTGGAGTGGAGCAGCGGCAACCTGGGACAGGGTCTGTCAGCCGCTGCCGGAATGGCGCTCGCCTCCAGGATAAAGGGGGTTCCTTACAGGGTTTGGACCCTCATGGGCGATGGCGAGCAGCAGAAAGGACAGATCTCCGAAGCCCGGCGTCTCGCCATCAAATACGGCCTCAACAACCTGACCGCCATAGTGGACTACAACCGCCTGCAGATCAGTGGCGAGATCTCCGGAGTGATGCCCCAGAACATCAGCCGCAACTGGGAAGCAGACGGATGGAAGGTGATCGAGACCGACGGACATGACTTCGCCGCGATCTTCTCCGCTTTGGCCACTGCCGCTGAGGCTGAGCTTCCAACAATGATCCTGGCCCACACCGTGATGGGCAAAGGAGTGCCCTTCATGGAAAATCTGGCCAAATACCACGGTTCCCCGCTTTCGGAAGAGCAACTGGACGAGGCCTTGAAAATACTGGGCCAGCCGAACCTTGTGGATAAATACCGCAGACTCCGGGAGGCTTTCACCCCCCCCGCAAAAAAACCAAACCACAGCGTGTTTGAGCTTCGTTGCACCCTTCAGCCGGGCCAGCCCAGTGTTTATGACATGAGCACGGACAACCGCAGCGCCTGGGGCGCCGCCATCGCCGACCTGGCAAAGGTCAACGCGGAAAACCCCACCCCAATTGTGGTGGTGGATTGCGACCTCAAAAGCAGCGTCAAGACTGGCGATTTTGCCAAGGACAACCCTGACCGCTTCATCCAGACCGGCATCATGGAACAGAACGCCGCTGTGCTCAGCGGAGCTCTTTCCACCTGCGGGATCCAGACCTTTTGGGCGGATTTCGGAATGTTCGGGCTGGACGAGGTTTACAATATGCAGCGCCTGAACGACATCAACCACACCAACCTGAAAGTAGTGCTCACCCACGTGGGCCTGGATGTGGGCGAAGACGGCAAAACCCACCAATGTATCGACTATATCGGTCTGCTGCGCAATCTTTTCAGCTTCCGCCTCATCTGCCCGGCCGATCCCAACCACACCGACCGCGTGATCCGCTGGCTGATCGACAAACCCGGCAACTACGTGGTGACCATGGGGCGCTCCAAATTGCCCATCCTGCGAGACGATGAGGGATTGCCCTTCTACGGACTGGATTACAATTTCGAATACAACCAGCCAGACATCCTCCGCGAGGGTGACATGGCCACCCTGTTCGTGACCGGCACTCCCGTCGGAAACGCGGTGGAGGCAGTGGACCAACTGCGCGAGGAAGGTATCTTTGTGCGGCTTGTTTACGTTTCCTGCCCGCTCTGGATCGATCCCAAGACCCTTGCCCTGGCCTGCCGCGCCGGGCTGATCTTCAGTGTGGAGGACCACAACCTTCACAGCGGCCTGGGCTCCGTGATTGCGGACCGCATGGTGGAAGAGGGGCTCAGCGCTACCCTGATCAAGATCGGGGTGGACGCTTACGCCGGCAGCGGAACCTCCAAAGACCTTTACCAAGCCTTCGGATTGGATTCCGCTTCCATCGCAGAACGAGTGCGGACAGAGCTTCGGAAAAAATAAAGATTGACGCCCGGCTGAGCGGCCGGCAAAATGGTTTTTCAAAGATAATACCCCCAAGGAGTGGATAAATGAAGAAGTTGCTTCAGACCTATCCGGAAAACTGCATCGCCTGTCACGCCTGCGAGAGCTCCTGCTCCACCACCTACTTCAAGGTGGACGATCCCCAGCTTTCGCGCATCCGCATCAGCGAGGAAGCCGGCGCCATCAAGATGAACGCCTGCAACCAGTGTGAAACCTGCGTGCAGACCTGCCCCACCCAGGCCCTGAGCGTGAATTCCCAGGGCGTGGTGATGCTAAATGCCAAACTGTGCATCGGCTGCTACATGTGCGTGGCGTCCTGCCCCACCGGCTCGATGTTCATCCACCCGGGCCAAACCGTGCCCTTCAAATGTATTGCCTGCGGCATTTGCAGCCAGACCTGCCCCGCGGACGCCATCCGCGTGGAAGAAAAGGAGAATTGAAATGACCGAACGGAAGACCCTCGCGGAATTCAGTTACGACCTGAAACCCGTGGATAAAGGCTACAACCGCCGCACCCTCTATGTGAACGTGGGCAGCGGGCAGATCGAGTCCAAGCCCGTAAGCCAGCTTATGATCGACAAGTTCGTGGGCGGCAAGGGTTTCGACCTCTATCTGATGTGGCACGGAGTGCGCGACAACACGAAGTGGAATGATCCGGAAAACGAGATCTGCATTGCCTTTGGGCCCCTCTGCGGCAACACCAGCTATCCCGGCAGCGGCAAATCCATCGTCACAACCATCTCCCCCCTCACCGGCATCCCCGTGGATTGCAATGTGGGCGGCCACTTTGGCCCTTACAGCAAGTTCTCCGGCTGGGACGCCATCGAGATCCAGGGCAAGTCCGACCAGGAAGTGATCGTTTTCATCGACGGCGACAAAGGCACAGTGAAGATCCTCACCGCGCCGGACACGGACACCAACAGCCACATCCTGGCCGAGGAACTGATCAAGGAATTCGCCGACAGCCCGGAAGCCCACCAATTCGTGTCCGTGGTCTCCTCTGGAAGGGGCGCGGAGCACGTTCCCATAAGCTGCCTGAACTTTTCCTTCTGGGACAAGCGCCGCAAAGTGGCCCGCCTCAAACAAGCCGGGCGCGGCGGCACGGGCATGGTTTTCCGCGATAAAAAGATCAAGGCCCTGGTGGTGAAATACTCCGGCCTCAAGGGCGACACAAACAACCCCGAAGACCTTGAAACCCTGCAGCAGCGAGGCCTGAAACTCCACAAAGAGATCGAGTCCGGCGACGCCACCCAGTGCCACATGCGCGAAGTTGGCACCGCCCACTTGGTGGAGATCATGAACGATTACGACCTGCTGCCCATAAAAAACTTCAAATACGGACAGGATGAGGCTTCCAAGGGCCTCGCCTCCTGGGAATTTAAAAGCCTCTTTACCCAAAACATGCCCGACGGCTGCTGGTATGGCTGCTCCCTCTCCTGCTGCAAAGCCGTGGACGGCTTCGTTCCCCGCAGCGGCCCTTACCAAGGGAAGCCCGTAACCGTGGACGGCCCCGAATATGAAACCGTGGGCGGCTGCGGCTCCAACCTCTGCATCTGGGATGCCCGCGATGTGGTGGAACTGAACTTCTATTGCGACACCTACGGCATCGACACCATCTCCTTCGGCACCAGCTGCGCCTTTGCCATGGAATGCTACGAATACGGCATCATCACCAAGGAGATCACCGGCGGCATCGACCTCAGCTGGGGCAACGCCGACGGCGTCTTCGAACTGATCCACCAGATGGCCCGCGGCGAGGGTTTCGGCATGATCGTCGGCCAGGGCGTGCGCCGGATGAAAGAGATCTTCGCCCGAGACTATGGCGCCGATCCCAAGCTCTTGCAAGACATGGGTATGGAAGCCAAGGGTCTGGAATATTCACAGTACATGTCCAAGGAATCGCTGGCCCAGCAAGGCGGCTACACCCTGGCCCTGAAAGGCCCCCAGCATGACGAAGCCTGGCTGATCTTCATGGACATGGTGAACAACCGCATCCCCACTTTCGAGGACAAAGCCGAGGCCCTGCACTATTTCCCGATGTTCCGCACCTGGTTTGGCCTCCAGGGTCTGTGCAAACTGCCCTGGAACGACATCGAGCCCGCCAACAACGCCGAGACTGATGAACCCGCGAAAGTGCCGGAACACGTGGCGAACTATGTGGACATCTACACTGCCATCACCGGCAAGCCGCTGGATAAGCATGAGCTTATCCGCCAATCCGAGCGGGTTTACAACTTCCAGAAGGTGTTCTGCATGCGCATGGGCAAAGGCCGCCGCATCGACGACGTACCGCCCTACCGCGCCGTGGGCCCCGTCACAGAGGAGGAATACCTTTCACGGCAGGAACGCTACGACGCATTGCTGCAGAGCAAACAGGGCATCGACCCCGCCGGAAAGAGCACCTCAGAGAAGATGGCCCTGCTGCGCGAGTATCGCGAAGACCAGTATCAACAGCTGATCGACGCAGTCTACAAACGCAAAGGCTGGACCCCGGCCGGCGTGCCGACCCTACAGCACCTTCAAAACATCGGCATGGACCTGCCGGAAGTGCTGGAAGTGGTGAAACGCTTCCTCTAATATACTGATATAGCCAAGATCACAGACGCCGGGAGTAATTCCCGGCGTCTACCATTTTATCCCGATGGCGAATCTGGTATTGACAAGTGTCTTGATCCCCTGGTCCTTGCCATCGGCAACGCAGAGTCCGATTTCCGGGATCAGATAGAACAGGCCGTATGTGGCCTCCACGTTGACGTTCAACTGCCCGTGCAGTATCGGCGTGGGGCCGATCTCATAATCAATGTCATCGGGGTCTGTGTAGTTGACCAAAACTTTCGCCCACTCGCAATTGACCCCGGCTGATGCGTTCACGCTGAGATTCCGCCAGGTATCCAGCGAATAGAGCACAGGCAGGTTGAAGCCCCGGGCATAGCAGTTCTCCTCTGCGTTTAAATAGGTGGTCTTGCCTTGAGAAATGATGAGGGAAGGCTTCACGCTCAAATAGTGGGGCCCATCGTGCCAGCATAGCACTTTGGCGCTCAGTTCCCCCGCCAGATTGCCCGTGCTGATCATCAGGCAGCCTCCCAGTTCCAGATTGGGAATGATCTTGATACCCAACATCCCACCCTCGGTACTGGCACTGACATTTAAACTATCGTGCGTATGAGGCGGGTCCAGGATATTGTGTGTCGAGATCGCCGTACTCTGGATCAGGCACAAGTGTGAATGCGGAATGGCGGAATCAAGGGTGGAGATCCTGACCTCACCCAAAGCCCGCAAGCCCAGAGCCGGGGTCAGGACCATAAGGCTCAGGCAAATGCGGAATAATACTCTGTTCATCACCCACCTCCTGTGCTGGCAGCTAAGGTGCCGGCCTGGTTGCTTTCGAGCAGTGATTGGAATAAATGTCGTGAGAATTTACCGAGGCCGCCAGGTTTTTTGAGAGACTTGATCTTTGCCAGGTTGGGGACCCCGCCGCTTGAGCGGAGGATCTTGTAATGGCCTTGGCTGTGCAGGAAAACCGACCTCGTCCAACCCTCCCTGGCCGCGGGCGCCGCGAAGCTAAGCTGCGCCGTGTCGCCCACCCTGGCTTGCACCAGGTAGCTGTCATCGCCATCCAGCAGCGTCGCGCTCACGTCCTTGCCATCCTGGTCGGTGGCTTTGTTTAGCCTCACTGTGGTCTGATGGAATTCCCGGTCGGGCGAAAGATCCAGCCCCGCGTAGTCTATGTCCCAAAACCCCGGGCCAAACTCCAGCTTCACTTCGATCTCATCCCCGTGGATGCCCCGCAGATCCAGCGGCACCACCATGTCCCGGTCCGCCATGGGCCCGGGCGCGGGGATACGGTCAGCCAGTTGCCAGGCTCCGTCGCGTTTGACGTACACAGCCAGGGGGATGTTTTGTGCTTGATACCACTGGGGGATAAAATCCCTGGTCTGCCGCGATTCGTACCAACTGTCATAGCTGCCGCCCAACAGGTCCAAACCCTCGCCGATGACGTATTCCAGCCATTGCGTGTTCCTGCCTCTCAAGACCAGTTTCGCGGAGCTCACTTGGGCCGGCCTGGCAAAGCGCAGTTCCACGCCGTCCACGTTCATGTCCTTGCTCAGCAAACTTTCACCCATGAATCTGGCTTCATCCCTTCCACCCACCAGGGGCAGAAGGTTGTTCCCCGCCAGCGACAGCGCGGCCAGCGGCGCGGCTGCCTGCCCGATCGTGTGGAGATTACCCTGCGGGTCGGCCAATAGTTCCGTTCCCAGGGGATGGTCAACCACCTGCAACTCAGCGAGGTTGGTATGTTGGATCTCCTTAGCTTCATTGGCCAGCTTCAGCAGATACTGCCCGTCTTGCGGCCGGAGGCTCGGCAGGGCCAGCCAATCCTCGCGTTCCAAGCTGGGAAACACCGCTCCGCCGTAGATCTCGCCCTCGAAGTTATAGCCATCGCCGTCATAAGCATAGACGAAGGGACAGGAGCTCGAAAGTGCCTCGATCAGAACCAGAATGGCCAGCACATATACCAGCATGCTAACCACACTGACCACGCCAATACCTACCAGAGTGGACATGAAAACCGACCTCCCCAGATCGACGTCATACACTTCCAGCTTGGATATCTGCCCGAGAGGCAGGGAAAAATTAGCGGGCAAAGAATCCGGTAGTACTGTCTCGGGCTGAAGATAAGCCCGGATCAGTTGTTTTTCATTGGCGTATTGTTCGTTCCCACCCTTGAACAAAGTCCCCTGGAGCGTGGTGCCGTCAAAGGCGATGGTGCTCATGAAAGTGTGAGCGTATTGCGCACTGGGGTGGATCAATTGCAGCATCTTCCCGCTAAACTTGGGCGGATGAGTTGTGGGTTGCTCGAACCAGCCGTGATAGACACAGGAATTGAGCAAGCTGGCGATCAGGACGATCGCCAGCAGGCGAAAAACAATCTTTGACAAACGCATGTCACCTCCCGCGCTGTCTGACCCTGGTCGCGCGCTGGCCTCGCCAACGCCGCCAGTTCGGATCGATGCACTGCCATAAACGGAATGTGTCTGGCGTCCGCCACCGGACCCGGCCGCCCGCGGATGCGCGCACACTTCACTTCGCAAGGGGCTTCGCAGAATCCCCTCGTTTCTTTGGCGAATCACACGCGAACAATTTTACCATTCCACCCCTATGTTGTCAAGAGATTTTTTCAATTTCTCTAAACATTTCTGTTGATATTTTGGTAACAGTGAAATATGCTTTAAAAATTATGCTTTGGAAGTCAAGTGGAAGAGATAATAATCAATTTTATTTATTGCTTATACAGCCAATTGCTCTTCCTAGCCACAGTATCGCTCTTTCCTGACCGGAGCCCAACCCTCCCCGCTTTGATATGACCTGAGTGCAGTTAAAAGAGATGGATTGTACTTCAGCACAGCATCCGCGTGTATCCTGCGCCTCCATCTCATTCGTGGCAAGCGTCCTATTCTATAAACCCAAATAATGCACTTGGAGTTCATGAGGCCTATGTATGCTATTGCCTAAGATCAGTATATGTGGCCTCATGGACTTCAAGGGCAGGTTGATTATTATTCACGGCCATGAAGTCCAACCCGCCTTTAAGATATTTAGTTATCGATAGTTAT